>Ga0153980_1000048_pt1 | contig 102459 bp, 78 predicted proteins | sample TSGA064MetaG_FD_104722 | JGI IMG/M metagenome (GOLD analysis project Ga0153980, IMG submission 104722) | Attine ant fungus gardens microbial communities from Georgia, USA - TSGA064 MetaG | ecosystem: Host-associated > Fungi > Mycelium > Unclassified | place: USA: Georgia, Magnolia Springs State... | reverse complement strand
TCTCGGGGGGCTATCAAAAACCTACCGATCCGCAGGTGATCGAAAACCTCGAACAATGGCAGGACATGAAATTCGGTCTCTTCATGCATTGGGGAACCTACAGTCAATGGGGAATTGTTGAAAGCTGGAGTATCTGCCCCGAAGATGAAGGCTGGACACAACGCAAACCCGAACACGGAAAAACATATTTCGAATACCTCAAAAATTACGAAAATCTTCAAACAACTTTCAACCCGACGGATTTCAATCCGCAAAAATGGGCCGATGCGGCCAAAGCTGCCGGGATGAAATATGTGGTCTTTACCACCAAACATCACGATGGTTTTGCGATGTTCGACACCAAAGAATCGGATTATAAGATCACTTCTACCAAAACGCCCTTCTCCTCCAACCCAAAAGCAAATGTGACCAAAGAAATCTTTAATACATTTCGCAACGACGGTTTCAAAATCGGAGCTTATTTCTCCAAACCGGATTGGCACTCTGAATACTATTGGTGGCCTTATTTTCCACCTAAGGACAGAAACGTAAATTACGACCCAAAAAAATATCCCGAACGTTGGCAGAAGTTCAAAGACTTCACCTACAATCAGATCAATGAGTTGACATCTGAGTATGGAAAGGTAGATATCCTTTGGTTGGATGGCGGACAGGTACGCCCCTTAGAAACAGTAGACAAATCTGTGGATTGGCAACAGACAATTAAAACAGATCAAAATATTGATATGGATCGCATTGGTGGCATGGCCCGAAAAAATCAACCCGGTATCATTGTTGTCGACCGCACCGTTCCCGGAAACTGGGAAAATTATGTGACACCGGAACAGGCCATACCCGAACATCCACTGGATATCCCCTGGGAAAGCTGTATCACCATGGGGGATTCTTTTAGCTATGTTCCCAATGACAATTACAAACCGACAAAGAAAATCGTTGAGACACTTGTCAAGATTATCTCACGTGGTGGTAACTATTTGCTGAACATTGCTCCCGGCCCTAAAGGAGACTACGATCAGGCTGCATATGATCGTTTAAACGAATTGGCCGCATGGATGAAGATCAACCAGAGTGCTGTATACGCCACACGTACCATTGCTCCTTATCATCAAGGTGATTATTATTATACCAGAAGTAAGGACAATAAAATCGTCAATGTATTCCACCTGTCGGAGGGAGATACCTACCAACAGCCGAATGAATATGTCTTTGAGGTACCTAACAATTTTAACGTGAAAAAAATCACAATTCTGGGCCATAAAGGTCGCCTGGACTGGTCGCAACATGACAATCAGATTACCCTGAGAAGCCCAGGTACAAGATTCAATTATGCTACCGCGATTCAATTGCAAAGCAAGTAACAAAAAAGCAGCTGGATTACATCTAGCTGCTTTTTTGTTATCCAATAACGATGATCAGCTTTAGCCATTTTGAAATACTTTCATTTGACTAGTGAAAATCAGCAAATACAATAACCTCGATCGCTAAGCCCAATCGTTATCCGAATAACTAAAAATACTATCGATAAAAAACATCACTTGTGCACTTGGCAGCACATCCTAAACGAATGAAACAAATAACCTTATTTTTAGCATTATTGCTCATCACATTTTATTCATGTAAAAGTTATAAACCGCAGATAATCTCGTCCCAGCAAGTCTTCAAGGAAGGACAGGTCAATTTCAACCAATGCCATGCTTCGACCATACAATCTATCGGCAAAGACAGCCTCTTGGTTTGCTGGTTTGGCGGCTCACATGAATCCAATCCCGATGTAGTGATATGGGGTTCGCATTATACAAACGGAAAATGGCAAACACCAGTACAAATCGCAGATGGGATTCTTGCAGACAAGCGTTATCCGACTTGGAATCCTGTACTTTATCAACACCCAAAGAACGACACCCTATATTTATTCTATAAAATTGGTCCTAATCCACGTGAATGGAAAGGCTATGTCAAATATTCCCTCGATAAAGGTCAGCATTGGTCTGTAGCACAGGCATTACCTCATGGCATTTTGGGCCCAATCAAAAATAAACCCTTTACATTGTCTAATGGTGGCATACTATCTCCTTCCAGTACCGAATCAAAAGACGAAATCTGGAAAGCACATATCGAAATCAGTCGCGACCGGGGGAAAACCTGGACTATTCATCCAATTCAGCCCGATACAACTATTCAAGTCATTCAACCCAGTATTGTTCAACATGCGGATGGTCGATTACAGGTACTTTGCCGCAGTAAAGAAAATAAAGTAATGAGCACCTTTTCTTCTGATCAAGGCAACACTTGGCAAGCATGGCAGGCGACCAACCTACTCAACCCCAATTCAGCTACCGACGCCATTCGATTAAAAAATGGATTATTTATGATCGTATACAATCCGGAAATCGCCGGAAATGACTGGTGGGAAGGGCGCACAAAACTCCGTGTCGCTATCTCCAAAGATGGCCTACAATGGAAAGATGCACTTATACTCGAAAACGGCATCAAGGGGGACGAGTATTCTTACCCCACAATTATACAAGATAACAGTGGTTTGATACATATCACGTATACTTGGAACAGAAAAAGTATCAAACATCTCGTCCTTAAATAAATAAAGGGATCTATGAATAATAGATCCCTTTATTTATTAATAAGCTGTATTTAATAATCCTTCTTTAGCTCCATCTCCCCTTTCAATCGAATGTCATCAGACGATGCGCCAACCAGCAATTTAAATTTCCCTTTTTCTGTTTTCCATGCATGAACTGCATTCCACAGTTTAAGATCTTCTTTGCTCAACCGGAAAGCGTACGTTTCTTTATTTCCTGCTTCAATCGTTTTACGCTCAAACTGCTTCAGTTGCATAATTGGCGTTACTACCGAACTGACTTCATCGACAACGTATAACTGTGCCACTTCATCGCCGGCCACTTTGCCCTTATTTTCGACATCAAAGGAAACCGTACACACAAAATCATCTTCGCTTTCGGTCAGTCCGATCTGTAGGTTGCTATAGTCAAATTTACTGTAACTTAATCCATAACCAAAAGCGTACAAAGGTTTAGCAGACATCTCCACATAATCGTGATGTTTTGGTTTTGTATGATTGTAATGTACAGGAAGCTGCCCCACGGAGCGCGGCACAGAAATTGGTAGCCGGCCGGCTGGATTATAATCACCAAACAGGACCTCGGCAACGGCCAGTCCACCCTCTTGTCCGGGATACCAGGCATTCACGATCGCAGGAATATGCTCCGCAGCCCAATTCAGATTAAGCGGCCTTCCCATAATGGTCACCAGGACCACCGGTTTTCCTGTTGCCTGGATCGCTTTCATCAGTTTTAATTGATCGCCCATCATGTCCAACGAAACGCGATCAAATCCTTCACCACTTTCCATATCGCTGACAGTATTGGGATCTACATTTGCAGCTCCGGTTGCTTGGTAGGAAGTTTTAAAATCCCGTGCACTCGAACCTCCGAGAATCAAAACCACCGCATCGGCCTGCTGTGCTGCTGCCACCGCAGCCGCAATATCAGATTTCGTCGTGTCACGGATAGCGCAACCTTTGACATAATCAACTTGTGTGCCTTTACCTACTGCTGCGCGAATACCTGTCAATACCGTCTGCACTTTACCATCGACCTGAGGGGCAGTGTAATCACCCAATTGATTATAGCCATTGTCTGCATTTGGTCCGACCACAGCAATCCGTTTCAGCGATTTACTTAATGGTAGGGTATTTTGTTGGTTCTTCAGTAAGATAATGGATTCCCGTGCAACTTGTCGTGCAACAGATCTATTTGCTGCTGTACCAACTTTTTGCGCGGCAAGCTTCTCATCCACATAAGGATGGTCAAATAGGCCAAGGTTAAACTTCGTGCGTAGCACACGCGCTACCGCCGTATCCAATACTGCAGGTTCGACCAAGCCTTGTCGCACCGCTTGCAACAGATTCGGGCCATATCCTGATCCGCTCAAGTCCACATCCAATCCGGCATGGATACTTTGTGAAGCGGCTTCTGCTGCTGTTGCAGCTGTGGCATGCCCACCGTTGAGACCAGAAATACTTAATAGATCTGACACCACAAATCCCGTAAAACCCCAGTCTTTACGTAGGATATCTTTCAACAGCCAAGGATTTGCGGAGCAAGGAATACCGTCAATACTATTATAAGCCGTCATGACAGAGCCCGCACCGGATTTAACGGCACGCTCGAATGGCGGTAGAAAATACTGTCTTAAGCTCCGTTCACCAACCGATACTGACTCACCATTATGCCCACCATCGGGTGCAGCATAAGCGACAAAGTGTTTCAATGTACCAATGATTTTATCCTGTTGTCCAATCTTCCCGCCCTGAAAACCACGGATCATAGCACTTCCCATCTGTCCAATGAGGTAAGGGTCTTCACCATAGGTTTCCTCGGTCCTGGACCAGCGGGGATCCCTCGCCAGATCAAGAACGGGACCATACCCGTTTTTTCCACCTACGGCATAGGTTTCCTGTGCAATTGTCGATGCCATACGCTGAATTAGAACCGGATTCCAGGTGCTCGCCTGCCCTATTGCCGTCGGGAATACCGTGGCACCAATGGCCATATGTCCATGCGGAGCCTCTTCAGACAGCAACAATGGAATACCCAAGCGGGTACTATCCAACATATACCGTTGGATGGCATTCGTCGCCCTTGCAGCTTCCCTAGGAGTAAGACCATTGAGTAAGGTTTTTTGTGTCCAGGGATCAGCACGTAATGTGGCCCATAACAAGCCGATATGCTGCTCCTTGACCGCCTTCCGCAGCTTATCGCTAACACCAACATGTTTCCCCTGCTTCTCATACATTTCCCAACCGAGCAGTTTACTCAGCTGCCCAACCTTCTCCTCGACAGTCATTCGTCCCAAAAGATCACTGACGCGCTGTTCGGTAGCGAGGTGGCTATTTTTATAGGGCAATTGTTGTGCATGCAGTTGTGAATAAAGCAATGTTGATAGCGTAGTCAGAAGTAGTATTCGGAGTTTCATGTAGTTTAATTTATCAGAGTTATGCAACCGGTTTCCAAAAGACTAAAATAACGATTTAAAGAGAATAATCAAGATAATTTTTCTGTTATAGAAATTTCAGTAATAGCGCCAATAAAACTAATCAGATGCCAGCATTTATGCATTAATTAATAATGATTTTCAATATGATATTCAATATTATGGTGAATATGGCCAATAAATTAGTAGCATACGTGTATAAATTACGAGGCCATTTCTGATATAGGAATTCTGTAATACATTAAAAAGGTTATTAACTGCCCTTATACCAATCCATTGCATGTAAAAAAGATCGTCTATATCCCTAAATAAAAAAAGACGGCAAGCCGTCTCTCCATTCATGTGTTATAGGAATGCTACTAATTTTTTTCTGTTTTACTTTTTCCTTTAAAATGGTATTCCATTGGTATATAATCAACCACGGGATTGTTATTTCTATAGGTTAAGACCAAATAATCCTCGTCCACAAGAATACCATAGCTTTCGTACTGATCGCTATCAGCAAACTTAATGCTCTTTTTCTCTTTGTCATAGGTAAAAGAACGTTCAGACTTTCCATCTAAAATAGACTGTTCAAAGGTATCTTGATCGAATCCACAAAGCTCTTTTCCGATTTGCAGCTTTAATTTTTGAAAATTACTGCCGAAAGAAAAAGAATAATTATTATCCTTTTCACAGTCCGCGGGTTTATAATGATACAGCTCATCTTTAGTATCACTGTTAGCGACTGTGGGAATCCAATCATAAGCTTCCAATTGTTTTTTCACATCGTCTGGCGCTATTTTTTCTGGATCAATACTATCCTTGCTGCAGCTACCAAACAAAATCAAAGCAAAAATTCCAAACAATAATTTATTCATGCCAGTTCGCATTTAGTTATAATTTCATAACGCCTCAACATGCTGGAATGCTACAGCGCATAAATATTTTTTAACCAAATAGATAAAAGAATCGAATTGTTCTCTGGTACCATCAGTAAACATCCTACAAAAATATCGTACAATAAGCCCCTATTTTTGTTAATAACCATGTTAAGTATCTAAGTATTAAAAGACATTTTGTTGAAAACCCGTCCAACATCGGGCGGGCGAAGCTCCATTTTTTCAAAATACCACACAATCGCTTCGCACAAAAAAAATGTTAACAACACTGTTAATTTACTGTATATCAGAGTAAATTTTGTTAATAACATTTTCACTGTATCCTGTTTTTCAAAAACAAAAAAGAATCTATTTAAAAAAATCATGCTGGTGGTTAAGGGTAAAACAAAAGTTAGCTGTCATAAAAATAAAGCTTAATCAATATGAAACTAACATCAATCTTAATAATTGCGATGGCGACCCAGGCTACGCATGCACTTGCCCAGGTACAAGATTCGACGAAGACAAACCAACGGATGGTGACCGAAACCGTCAAAGGCACCATCCTGGACAAAAATACAAGATTACCACTTGTTGGCGCCACCATTGTATTGTCAACCAAGGGCAACACAAAATCTGTTAGTACAGATCAACAGGGGGTATTTAGGCTGCTACAAGTTCCTGTTGGACGTCAAGTATTACGGGTACGTATGGCAGGCTATAGACAGGAAGAACTGTCTGAACTGCTCATCACCTCTGGCCGTGAGAATATCCTTAACATTGAAATGGAACCACAGGCAAACACCTTAAACGAAGCTGTGGTATATGCCAACACCGGAAAGCAGCCTTTAAATCAAATGGCGATGACCAGTGGGCGCTCCTTTTCTCCAGAGGAAACCAATCGTTATGCTGGAGCTTTCTTTGACCCGGCCAGAATGGCCCAAAGTTTTCCCGGAGTTGTTGCCGGTGGTGACGACAACGAAATTATCGTGCGCGGAAATTCGCCTAAAAGTTTACAGTGGCGATTGGAAGGGATCGAGATTGTAAACCCCAACCACTTTGGGGCCGAAGGTGCCGCCGGAGGAGGGATAAGTATGCTTAATACAATGGTTTTGGGTAAATCTGATTTTTATACAGGTGGACTCGCCGCGGAATACAATAATGCGATCTCCGGTGTTTTCGATCTTAGGTTTAGAAAGGGAAATACGGATAAACGTGAATATACGTTCAATGTCGGGGTGTTGGGCGTAGGCGCCACGTTAGAAGGACCTTTCAAAAAAGGAAGTGATGCATCCTATTTAATCAGCTACCGTTACTCCTCGTTGAGTCTATTGGAAAAAGTAGGTGTAAAAGTCTCGGACACAGGTATTCCAAAATACCAGGACCTCTCCTTTAATTTTGTTTTTCCGACCAAGAAAGCCGGAACATTTTCTTTATTTGGGATCGGCGGACTGGGAACAATCAAAGAAACTGCCAAACGCGATTTCCAGAAATGGGAAGAACGGACAGATGCCCAGGACATGAACCTGGGATTCAATGCCGGAAGTATAGGGCTAAAACATCAGTATATCGCCAACGATAGATTGTATTTCACTAACATTATTTCAGCATCGGTCAGCCACAATTCCAATAAAACAGATACCCTGACACGGGAATACGTAGCGAGCTTATATCACAAAGATAAATTTACAAATACAGCAATCCGTTATGCCGGTAGCCTGAACTATAGAGCAAACAGTAAAAACACCATCCGCGCGGGAATCAATGCCAGTCTGCTTCGCTATGACCTCTACGCCTTAACCTACGATACCGAACTTGCCGCATTAAAAGAACGGATCAATGAAAACGGCAATACCAGTACCTATGACGCTTTTGCACAGCTCAAAACTGAACTGTCCGATCGCCTGACACTAAATACGGGAGTACATGCCAACTATTTTGCCTTAAGTAAAAGCTGGACTGCAGAACCCAGACTGGGCTTAAATTGGAAAGTTGCACCGGATCAGACCATATCCTTTGGTACAGGGCTCTACAACCGTCTGGAACCACTCAGCTACTATTTTGCCAAAAACGGAACCGATCAAAACACAACAGACAATACAGCACTATCTCCTACCAAATCCGCGCAAGCTGTTATAGGCTATGAAAAAAATCTAACTCGCACGCTTAGATTCAAAACCGAAGTCTATTACCAACATTTATACAATGTTCCTGTATCTTCAGATCCAGCCATGAACTTCTCCCTGCTCAACGTATCGGATATCTCGGCAATCGGGACATCGACCTTTCGTCAGCTGGTCAATAAAGGTACCGGTAGAAACTATGGTATTGAATTAACAGTTGAAAAATCACTCAGCAAAGGCTATTATTTTATGGCCACCACTTCGGTATTTGATTCCAAATTCAAAGCACTCAATGGCAAAGAATACAATACAACATTCAACACACGCTATGTCGGTAATCTATTATTGGGAAAAGAATGGACAGTAGGCAAGAATAAAAATAACCTATTTGGTATGAATGCCAAACTGATCTATGCTGGCGGGAGAAAATACTCGCCGGTACTGGAAGATGAATCTTTGCGTTTAGATGAGGAAATCATCGATCAAAGCCGGATTAACACCTTAACCGCCGATCCTTATATCCGACTTGACTTTTCATCCAGCTACCGCATCAACCGCAAGAAAGTAAGCCATCTCATCATCCTGGATATTCAAAATATCCTCAATAGAGAGAATACGGTCGGTATGCATTACAATTTCAGCAAACGTATTATCGAGCCGCAAAAATGGACCGGGATCATCCCAACCATCAACTATAGAATAGAATTCTAAACACATCCTCAATAGTCTAGCGACATAAATAGCATGTTTCCAAAAATAATTTTGGGAACATGCTATTTAAGTAGTGGAGTATAGCTATTTATTTATGATAGTTTTTTGATAGTCATCATAAAAGATATTAGGTTGAAATAATCTTCATGATTAAACACCTGTAAGCCGCGACAGGTTACCTTTAATTTAGGGGAGTTAATGCATATCCTCACCATAAACCAGACTTATTTTCAGTAAAAAAAAACATCATTTTTTACGAAAACGATTGCGAAGAAATACCACAATCCATGGTAATGAATGCTGTAAATTCACTGTACAGAAAATTCATGTTTTCATCCAATTAAATCTAACAAAGCCTATGATCAAGATCCAAAACGCATTACCTGCGAAAAATCGCTGGATGCACGCGGCAATCCCATTATCCTGCCTATTGGTTATATCCAATCTGGCAGCATCCCACGCGGCCCCCTTGACGCTTAAATTTTCCCATAGTAAGCTTTCCTTCGTCTTGCAACAGAATCCCATCCGTGGTAAAGTTGTGGATAGTGAGGGCAAAGGTATCGCAAATGTGACCGTTCAGGTCAAAGGAACCAATCAAGCCATATCAACGGGTGCAACCGGTTCATTTGAACTCAACGTCCAACAGCAGGACGTTACGTTGGTAATTACAAGTATTGGTTACAAAACCACCGAAAGCCTGGCACATGCCGGCACACCCTTGACCATCACCTTGGATAAAGAATCCAAGGGACTCGAAGAGGTTGTTGTCGTCGGTTTTGGCACGCAGAAAAAAGAGAATGTAACAGGTTCAGTCTCTTCAGTACAAATGTCCGAAGTCTTGGAAAGCAGACCCGTTACCTCCTTATCTGCTGGTTTAGCAGGCCAAGCACCCGGTTTGTATGTCAATCAAGGTTCAGGTCGACCAGGTAGTGATGGCGGAACCCTTCGCGTACGTGGCCAAGGCACATTAAACAATGCAAATCCACTTGTCGTGATTGACGGTGTGATTGGTGATATGAACCTGATCAATCCGCAGGATGTCGAAAGTATTTCGGTCTTGAAAGATGCCGCTTCAGCATCTATTTATGGTTCGCGTGCAGCCAATGGTGTCATCCTCATCACCACAAAAAAAGGTAAGTCAGAACAGTTTAAAGTTATCTACAATAATTATTTCTCCAGTCAGAAACCATCCAATACCATCAAGATGGTTTCCAATTACGCCAATTATATGGAGCTGATCAATGAAGGCTACAAAAATGGCGATCCAAATGCGAAACCTACATTTTCGCAGGAAAAAATAGATCTTTGGCGACAAAATTCTGGTCAGGATCCATTGAAGTACCCCAATTCGGACTGGGTATCCGATCTCTTCCAGAACAAGATCAGCCAGAATCATAATCTGTCCTTTACAGGTGGCAGTGAAAAAATCAAATTCTTTGGTTCTTATGGACTACTGAACAATCCCGGCGTTATTGAGCAGGCAACCTACAAACGTCATACCGGTCGCATCAACCTCGAAGCGGACGTAAAGCCTTGGCTTACACTCGGAGCGAACATCAATGGCATTGTGTCAAAGACCGATATTGGCACCAATATTATCGACGATGTATTCACCTATGCAGCGGCGAGTACTCCCGGTATGGTATTAAGAGCTCCAGATGGGCGATTTGGCTCACCCAGTAATACTGAAGAGAACCCACAGTCCAACAATGTGCTTCATCGTCTCTATGGGCAAAAAGGGAACATCAATAAAAACCGCTTTGTGTCCCGCTTTTACGGAAAACTAAAACCCATTGAAGGTCTTTCCATTGAAGGATCATATACCTATACCTATGATGATGATTTTATCTATTCACAACCCGTATTCAACGATCGCTGGGACTTTTTGACTAATTCTGTTGCCATTGCTGGAACAGGACGTAGCTCGGTGACCAACGAATCCATTAAATCATATCGTTATTACATGGACGGAGTTGCCAAATACAAAAACAAGCTATTTGAGAAACTAAACTATGAGGTGATGGTGGGAGCCAGTCAGGAATATTTTAAAGATGGCTGGTTTGCGGCCTCCAAACTGGATCTGGTGGACCCCTCACTTACCGTGTTAAACGCGGCGACAATGGATGCTTCGGCCACGGGTAACATCACAGATTGGGCCATGCGCTCCTTCTTTGGGCGGCTCAATCTCTCCTGGGATGATAAATACCTATTGGAAGCCAACCTCCGTACCGACGGATCCTCCCGCTTTATGAGTGGAAAAAGCAGATGGGGTACCTTTCCTTCGGCATCCTTCGGATGGAAAATCTCTTCCGAAGATTTCTATGATGTCAAATGGATGCCCAGTCTTAAATTCCGTGCCTCCTATGGTGCATTGGGCAACAATGGTACTTCAGATGTATCCTTCCGCAGAGATGATCAGCTCACCGGGGCAGATAAGATCAACAATTACGAATATCTGACACTTTACAATCCGTCCAATTACATTCTGAACAATCAGCTTTATGTTGGATTTGCCCAGACGGTGCTGAGCAACTCCCTATTGACCTGGGAAAATACGTATATCCTCAATGCGGGGCTGGATTTTGACCTCTTCAACTACAAGTTAAATGGTTCAATTGATGTTTTCAACAAAGTGACAGACAATATTCTGATCAACCTCCCAGCACCTTTGGTGGTCGGAAATGCCACCATACCACGTACCAATGCAGCTAAGGTTCGCAATAATGGTATCGAGCTTAACCTCAACTACCGCGACAAGATTGGCGATGATTTCAAATTTAATATTGGTGGTAACTTTACCTTCATCGACAATAAAGTGGTCAAATTTAAGGGCAATGACAAATCTATTTCAGGATCAAACCTTTTACAGGAGGGCTATGCCATCAACACACAGTATATTCTGTTGACCGATCGCATCTTACAGACCGATGCCGATATGCAGCTTGTCCAACAAATGATCGACAACGCCCCCATTGATCCAAATACCAACCAAAAAGTAAACCCTTTTGCGTCCTATGGCACGCCAAAGAAAGGCGATTTACTGTATAGGGATACCAATGGTGATGGAATCATTAACGACAATGACCGGGTACCTGTCGGACATGGTACAGCACCAAGAATCACTTATGGGTTTAATATGGGTTTTGATTATAAAGGTTTTGATTTTTCGGTGTTCCTGCAAGGCAATGCTGGTAATAAAGCCGTATGGATCGATGGTTATTATACACCAACTGTACGTTGGGGTTATCAAATCAATCAGGAGATCGCGGATGGCCGATGGACAGAGGGGGCAACCGACGCCAAATACCCTAGACTCTTGCCATATACAGATACAAGAAACATTAAAAACAGTGATTTTTGGTTACAGAATAAAGCTTTTATTCGCGTAAAAAATATTCAGCTCGGCTACACCATTCCGAATGAGATTACCAAACGGATACAGGTGCAGAATTTACGTGTTTTTGGATCGCTGGAAAATTTCTGGACGATTACCAACTATAAAGGATTCGACCCTGAGGTGAGTGGCACCAATTACCCCACAATGAAACAGGCTGTCTTCGGTCTTAGTTTAACATTTTAAGCTGTCAAATATCATGAAAAAGATTTCACTACTCATAGCTGGATGCATTGCATTATCATCTTGTTATAAGCTCGATACAACACCTTACAGTCAGGTCAGTGCCGATACATTCTGGCAAAATGAAGACCAGGCACTTGCTGGCATATTAGGCTGTTATAATGATCTCAAGAAGGAAGCGACCTTCGGTTTACAATTTTCTTACGACGGACTTAGCGATATTGGGCTGGGTTATGACCCTCCGGGCCTCGGCGAAGTTATCAGTGGTACCTTTACCGACCGTTCATCCATCGTTGTGGATAGATGGCAGGCCGGCTATGATCTGATCCAGCGCTGTAACCACGCCATCGCACATATCCAGCCGATGACCATCGATAAAGCCAAGCAGGAAGGGTTTATTGCGGAAGCAAAATTTCTACGGGCACTGATGTACTTTCAATTGACAAACCTTTATGGAGCTTTGCCGATATACGACGAGACAGTTGACCTCAACAAAGATTTTAGTTCCCTCAAAAACAGCCGTTCTTCCGTTGAAGATGTCAAAAAATTCATTCTTGCGGACCTCAACTACGCTGTCGATAAATTACCGGTAACATATGACGCAAAGCACTATGGCCGAATCACAAAGGGTGCAGCCTATGCCCTCAGAGGCAAAGTAGCCCTGTACAATAAAGACTGGACTTCGGCAATCCGGGATTTTGAAGAAATTGTCTATAACAAAACCAATAACTACGCTTATAGTCTAAGCGCCAATTATGCCTCATTATTTACGATGGAAGGTGATCAGGCTCCGGAGATGATCTTTGCCATACAGAACTTGGGTGGAACAGGATTTCCTTACGGTATGCCTATGGCCTTCTATATGGGAACAAGATCAACTTTTGGCAGTGACTGGAACAATTGTATGCCAAGCACTCGGCTTGCCGACCGGTATGAAAACCGCGATGGCAGTCCTTTCAACTGGAACGATAATTTCCCCAACTATAATACTGATAATGCCGTCAAAAAACAGGCAATGGAATCCACCCAATCAGGTGGTGTACTGACAAAAGTACCCGACACAGCCAAGTTGCGCCAAATTTATGCCAACCGCGACCCACGGATGAATCAGACCCTTATTGTCCCTTACTCCCACTATCTGGGCTGGAACGCCAACAAAGAAAGGGATATGCAATTTATTATCGCGACTGGAGTAAATGAAAATTTTGGACAGATCCGTAACAATCGCGGCTGGTACACTTACCTGTGGCGCAAATTCGTACCTGAAGGTAATCTCAAGGGCGCTATTACAGACCGTGCCCATACGCCAATCAACTTCCCGATCCTTCGTTTGGCGGATGTGTTACTGATGCTCTCCGAAGCCTATAACGAAACCAATCAGCTCGACAAGGCAATTACGGAACTGAATAAAGTACGTACACGTTCAAAAATGCCGGCCCTAAATAGCGGCAGTTCCTTCTTGGTCGTCAACAGTAAAGCGGAAATGAGCAAACGTATCCAACATGAACGTGCGGTAGAACTCGCGGGTGAGGGTTGGCGTTACTTTGACCTCAAACGTTGGAATCTCCTGGAAGAGGTCTCAAAAGATTATATTGAAAAAGGTATTACCGGCGATAATCTCGTTACCAGAGGATATCAAACCCGACATAAACTTTGGCCTGTACCGGGACAAGAAATAGAAATGAATGCCGCACTTTTGCCTCAAAATCAAGATTGGTAAACATGAGAATATATCTAATCTTATTCTTCTTTCTCAGTAGTCTCTCCTTTCAGGGGCTACTGGGGAAAGAACTAAAATTACTTGCAGGTACTTTTAAACAGGAAGATCTTAAGCGCTACCTGAGCCGCGACAAGTCCTGGGTTCCCTATCCAAGTTATTCCGATCGTAAGGCATGGGATCAGTTGATAGCCCCCTTCCGTGAGGAGGTTATTGCGAAAGGCAACAAAGCACTCGACTATCAATGGCAGGTGGTCAAGGCAACAGATTACTTGGAATATGAACGCTCAGGCAACCGCGGCATGATGGAAAAGCCGATGAACGAAAACTGTACCGTGCTCACAAACCTGCTCTTAGCTGAATTAGCAGAAGGGAAAGGACGTTATATCGATCAGATTCTAAACGGTACCTGGCACATGACCGAGATGGCTACCTGGTCCTTATCGGCCCACCTGCCGGCTTTCCAGTCAAGCAAGAGATCCTTACCACAGGAGCGGACGCATGTCATTGACCTGATGGCTGGGGATGTAGGATCCTTACTCTCGTGGATACACTATTTCTTTCGGGACACCTTCAATACCATCAATCCGGAAATTAGTCTACGCTTAAAACAACACATCCAGCAACGGATTATACAGCCTTATCTGGACCGCAATGATATGTGGTGGCAGGGCTTTGAACTCAAAGGAAACCAATTGGTCAACAACTGGAATCCCTGGTGCAATTTTAATGTGCTCACCTGCCTGCTATTGGTAGAAGATAATCCGGATATTCAACTGGCTGGCATCTATAAAACAATGACTTCGGTCGATCGCTTTATCGATTACATCAAAAAAGATGGTGCCTGTGAAGAAGGCCCATCTTATTGGGGCCATGCGGCCGGTAAACTATACGATTATCTCAAGATACTTGCCCTTGCAACGCAAAACAAAGTTAGCATCTTCGATAATCCACTTATCCGCAATATGGGTGAATACATCGCACAATCGTATATCGGCGGTGACAGATGGGTGGTCAATTTTGCGGATGCTTCAGCCAAAGGCGGTGGAGATCCACTACTCATCTATCGTTATGGGCAAGATGTACACAGTACCGAAATGATGCAATTTGCGCGATATATAATAGATCTTGGCGGTAAAGGTGCGGACTTCAAACCCTCACGTGACATCTTCCGTGCCTTTGAAGACCTACGCTGTTTTCCGCAGCTTCAACACACACAGGCAGCTCTCCCCCAAAATGCGTACAAGTGGTATCTGGAAACGCAGTTTCTCTATCTTAAAAAAGGAGTCTTTTTCTTTGCCGCCAAAGGTGGCTTCAACAACGAGAGCCACAACCATAATGATGTAGGTAGTTTTATTCTGTATCAAGATCAGCAGCCCCTTTTTATTGATGCGGGCGTGGGAACCTACACGAAAAAAACATTTAGCGACGACCGTTATAGTATCTGGACCATGCAGGGTGCCTACCACAACCTTCCGCTGATCAATGGTGCTGATCAAGCTTTCGGGAAAGAATACAAAGCCGAAAATGTGGTATTCTTACCTGAACAGAATAAGTTCCAACTCGATATCGGTAAGGCCTATCCAAAGACAGCCAATATTGAACATTGGAACAGAAGCTACAGCCTCGTTGCCGATGGGCTGACCATCCAGGATGAGTTCAAGATCAAAAATCCGACCCAACCCAATATTGTTCATTTTTTAGTTTCAAAAGAACCTGAGATTAACGGAGGATTGATCACGATGGGTGACGGTCTCGCCGCGTTGCGTTTTAACCCCGCACAGTTTGTTGCGTCCTACGAGGCCATCCCACAGGATGACACGCGTCTGAGTCAGGTATGGGGAGAGCGGCTTTACCGCATCACCCTTAAGGCCAAAAGCATCAAATCGACCGGAAAATATAGTTTTATCATTAAAAAAGCCAAATGAAAAGAAGAAATTGGATTCAAGCCGTAACATTGACTACTGCAGGAGCGTTATTGAACAGCCCGCTGCTGGGTAACAGTAGATCCAGTGGCTCAGCGGAGCAAGCTCCTATGGATGACCGCGCGTATTGGGTATCCATCTTAACGAAAATGGCCATTCCCATCCTCTCCCGTATCAGTAAGGAGCGCTTTCGTGCAGAGATGCCTATTGTTAAGAGTGCGACTTATGACTATGTAGATCCCAGTGTAGGGTATTTGGAAGCATTTGGCCGATTATTGGCCGGTATGGCTCCATGGTTGGCCTTGCCAGACGATAAAACCGCAGAAGGAATTTTGCGCGCTCAATTTAAACAACAGGCCTTGCTGGGCATACAGCATGGTGTCAATCCTGCCTCGGCAGATTATTTCTCCTGGCGTAGCAAGTCCAAACAGCCTCTGGTCGATGCAGCACATTTAGCACAAGCATTTATGCGCGCTCCAAAAGCGTTATGGGATCCGCTGCCACAGGCGACAAAGCAACAGGTCATTACTGAATTTAAATATTTGCGTTGGGTTAAACCCAATGAGAGCAACTGGCTCCTGTTTGCCGCAATGACCGAAACTTTTCTCTACAGTATCGGCGAAGACTGTGCTCGCGAGAAAATAGACTATGCGGTAAACAAATTTGATCAGGAATGGTATGTCGGTGACGGATGGTATAGCGACGGTGCACGATTTAGTTTTGATCATTACAATGGTTATGTCATCCACTGCATGCAGGTAGAGACCTTAAAAAATAATCTCAGTGCTGACGCGAAGTATCAGCCGATGTATGACCGCGCCTACAAACGTATGCAGCGCTATGCACATCATCTGGAACGCATGATTTCACCCGAGGGCACTTATCCTGTGGTTGGGCGGAGTGCAACCTATAGAAATGCGGCCTTTCAACCGCTCGCGGCAGTCGCACTTGATGGAAAACTTCCTGCGGATCTTTCCAATGGGCAGGTACGCGCAGCATTGACAGCAGTCCTCAAGCACATTTACGCCGATCGCATTTTTCATGAGGATGGCTGGATGGCCTTGGGATTTCTCAATGCCAATCAGGGAAATATCGCGGATAGCTATACCAACTCCGGTTCGCTGTATACCGCCGCCCTTTCTTTTTTGACTTTAGGGCTGCCACCAACCCATGCTTTTTGGTCTGACGCGGCCGAACAATGGACTTCGCAAAAAGCTTTTGCAGGTTTACCCTTTCCAAAAGATTATTATGTAACTTACTAAGAATATACGCTGTTATGAAACTATCGAAAGTAGCATGAGCCGAGTGAACCGAAGGCAGCGTGGAACGAGTGAACCAAACGAAGAGAGCTCATGAATACCCTAATCATAAAATAATAGATGAACAAATAATTTATGCAGATGAAAAAAAGAAAAACCAGTTTAAAAACCATCTTACTTATCGCTTCGGGGCTTTTTGCGCTCAGTTTTATTGACCAAAAGCCAAATTTTATTGACGCTAGCTTCAAAGCTGCGGAGAAACAATATCAATTTTTGGCCAAAGAAGCAGACAAAGACCATACGTTCCCCCGTACGCTGACTCCTTCCGGACAATTGCGGGGAACCGACGAATGGGATTGGACAGGCGGTTTTTTCCCAGGTTCACTATGGTATATCTACAACCATACACACAATAAAGAAACGGAGAAAGAAGCGATAAAATGGACCGAAGCACTCGAAAAAGCGAAGGACCTGGATCAACATCACGATATTGGTTTTGTCATGTATTGTTCCTATGGCACGGCAATTAAATACCTCAAGGATCAGAAAAAAATTGCCGATTATAAAGCCATCCTTGTCCATTCGGCTAATACCGCATTAAAGCGCTTTAACCCACAGGTCGGTGTCATCAAATCATGGAATGAGAAAAAGTCATGGGATGGCAAAACACTTTGGAAATATCCGGTCATCATTGACAATATGATGAACCTGGAAATGCTGTGTTACGTTTCGGATCTGACAGGTGATCCTAAATATAAAGATGTGGCCATCAGTCATGCAACACAAACCATGAAAAACCATTTTCGCACAGACTATAGCACTTACCATGTTGTAGACTATGATGCTAGTGGAAAAGCAATCCATCAACAGACAAATCAGGGCTATGCAGATAATTCAACCTGGGCACGTGGACAGGCATGGGCTATCTACGGATTTACCATGATGTATCGGGAAACAAAAAAACCAGAGTTTCTCAAAACAGCACAGGCAGCAGCTAAATTTTACATGACCCACAAAAATCTTCCCAAAGATAAAATCCCTTACTGGGATTTCAATGCTGGACAACAGGGGTATAAATCAGATGCGGATTTTTCAACGTTAAAGCTTAATTACGTGCCTCGTGATGCCTCAGCAGCAGCCATTGTTGCTTCGGCACTCGTTGAACTATCGACCTTAACTTCTGGAGCAGAAAGTAAATCCTATTTAGTTTTTGCCAAGGAAAGTCTACAGACACTATCAGGAGCAGGTTATTTTGCCAAATACGCAAGCAACGGAGGTTTCTTGCTCAAACATAGTGTCGGCAGTCTGCCACATCACTCTGAAATTGATGTCCCTTTGACCTATGCAGATTATTATTATCTCGAAGGTCTAACTCGATTGGAACAACTCAAAAAACAATAAAAACAGGCTCTATCAAAAGCTGATTTTTGGCAAGCAACGCCAATTAATATTTTGAAACCTCACGAATGAATAAGGTCCAAGTTCTGTGGAGAACTTGGACCTTACTTTTTAATATTCACGGCAATTCGAAAGAATTAAATCTTTATTTATTACCCGTCTGGATTGTTTCTGATGAGGTACTACCCGCGTACTCAGCCTGCGGCAGCTTGATCTCAACAGTCTGATTTACTTTTGCACGTTTATTGACGAGATGAATACGTACGGCTTTTCCCTGTTGCAGTGGATCTGCCACATCCAGCTTGAAGACGCTATTTCCCTTTGTGATTTGCAGAATAACCGGCTTATCCACCTGAATAGACCAAGCTCCAATTTGATAGGTACCAGACTCATAAAACACGGCCTGAATAGCGGCCAGCCCCTGATGTTCTACGGCTTGAACAGCAGGTGTATTGTGCCAGATTTTCAGCTGCTGCATAGCGTGCTTATCCATTCTTTCTACCCCCGGCACAACAATATAGGCATAACTTCCATTGACCGGGCCTCTTGCGTGTTCAAACCATAGTTTGAATACCTTTCCATGGACAGCATCTTTTGATCGGGAACGATTGATGCGGTACCAAGAGCCCGATTGTTCTTTTGCCGTCAGAGCGATTTTCATCGCTTCTGGAAAGTAATAGCCGACCTGATTGTGCATGACATATTCACCTTGTTTGACATTTCGAACCAGTGAATCGGTTGACATCTTCTCTTTTCCATTCCAAACGACAGGGCCATTCAACCAAGTTTGATTCAGTGTTGTTACGACCGGTTCCGCAGCACTACAGTTAATTCCGCTGCCCAGACAAACAATCTCCTTATCAAAAAAGAACCATGCTTTTTGTGCAGCCAGTCCATCGTATTGAACAGACATGGCCGATGCGCCGATTGTACCATTGCTGACCCCACCAGAGAAACTATTGGCAGCCAATACACCCCACTGTTCTTTCAGTTCCTGATCACCCTGATAATCTCGGGTTGTTGTCCCCGGAATTTTGTCCCATTCCCATACTGGCATGATATTATAGTATTCTGGACCAAATACCTGAATATTGGTTACACCATCTGTCATATTTTTACCAAGCATATTTTCACCGTTTCCTGACTCCGATTTGTTGGTTCGCTTGCTTGCCACACGCAGGTTGAAATGAAACTGTTTTCTGAGGTGTGTTGTGTAGTCTCCTTTCCAATAATGTCGATGGAGGGATTGATCTTCTGCATTAAAAGCCTGTATACTATCTAATTTTGCCAATCCTTTCTTCCAGATCTCATTTTTAGCTGGATCAATCAATTGCATCTGCTGCAATATGGCGACTTCCTGATCTTTGCGCAATATATCTGGTCGTGATATCCCGCGCCCATGCACATTAAAATCAATATAACGTGAGCGTATGATCGGCAGGTAGGTTTCCAAAAGAAATTTTTCGAAGAGGGCCAATTTCTCCTTATTAACCGCATAAGGTGTCTCGCGGACATAGGCCATTACCTTAGAAATCCCCTTTAAAAACTCTTCACCATAGCCTGCAATATACAATTGTGGTCCATGTTGTAAGTAAGAGAAATCATATTGTAAGCCCTCTTTCCCATCCACCAACTGGATGGGAAAAAGCAGTTGTTCCATAGCAGCAGCCAGTAGACCGGTATCTTCGAGGATTAGTGCACGATAGAAATAATGCATGGCAATATCACTTTTGTTCGCGCCCGTTTTCTTATAGGGATCCCCTCTCTCCATCAACTTGACCAGTGCTGTTTCCACTGTAGCTGGGATTTTCTCCTGACCGAATTTCATCAGGATTAGACAGACACCTATTGCTTTAGGAGAAGCGATTTCATTGTGCCACCAGTTCGTTGATTCAAATCGGTTATTTGCCCAGTACTGTGCTGCCCGTACAATCTTGTCATAAAGCGACTTTTGCTGATAAGATTTACTCTTGGGAGATACATAAGCTACGATCAAAGCTCTCAAGCGATCCAAGTGTTCTCCTGGAGGCCAGAGTGAAATTGATTTACTCGTGTAATCTATATCAGACCAAGTACCAGCTTCAGTCAATTGATTGCTCCAGATTGTGGTTTTATCACCGTGAGCAGCCGAACTTTGCAATTCGTCCTCGTACACATGTTTTTTGATGCGATCAAATGTTTGCTTGTCCTGTGCCCTTGTCATGACCAGTCCAAATGATAATAAAAATATAAGTATAGCTTTCATTCTTTTTCCAATTATAATCCGATTAAGGGTATTTCTTTTCTGCTGCCCGTCCAATGACATCCATTCGATGTTTCATCATTTGGTTCTCATCGTTATCCAAAACTCCACTCAACCATTTGGGAGCAGCCATCTTTTTTTCCCACTCAGCCAATTTATCCAACATTTTATTCACGTTATCGGGATATTTTTCGGCAAGATTATGTTGTTCTTTCAGATCGTTTTTCAAGTTAAATAACAATATCGGATCATCCTTGACGACAATCAGTTTCCATTCGGCATGACGGACCGCTTTAGCGACTCCCCGTCGCCAAAACAAGTAGTCGTGTCCATTTTTCGCCGTCTTATAGGCCGACAGGAGGCTCAGTCCATCGATCTGTTGTCCGGGAATATTTTTCCCCTGTATGGCATCTATACTGGTTGGCAAAATGTCCATACCCGACACCATCGCATCAACTACTTTTCCCTGCGGTAGTCGTGCCGGCCATTGTATAATCATGGGCACGCGTATACCGCCTTCCCATTTCGACCCTTTTAAACCGCGTAGCTGTCCATTATCCGCGCCATTATTTGTGGCCGCACCATTATCATTCATAAAGATAATCAGGGTATTTTCATAAAGTCCATCGCTTTTCAGCTGGTCTATCAAACGGCCAATATTGCTGTCCATATTCTCCAGCATTGCCAAATAAGCGCGGCGCAAAGGATCTGCAACATGACTATATTTACTATTCTGCGTCAGTGGAGCTTCCACAGGAGTATGTATAGCATTAAAAGCCAAATACATAAAAAAAGGTTGCTGGCGATAACGATGAACATAGGAGATTGCCTTGTCGGTCAATGTTTCTGTCAGATAGCGAATAGAATCTTCGGGGACAATACGACTATCATCGACCAGCATCTGCGTAGGTTTTACCTTTCCAGGGATTGGAAAATAAGAACGATCGCCGCCAATAAAACCATAGAAATGATCAAAGCCACGCTTAAGTGGATGAAATTGGGGACCGTCCCCCTGATGCCACTTGCCGATACCTACGGTTTTATACCCATTGTATTTCATAAAATCAGCTATCGTTGCCACCGATGTATCCATCCCAATATCTTCTGGTGTCGTTCCTGCCGTCGGCCGTTTGGAAATATTGTGTTCGAACCCAAAGCGTTGTTGGTACCGCCCCGTCAGCAGACCGGCACGTGAGGGTGCGCAAACCGATGCAGATGCATAAGCACACTGAAAAAGAATCCCATGTTTAGCCAGCTCATCGATATGCGGTGTATGCACCTCCTTACCACCATAGCAACCAAAATCATCATAACCGCCATCGTCGCTCAGGATCACAATGACATTCGGTCGCTGTTGTGCAAAAACAGGAATCTCGATTAGAGAGAGTACACTCAACACCGCAAGTATACGATAGCACATTTTTCGGTAGATCATCGCATTAGATTTATCCCTAAATGTAACTTTAAATGTATTGGATTTTTTGTAAAAAATCGAAAACGATTTCGTTAAGTCAATTTTTTTTAGTCCTTTAGATGAGTAAATCTAATGTGAAGCAGATGGAAACAAATGACAGAAATCAACTCGCAGTTATTGCTCAAGTGTTGGTTGGAGATCTTCAGGAGCAGGCTTTAGCCGAGTCCCTGACAAGCCTACGCGAAAGTAATCGGGAGCCCAACCTACCGGACCTTTTTCGGTTTGCGGACAAATGGTTAAAAGCACCTGTGCCAATTGTGGTAGCGGAGCTCTGGGCAGACTTCACGCAGCTCATTTCTCTTCACCCCGAATGGGGTTTTGTGCTTATTGAGGGGGCTTCTATTGTGGATATTCCAAGTTTTTACGCCGAACTCAATAAAGTCTATATGGCCGATGAGAATTGGAAAATTGGCAGTCTTGATGGTTTCGATGACCTGCTGTACGGTGGCTTTGGAAAAGTTCAGGAAGCAAAAAAGCATACGATCATTTGGAAGGACATCGATCACAGCCGCGCGGCACTAGGAGTGACAACCACCCTCGCCTACTATCAGGAAAAACTTGCTGCCAATTCGCCGTTCAATCAGACTTATTTCCAACAGAAACTAAGTGATTTACAAGCCGGAAAAGGACAGACCTATTTTGATATCGTAGCGGAAATAATACAATCACACCCAAAGATAGACTGGATTCATTAAACGATTTAAAGATTTTTAAATATTATCTTTATTATACCTAAACAGTATACGATGAAACATATAACAAAGCTATTTTTTCTCCTGGCCATGCTATTTCAGCATGTTGCTTATGGAAATACCCCGCTCAAGGTAGCCGTTGCCGGACTTAATCATGACCATGTCTATCTCCTTTTAAACTTATACAAAGAGAAGAAGGTGGAGATTATTGGAATAGCGGAATCCAACAGCGTCCTGGCCGACAAGATTCAAGCGCAATACAATCTTCCGAAGTCCGTTTTTTACCCCGACCTTGGTTCGTTGCTCAAAAAGGTGAAACCCCAGGTCGTCCTTGCCTACAATCCCACCAATGAACATATCCAGGTCGCAGAAATCTGCCTCCCCCTCAAAATACCGGTCATGGTAGAAAAACCCTTAGCAACCACATTGGCAGAGGCCAATCGTATAGCTTCACTTTCCAAAGAATACAAAACCGCTTTTTTGGTCAATTATGAAACGACCTGGTACAGGAGCAACCAGCAGCTCAAGCAATTGGTGGATCAAAATGCTGTGGGCCGGGTAACAAGGATGATCGTAAAAGATGGGCACGAAGGGCCGAAAGAGATCGGATGCAGCAATTATTTTCTCGAATGGCTAACGGATCCACAAAAAAATGGCGGTGGTGCTTTAATGGATTTCGGCTGTTACGGTGCCAATCTGATGACCTGGATCAAGAATGGCGAACGTCCAATTGCTGTCAGCGCCATAACACATCAACTCAAGCCGGAGTTCTATCCAAAAGTCGAAGATGATGCAACGATCATTTTAAGCTACCGCGATGGTAGCACAGGCATTATCCAGGCATCTTGGGCTTGGCCTTACAGTGTAAAGGATCTTCAGGTATTTGGAACGAAGGCCCAGCTCTATGCACAAAATGACAAAAAGCTGCTGAAATATGCACAGCATAACGAGGAACCGACAGTTATTCCAACAGATCAGCCCTATTTTGAACATCATATCCAGTATTTGGAACATGTATTAAGCGGAAATCAGCTAGCTGAAAACGATCTCGGGTCACTCCGTAATAATGTGACTGTCGTTGAGATCCTGGAAGCGGCCAAGCGTTCCGCAAAGGAGGGAAAGACGATTGCATTCAATTGATCTTTCACAGAAAAAGGTATGTAGAAATAATTATCCACATACCTTTTTCAATAGGTTCCAAGATTGTTGACAACGACATGTTGGATTTGCCTCGGCTTGGTTAATCGAAGTAAAAAGGCATCCTTAGGGATCCAGTGGCTCATCCGGATCGATGGTAAACGCTTCTTCTTTCGCCTGGAATTCGATGATCACATCCGAAATTCTTTTTCCCAGACTGTAGGGTACATAACCCAATTCGCGGATACAACGGTCGGCCATTTTTTCCACTGCATCGATATGTGCCTTACTGCTGTTGACGATAGCAAATTTATCTTTAGGAAATCCATAGTTCAATAGTATACGGGCAGTATTGCGCAGATTTGTAGTTGTATGGCGGGCATGCGGATCGATCAGGATCGCTTGTTCCGGAACTCCCATGACATTGATCAGGTATTTTTTCATCTCGATTGCCTCGATATAAGCCGTTTTATAGGGGTGTACCTTTCCGCCGGAAAGCACAACAAAAGGGGCCAATTTTTCAAAATAACTACGTGCAGCCATGCGTGCACGTAACATTCCGCCGGGACTGATCGGCTGTCCATAGCTTTCGGGGCCTGCGCCCAGCGTCAGCAACAGGCTGTAAGGGTAAGCGGAAAAATCCGTTTTTTTCACTTGTTCAAACGCCTTTTTATTTTCCTGTGCTATCAGTGGCTCCAATTGCGCGGCATCCCAACGTTCATTGATCTCAAGCAGCCTTACTGCTGTCATCATGGTCATAAAAAGCGCTTCCTTACCGGTCGGAATATCTTTTAGCACATCCTGACGTACATCGTCCAAAAGCTGAAGATAAGCCGTACGATTCACATCAAAAGAAATTGAATCAATCTTGGGATAATTGGGCTTCTTGCCACCGCCATAGACATCAACAACATAGTTCATGGCACCAAAGTCCCGCAACAGCGCCTTCTTAAGATACGCTTTTGCGTTTTCACCCCTCGGTATACCATATGTCTTTGATGGCATCAAAGCTGATTCAACCAGTTTCTCCAATTTCCTGTTTCCCTGGGTCTGGCCGGCTATTTGTTCAGCCAAGAGTTCGATCTCCGAATCTTTCCATTTAAAAGCTTCCAAAAAACAGCTGAGATCCGTGCAATGATCACTGCGCTTGAAACGGTCAAATCGCTGGTTCAACAATGCCGAAACAGCCTGGGACGCACAAAGCTGCTGTGTTAAGGCGGAATCCTTTAGCAACAGATAACTCGCGTAATAATTCTTGCGGATTACCCAGTCCTGCGGACCGGCAGGATTGGGTTGGAGCTGGCCTTTGGAAATATGCATTCCACATATTCCCAAAGTCAACAAAATGATTTTTTTAATGATACCTGTCATATCTTACTCTATTAATAACCAGGATTTTGATACATCCGCTGTGGATCCAATTTATATTCATCGAAAGGAATTGGATAGTACCGATCCTTTATGGATATATTGGAGATTTTAGCATTCCCATAATCCGCCTGGTTTTTAGTTTTAAAGTACGTCACCAATTCCTGTGGATTATAGTTTCGGATTAAGTCAAACCAACGTTGATTTTCGAAAGCCAGTTCCACACGGCGTTCGTGCAGGATCGCCGCCTTTACTGTCGGATACTTTGTACGATACTCATTATTTAGGATTGATGTAGCGTAAGAAGGCAGTCCAGCACGTTCGCGTACCTGATCCAATAGTGCTATAGCCTCAGCTTCTTTGCCCAGATGGTATTTTGTTTCAGCCAATAATAACATCACATCGGCATAACGGATCAAAATCCAGTCATTTCCGCCCCAGCCATTGGTTCCGGCAGCATCACTATTGTCTCTAAATTTGCTTACATACCAATCGTTTACCTGAGGATCCTTCGCAAATTTGACCGAAAAATCTTTTCTTAAATCCTGTGGCTCATAATCTTTGATCAAATCTAATTTGACCACCTCCCCCACACCAGTAGATGGATATTTTGAGTTTATGGTATCCCCCTTGGCTTGGTAATTACGTGCGATACTCGAACTGAAATTTTGATCGCCCTGTTTATATTGAATTTGAAAAACAAGCTCTTTGCAGGTGTTTTTTTTGGTTAGATCAAATACTTCGGTGTAAGGGATCTCACTCAACTTGCCGAATGTGCGCATTTGGTAGGCTGCACTGAGATACTGCTCTGCTTTTGCGAAGTTTTCAGCGCTTCCAGCCGTTTGTGTGGCGCCCAATGTTAAGTATACCTGTCCTAGAATTGCATTTATGGCCGCCTTTGATGTCCTGCCGACAACATATTCTTTTTGCGTGTTGGGCAGATTACTTGACAAAGCTTCGGTAAGATCTTTTATAATTTGTTCATAGACGACTGCTTCTTTTTGACGAAATGCGAGTTCATTCGCTTGCTCCTTAGTGGTCACCTGGACCGTTGACAGTGGAATATCACCAAATTTACGCACCATATGGAAATATAATAAGGCCCGAACAAATTTTGCTTCTGCCACGTAACGTCCCTTCAATTCCTCACTGGAGAAAGTGACATCATTAATATGTGAAAGCACGACATTACAACGACTGATACCTGCATACATGGCAGCCCAGTGTGTCTTTAGATAGGTATTACTTGGCAGCAGCGAAAAATCGTTAAACTGAAAGGGTTCACCGGCGTTAGACTGATTATCATTGCGCCCAGTATTATCGGAGCGCTCTTCGTTGTATAGTGTACTGCCCTCACCGATCGTACTCCCCGAGCGCAGGGTTTGATATAAGCCATTGACAGCTAAAAGCACGTCATTCTCCGACTTAAAATAGTCTTCGATCTGGATGGCGTTTGGATCTTTTTGATTTAAGAAATCTTTGCTACATGAAGACAGGGCAAAAAGCACTAGCGGTAATAAATATCTTTTTTTCATTGAAGTATTTTTTAGTAGTGTAGCCGTTCGATATTTTGCGATTGAAAAATCATAACAGCGTTATAAATATGAATATTAGAAAGTCACTTTTACACCAAGATTATAGGATCTCACCAGTGGGTATAGTCCATAATCGACGCCTGGAGTAAGGTTACCCCGTTGGTTGTAATCCGGTTCCGGATTATAACCTTTGTATTTGCTGATCGTAAATGGATTATCCACCGTTGCGTAGACCCGTATTCCAGATAAGCTCAATTTTTCGGCAATACTTTTTGGCATATTATACCCTAAGGCAATATTGGTCATGCGTAAAAACGAACCATCCTGTAGGTAGAAATCGGACAGACGCGTACTGTTACTTTGTGTACCACCACGGGAAGCACGGTATACCTTGCCGTTACCTGGGTTTTGTGCCGATCGGTAACGTTGTGCAACATCTGCATACTGGTTGCCAGACCCCTCCATGTTATAGAGGTAATAATCATAGCCATCCAATACTTTATTGCCTTGTGAACCATTGAAAGATGCGCGTAAATCAAATTCTTTGTAGCGCGTACTCAACGCAAAACCATAGGTAAAATTCGGATGCGGATTACCGATCACCCGTTTGTCGGCGTCGTTGACGATACCGTTTCCATCGACATCCTCAAAATAAAGGTCACCGGGCTGCAGCGGCGTAGATGAAGCTGCTGATGGCGCTACTGTTTTGTAATTATCCTCTGTTGCCACACCAAGAACTTTAAAGCCATAGAACATACCGATTGGACTTCCCTCTTGGGTAATATGGGTCAAGTAGGAGCGTTCAGCACCATTGGTCAAGATCGTCGACGATCCCCCCAAATCCAAAACTTTATTGCGGTTGACATTAATATTTCCACTGATGCCCAATTCAAATTCACTTTTACGGATCAATGTCGCGTCCACCTGTAAGTCAAAGCCTTTGTTTTGCACTTTGGAATTCGGCAAATTGGTCAATATTGTCGTTGATCCGGATACCGCAGAAATGGGTTGATCGAATAACAAATTAAACGAACGGCTCAAATAGAAATTAGCCATTACATTCAAACGCCCTTTCAGGAGTCCAAGATCCAACCCTGCATTATATTGAGAAGTTGTTTCCCAGCTCAAATTAGGATCATATAGATCACCGGCAGTATATGCCGTACTCACTTTATCACCTAAGATCACACCTGCTGGGGAATTAAACACAGATACAGAGCGATATTCTCGGATATTATTGTTGCCGCTACGCCCCCAGCTTGCCCTCAATTTCAGCGTAGACTGCTGTCCTAACCAATCTGTATAAAAGTCCTCTTTGGAAATTGTCCAGCCTCCAGAAATGGAAGGGAAAGTTCCCCATTTATTATTTGGGCCGAAGCGCGAAGAACCATCGGTACGGATGGAAGCAGAAAGAAAGTATTTCGAATCAAAACTATAGTTTACCCTGCTGAAATACGATTGAAGTGTTGTAATACGTTTGAAAGTATCATCCTTTAATAGTTGAAAATTGGAGGGGTCAGCACCTTTATCGGTGATTTCACCAATAGCATTGCTATTAAATCCATTGGCTCTTACACCTTGATAATCGAAATCTGTCCGTTGTGCAGAGTAACCTAACAATGCAGAAATTTGGTGTTTCTCACCAAAAGTCTTGTTATAATTTAATGTCGTCTCAAGGAGCTTATCCACCTCATTTTTGGTTTTGGCATCCGCATAGGCAGCTGTGATTGCTTGTGGAGAATAAGGTTTATTATTTCCGTCAGAAATACTTGTTGGGCGGAAATAATCGTATTTTTCATCATAGGTAGACAATCCACCATTTACTTTGAGATTTAATCCATCGATAATTGAAAAGTCCGCGAAGGCATTATAAAGCCCTTTTTTACCACGGCGGTTATTTTTGACCTGAGTCACATAAGCCAATGGATTTTCGGGATTCTGGATACCATAATTATTTGCAGAAAGCCCGGCCATCAAGTACTGCGCATAAGAACCATCTTCGTTATATACGGGCAATGTAGGGAGATAGATTAGCGCTGCCATCGAGGGACTGCGGTCGTAGCGACCAGTGGTCACTTCGTTGTTGTCGTTGTAAGTAAAGGAAACATTGGCCCCGACAGTGAGTCTTTTACTAACCTTACTGTCAATATTAGCTCGGAAGTTAAATACTTTTTGATCTGTACCCAACATGATACCTTGTTGGTTTTGATACGAGCCACTTAGAAAGTAGCGATTTTTTTCATTGCCGCCATAAGTGGAGAGATTATGGCGTTGGAAAGGCGCATTACGGTAAAGAGCATCTTGCCAATCGGTATCGTATTTGGATTGTTTAGCTGTACCTGTTGCAAAATCATAATATTCTTCAGGAATACTTACAGAACCGGCATTTCCGACATTGCCGATACGGGTTTTATTATCATCATAACGGCGGCTGTCATTCCAAGTAATTCCTTTGGCTGCCAATAGGTCTTTGTAGGAGTTGTTACGACCATCAATCAAAAGGTCGATAAACTGTTCGGCATTCAAAACATCAATTTTTTTGGAGAGCTGACCAAAGCCACCCAGCACTTCATAATCGACATTGTTTTTACCTTCTTTACCACGTTTGGTGGTGATCAGCACAACGCCGCCAGCTGCCCGCGATCCATAGATGGCAGCGGATGCTGCATCCTTGAGGATATCAATGGATTCGATATCATTGGGATTAATATTTAAATTATTTCCGGCAGGATAGCCATCGATAACATAGAGAGGGTCCGAACCTGCGTTGATAGATCCCATACCACGTACGCGGATCTTGGTCCCATCATAAGGGGCACCACTTGTTTGCATTACCTGTACGCCGGCTACTTTACCAACTAAAGCCTGGGATAGTTTTGGTGCACTGAGGTTTAGTTCTTCCGCCTTGACGCTAGCAATTGCACCGGTAACATCAGATTTTCGTATTTTCTGATAACCGATAGAAATCGTTACTTCTTCAAGCGTGTTTTCATTGGTCTGTAGGACAAAGAGCTGCCCATTGGATTGTGCAATAGGTTGGACAAGATTGCTAAATCCGACATAGGAGATACCAAGTCTATCACCGATCTCCGCATCGATCTGAAAATTTCCTTTTTCATCGGATTGAACAGACTTTTTACTCTTCAGATTTTGGATCGTCGCCCCCGAAACTGCATTGCCCTGCGCATCGACCACACGGCCTCTAATGGGGTTTTGTACCTGTGGGAACCGAGCTTCGGTTAGTGTGAGAGGTCTGGCTTGAACAGCTGGTGAGCTTGCTGCAATGGCACATAACAACCAAAAGACATTGTTGGCTTTAATTTTCATAAGTAGTGCATTTGATTTATGGGTACAAGGTTACAAATGCAATATGAAGGTAGTATCAATAAAAGGTTAATAGTTTTTAACTAAACCGAGTTAGCAAACAATATAAACTTAACAATAGGATAACAATAATGAAAGCACTTAGCTCCTCTTCTTAGCAAAGCGCGCGCGAAGCAACAACCGCAACAGCATATACACAACGACAGCAAAAAGGATATTACCGATCAGTTTGAGTGGTTCAAAATTTTCGAAACTGGCATATTCATCGCTTTCGACATTGTATCCTGTCCCGCTTGAATAAAATTCCCAAGGAAATCCTATTGTTAATTTGCCATCCACAGGTAGATCATTCTGATAAGAAATGACAGTCAAAACGACAAAAATAAAAATCGTACCAGCCACCCCTTTTAGGATGGCTGGTAATATTAATCTTCTATTGCCAGGAATCATTGTATACATTGGGATAAATATAATGATTGTTTTTTTTACTAAACGCCAGCCATTTAACAAATACTGTTTGCGGCTATCTTACTGAAAATCAGCCAAGAAGAAAGAATAGCTATTTTCGATATTTCTGACAACGAGTTTGTTTTGTTGAATAAAGCTATACAGGACATTTTTGAGATGTCGAGGGAAAATCTGTAAATGAACAAGACCGGTATGTTCGACCTGCCGAAACATTTGCAACGCTGTGGCACCATTTTCAAAGTAATTATTCTCCAGTAATGCTTCTAGTTTTTGTCGGATATGGAGCATGGCATCCGATTCAAGTTGAAGATCTTTCTCAGCTTTCCATTCTTCAAATTTTAATTCTGGCGCAGGTGGCTTTTTTTCACCCGTTAAAAAGGTCCAAGGCACCTCAATGGAATAACTCCATTTCACTTCATCCTCTTCGATTTTAAGACGCACCAGACGTTCTTGAGAAACTTCATATTCTTCTCGATGGAATTCCATCGCTTCGATCCATGAGCTTGCATATATCCGATCGAGACGAGGCGATTCTTGTGTTAAAAAATTTCGGACTTGAAACATTTTCTCAAAATCGAGATAGGCATGATCGGGCTTGCCCAGTAAGAATGAAAGCTCTTCGGGTCGCCACTCTTTTTCTATCCGCCGCTTGAGATAGGTATACCAAAGTTGGAAATCATGTGAATACATCATTCCGGAGCAGGAAGTTTTTATTGTAGATTCGGTATTCATAAATTAAGTTTATAATTGGTTACTCAAATAATTTAAGCAGTTCTTCTTTACTAATAGACTTCATCAGGTTGGCTTCATCCAAAATCACTCCTTCTGCCACTCGCTTTTTACTTTCTTGAAGTTCCAAAATCCCTTCTTCGACAGAATCCCGGCAAACAATCTTATAAGCCATCACATGTTTCTCTTGACCAATGCGATAACAACGATCTATTGCCTGAGCTTCAGCCGCTGGATTCCACCAAGGATCCAAAATGTAAACGTAGTCCGCAGCAGTAAGATTTAAGCCCGTTCCACCAGCTTTTAGGCTGATCAGAAAAACACGGCATGCATCTTCATTTTGAAATGTTTCAACCGCTGATTGCCGTTGCTCCTGGTTCATCCTACCATCGAGGTAGGTGTATCCTATATTGTACTTTTCGATCCGTTGACCGGCGAGTTTGAGCATAGAAGTATAGGATGAAAAAAGAAGAATCTTATGATTGGGAGCTACTTCTTCCATGATTTCATCAATAAAATCCAATTTGATAGATTCATTGGCTAAACCGCAATCTTTCATTAATACGGGTGAATTACACAGCTGTCTTAATTTCTGTAATGCCTCTATAGCCAAGAATTTGGATTTTGAAGAGTCTTCTCGGTTTAAATTCTCTTCAATTTCCTCTCGATATTTTTTACGATAGTTATCATAGATTTTCCGTTGTCCCTCTTGCATATCCAAATACAGAATAGTTTCCGTTTTATCTGGTAAATCTATTGCGACTTGCTTTTTGGTTCTCCTCAGAATAAATGGAGCAATCATCTTTTGCAAATTCATGAGTGGCGTATCCACTTCCTGCCCCTCTCCCATAGACTTAAACATTTTATTAAAATTTCTGTAATTCCCAAAAAAGCCAGGATTAACCATAGTCATTTGTGCATAGATGTCCTGGATACCATTTTCAATTGGCGTGCCCGTCATCGCAATTCGAAATAACGCTTTAATGGAGAAAAGGTATTCGAACCGTTTAGAATTTCGATTTTTTACCAGCTGAGATTCATCCAAAATCATATAACTGAATGATTGAGATTGAAGAAAGGAAAAGTCTGTCATCGCTGTTCCATAGGTTGTCAGCACAATTGATGCTTTTGCTAATGTCTCTTGGTCCTTTCTTTTCATACCATAATAAACAGAATAACTTCGTTCCGGAACAAATTTTTCAATTTCATTTTGCCAATTGAATAACAATGAGTTAGGAACAATAACAATGGAAGGGTCTGCTTCTGGATTATTTTGATAATAGTATTCCAATAAAGTAATTACTTGTAATGTTTTTCCAAGTCCCATATCATCCGCCAGAATACCACCCCATTGAAATTCTTGGAGGAATCCCATCCAACTAAAACCAACCCTCTGATAGGGTCGCAACGTTGCTTTGACAGTATCCGGAACATCTAATAAAGGAATTTCGGTCATATTGGCTAATTTATCTCGCCGTTCTCTTGTACTATCATTAATAATCTTGGGATCTATTTTTTCTAATTTTGTCTGAAAAGATATCAATTGTGCCGAAGTCAAAATAATGTATGGATCTTCTACACGTGCCTGAGCAAATAAGGGAATAAAAAGGGATTTCAAAGAATCGCTGATATAGATATGATCCCCATTATTGATCTTGAACCAATTTTTCTTTTCAAATAAATACTGTTCAAACTGACTCGGTTCTAATACTAATTTCCCCAGTTTAAATTTTATGTTGATATATATTAAATTTGATTGAGACTTCAGTTCTACTACTTCCCATTTTAAAGGGAAAGGATAGTAACTAGATCCTTTAACTAATCCCGTGAGTTTAAGTGTTATCTGATGATCTTGACATGCCTTTCGAAGATTATTTATCCAATTTGTTCGGGAAATTAGGGATGTTCGCAGCTCCCAAGTATGAGCGGAAACCTGTTCTTCAAAAGATTCGTGTTGATTTTTGATAAAATTGCTAAAGATGAGTTCCTCTTCTACATTTCGCTCTTGAACGCAAATTTCATTATGATCATAAGTTAAAACTGTTGTACTCGGCATCTCAACAATGGGCAAGCTAACTGTCCCAAAATCTATGGATGCTTTCAAGAGCAGTAGATCGTCCTGAAGCGATACCTCTAATATTTTCGTCTCCTCAATTGTCTTTTTAGTTACGGCATGATCTGTAAGCGTTTCATTTTTATAGGTTATCGGGAAGTGCTGAGCAATTGGACACAATAGCTCTTCGTAGAATTTAGGAATGTCTTGGCGCAACACAAAAATTTTGAATGCGGAATGCCTAAATTGATTCAGCAATTTTCCGACTTGCATATCGTCAATAAAAAGTACATTTTTGGAACCTAATTCCACAAAGAAACTATGCACATCACTCAAAAACTTGATTTTCTTTAACAAATTACCTTTATAATAGGCCAGTACCTTCATCAATAAACCTTTTTGATTCTCCACGACTTTAATCTTAAGCTTAAAGTCGCCATTCGCAATTTTCAATTTATATGATTGATTGAAGGCAGAGCTATATCGGAATTGGTAGTGTCTTAGACCGAAATTATTCGTATGGGAATAGAAAAAGGTCACTTCATCACGACACAATTGATTTGAAATGAGATCCCTCCATAAATCCATTATTTGATAATCCCGTTCATTTTGTTCAACGCCTGAAAGTTCATTTGGTCTGATCCTGTCAAATGCAGAAGATCCGAGCTGCAACAACTTCTTTGCGACTGCATCAAGCATCATCTCATGGCATGTAAGACGTCCGGGATGCGGCATGTCATCTTTTAATAGATAGCTTTCTTTAAAAACATCTTTTTTCTTTTCTCCACTTAAAAATGGAAGAAAAAAAGGTAACTGATCAATCGTATTATTAATCGGAATTGCAACAATAAATTTGCCTTCCGATTTACAAATTGGAGGCTCGATTGAAGATATTTTATTGCTAGCTACGTGACATAATTCCGATGCTGCATGAAAACCATAGATGCTCCCATATTCGGCTGTCGCTTTAATTTCAATTTTTGTTATTCTCTTATGTTCATCCTTAAGAGATAGACCAAATAGTTCACGTTGGTCAGGATGGGGTAAAAACCATTTGGGGTCGTATAAATGAGCAAAATAATATTTATTCCCACCTAATTTTTCACGCAATAAACCATAGACATGTTCACATAATGTCGTGTCCATTTTCCCACATGAACAATTTACTTTCAAATGATCGGCGGTCAACGTGATCAGGACACGAATATTTCCCTTACACAAACTCTCGAACACATACCTATTATTAAATACACTTTCTTCTAGAATTATTTTAAAATCCCAAGTTAATCTTGCAGATTTTTCGTTAAAAAATCTTTTCAGATAAACGATAGACAGAGATTTTTCTTGCTTATTTTGCCATGGTATCGTTACATCTATTTCATTTTTCATTGGTTTATGTTTAGTTATAATGGTTTATTTTATAAGTCTACCATACCTAGATGAGCATCTAGCCTTTTATTGTGAGCTTCAATTTATTCCCCGATTTCATTTCCATATACCTTAAGCTCTGCTCACATAAGTCAGCAAAAAAGGCTACAATCCGACTAGCGTTGGATTTAAAGTACTCCATTTCCAGCTGGTCTAATTCAGGAGGCAGCTCATGTACCCGTCCTTTCATATCTTTTAATAGCGCCTGATACAAGAGGGCTTCGGAAGGTTCATCTGAGGTAAAAAAATCGCTTACCTTTTTATCACAGATACAGCTCCATTCCACCAACTCCTCCAATGTTGCATTCATTGGCGTGTAACCGATCCGTAGGTAGAGGTAGCTATGTATTCCGATCAGGACCAACTGATTTAACAACAGCACCGCCAATTGCTTGCTCGAAGGACGAGCATCAGAAAATATGGCCAGCAGATCGTGCATGAGCTTTGCATTACGTGTCCAGACATTTGTCGTTTTCAATAGGGTGTCGGGCCAATTTACAGGAGTTAGCGAATACGTCGGCTTATAGGCCGGATTGCGGTAAAGGACAACAGAGTCATTCCAGATCGTGTGCGAAAAGCGACTTCCTATATTTAATTTCGCTGCGATAAAGCTGCTGCTTAAAAATGAAATAACTGCTGTCGCCCGACCAAAAGAAACTTTACGGAAGTAAGATTGTCCAACCCATTTTTTAATAACAACTACGTAAATGCTGACATTTCCTACATCTTTTGGGGGATAGTCGAATAATCCCTTACCATGAGTTTTACTTACATAATAATTGAGCAACATGATCTGTTCAGCCTGATTATCCCGACGGATCTGATCGAGGAGCTGCTGTATATCCGACTGATACTGTTCAGGCCAGGGGAATGCGTGAAAAGTGGATGCAGCGACCAGCGTTTCCTGTTGTGCTATTTTAACTTTTTCTTCTTTCGCCAGTTTAGTCTTTGCTAGCTCAGCTTGGATGGCAGCTTCAGTCGCTATATTCTTTTCGTATTCGGCCTGCAATTCCTGCATAAAGTAATGGAAGAGTTTTTCTATCGCCGTTTGCATAACTGCACAATGATCGTATAACTGTGAGGCTGCTATGGCGGAAATCTCCAGATCTTTATTTTGATTGACGGCATTAAAGGAAGTATCCAATAAGCGGAAGCGCTCTTTCTCTTCATCGCCTTCACCCATAAATACTTTTTTAAACATCGAGAAGTGCGTGTCAAGGCTTCTTATTCTACTGTCCAGACTGTGTACATTATTTCCTTTGGCTTCCACCATCACTTGCAGCAATTTTAAATGGCTTTCCAGACTCTGATGAACCATATATAATGCACGCAGATAGTTTGCCGTATCGGCAAATGTCTGTGCCGCCTGTAAAAATTCCGCGGAAGCAGCCTGCACTTTTTGATAATGCTTATCGGAGAGATCCAGTATACCCCTTATCTCTTTCGGTTTACTCATTGCGGTATTGTTCTCACCAGAACTAAAAATCTCATGCTTGGCTAAAGCCGCATAACAATAGAATAAACTTCCCATCTTGATCTTGTTTTTCAGTTCAGGGGTAAAAATCAATTCAAATGAAATACGTTCCTGATCCAACAGACATAATTCCACAATAGGTTTTAATATCTTATGCGAAAGTCCACTCACGGGTTTAAGCGTTAAAACTAAGTGCTGATATTCTTGATCCAAAAACTGATATTTAACGAGATAAACCCGATCGAGATCCATACGTTGAGCTAAACGGTCTATGATCAATTGATTATTAATTTCCATAATAATGACTTAATGAATATAAAATTCTACAACATATAGCCTACTGAACAACAAATGGTTAAAACCTATTATTGTAAAAAAACAATAGCTATATTGGAAAAAAAACAGAAGTGACTACCAAGGTGATTAAATAGAAAATCAACAGGTAAAATGCATTCGCGTTTGCACCTTGGTTTATTTTAGGAAAGGTCGGCAATCAACATAAAAAATCGTATCGAAATTTCAAATGTACTTGTGAAATATAGCTAATCTGTTTGCCGACAAAGAGACAGATAAGATATTGGTGCATCATGTTATTCAAGAAATCACCATTACAATACATATATATATAGATTATATATACAAATGTAATAATTAAAAATATCTTATACAAATGTTTTTTAGAATAACATAGTTTCTCTATGAATAGCATACGTCTCTTTCACTATAGGTTCCTATCGCTCCTTTAGGGCGTATTTAGCACCGCTCAAAATATGGTATTCATCCCTAATTAGATACTTGATCTATACTTAGCAAGTACAACATGGCTGTTTTATCCGATTTTGTTGTTCCCTTTTATTCTATTCCTTCGAATAGGAAATTATTGTTATGTTTAAACGTAGATTGCGAGAACGGGAATTGAAGATCATCAGGTTTTGCAATTTATCATAAACGAATCATAAATAGCCATAAGCGAATCGTAACCCGCTATCGAATGCGATGTTAATGTATCGTATTTTTATAGCAAATTAAAATAGTACCATTATATAAGAAGTATAGCGTCTAACAAACCGACAAATGACCTTAAAACAAATACTTTTATTCTTTTGTATCTCATTTCTGATCTATCCGATATTCGGTCAGACCAACTGCAACTGTTCACAGGCACTCAAACAATTAATCAGTAAAATCGAAACAGAATATCCGGGCTTTCCAGAAAAGGTAAAACGTCACAACGATTTATACCAAGCCAAAAAGAGTATTCTGAATAAAAAAAGTCTCAACGCAAAAAACGAAGCATGCACAGCTCTTTTGCAGGAGTATCTCGATTTTTTTCAGGATGAACATATCGTGATAAGATCCTTGGCAGCAACCCGGAAGAAAACTGCTCAGAGCACAGAAAAACTAGCCGAAGCCGAAGAAGAGGTGGTGGCTAAAGCCATTAATCCAGACGTTTTTTATATTAAAATTGCCAGCTTTGCTTATGAAAATATTGCTTCCGTAAAGGATTTAATAGCAAAACATAAGGAACAGATTGAACATAGTAAGGGACTGATTATCGATATCCGAAATAACGGTGGTGGAACGGATGATGTATACCAACCCATTTTACCCTATGTCCTGACGAATCCGATACGGATTATGAGTGTTGAATTTTTTGCTACCCATACCCTAGTTAATGGCCTCCGTGATTATGCCCTTAAGAATATAAAACAGGGGCTGGACTCCATTGCGGAAGCGAAAAAGATCGAGGACGATCTAAAAGAATACAAAGATAATATCGGAAAATTTGTACTTTATGGCGATAAAAAAGTACTTATCGATACGATCACCCTCCATAAGAAAAGTCCAACCCATGTCGTTATTCTAGCCAACAGAAATGTGGCAAGCTCAGGAGAAAATTTCCTATTCAGCTGTCGTCAGAGTAAAAAGGTAAAAATCATGGGAACCCCAAGTATGGGAGCCCTGGACTATGGATCCATACGGGAGTTTAAATTTGGCTGCGATAATTATCAACTGTATTTGCCAACCTACAGGTCGGCACGGCTACCGCAATACCCCATTGACAATATTGGCGTACAGCCAGATATCTATTTGGATGAATCCGTCCCTGATTGGATTGACTTTGCTGTGCATTATATCCAGGAGTAGGAATACATCATCAGGGAGCAAATCATAGTAAGGAGAGTATGAAAAATATTTTTAAAATGGGAATTATCAGCACATGCATTGGCTTGTTCTTCTCCTGCAAAGAGCAGGTCAGTCCTTTGTCTGAAGACTACTATAAAAAAAGTGGAGCAATCTATTTTATCCCCGGAGGCAATGGTTTTGAACGTGGCTCAAGAAAAACGGAGGCAGATGTAAATAGTTTTTCTGTGATCAAAGGTGTCTATGCACGTGATAAAGACAACATCTATGTTATGGGCTGTCCACAACACTTTGTCGATGTAAAAACTTTTCGATTGAAAGGAAAGATTCCCGTCGATCAGTCTCACGTATTCGATTTCGTTGGATTTCCATCAGCTACCGGAGCATGTAGCAAACAACAACTTACTGTCATTATGGGCGCGGATCCCGAAACGTATACTACGCTGTATGATACCGTCGCATCCCTATCTAAAGATAAATCACATTATTTCTACAATGCCCAACCATTGGCGGTTGACTACGCTTCATTTAAAATTTTGAATGAAAATTTTTTGAAAGACAAAAATAAGCTCTATGTGGTCACGCAGAAAAGTATCAATCCGCTCAATTATACAACGGATAAGATTGATGTGCTCAATGACGAATACATCATCTTGGATGGCAAAAAACTACTTTATTATCAACCCTATCAGGGTATTGGTGTGCTTGAAACAGCCTTACCTTCGACCAATAGCATCAAATTACTTGATAGAAAAACGGTCATTATTGATCAACTGGTTCTCATTGAAGGAAAGAAATTTGAGTTCACGGATGTAGATGCCGCCAGTTTTAAAATATTGGAAGGCATTGGTGGAAACTCTTTTTGGTCCGGTGACAAAAACCATATTTATTATAACGAACAGCTATTGGCCGAGGCCGACCCAAAAACGTTTGAAGTGCTGAAGCGAGCTGTTGCCAAAGACGCCAGACATATTTTTGTCGGCAATAAAATTTTTGAAGAAGCCGATGTCAAAAGTTTCAGAGTTGTGGAGAAATCTGAAGTAAGCCATGATTTTGAAGATGATCTGGGTCATAAGTATTGGTATCGGCCCAAGGAGGGGGGGGCAGAACTCATTCCGGTAGAGAAGAAATGATGCTATCGCTTGAATCTATTATTTGAAAATTGGTCGTCTAACGAAGTATAAGTTCATAACGTACGGATCTTCCAACCCAATTTGTTCAACTATACCTTGCTCTTGCAAGTATTGCAGATCCCTTGTTGCAGTCGCTTTTGAGGTCTTCGTAATGGACATATACTTTTTTGCGGTCACACACTTGAGCCGATTTTAAACTCTAATCGGCTCAGATATAAGCAAATTTTGAGCCGATTAACCAATTTAATCGGCTCATCGAAAAAATAACACACTGTCAAAAGGCCCCAACTTCCTAATATTACAATTGATCAAGTCGCTTCATAATCACTGAATTCGGCTATTTTTCCAAAGGCTATTTTCGTCTACTTTAGCCTCAGGATCACAGCATTTTGCATGAATCCTATCATAAAGCGTTGCATTGGCACAATGAGCATATACGAAACTTTTTGTTGCTCCTTTAACAGTGAACGCTTTCAATTAAAAAGAAAAAAGATGATCAAATCAGTATTAGTAGGTTTAATAACTATTCTTTGTATGACAGCCTGTGCACAAGAGTCTACCATAAATCCATCCTTGGAATCTATCCATTGGATTCCGATGCAGACCAAGGACAAACAATTCGTCTATGTGGACAGTTCGCTCCAGCAGCAGCTGACACAAAAATTCTACGGGGCCGAACCCTTTACCCCAACTGGTTACGCTATCGTCTCCAATGAGAAGAACCAGCAGGCTTTAATTAATTCAAAGGGAGATTTTATAGAGCATTATTCTGATACCGATCTTGGGTTACAACCACTAGGTCAGGTGACGCTACTCATGAAACGTCGGGAGCATGAGAAAAAACTGCCTTTCTGGAACTGGAACTGGAATATCATGGGTGGTGGTGTAAAAAAAACAGCACCCTATGTTAAGGTAGAAATCCGTGTGCTTGAAACCGATCAGATCCTGTTGGACAAAGATATTCCCTATGACGAAAACGAATACAATTCGGATGCATACCATTTGGATGATAAACATTTTGTTCTAAATGGGAACCTTTATGAACTAAAAAATCAGTATCTAAAAAAGCTTAGTACAAAAATTGATATGATTTTGGAAAATGGCCGATATATTCCTCCTGCTGAAAATCGTTTTGAAATCTACGATATTCAACATAAGCAGCCTATTTTTTCCAATCTAGTCGGTGTGGATAAAATAGATTTGCTCTGGAACGGCCAGCCCTTACAGTTGGATTCCATCAATCAGGATCGCTATAAACCAACAGTGCCCAAATTGTTAAAAGACAACAACACAGGTGCCATCTATGTTTTCCCGCAATATGAGAAAACTTTGCCAAAACAAATCAAACAGGCTACCACCGAACAGATCGCTTTTCTGAAAGAAGTTTCTCTCGTATATTCTGTCAACAATTCGCCTTACTTTATTCTGGGAAGATTTAATTATGACCACGAGGTATGGGCTTATGACTGGCTGTATCTTGACAAGGATGGTAATTTATTGGATGAGATCAACGTCAAGGATTTCTTTATTTTGGATCAGGTAGGTTATCTGGTCTGGCCGGATAAGCATATGTTATTTACAAAGAACGCCCTTGAAAAAGATTGGAAAACGGGAAAAATAAATTATGTTTATCAAACAGAAGCATTATATCTTATCAACGTCAAAAAAGGTGAACAGCATCCAACGATGGGCCTCTGGAATGCTAAGACCAAAACATGGGATCTAGCGCCAAATTTTCAGCATATTGATATCTTGAATGGCCGACGACAGATCTTTGCCTTACAGATGCAAAAAGACGGTCCTTTTACCTTGTACAATAATAAAACAAAACAGCAGATCGGTACAAAAAACTACGATACGATCAACCCAAGTGGTCTGGTGCGGGTAAAAGGCAAAGGAAATGAAGATAATTATTATCACATAGACATCTATACCGGAAAAGAGTACAAGGAGTAATCTCATGTGCATGAGCAGAAGTACTCAAGGTATCAAAAAAAAGCCCCGTTGTGATTTGACTCACAAACGGGGTGAAAAGTGTATAGGAAATTAAAACTTTTACTTCACAGCTTCCAGTAGTTTATGGAAAATAGCTGTATTATCGTATACCCCCCGAAATAAGAACGAGCGGGCTCCATAAGCAAATACTGGAACGAACGCATTCGTATGATCGTTGCTGCTAAAATTAACCATCACACGTCCTGATTTACGGTCAGAATCCAGCAATGTAAGTCCGCCGGTTTCATGATCTGCAGTTACAACAACCAGCATCTCTGGATCCTGATCGGCCAACTTTAGGGCTTCTTCGACAGTTTTGTCAAGATCCAATGTTTCCATGACCGAATATTTGAGGTCATTCGCATGGCCGGCATAGTCAATCTGCGCAGACTCTGCCATCAGGAAAAATGGCTTCTCATCACGAGATAGAAATTTTATGCCATCCAACATAGACTGTTTTAAAACTGCCGGCCGACCGTCTTTAACGGGCTTTAAAAGCTCCTCCGACAGAAACACAATTTGCTTACCACCAGTTTGATTGATCTGATCCTTTACGATCGAAACACCCGCATATCCTTTCCAGTTCGTTTTTTTCTGTAACCAGTCTGGAGTTCCTCCCAAAATGAAATCCATTGTAGCATGTTGAAACTGCCCTAAGATAGATTCACTCTCATTCCGTTCCTGCTGGTGCGCATAGAATACAGCCGGCGTAGCATCTGTCACATCACCGATACTGATCACACCTGTTTTCCATCCCTGATCAGCCAGCAAAGCAGCAACGCTAGGAAGCGGCTTGCCATTCGCGTCGACAGCAATTGCACGGTTATTTACTTTCTGCCCTACAGCGATGGCCGACCCCCCGGCTGCGGAATCCGTATTATCCGAATTTAATGCCTCAGTCTGTGACAGTCCGACTGTCTTGATCTGTGTCATAGTGAGTGCACCGCCATTGGCCAGTGTTGCTGCTTTTACAGCTGCTAATCCCATTCCGTCTCCGATTAAAAGTAGAATCCGCTTCACCTTGCGATCCTGACCATCATATTGGAAACTTGGGATATAAACGGGCTCCGGTTTCGCCAATTGAAAAGATGACCGTTCATGTTGATCGAAAAATAGTTCTAAAGTCTTGGGATGATCAGTATTGATCCAGTACACGCCGAGATTAATAAGCTGTTGCCAGGCATTGGGACTATCGTGTGTTCCATAAAAACGAAACCGGAGCCCCAGCGAATCAGCCTTGGCGATTGCGTTCTTGATCGCTGGAATATTTTCGGGTAATCCCTTACCATTCCAATCCGTGTAATCCTTTAGATCAGCACTGATTAATCCGGTCTGTGCCAGGCTTGCAGCATCGTAGTTCCAATTGACTTCGCCATCAAAAAACAACCATTTGGGATAATCCTTAAATCCATCTGGTTTTGGTCTCCCACCCGTCACGATTACTTTAACTGCATTGGTATTTTTAAGCGGATTGAACAGATCACCATATTGCTCCAGTGCTTTGACAAGAACGGGTAATACCTGTTTATAGTTTTCTTTAACGTCGATGAGCAATTGTAGCTTTTTTGCTTTATCATCAAATGCACTTCCGCCATTTTTGTGGTATAGTTTAGCAACAGGATCCAAATAAAGCGTATTGAGCGTGTTCTCCGTTTTGATTTCCTTTGCGTCATGCGCAACCATCAATTTACCATTGCGCAGAAAAATATCCGCTTCAATGGACTCCATTCCTGCGTAATAGGCTGTATAGAAAGGCTGGCTCTGCCAATAATCATTGTGACTATGTCCGGCATAGCTGATCACACCCTGTTTTTCCTTATCCCGGCTGAACATGAGTTGTTCAAACTTGTCATTCAGCGTTTGTGCAGAGGACCAGAGAGGTCCTCCACACAAATACGTCAGTATCAATATTCCTCCCAATTTACTTGCAGAGGTTTTTGGAAATCTTACCATCCTTCATTCTGTTTTATCACCCCGGCACTATTATCTACCTCTTGCTGAGGTACCGCCCATACATGATGAATTTTCGGGTCAAACTTACGACCGGCAAACTCAATTGGTTTACCTGCTCCATCCACCATGGCATAGGTATGAAGCGGCTTGGCATAGGTTACCTCGGCATCACCCCAGCGTACCAGATCACGGTGACGGTCTGCAAATTCACCCGCCAGCTCATTGCGGCGCTCACGTTTCAGATCAGCCAAAGTCATGCCTTGCTTTTCAGTAAGTTTGGCGCGCTTACGAATCATATTGAGTTCTTTGTCACCAGCTCCAGTCCCATTCAGCATAATTAAAGATTCCGCTTTAATCAACAAGATCTCCGCAAAACGGATCAAGGGCACATTTAGATCCGTCGCCATATGATCTCCGTTTGGACTCACATGTGTACCAACGGGATTGGAATGTGAAAACGGCTCCATATATTTATTAAACTGCATGTCACACGTCGCCGAGCCTGCTGGAGTAAACGTTCTTTCAACACCAAAAAACATAAATTTGTCACCAGGCTTCAAAATGGTGGCTTCTCGGCGGACATCGCCAGCCTCATAAGAATCGTAAAGTTCCTTAGTAGGCATATAATACCCCCATCCATTATAGAATCCCCAAGCTCCATTAGTCAGCATAACTCCTGGTAAAATAGATCCCCATCCATCTTTTCCAGTCGGTGTACTTGTAACCGACCAAATATACTCTGAACCCCAGTTATTTGCTGCTTTAAAGACATCCGCAAACGAAGATTCAAGTGAACGTTTACCCTGATTCATCACTGAGTCAGCATACAGAATCGCATTTTTATAATCCTTTTTATACAGATACATTTTAGAAAGCACAGCCCAAGCTGCGGCTTTGTGTGCACGTCCATAATCCACTTTATCTAACTCCTGAAAATAAGGCAGCTGATTCGCAGCAGTTTTAAGCAATTTTTCAATATGAACATAATTTTCCCCAATATTTGCTGCTCTTGGAGTCGCTTTGATATTATCCATATTTTCAACTGTAACTATCGGCACTCCAGCGCGATCATCAGCATAATTGGCTGCTAATTGAAAATACATATAGCCAGCATTGAAGTTGGCCTCTCCTAAAATTCTATTTTTAAGTTTTCCGTCCATCTCAATCGCAGGCACCTTCCGCAAAATCTGATTTGCACGCCTAATAATTGCATAACGAAATTGCCATTGCGGCTGAGTGTACCCCCCGCTAATATAATTCCGGTTGAATGTCCGAATATTTTCTGCCTGTGCATTGTTACGTCCCGTAACCATATCATCACTAGCATTAATAAACCAAAAGAATCCCCGGCCATAGAACTCTTCCTCATCATAATTGCCATATAATCCATTGGCACCTTTAATGGCATCCGCAGATGTTTTCCAGAAATTAAGTTCTGACGGTTCCCCTTCAGGAACTATATCCAATTTATTAGTGCAGGATTGCATCGAAGCACTCATGCTACAGGCCAATATGGATAATGTGATATAATGTGTTATCTTTTTCATGTATTATAAATTTTATGCAATAGTTATGAAAATATCCTTTTTTCTCCATCGTTGTCCAAGGAATTGGCTCCTATAGGAAACGATCCCATTTAACACGGGAGGATAGTTCATTTTTAGTCCATAGTTATTATTAAAAAGTTAAAGCCGCTCCAACGATGAATGTACGTGATTGCGGATAACGGCCTGAGTCCACTCCGTAATAGTCCATACCTACTTCAGGATCCATTCCCGTATACTTGGTCACTGTAAACAAATTGCTTGCTGTTGCATACACACGTAATTTTTGAACCTGGTATTTCTTTGTCCACAATGCAGGCAAAGTATAACCTAGCGTTAGATTTTTCAATCGCAAATAAGAGCCATTTTCAACATAGAAATCTGATACATTGGAGAAATTACCATTTAGGTCTTTTGTCGATACACGTGGGATATCTGAATTTGGATTGCTTTCCGAATAAGCATTCTTGATGCCCTCAAACATATTATAAGGCTGTCCAGAAGCAGCGTTTAAGCCCGTATATTTTAATGCATTGAATAATTTATTCCCTTGTACTCCTTGGAAAAACACATTGATATCGAAATTCTTATAGCTACCGTTAAAACTTAAACCATAATTAAATTTTGGATAAGCACTTCCCAAAAAAACACGGTCCTGGTCGTCAATCTTACCATCTCCATTTTGGTCTACAAACTTCATATCACCCGCTTGAGCTTGAGGCTGTATCTTTTCCCCTGCCTTATTTTTGTATTGTTCAGCCTCTTCCTTAGATCTAAAAAGACCGTCTGTTTTTAAACCATAATAAGAATACATTGACTCACCGGGCACAGTCCTCAAGGGTTTAAGTATACCACGGTAATCGACCTGTGAAGTGATAACTGGAGCTTCGTCAATAAGGGATATTACTTTATTGCTAACTTTATTTATGGATGCAGATATATCATATTGAAATGCACTACCTGATTTACTTGCATAAGTTAACCCCAATTCGATACCGCTATCACGAACAAGACCACCGTTAATTGTAGTTTTATTAATGCCCGTTGTCCCTGGTAGATCAATAGTCCAGAGCATTTTGTCTGTTTCCTTGACAAAATAGTCAACATTCATGGTCAAGCGATTGCTCAAAATCGCCGCGTCCAGTCCAATGTTCTTCTGTTTGGACTGGGCCCAGGTTAAGTTTGAATTTCCCATCACTGTACTGAAATACCCTTGAGACAAGGTCGGTGGACCGCCAAACCAAGCAGCTGCTCGGCTCATTAAAGGATTCACTGCTTCTGGGGTTATAGACGCCAAATTACCCAGAATTCCATAGCTTCCTCTAAGCTTTAACATATTGATCCAATCTACATCCCCTAAAAAGGCCTCTCTGTGTAATGCCCAAGCTCCCGAAATTGATCCATAATTCTGGAAACGATTTTGTTTCGCAACCAATGATGTACCATCTCGACGGCCAGTTAAGGTCAACATATAACGGCCATCATAATTATAATTGATACGAGCGAGATACGAAATAAGTGCAGTTTTTACGATATTATCCTTTAAACCATCCGGGTTTATACGTCCTGCATTAACCATATAACGTAAGAGTTTCGATTCATCATCAAAATCCTCTCCAACAACCTGTTGAGTTCTTGATTTTATCTCTTGATATGTATACCCCAACAACGCTTCTAAACGATGCTTATCAAAACTCTTTTCATAGTTCAACGTCTGTTCCGCCAATATATCTGTCATTCGGTAAGTCTGTTCTGTTAGCGAATTTGAGAAAACTGGCTTACCGATTTCAGGCACCTTTGTTTTAAACTCTTTAAAATCATTGAACGTTTTGGAGTACGCAAAATTCGACTTAAATCTAAGCCCATCCATTAATTTGACTTCGACATAGGGATTGATTAGTAAATTATGTACGGGATTATCTACATCCAATCGACTTAAGTATGCGACGGGATTAATCACATCGCCATAGCTACCCGGTCCATACTTAACCGGTAGTCCTGAAAATTTCCCATCTGCATCATACACCGGTACATTCTGAGGATAATGTAACGCAGATAAAATTGCTCCAGTATATCCCGAATTTGTGTTGGCGCCCTGCCCATTTGTATATCCATAAGAAATATTTTCGCCCAATTTCAGCCATGGTCTTATCTGGGTTTGCGAATTTATTCTAAAATTATATCGTTTACCATAAGTATTGATTAGAATTCCCTCCGCATTACGGTAATTGAATCCTGTATAGAATGATGATTTTTCATTACCCGCACTTGCTGACAGATTATAATCCTGTGTTTTAGCCGTACGAAAGATTTCATCCATCCAATTCGTTTGTGTAACCTGACCTTCCGGATATTTTGTCGCATCAAAAGCTGGGTCTCGCTGCACACCAGCATTATCGGCAGCTAAATTAGAAATCATAGCACGATCAGCAGCATTTAATGACCTAAGTAAATTATGCGCCTTTTGAACACCATATTTACCTTCGACATCAATTCTCAGTTCACCAGCTTTTCCACCTTTCGTTGTGATCAAAATGACACCACCCGAAGCACGTGCACCATAGATCGAGGCCGAAGCATCTTTCAACACATTAATATCCTGAATATCGTTTGGACTTATTTGTGGTACGCCATTAATAATGACCCCATCAACAACGTATAACGGTTGCTCTCCATTGATCCCCCCCATTCCTCTTACGTTTACACGAGGAGTTGAAGTCGGATCACCACCCTCAGCTGTTACCGTAACCCCTGGAGTCTTGCCTTGAAGTACCTCACCTATTCCAGCCATCGAACGGCTGTTTGTACCTTTCAGATCTGTTGTAGCAACTGCACCAGAGACTGTGCTCTTCCGTTGTGTACCATAACCAACCACCACTACTTCCTCCAATTGACTGGCATCTTCGGTCAAGGTAACCGACAGGCTGTTTCCTGTCACCTGTTGATCGATTGATTTGTGTCCGACAAAACTGAAACGCAAGGTTTCACCTTGTTTGGCCGACAATTGAAATTGTCCCTGTGCATCAGTCATTGCTGTTTGTCCTGATTGAACGTTTTTGACTGTTACTCCTGCAACAGGCACCCCATTGTTCGCAACTACTTTCCCTCTGACTTGCTCCTGGAAGACACGACTTCCAACAGTAGACGAAATAGGCTTTTTGTTGGGAAATGCTTGTCCCTGATAGGCAATCCCAAGCGCGAGTGGTAGAATTAGAAATTTTCTCATATGATTGATAATGTGTGGCGAAAGTAAAAATTACGAGTTATCCGAATTTTAATATCATGTTAACAAAATGTGAACCTAGCCTCAGTTAGTTTAATTGGTCTATTTTTTTTGGCTTTCATAAAAATATAAATTTTATCTATGTTATCAAATGTATATACATAACATAAATTCGATTTAGCATATCTATTTTTTTACTTATCTTGTAATCAAAAAAGACAACAACCTGTATGATACCACAACTCAAAAGAATCGCGCTCTTGTCCTTACTATTTCTCAGCGCATCAATAAGACTTCTTGCTCAGAACGACCCAAAGGCAGACTGGTTTAAAGATGCCCGTTTTGGTATGTTTATTCACTGGGGACTATACAGTGCAGCGGAAGGGATGTGGAAAGGTGAACCCCTACGTTATATGAACAACTATGCGGAATGGCTACGCTACCGCAACCGGGTATCAAAAGAAGAATATGGCAGCTTGGCCAAACGCTTTGACTGGAGCAAAATAGATCCTGAACAATGGGTGCTCCTCGCTAAAGAGGCTGGAATGAAATACATCATCATTACCACCAAACATCACGATGGTGTAGCACTATGGGATACCAAAGTGGGTACTTACAGCTTACCCAAGCTCAGCGGTGCTAACCGCGATGTGATCAAAGAAATCGCAGCGGCATGTAAAAAGCATGGGATGAAGCTCGGCTTCTACTACTCACATTGGATCGATTGGGAACATCCCTATGGCTGGAACCACCAACAGGAACTCTCCGGGCATGTTACGGATGCACAGTACAACCAATACTGGCAAGAAAAAGTAATCCCCCAGCTCCGTGAGCTCATGAGTAACTATGGCGATATTTCATTAATCTGGTTCGATATGTGGATCCCCTATCAAAAATCCATCATTAAAAAAGAACAACTGCTGCAGGTCGTCAAGTTGATCCGTGAGCTACAGCCAAATTGCCTGATCAACTCGCGTCTCGGCCTTCCGACAGATGCCGAAAATGTAGATTTCGAAACGTTGGGTGACAACCAGTTCGGGAGCAACTTTATTGCACACCCTTGGGAAACACCCGGTACTATCGCCCACTCCTGGGGTTATAATGGTCAGGAAAACGAATGGAAATCAACCAGCCAGATTTTTCAGTCGTTGATCTCAAACGTCAGTCTCAACGGTGGGTTCACCCTTAATATTGGCCCTCGTGCTGACGGTACTGTCCCTTACGAAAGCGTAAGCCGTCTACATGATGTCGGCGACTGGCTAAATACCTATGGCCAAGGGATCTATGGCAGCACTGGTCTTTCGTTAAAAAACAACCACTTCGACTGGGGCTACTTAACCACCAAAACCGAACAGCATAAAACCGTTGTCTATGCGCATGTATTTAACTGGCCGCTGGATCATAAGCTACGCATTACAGGTATTCAATCCAAACCATCCAATGTATCGCTAATAAAAGGTAATACCTCAACAACTTTAAACTATGATCAGAACCTGAGTTTAATCCATGTTGACCTACCCGCCGACCAACCAGATCATTATGTTTCAGAGGTAAAACTGACCTTTGACGACCCTTTGGAACTGGACAAAAATACCGTCCCTGAATCCACCTTCGGCGGCTTTTCATTAAAATCAACCAATAGCCTGAACAACGATCTGAAAATCGTGCGCTATAATGGTAAAAATCCAACCCATGCTATACTAACAGGAAATACAAAGATCGACTGGGAAGTAACTATCTCCGAAGCTGGAAGCTATACCATCGACTTCTCTGCACACAATCCGAACAAAGTGCCTATTCCGTTCGAAATTAGCGTTGCCAGTCAACAACTAAAAGGAAGTTTTGGACCTAACCAAAAAATGGTTGTCGAACCAAATGAAAACAACTACACCGAAGAATTTGTAGAAAAACGCATCGGAACGTTCAAATTTGATAAACCGGGAAAATATATCCTGACCTATAAATCCCAACAGCAGCTTCCGCTCTGGTTCAACTGGTTATGGCTGGAGAAAATAAAAAATTAAGTTCCTTCGCAGAAAACAATTTAAAAAAATCCGTAAAAACCTTTGGCCAATTGCCAAAGGTTTTTGTTATATTAACATAACTACACGCGTAATGTCTTTTATATAAAAGTTACCTACTTTAATATATTTTTATTATTTTGTAGTAAATGTTACCAATTTTGTAAATAAGGAATGGATAAATCTCCTATCTTTATACATGAGTAAATTGATCCTAAATATTGTTGATTAATGCATCTGGAACGGAACTCTTTATCTGCACCTTCCGCTCAAACGCAAAGTTCGGGATTAGAAGGATTGATTACAACTTCGGAAGACGGCACCATTTTACATATCAACGGGCGCGCATGCGCACTTTTAGCGTTAGAGATAAAGGATGCAAAAGGTAAAAAATTACATCAATTAATCACATTTTATTCATCTGAGGATGCCTCGCCTCTTACTGCAAAACAGACCCCATTTCAAATCGCTCTTAAAAACGATTCGTACGATCAAGAAACAATCTTAGGAATCGCAACAGGGGATACGTTTCGATGGTTTGTTTTCCAGATCAGCCCGTTCGCTAAAGAAAATAAGACAGGCCTCCTAGTATCTTTCATCGATGTTTCAAAAATTATCAATCAGAACCATGCCTTGAAAGATAAACAACATCAGTTGCAACTGCTGGTTGCCTCCCTCAACGATCTGGTCTTTGAAGTAACCGACACCGGAGTGTTTAAAAACTATTGGACCAACGATCCTGGTTTACTATTCTACCCTCCGGAGGAATTTCTAAACAAAAGCCTGACCGAACTCTTCCCGGCGGATCTGGCTATACCAACGACTCAATTGATCCAGAAATCATTACAGTTAAACCGGGAGTTTAAAATGGAGTTTCAGTCTCCTTCCGAACAGCATAGAGACAAATGGTATAGTCTACAGATCAAACCTATTCATCGATCGCAAAACCGGATCGCATTGGTTGTCTCTGACATTACAAAGCAGATTGAATCAACTGAAAAAATACGATTTAACGAACATAAATTCAATCAGGCCTTCCATTTCTCAGGTCTAGGCATTGCCTTGACAAATCTAGATGGCTATTGTATTGAATCCAACCATACATTGACCAAGATCCTGGGGTACACACAGGAGGAGCTTTCAACAACGAAATTCTCGCACAACACACATCCAGATGACGTGGAACGCGACATCGAGCTCAGGGAAAAACTTATTCGTGGTGAAATTGAAACTTTTACCATACAAAAACGTTACCGACACAAACTCGGCCATTATGTATGGTGCTCTGTGACGATAGCAGCAGTCTTTGACAATGCCAATGCCCCCTTATTTTTGATCGTTCAGGTTCAGGATATTTCTGAATCAAAGAAAAATATCGAAATATTAAAGCGACAAAAAATAGAATCTGATCTGGTTAAAATGGATCTCGAAACCAAAGTCAGACAATTGGAAGAATTTGCGAATATCCTTGCGCATAACTTAAAAGGACCATTGAGCAATATGCCTATGCTCATAGATGAGCTGAAAGTCTCAACAGATGAAAATGTAAAGGCTGATTTTCTGGACCTTTTAAAGATCAGCACTGAGCAACTTACCGAAACGTTACACGACTTGGGTGAGATCCTTGAATTGAGGTCGAATAAATCACTTGTATTTGAAGACTGCGATTTTCTCCATGTATTTTATAAAGTAAAACAACAGTATATTGGAGAAATACAGCAAAAGAATGCCACAATTTCTGTCGAATTCAATGTGACCAATATCTACTATCCGAAAATCTATCTGGAAAGTATCCTCAGCAATCTCATCAGCAATGCACTTCGGTTTACAGCAAATGATAAAGCGCCATGTATTGAAATCAAGACTTCAATAGAGGAAAATGGAACATTATTGACCGTCAAGGATAATGGATTAGGTATCAATCTACCTAAATATAAGTCTCAGCTCTTCATGTTTAAGAAGGTTTTCCATCGTGGGTTTGAAAGCAAAGGCATTGGTTTATTTCTTACCCGGTATCAAGTAGAATCATTAGGCGGTAAAATAGACGTGCAAAGTAAACCGAACGAAGGAAGCATCTTTTCCGTCAAATTTTTAGAAAGAAAATAATGAATCAGGAAAACAAAAGAAAAATCATCCTTATAGACGACAATGCGATCTTACGCACTATTTTTGGCTATATGCTCCAGGGATTTTCGGATTATCCACTTGAATTTTATCCTTTTAAAAATGCATTGGATGCGCTGGATTTTCTGGAATCACATGATATCAGCACATCTTCAGGACCAGCCATACTGTTTGTTGATATCAGCATGCCTTTTATGACCGGCTGGGAACTGATGGACGTTTTAGAGGATAAAACCGATTTCATCAATCAGACCAAGATCTTTATTATCAGCTCTTCCACCAGCCAGAGCGACCAGGAACAATTGGCAAATTACCCTTTTATAAATGGTTTTATTTTGAAACCTTTTGGCAAAGAGTTATTATATGAAATTCTGAGAGCGCCCCTTTAAAGCACATGTCTCCATGTCCCAAAACGTCAGATGAAAGGATTGTACAGAACGCCGTACCTATCATTGGCACAACCGAACAGCGGACAGACCGACAACACTCAGCTTGTTTTTTAGAAAGAAAAAAAGGATATAGAAAGTGATAAAATACTACTTTCTATATCCTTTTTTACCTGGAATGTTAGATTGCCTTACATTTCTCTGCAAGCCAGTTCTTTTCGTCACTTGAAAGATGGGTTGATAACTGATCAAATACCCATTGATTGTAGTTATTCAACCACGAAAGATGTCTTTTTTCCAACAGAGATTTCTCAATCAAGTCTGTCGCAATATAACAAATTGTCAATGTCTCAAAATCCAGGAAGTCACCGAATTCAGAGGATCCCGCTTTACGCGTCAACACCAGATTTTCGATACGGATGCCGTGTTTACCAACTCGGTAAAGACCAGGTTCAATAGAAGTAATCATGCCGGGTTCAACAGCAACGTCTATCGCGGCAGCATTAAATGTCTGCGGTCCTTCATGCACATTCAGGAAAAATCCAACACCATGCCCTGTGCCGTGTCCATAGTTACGTAATGTTTCCCACAGTGGACGCCGGGTAATAGCATCAATTTGATATCCTCGTGTACCTGCAGGAAAAATAGCCAACGAACCTTCTATCGTACCTTTCAACACCAAAGTATAATCCTCTTTTTCCTCTTGCGTAAGACCTCCCAGTGAAACAACGCGTGTAATATCCGTTGTACCTGTTTTATATTGACCGCCGGAATCGACCAATAGCAAACCTTTTAGGCGCAAAGTATAGTTGGATTTCTCATTCGCCGAATAGTGTGGCAATGCACCATGATCTAGGTATCCTGCAATGGTGGTGAAAGATACATCAACAAATCCGTCTTGGTCCTCACGAAATCCGCGCAGCTTATCAGCGATCGACAATTCGGATAGCTCTTCACTGCCAACATTTTCTTCCAACCATTTAAAAAATCTCGTAAGCGCGACACCGTCTTTTACAAAAGTATGTCTGTTATTTTCAATTTCAACTTTGTTCTTAATTGCTTTCAAGGTCGTAGAAGGATTTATTTTTTCTACGATTTTAACTGTTTCAGGCACGCTGTCAAATACGGCAAAGCAAGTACGTTTCGGATCTATTAAGATGGCCTTTGCTGTTAATGTTTCGATCTTCTGATAGATACTTTCGTATGCAGCTATTTCCACACCATAACCTTTTAATTCAGCAATTGTTTCGGCGCTCAACTTCGACGGTTCAATGTAGAGCGTTGCTGTATCAGCTGTGATCAATACGAATCCCAAAACAACTGGATTGCAGGGTACATCCTGGCCACGGATATTAAGTAACCAAGCGAGATCATCCAAAGATGATATTAAATGTGCATCGGTACGATTTTTTTTCATTTCAGCCCGAACAGCCTCGATCTTCGCAACAGTAGATTGTCCTGTAGTACTTTCTGGCAACAAGTAAGCCTGCTCCTTTGGTAAGTCTGGCCTGCCCTCCCATAAATCAGATAACAAATCGATATGACCATCCACCTGAATATCCAGAGGTTCCAAAACATTTTTGACAGACTGAGCCACCAAAAGTGACGCCAGATTACCATCAAAAGCAACTTTTGCTCCCGCATTCAATTTCTCACCTAACCAATCCGCATACTCTGTCGCTGCCTGGACTTTCAGTTTAACCAATTCAAAACCGGTTCCCTCCAATTGCTCAACAGCTTGCACAAAATAACGGGAATCTGTCCAAAGGCCAGCAAAATCTTGCGTAATAGCCAAGGTGCCTGCAGATCCTGTAAAACCTGAGGCCCAGGCAATACATTTGTAACGTTCTGGTAAATATTCACTGATATGAGGGTCTGATGACGGGATAATATATCCATCGATTCCTTGAATCTTCATCGCCTCACGAATAGCAGCTAATTTTTCGATATGCTTCATGTCGTCTATACAATTTTATGCAAGTTAGGATTTTTTAGGGTCGAATGCCTAACTTTAAGGCAAATAAAACAAACGTATAAAATGCGTATATACGCTTCTTAAAATTATAAATCCATTGGACCAACGGTTCAATATCAAAGAATCGGACAGTTCATGTTCAAAGAAATTACATGTTGATGAAAAAAATCGCCTTATATTCCATTACACTATCGACCTATGCACTTACGGCAGTGACAAGCTCTCTGTTTGCTCAGGATATCAGAACCAAGATCCAAGAAGCATTCAATCAATTTCAAAATCAGGAAAGCCTAAAGAACGCAATAAGTTCATTGACGGTATTTGATGGAAAGACAGGGCAGACCATTTATGCTGCTAACGAAAATATTGGGCTGGCCACAGCTTCAACAATGAAAGTCATTACAGCTGCTACAGCGCTGGATTTTCTGGGCAAGAACTATCAGTTTAAAACGACCTTATATTATACAGGGGCAATCGATGAAAACGGGGTCCTCAATGGAAATATCATTGTATCGGGCACTGGTGACCCTACACTGGGCAGTGACCGTTATCCGGAAACCAAAGCAGCTATTGTGCTAAACAAATGGATCCTAGCCATTCAAAAGGCTGGAATACGAAGTATCAATGGAGCTGTTATTGCCGACGACCGTTTATATAATGGCAATCAGATACCAGGTGGATGGATATGGACAGATATGGGCAATTATTATGGTGCGGGCATTTCGTCACTCAACTGGCATGAAAATGCTTTTGGAATTGATTTTAGTCCGGCAGCCAAAGTGGGTGCAAAAGCTGAAATCGTCAATTACACGGCCCAAGTTCCGTACTTGCAGATTATCAACGAAACTACAACAGGCAAAGCTGGAAGTGGTGACAATGTCTATGCCTATGCAGCCCCTTATTCCACCAAAATATTCGTACGTGGTACCTATGGGCAAGATTTAAAGAAAACCATCGAACTCGCTTCCCCAGACCCAGCATATGACCTGGCCTTTCAATTGAATGAAGGACTCAACAAGCAGGGCATTATTGCTATCCAACCGCCGGCAACAGGTGCCAAAATGGATTCGATAGACCTTTCCCAAAAGCAGCCATTGGATGTACACCTATCGCCCACCATGGACAAAATTGTCTATTGGTTTAATCAAAAAAGTATCAATCTCTATGGGGAAGCCCTACTCAAGGCTATCGCCTATACCACCGCTGGAAAAACGGGCACTGATGATGGTGCCAATTATATCCAGAAATATTGGAATGCCAAGCTAGGGATCAAACCGGGCGAGATCAATAGCGTGGACGGCTCAGGGCTTTCGCCACAGAATAGAGTTACGACCTTGGCCATGAACAAAATCATGCAGTATGCGCAAAAGCAAAACTGGTACCCCGTATTCTACGAAAGTCTGCCGACCTACAATGAGATGAAGATGAAAAGCGGAACAATTGCAGGTGCCTTAGGCTATACCGGTGTTCACACCGCTAAAAATGGACAATCTTTTACCTATACATTATTGGTCAATAATTATTCGGGATCAGGGGCAAATATGCGCAGGCAAATGTTTAAATTGCTAGACGTTTTGAAATAACATATTATTGTCTATTTATAATAAGATATTGGCAAATATTTCCAAATATCAAAAAGAATGATAGATTTGTAGCCTTAAATTAATAAAATCGTAATGAGTAACACTAATCGTAAACAGGCAGCGTTAAATTACCACTCAATGGGTAGACCTGGAAAAATAGCTGTTGTTCCGACAAAACCAACAAATTCGCAAAGAGACTTATCATTAGCATATTCTCCTGGCGTAGCGGAGCCATGTTTGGCTATTGCCGAGAATAAAGAAGATGCTTATAAATATACCGCAAAAGGGAACCTTGTTGCTGTTATCAGTAACGGTACAGCTGTATTGGGCCTAGGTGATATCGGCGCTCAAGCAGGTAAACCTGTCATGGAAGGAAAGGGCTTATTGTTTAAAATTTTTGCTGACATCGATGTATTTGACATCGAAGTAGACACCAAAAATGTTGACGAGTTCGTTAAAATCGTAAAAGCATTAGAACCAACTTTCGGAGGTATAAACCTGGAAGATATCAAAGCTCCTGAATGTTTTGAAATTGAGCGTCGCCTGAAAGAGGAGATGAATATCCCAGTCATGCACGATGATCAACATGGTACAGCAATCATTTCCGGTGCGGCACTGATCAATGCCTGCGAAATTATCGGAAAAGATATCTCCAAAGTAAAAATCGTTGTCAATGGTGCCGGTGCTGCTGCCATGTCCTGTACAGCAATGTATATTTCTGTAGGCGCAAGCAAAGAAAACATTGTGATGCTAGATAGTAAAGGTGTTATCCGTGCGGATCGAGAAAATCTGGACAGCATGAAAGCACAATACGCTACGGATCGCGATATCCATACCTTAGCAGATGCAGTAAAAGACTCCGATGTATTTATCGGGTTGTCAGCTGCAGATGTCATGTCGGCAGAGATGTTGTTGACAATGGCTCCTAATCCGATTGTTCTGGCGATGGCTAATCCAAATCCTGAGATTGCTTACGATTTAGCGATGGCAACCCGTAGTGATATTATCATGGGTACTGGCCGTTCGGATTATCCAAATCAGGTAAACAACGTTTTAGGTTTCCCTTATATCTTCCGTGGTGCTTTAGATGTCCGCGCGACAGCAATTAATGAGGAGATGAAAATTGCCGCAGTACGTGCTATTGCTGACCTGGCAAAACAACCCGTTCCAGAAGAGGTCAATCAAGCCTACAATACCAGCAATTTAAAATTCTCGGAAGAATATATCATTCCTAAACCTACCGATCCACGTCTGATTACGGAGGTCTCTATGGCTGTAGCAAAAGCCGCAATTGAGTCCGGTGTCGCAAAAACAGCAATCGACGATTGGGATAAATACCGCGATGCATTGCGTAAACGCCTGGGTAAAGATGATGCGATCATGCGCAACCTAACGATGGCTGCTAAAAGAGACCCAAAACGTGTTGTCTTTGCTGAAGCAGATAATTACAAAACATTACGTGCTGCTCAAATCGTAAAAGAGGAAGGTATTGCGATCCCGATCCTATTAGGTAAGAAAGAGAAGATCCAACGTTTGATCCTAGAGTATGCTTTTGAATTGGAGGGTGTAGAAATCATTGATCCAGTGGCTGAGGTTGACGGTGAATCGGAGCGTTCAAAAAAATTCATCGAGCACCTTTATAACAAAAGACAACGTAGAGGCATCTCCCGTTATGATGCGCGCAAACTGATGTTCGACCGCAACTACTTCGGTGCTTCTTTGGTTGAGTTTGGCGAGGCAGATACATTGATTTCTGGTATGACCAAAAATTATGCAAACACTATTCGTCCGGCATTGCATGTCATCGGTGCTAAACCAGGCAGCCGTGTAGCAGGTATGTATATGATGTTAACCAAAAAGGGACCTATTTTCATGGGGGATACTACTGTAAATGAGGATCCTACTGCTCAGGAGCTGGCTGATATCACGTTACTTTTGGACAAAGCGGTTAAACGTATGAATATCCAACCGCGCATTGCTTTGTTGTCGTACTCTAACTTTGGCTCCAGTGAAGGAAAAACTCCTACCAAAGTGCGAGCAGCAGCACAGATCATTCATGACCAGCACCCTGACATCATTGCTGATGGTGACCTGCAAGCTAATTTCGCCTTAAATAGCGATATGTTGACTGACAATTTCCCATTCAGCTGTCTAAATGGACAATCAGCAAACACACTTGTGTTCCCGAACCTGGAATCAGGTAACATTGCCTATAAGCTATTACAAGAAGTCGGTGAAGCGGAAGCTGTAGGTCCAATTCTCTTGGGTATGAACAAACCGATCCATGTACTACAATTGGATAGCTCTGTACGTGAAATCGTCAATATGGTGACCATTGCCGTAGTTGATGTTCAAGCACATCTCAAAAATTTATAGAATAGCTTAAAATCTTCCTATATTCGTAGTACTATGTACGAATATTTCAATGGAAAATTAGCATATAAAGCCCCCACTCATGTTGTTATCGACGTGAGTGGGATTGGCTATTATGTTCACATCTCTCTTTATACCTTTTCCCAAATCAAGGATCAGGAAAATTGTAAATTATTTATTTCACTACAAGTTCGGGAAGATTCCCATACACTGTATGGTTTTGCCACGGAAAGTGAGAAAAAACTGTTCGAGAATCTGATCTCCGTTTCAGGTATTGGTCCCAATACGGGCCGGATGATCTTATCGTCCAATACACCTGATGAAATACAATCCGCCATTGTCAATGGTCAGGTTGCTTTAATTCAGAAAATTAAAGGAATCGGTCCTAAAACAGCACAACGTCTGATCCTGGAACTTCAGGATAAATTGAAAAAACAAGGTGTGGAAACACTTTCGACTACGATTAAATCGCAGTCTGTACCTGATGAAGCTTTATCTGCTCTGGTCATGTTAGGCTTCAATAAAGCTGCTGCCGAAAAAGTATTGAATACGATTCTAAAAACAGAGGCTAACCTCTCTGTCGAGGATATGATCAAATTAGCACTAAAGAGGCTATAAAAAACGGCGCGCTCAATTCGTTTAACAAATACAGGCCTACAAGTTTGGCCCAAATAAAGTTTCATCTGCTGTACTCCATTTGCAGGATAGCTAGAATGCATCTTTATAAATACCATAAGATTTTTATAGGGGCCTGATACAAATTTCATTCGGATTAAAGCAAGTAAAGTCCGTTTTTTATCCCTATGAGTCTCGTATAAAAAACAGACTAAACAAGAGCTAATCAGCATTTAGCTCAATCATGGAAACGAAGCATGCTCTTTTTAATGAACTGGGCTGCCCGAAACTGTAAACGCTGATAAAATAATGACTGAAATAAACTTTATTTGAAAATAAATGTGCATCCCAATGTGATAAATAATCATTATTCTCAATGGAAAGCGCAAACGATTGTCTTAGTCTAAAAACACAGAAAATCAAATTATTACAAAACATAAATAAGAGTATTCTGTCCTATTTCAACAGGCTATTTGTTACATTAAGCTTTTGCTAAATCGTATTTATTCCTTTATTTTTAGGGCTTCTTATTTCAGTTATAATCGCACTCATGAAAAAACTATTTTCGCTTGCGCTTGCTTTAAGTATAGGAGCAGCAGTATTTGCGCAGGAAAAAAAAGAGGTCACATTGAATATTGTGCCTCTACCGCAACATGTCCAGATCAAAAATGGCTCATTCAAAATCAATGCGAACACAAAAATTACTTTTGATAATGAAGAGGACAAAAAAGTTGCCATTTTATTTCAGGATTTTCTAAAAAGCAGCTACAACCTCAATTTATCGCTGGCAAAATCGGCGGGCAAAAACAGCATTTATTTCTCTTCTAAAGGTGCAAAATCAGCCAATACGGAAGCTTATGATCTTAACATCGCTTCTGAACAAATTACGGTCAGTGGGAAAGCAGCAGGATTATTTTATGGCATGCAATCGTTGATTCAATTGCTACCGGTCGATAAAAAAGCAGGTATTGAAATTCAGCAGGCATCCATTCAGGATGAGCCTCGTTTTGCTTACCGTGGATTGCATCTTGATGTTGGCCGTCACTTCTTCCCCGTAGAATTTGTCAAAAAGTATATTGATATTTTGGCATCCTACAAACTAAATACTTTTCACTGGCACCTGACAGATGATCAAGGCTGGCGTATTGAAATTAAATCCCACCCCAAACTGACACAGATCGGTGGCTATCGCAACCAGACATTATTGGGAAACTATAAGACTGACGGTGACTATGACAATACCCCTTATGGTGGGTTCTATACCCAAGACCAGATTAAAGAAGTTGTTGCTTACGCAAAAGCGAAGTATGTCACTGTTATTCCTGAAATAGAGATGCCGGGCCATGCTTTGGCGGCACTTTCGGCTTACCCAGAGCTAGGTTGTGGTGATAAACCAGGGCCCTATACAGCAGCGCAGACCTGGGGTGTTTTCGATGATGTATTCTGTGCTGGTAAAGAAGAGACATTCAAGCTATTGGAAGATGTTATCGACGAAGTCATTCCATTATTCCCAAGCGAATACATCCACATCGGTGGCGATGAATGTCCTAAGACCAAATGGAAGACTTGTCCACATTGTCAGAAAAGAATCAAGGATAATAACCTCAAAGACGAACATGAATTGCAGAGCTATTTTATTCAACGTATGGAAAAATACATTAATAGCAAAGGCAAACGTATCATTGGCTGGGATGAGATCTTAGAGGGTGGATTAGCACCAAATGCGACCGTGATGAGCTGGAGAGGAGACCAAGGAGCTATCGATGCGGCAAACCAAGGACATGACGTTATTATCACAGCCAACAGTTATGGGCTTTACTTTGACCACAAACAAGGTGCTGATCAAAATAGAGAGCCATTGAGCATCGGTGGACTTTCGACATTGCATAAAGTATATGCTGCCGACCCTATGCCTACCAAAATTTCAGCAAACAACAAGAAACACGTTTTGGGTGTACAAGCGAATATCTGGACAGAATACATCGGCTCTTCCAACAAAGTGGAGTTCACCATCCTACCGCGTGTACTGGCTCTTTCGGAAATTGCCTGGACGCAACCGGAGAATAAAAACTGGAAGAATTTTTCTGAACAACGTGCGGCACGCCAATTGGCAAAGCTCGATCAGACAAACACATTCTATCGTGTACCTGAGGTATATGGTATCACTGACACGACGATATACGCCTCAGAATATACCATCCGGGATTTAAAGCCATCTGTCGAAGGTGCCAAAATCTATTATACACTGGACAATTATGATCCTTCAGAATTGGACCTTGAATATACCGGGCCGGTTAAAGTGACGGTTCCAAACAGTAAAGAACGTGTATTCAAAGCCGTAGTTGTGACGCCTTCTGGAAAACGGAGCAATTACATTCGGGTAAACATTATCAATACAAAGAAATAATATCACTTCGTCCATGCGAAAGCGCTAATATTCTGTTAACTTTGAACAGATATTAGCGCTTTTTTATTGACGTGCGGTATCACTACAAGATTTAAAAAATATTTCTATGGCTGAGGATCTGTTGATTGCCAAAGGCAGCAAAGAAGAACAATATCAAAACTTGCTTCCACAGATAGGTGGATTGTTACAGGGAGAAAATAATCAGATTGCAAACCTTGCCAATATTGCGGCAGCACTAAAGGAACAATTTAATTTTTTTTGGGTTGGTTTTTATCTCGTAGACGGTGCTGAAGAGCTTGTTCTTGGCCCCTTCCAAGGCCCTGTTGCCTGTACGCGCATAAAAAAAGGAAGAGGTGTATGCGGCGGTGCTTGGGCGCAGGCGAAAACGCTTATCGTACCTGATGTGGAACAATTTCCTGGTCATATTGCCTGTAGTTCGCTGTCACGGTCTGAAATCGTATTACCTGTTTACAAACAGGGGGAAATTATCGGGGTACTCGATGTGGACAGCAGTGAATTGGATAGCTTCGACGAAATTGACGAAAAATACCTTACCCAAGTCTTGCAGTTGTTGGACAAGTAAAATTCAATCAACTCGCTGACACGAGTCGTAATCTGTCTACCAGCAAGTGTAAATCAAGCATGGCATAGTCCGGTTGTAATGGAACTGAAAGTCCGCTTTAGAAGCCAAGTCCCACCTGTAGGGTGAAACGATGCAAATGATAACGGTTTTCGTTGCTAATTAATCCACTCACATAGTCTCTGCCCGGCAGATTTGATGAAGGTGCTGAGTAGCTGTCTTCCCGCTTAAATTGCTGATATCGATACCCTGTAGCCAACGACCAATAGGATTGCGAATTTTTAAAATTAAAACGCCAGCCCAATTGCGGGCTGAACAATACACCCCCTCGATATTTAGATTTTAAATTATTTGTCTGGACAGTTTTATTCAGAAAGGCAAACCCATACCCCAGGTCTACTCCTGCAAAAAAAGAACGTTTTCGGTCAGGATATGCTATATAGTTGACTTTAGCGGATAGCGGTAAAAACCACTTTGCACCATTGTTATTTACTGGATAGCGATCCAAGCCTGTATTTAGTCCGATCGCAAATTTCTCATTCAGGTTTAACCCATGGAAGGTATGTAGCCCGAAGCCGGACTCGAGAAAAATTGGTCCATAAGTGATGACTGAAAGTTCGTTATGATTCGTGTATTTTTTTGTTTGTGCCGTGGCTGCTAAACTCGTAAAAAGGGCAAATAGAATAACCAAAAATCTTTTCATAGTGGTATACTGTTCGTTTTTTTAATTCGATTTGATTACTGGGATAACACTTAGTTCCTTCAATTTTGCCCGATTACTATAATTGTACTGGTAAAGGCCATTGCTCCCTGTGACAAGAAGCGATTTAGGTCCCGCGATCACATCCATGCTTTTGAGCTCTTTTATATTTTCCAGGAGTTTATCTCCAATTTTGCTCACATCACTGGCATCGAAAGATTTGAACCCATAATCACCATCGCAGACATATAAGGTTTGGTCTGACAAGGCTAAGCCATGCGGGTTTTCCAGGGAATAAGTATACTTCAGAGTTGGATTTTTAAGATCCTGTATATCGACCACTTCCAGCAAATTCTGCTGTCCACCACATGCGGATCCGGTACGTAATGTAACAAAGGCATACTTATCGTTGACAACAACAGGATCACAGGCTCTAATATGTGCATAGCGCGATAATTCCGTAGGCTCAGATGCCGTGGATATATCAAAAATAAGCATGCCTGTATTGGAACCAATAAATAAGTTATTCTTATATGGGAATACAGTTTCGATACCAAATCCCAACTTGACATCTTTCACATATACGGGTTTACGGGAGTCTTGCACGTTAAACAAATGCAATGTGCTATGATCCACTGCATATAGATGTTTGTTGGCTAAGGTGAACCGTGCCATCGATCCACCTTGTCCCACCCCCGAGTTCGATTCATTGTATTCTAGGTATTTTTTTTCGTAGGGACTGTATTTATTTTTGTAGGCATAACTGACCAGGGAGTCACGATATCCGGTAACTACCACGTCCGGTATATTGTTGATGTAGTCCTTTTGAAGTACGGTTTTAAATACATTTTCATTGCGCGCGAGCAACCTTGGTGCAGTGGGATCCGCAAGATCGAATGTCAATAGATCCGCAAAACTATCGGCGTAGAGCTTTCCTTCCTGAACAGCCAAATCTACGTTACCCGGAATATTTAAAAAAGAGATTGCTTTAGGTTTTGAAGGGTCGGTATTGTTATAAATATGAATCCCTTTATTTGGTTCGTTGATAAATAGGTAATCCTGATAGATATAGATTTTACCAGCTTGAGTGATCGTCCTCGGAGTACTGATGGCATTGGCTTTAGCCCGAATGCTTTCCATTGTTTCAAATACAGGTACCTGAGCTAAATATTGCCCCTTTTGCTCGATTTTGTCACAGCCCAATAAGAACAGGCTTCCGAATAAAATAAGCCGAGCTTTTTTCATAAAATACATAACTATATGGTCAATTAAATTTATAATCACAATAGTGAACGATGCATTTATGATTTCGCTACAGGCGATCCTATTTTTTTACAACTATACTGGTAAGATTATAGCCTTGGGGTAAGAAATTTTTAGCTATTGTAATTCCCAAATTTTAACAAGCTTGTCATCGCTGACACTAAAGAAATATTGACCGTCTTCGGACCATATCCCTGCATTGACGGATAAATGATGGCCGTCCTGCATTTTGTCACGGCTCATATTCTTCAGCAGTGCAAAATCAGCATTAGACCAAAATTTCAACGACTTATCGCGGCTTACTGTAGCAAAAAAAGGCTCAAAAGGATGCGGATAGATACCATACACCGTGAACAGATGCGGCACAAAAGAAAAGTTATTACTCAATTGATTCACATCCGAAATGATAAGCTGTGCATCACGTCCACCGCTTAAGAGTTTATTTTGAAGAAAAGCCAGCGAGGTTGTAGGCAAACTATGGAGCTTCATACGTTGGATGACATGAAAGTCCTGGCTATCCAACAAATACACCCAGCCATTTTTATCTCCCAGAGCAATTTTGGTTTCATCGCCATCCACGGCAATACTCCGTACAGTCGTTTGGGATAGCTGTAGGTCATAAATACGCGTGTATGTTGCAAGGTTGATCACATACAGCCGTCCTTCCTCTCCTACTGCGAGCAGCTCATTCTTTTGATGGATATAGGAAAGTGCAAAAATGGCCTTATTGCCGAGCTGCAAACTCGCTACCAGTTTCTGTTCCTGTACATCCACGAAAAGTAGCTTCCCCTCGCGCAGCGCAATAGCCAGTATCGCAGTTCCTGGAATCAATTTTAAAGCATATACGGAGGAGGTCACTGCACACAGAATACGTTTAAAGCCGTTTTTTTCTATATCCCATTCGACCACACCCTTATCGTTACCGCCCGTAAAAAAAGTATGTGGATAGTATCCCTTTTCCACGCAAAAAATTGGATTTTGATGTCCCGGCAATGTAGCTCTTAATTTAATATCCATAGTTGTCCATTCAAATTCTCCGGATGATAAGCGGAGAGACCCTGCTTGCAAATGAAATTCGATTGCTCGTCAGCTTATTTCGCCGATCCAAGATAAATAGTCATAAAGCAACAAAAAAGAAGTGCAGCATATTCACAAATATACTGCACTTCTAAGACTATTTTGTCATATTACCTTAAAGCCTCATCCGATTCTGCCATTCCCTCAAATTTCTTTGTGTGTATCTTCGAATTCGGTGTATATGCAGTTCAACTACACAGTCTTCATTGAAAATCGGCGCTATTGATGTCTACTTTCAAGATTTTTAGCTATTGTTTCTAACGAAAATCCTTTTTCTCGCAACAACACGATCAAATGGAACAGTAGATCGGACGTTTCATTGATAAAGTCAGTCTCGGTTTCAGTTAACGCTGCGATAACAGTTTCCACGGCTTCTTCGCCTACTTTTTGCGCAATCTTATTAATTCCTCTGGACCGCAAACGGTTAACATAGGATTCGTCAGAAGGATGTTCATACCGATGATTGACAATACGTTCAAGTTCCAGTATGAAATTCTGATTGAATTCTGTATTGAAACAGCTCCGGCTCCCCGTATGACAAGTTGGCCCCACAGGATCAGCCTTGATCAATACGGTATCTTTATCGCAATCAATATGAATGCTCTTTACGTTTAAAAAGTTCCCGCTCTCCTCCCCTTTTGTCCAGAGACGATTTTTGCTACGAGAGAAAAAAGTCACGCGCTTCTCCGCCTGTGTCTTTTGCCAAGCCTCTTCATTCATATAACCCAGCATCAACACCTCCAGGGTTTGAGCGTCTTGCACAATCACTGGAACAAGTCCGTCACTTTTTGCAAAATCTAACATGGTATTAGTATTTAGTATTGAGATATGAGTCTTTAGATCTTACTTGTATCAGCCTAGGGCTTACAAGCTTTGTTCCTACTCCTTACTCATTAATCAATTTTCTTATTCCGCAAGCCTGATAGCTTACCTAATATTATCATTACTCCTTTATCCTCACACTGTATTCTTTGCTACTTTATTCGCTACGATCTAACGACAATACCATTATGGTGTAAAGTCCGCTTAAGGTCCGGAATCAATATTTCTCCATAATGGAATACCGAAGCTGCTAATGCGGCATCTACATTGGCCTGTTGAAATACATCGACGAAATGCTGTTGATTACCGGCCCCACCAGACGCGATCAAAGGAATATGAATACGGTCGTTTACAGCTTTTAAGAACTTATTGTCAAAACCGTTTTTTGTCCCGTCATGATCCATCGATGTTAGCAGAATTTCTCCGGCCCCGCGCTCTTGCGCTTCACGGATCCAATCCAGGGTATTGATCGCGGTCTTGATACGTCCACCACTTAAATGAACCAGATCCTGCCCTTCAATAGATCTTGTATCGACAGCAACCACAACAAACTGGGCACCAAAAGCTGCAGCCATCGCATTGATCAGTTCTGGATTACGCACAGCGGCAGAATTGATAGAAATCTTGTCCGCCCCGGCATTTAATAGGATATCAGCATCGCTAATTTCATTGATCCCCCCACCGATGGTAAAAGGAATATTCACCTGCCGGGCTACCGCTTTCACGAGATCTATCGTCGTCTTGCGCCCCTCATGTGTAGCTGTAATATCTAAAAACACAAGTTCATCAGCTCCCTGCTGGGAGTATTCGTAAGCGAGTTCAACAGGATCACCTGCATCGCGCAGATCGACAAAGTTGACTCCTTTTACCGTACGTCCATCTTTAACATCCAAGCAAGGAATTATCCGTTTAGCCAGCATGTTAAAATCTGATTAATGATTTGAGATTCCAGTCTTTGACTTCATCGATAGAGATACGGTTTTCATAGATTGCTTTTCCCACAACTACTGATTCCACTCCACCCAGTTCCTGAAGCTTTTGAATATCATCCATTGAACTGATACCTCCAGAAGCAATCAGCTTGATGATCGGAGAATGGCTTAACAATTTTTGATACAATTCTACACCTGCACCACCTAATTTTCCATCTTTGCTAATATCCGTACAAAGGAATCTAAAAAATCCCAGCGCCAGACATTTATCAATATACTCGATCAATTTAATTGGCGAACTTTCCAACCAGCCTGAGTATTTAATGACTTCATCCAATACATCAATTGCAATCACAATATGATCCGCGTATTTGACTTTCCCTTCATTTAGCGTTGCCAGTTCTTCCAAAAAAGAAGGATTTGTGATCGCTTGCGTACCGACAATCACACGGTATACACCAGCATCGACCAATTCCTTTACCTTATCAATGCTTCTGACTCCACCGCCATACTGAATTTTCATATCTGTTTTTTGAATGATATCAAATAAATAGGCCTGATTGCTAAAGTCGCCTTTTGCACCATTTAAATCTATGATATGAACCAACTCAGTTCCGTTTGCATGATAATTCTCGATCTGCTCTTCTAAACTTATAGCATAAGTTGTAACGTCGTTGTAGTTACCCTCTCTTAAACGGACAACTTTTTTGTCCAAAACGTCAATTGCTGGAATGATATACATAATCGAATATTTTTAGTCTACTTGAATAGTTGAAAAATTGAGCAATAACTGCTCACCTGCTTTTCCCGACTTCTCCGGGTGAAATTGTACGCCAAAGAAATTTTCTTTGGAAATTGCTGCTGAAAATGGCAATCCATATTCACATTTAGCGGCGGTAAATGTCATATCATATTCGATATAATACGAATGGACAAAATAAAAATAAGTCTGATCTTCTATATTCGCAAATAAAGGATTATTTGCTTGTACTGAAACGCTATTCCAGCCCATATGAGGTACTTTTCCCGCTATGCTGGCTTCAAAATGTAACGTTTTCAACGGGAACAACTTCAACATCTCGGCATCACCCTCCTCGGAATATTCCGTCAGCAGCTGCATCCCGACACAGATTCCCAGCACAGGTTTGCGCAAGTCCTTAATATAGGGTACTAATCCCGACTCAAGCAATTTATTCATTGCCGCCCCAGCATGACCTACGCCCGGAATAATAATCCGATCATAACAATCCATCTCCTCAGCCGTATTGATCATACCATAGGTCAGCCCTACTCGATCTAGCGCAGCAGTCAGGGAAAAGATATTCCCGGCACCATAATTAATAATTCCTATCATTTTTGAGGTTAATCTTTACTCATTTATCCCGTGGATTCTCTTTATTAAATTAAACAAAACTACAAAACACCCTTTGTACTTGGCAGTTGCATATGATCTGCATCACGGCGAACTGCTTTCTTAATGGATTTGGCAAAAGCTTTAAAAATTGCTTCAATCTTATGGTGCTCGTTATCCCCTTCGGCCTTGATATTTAGATTCGATCTGGAGGCGTCAGAAAATGATTTAAAGAAATGAAAAAACATCTCTGTCGGCATGTCACCTATTTTCTCCCGTTTAAATTCAGCATCCCATACGATCCAATTACGTCCACCAAAATCCAGTGCAACCTGTGCCAGGCAATCGTCCATTGGTAAGGTGTACGAGTAACGCTCAATACCACGCTTGTCTCCCAATACCTTCAAAAATACCTCACCCAAAGCAATCCCCGTATCTTCGATGGTATGGTGCTCGTCTATATGAAGATCGCCTTTCGCTTTGATCGTTAAGTCCAATGCACCATGTCGGGCTATCTGATCCAACATATGGTCAAAAAATGGCAATCCTGTTTCGATGTCCGATTTACCGGAGCCATCCAAGTTCAACTGAATAAAAATATCAGTTTCATTTGTCTTACGGTGATGTTCGGCAGTACGCGTGCCCAGCTTAAGAAATTCGTATACTGTCTTCCAGTCTGTTGTTTCCAAAGCCACCACTTTCGGGTCGATATCGACGTTCTCCAACACACCCAATTGATCATTGGAACGTAGCCATATCGCCTTGGCACCAAGATTTTGCGCGAGTTTCACATCATTGACACGGTCACCGATAACGAACGATTCACTTAAATTATATTTTGATGGATCGAAATATTCACCGAGCATGCCAATACCCGGTTTACGTGTATTTGCATTTTCGTGTGGAAAAGTCTTATCTATATGTTCTTTGGCAAATACTACACCTTCTGCAGCAAACGTATCTAGCACAAAATGATGGACGGGCCAGAAGTTTTCTTCCGGATGGGAAGATGTTCCCAGGCCATCTTGGTTTGAAACCAAGATCAATTCAAAATCCAGTTCCTTCGCGATACGTGGCAGGTACTGCAAAGCACCCGGATAGAATTTTAATTTCGCAAAAGAATCGATCTGTTCATCTTCTGGTTCCAAAATTAATGTTCCGTCGCGGTCTATAAACAGTACACGTTTTAAGTTATCAGGCATAGTATTATTTATTGATTTGATTGAGTTTTTCTAATAATGTTTGGTTCTCTGCAGGCGTCCCGACTGTAATACGCAAACAGCCCTCACAAAGCTCGACTTTAGACCGATCTCTGACGATGATCCCATATTGAACTAGATAATCATAAACTTCTCTCGGCTGTTCCATCTTGACCAGGATAAAATTGGCATCAGAAGGAGTGATATATTGCACATAATCCAGTTCGAGGAGCTCGCGTACCAGACGCTCACGTTCAGCTACGGTCTCTTTGATCCAGTCATTGACCTGATCCACGTTATTCAGGGCCTCCAACACGATATCCTGTGTTGCCTGATTAATGTTATAGGGCGGTTTTATTTTATTATAAACTGCTATAATCTCTTTACTTGCAAATGCCATGCCCAATCGCAGTGCTGCAAGGCCCCAGGCTTTGGACAAAGTCTGCAATACCACCAAGTTAGGATATTCAGCCAGTTCCTGTGTAAATGATTTTACGGAAGAAAAATTGATATAGGCTTCATCCACGACGACAAGCCCCTGGAAATTATTCAATATCGTTTCGATATCCTGACGACGGATAGAATTTCCGGTCGGATTATTCGGCGAACAGATAAAAATCAACTTGGTATGTGCATCTATGGCATTCGCTATTCCATCCAGATCCAACTGGTAGTCTGCCGTAAGGTTTACTTTTTTGAAAGTGACGTCATTGATATTCGCTGACACCTCATACATACCATAGGTCGGTGGAACGAGGATAACATTATCCACACCGGGAGTACAAAATGCGCGGTACAAAATATCAATCGCTTCATCGCTTCCATTGCCTAAAAAAATATTTTCTGCAGGAACACCTTTTATTGTTGAAAGTTTTGCTTTGACTTGATGTTGGAGTGGGTCTGGGTATCGGTTGTAATCATGGTTGAGTGGGGATCCAAAAGGATTTTCATTGGCATCAATCAATATGGATGCCTCCCCTTTAAATTCATCTCTTGCGGACGAATACGGTACGAGCTTCTTGATATTTTCCCGTAATAGGTTGTTTAAGTTGAATGGATTATCCATTATAAAAAAATTAGAGCCGTAAACTTAGATAAATTGTTTATCAAATGCAATATAATAAGCAATTTAAAAAGCATTTGGTGGTAGAAATGTGGTATAAAATTCACAAAAAACTAAACTAAAAACCACTTCCCTTCGACCGAAAGTTCGGTATTGGGAAATACTGTCCGGGCTTCTTCCAGCAAAGGTGCCAAATCCCGGTACCGTGCGGAGTAATGACCCAGCAATAATTTCTTCGCATGGGTTTCTTTGGCTATCTCTCCAGCTTCCAATGCCGTTGTGTGGAAAGTTTCTTTTGCCCGGTCGACCATATCATGTAGAAATGTAGATTCATGGTACATAAGATCGGCATGCTGGACATAGGGAAGGTAGTCTCCTGTGCGTACCGTATCTGAGCAGTATACGTAGCTTCTGGATTTGGGTGCGGGCAGGCTCAATTGATCTGCCGGGTAAACATCCCCTTTTTCATCCACATAGTCCATCCCTTTCTTGATAGCGGGATAATATACTGTGGGAATATTTAACGCCTGAACCACGTCACCGAGCAAGGTCCTGGCCCGTGGTCCTTCATCAAAACGAAAACCCGTGCAGGCAATACGATGTGTTAAAGGAAATGCGCTCACTTTCATAGTCCGATTTTCAAAAATAATACCGGGCCCGTCGGGTGAAATCGGATGAAAAATAAGATTATAGCGCAAGACTGTCTCCGAATGCAGAAATTGGACATCCAAAATCTCTTTTAAGGCAGCCGGTCCATATAAATGAAGATCACTTTTGCGGCCAACGAGATGCATCGAAGAGAGCAGCCCCACTAAACCTAAATAGTGATCTCCATGTAAGTGACTAATAAAAATATGTCCTATACGATTGCTTTTAATTCCATAACGGCTGAGTTGCATTTGCGTCCCTTCCCCACAGTCTATTAAAAACAATTGTTCATTAAAGTTCAGCACTTGGCTAGTCGGATGGCGATCAAACATCGGCGTCGCGGAACTATTCCCTAATATCAGAACTTCAAACTTCATATTAATCTTCAATTGTCCCCCGGTATTCAGATTCCAATTCGTGTGCAAAGATCAAATCTTCCGCAACTTTAAGTGATGGAGCTATTTTTATCGATTTATCCAGATGCGACACGCGAACCATATCCATTAATTTAGGACAAAGATTAACCAAAATAAATACGCCACCAACAGACTGGCATAGGCGGTGCGCCAATATGCCCAGACGGATCCCAACTTCATCCGTCTTTTGGACATGAATCATATCCAGAACAATATTGCGTTGGCCAATTGTATTGCGCAGCAAAAATTCCCCCTTGAGTTTAGCTGCATTATCCGCATCTATCACTTCGACATGAGGCTCTATGACAATATAGCGATCGTGTTTATCAATAGTATACTTCATAAGTCTATCTCCTTAGTTTGAGGATACAATGTACTAATAATTTAGCTCTTTTAAGGCTTTTGTCACATTTCTTTCCACGCGCTCCAGTACATTTTCCTGATCAGGGTAAACAAATTTTTCGCCCACAATGTGTTCGTATAGCTCAATATAGCGTTCGGAAATTGAGGCAATGATCTCATCGGTCATCTCTGGAACCGCCTGCCCGTCTTTACCCTGAAAACCATTATCGATCAACCACTTACGAACAAACTCTTTTGACAATTGTTTTTGTGCTTCCCCTTTGTCCTGACGTTCTTGGTATCCGTCAGCATAAAAATAGCGGGAAGAATCTGGGGTATGAATTTCGTCGATCAACACTATTTTGCCGTCTTTTTTACCAAATTCATATTTGGTATCCACCAGGATCAGTCCTCTTTGTGCTGCAATTTCGGTTCCGCGTTGAAACAAAGCTTTGGTATATTTCTCCAGTTGCACGTAATCTGCCTCACTTACAATACCTTTTTTCAAAATATCTGCGCGGGAAATATCCTCATCGTGACCAACGGCGGCTTTGGTCGTCGGTGTGATAATCGGTTCAGGCAATTTGTCATTCTCCTTCAATCCTTCAGGAAGAGATTCACCACAAACTTCCCGTTTACCGGCAGCATATTCACGCCAGGCATGTCCTGATAAGTAACCGCGGATAACCATTTCAACTTTAAACGGTTCGCACATTTGACCTATGGTCACACTAGGATCCGGTACAGATACGACCCAATTCGGGATAATATCGGCTGTCGCTTTCAAAAATTTAGCCGCAATTTGATTCAACACTTGTCCTTTGTAAGGAATAGGACGAGGGAGTACCACATCAAATGCCGAAATACGGTCAGAAGCCACCATAGCCAGGTAGGTATCGGCAATCGTATATACATCACGTACTTTTCCTCTGTAAAAAGCAGTCTGATTTTCGAAATTGAAATTTGTTTCTTTTATAGCGTTCATGTTCAAAGTAAAATTCAAATAAATAATTTTGATCAGTCTTTGTTTTCATTGCTATGCCTGAAAAACAAAGACTCGGTTATTCAGCCATGCCCATTCCTAATGGCCTAAATGAACCGGTTTATTGTGCCTTTTAAAGACGATATGAATATCCAGATCCGCTTGACCGTACTGGGCTTCCGATCGGGGATATTACAACTGATCTATTTTTGCAAGGAACGATTAAATATCGCCGTATGCTTCCAAAATGCGTCGCACCAACTTATGACGAACCACATCGCCACCGCTAAGGTGGATAATATCAATACCTTCAATATTTTCCAGCAGACGGATTGATGTCGAAAGGCCCGATTGATTCTTTTTAGGGAGATCGACCTGGGTCATATCGCCTGTAACAATGAATTTTGCGGTCGGCCCCATACGGGTCAAAAACATTTTTAACTGCATATCCGTTGCATTTTGGGCTTCATCCAAAATGACAAAACAATTATCCAGTGTGCGTCCCCGCATAAATGCCAGTGGCGCAACCTCGATGGTACGGTTTTCTAAATATCCTTTTAATTTTTCAGCCGGAATCATATCGTCCAACGCATCGTAAAGAGGCCTCAAATAAGGATCTACCTTTTCTTTCAGGTCTCCGGGCAAAAAGCCAAGGTTTTCTCCAGCTTCCACCGCTGGTCTTGTCAGGATAATACGTTTGATTTCTTTGTTGCGAAGTGCCCGCACAGCAAGTGCAACAGCCGTATAGGTTTTTCCTGTTCCCGCAGGACCAATGGCAAATAAGATATCATTTTTTGAAATACTATCGACCATCCGTCGCTGATTGGCTGTCCGTGCGCGAACAATCAAACCATTGGGTCCATAAACTATGGGCTCAGAACCAAAGGCGGCTTGCTTGGCAGCAATTTCCTTTTCCTGTTGGGCAGCAGAACCTGCACTTGCCCCAAGAAGGTTCTCAAAATCCAACAAGGAAATGTTGTTAAATTTTTCAAGGTGAGCCATGACTTCCTTAAACGATTGCTCAAAAAGCTCCAACTCCTTCGCATCACCTAACACTTTCATTTCACTTCCACGAGCTACAATCCGCAGTTTTGGGAATTGCTTCTTTAAATAATCAAAGTGCTCATTGTCTGCTCCCCATAATACGGGTAAATTCAGACCATCTAATGCAATTAGTAATTCGTTCAAATTTTATCCTATTTTAGAATTAATCAGATTGTAGCTACCACGCAATAGCTCTTATGCGTAATACTATTCAAAATTAACGTATTCTAACGAGAAAATAGACCATACCAAAGAGATTTTTGCAAAAAGAAAACCAAATTATTTTTTTTGCATTTTATACCTGAGTTTTGCTTTTAAAAGTGGATCTTCAGGGTGCGCAAATCGATTCTTTACAATAGAAACCGAAGCTATGTTTGTGTGTATCAACCGGAAAAAGATATATTCAAAATAAGTTCTTCAATTAGCTTTACAAATCAGCTGATAAATAGTAATTTTGCTCTCTATTTAAATAGATTTTTTAGCATCCGAACAAGTAAGCAACAGAAGATCTATTTCTATTCATTCAAAAAGGGAATTCGACAGCAATTCGGTCTACTTTAGATTATAATGGCAGTAATTACGTTAACGACAGATCTAGGACATAAAGATTTTTATCAAGCTGCGCTAAAAGGGAGCCTTTTAACGCAGTTGTCTGATGTTAATATTGTCGATATCACCCACGAGATTCCAGCATTCAATATTCCACGCGCAGCCTTTGTACTTGGTAATGCGTATCATTACTTCCCAAAAGGGACGGTTCATATCATTGGTATCAACACCTTGTTTCATGAAGAATCCAAATACATTGGCATGAAATACAAGGATCATTATTTTGTCGGAGCGGACAATGGTATTTTCAGTTTGCTGCTAAATGGAAATGAACCTCAGGAATTGTATGAACTCAATCTGATGCAGGACCTGAGATACCTTCATTTTCCGCTCGCCGATATTCTTTCAAAATCAGCCTGTCATATTGCAAAAGGGGGAAAACTGAAAGATGTGGGCACACCAATGCATCAACTGATCGAAAAAGTCACGTTACAGCCGATCTTTGATAAAGATATGATCCGAGGCAATGTCATCTACGTGGACGCTTTTGGCAATGCCATTACCAATATTTCAAAAGACCTGTTCAATAAAGTCCAAAAAGGGCGAAATTTCATCTTGTATTTCAAGCGCAACGAAACGATTACCAACCTCTCCTGGCATTACAATGAGGTCGGCGAAGGCGAAAAATTATGTCTCTTTGGTATCAGTAATTATCTGGAAATTGCCATCAACAAGGGCAATGCAAGCCAACTTTTGGGGCTTCACGATGACGATTCCAATGTCATCCGTATCGAATTTAAAGATTAATTTCATAAATTCATTCTTAGAAATTATTTGTCCACGTGTGTTTAGATCCCAAAATAAGGATAGCACATCTAGCAGTTACGCTGCCAAGGCAAAGCAATTTCAGCAAACTTAATATTGGATTGATTGGTTCATTGTTTATGAAGTCTTTAAAATACACGCTACTATCCTTTCTTTTGTTATTTAACCTGGCGTATTTGATGGCGCAGGAGAATGCAGATTCCAGTGCTTTTGAAGTACAGCGTAAACGTGTCAATAGCCTTCTTGAGGCAAGACAACAGAAGTTCGGCGCCTACGACACCAGCCTTACGCAGAAATCAGGACTTTTTGGACTGTTTAAATCCAAGGGGGATATGCAAAAAAGTATCGATATCCTCAAGGATGTTGTGATCACAGATAACAATATCTTTTTGGAAACCCAGCAGTTGCTCAAAATCAAAGATTTCGAAAAAGACAAATTCCGGCAGATGGCCACGGAATACGACAAGCAGATCTCGGCCTATATGGGCACAATTAATAAACTTCAACTTGAAAATGAAAGGCTCAGGACACAATTGGACAAAACAGGCGGAAACGGACTTTCCGGCAATGTATGGCTTTATCTGGCCCTGCTCGTCATCCTAGTGCTAGCGGTCTTATTGTATCGTAGCCGTACACAAAAATCAGTCCCCATCCCCAAAAATACAGACTAACGCTTTCTGTTTTTGCGTGTATAGCGGCGAAATATACCACGAAAATTGATCAAATGATAACTTTAGTTGATCGAAACCGGTCAAAAGCCAAAAAATTGACCAAAGTATGATAGCAAAATATTTTTAATCTCTTTACATTTGTCCTCGCAACAAAACATTGAAGTAGCGGATTATGGCAAGAGGTTTCAATAGTGGTAATAAACAAGAAGAAGATCTACCAAAACCAAAGTTAAATAAGGAGCTCCTATTACGGGCTTCGAAAATAATGACCTATTTAAGGCCTTATCGGGTTAAGTTTGGAATCGGAATGTTATTTTTGGTATTATCCAGTCTTTCCATGCTGGCTTTCCCGGCGCTATTGGGTGCAATGATTGATGCTGCCCAAGGGAAGCAAACGTACACCTGGCTGACCCCTGAAGTGTATTACATTGGTGGAATAGCCTTTATCATTCTATCATTTACCTCGGTGGTTTCTTTTTTTCGTATTCGGATCTTCGTCGAGATCGCTGAGCGGGCTTTGTCCAAAATCCGTAAAGATACCTATCATAAGCTTATCTCCTTGCCGATTGAATTTTTCGCCAATCGCCGCGTGGGTGAATTAAATAGCAGACTTTCCGCGGATTTATCCCAGGTCCAGGATACCTTGACCACTACATTGGCTGAAATTTTAAGACAATTGATCAGTCTTTGTTTTGGGGTATTTCTGCTGGTCTGGGTATCCCCAAAATTGGCCCTGATGAATCTCTGCATATTACCTGTTATCGTGGTTGCCGCAATTGTCTTCGGAAAATTTATCCGTGAATTATCCAGACAGGCTCAGGATAAAATGGCGGAATCAAATAGTATAGTCCAAGAAACATTATTAGGCATTAGCAATGTAAAAGCTTTTGTGAACGAATACTTTGAATTCAACCGTTACAGTAATCAGATGGATTCTGTTGTCAAGTTAGCGGTCAAGGGTGCTACATTCCGTGGAGCCTTTGCTTCATTTATCATATTCTGTATTTTCGGAGCCGTGATCGCCGTCATCTGGTATGGCGCCGCATTGGTTTCTATCCATGAGATGTCTGTCGGTGATCTAACAACATATATCCTTTATTCAATGTTTGTCGCCGGATCAATGGGTAGTTTTCCTGAATTATATGCAAACATACAGCGCTCACTTGGCGCCAGCGAAAGGATCCTGGAAATTCTTTATGAACCACAGGAAGATATCAAAGTTGAACCGAGCTGCAAGGAGATAGGTAAAAAGATGAGTGGAGATCTCCGCTTTAATCATGTGGCATTCGCATACCCTAGCCGTCCGGATATTGAAATTCTCAAAGACATTAATTTTACCGCCAATGCTGGCGATAAAATTGCCATCGTCGGCCCTAGCGGCACCGGGAAATCAACCATTGCTTCTTTAATCCTACAATTCTATACCAGCAATAGAGGAGAAGTACTTTATGATGGCAAGCCAGCTTCGGACTTTGAGCTGTGCGACATACGCAACCAGGTCGCCATTGTTCCGCAAGACGTATTGCTATTTGGCGGAACGATCCGCGAGAATATCGCCTATGGTAAATTAGACGCCACCGAAAATGAAATAACAGAAGCTGCCAAACGCGCCAACGCCCATCAATTTATATTAAATTTCCCTGAAGGATATGATACCGTGGTCGGAGAGCGCGGTGTAAAACTCTCTGGAGGGCAACGTCAACGCATTGCCATCGCCCGGGCTTTACTCAAAGACCCAGCGATTCTGATTCTGGATGAAGCAACGTCTTCATTGGATTCCGAATCAGAACGTCAGGTACAAGATGCCTTGGAAGAATTAATGCGCGGCCGTACGTCCGTCATCATTGCCCATCGTTTGTCGACAATAGTCGATGCAGACAAAATTATCGTGGTCGAAAATGGTGTCGTCTCAGAAAGCGGAACACATTTCGAATTATTACAGAAAGAAACTGGGCTGTACCGCCACCTCTATACCTTGCAATCCAAACAGCAGAAGGTAGATTTGTAAAATTTTGTTAATTATCGATTCTTTTTAAACAAATTGTTCCAGTGATTGTTCATTTGGTATCATACTTGATTATCATTTGAATACACAATAAAAATAGAAGAATTATGAAAAATAGCAAAAATGGATTAGTGGCATTTGCTTTGGTAGGATTGGCTGCGGGAGCTGCTGCATGGTATCTTTTAGGAACCGATGACGGGAAAAAGCAATTAGATCGTGCAAATGATGGCATCAAAAGCTTAACTAAGTCATTGAAAGATCTTTCGAAAAAAGAAGCTAGAAAAGCCCAAAAGTTAGCCAATAGAGCTTCTGCTGAGTTGGACAACTTAAAATCAAAAGCACAGGCTGCTTTCAGTAAAGCGACGGACGATGCCGATGCATTGAAAAACAAGGCAAAAGAAGCCGGTAGAGAAGCTTTGGACCATGCTAACAATGCAGCACAAAATTTAGCAAGCAAAATCGACAACACAACCGATGCTGCTAAATCAAAAATTTCTAATGCATAAGTAAAAAAAACGTTTTTTTAAGAATTGATGGTTTAGCCACCTTCGGTGGTTAAAATACATTTGTATCTTTGCGGAATATGACTTTACTGCAACAGGTAAAAACCTTAATTCTTAAAGACATCATTCTGGAATGGCGATCAAAATACGCCATCAACGGAATCCTACTATATGTCGTATCTACTGTATTTGTTTGTTACCAAGCATTCAAGTCAGTAGATACTACAGTTTGGAATGCATTGTTCTGGATTATCATGTTATTTGCATCCATCAATGCCATCAACAAGAGTTTCGTTCAAGAAAATCCCAACCGACAACTCTATTATTACTCCTTAGTCGACCCAAGGGCAATTATCCTCGCCAAAGTCATTTACAACATGTTATTGATGACCATCTTGGCCACTATCGCTTATTTCGTTTATTCGATCATATTCAAAAATCCCCTCGGGGACCCCATTCTATATTTCATTTCCGTCATTTTGGGCAGTATCAGTTTTGCCAGTGTATTTACCATGATTTCGGGCATCAGTTCAAAAGCGGGAAATAACAGCACGCTAATGGCCATTTTAAGTTTTCCGGCAATCATACCGCTGTTGATCGTACTGATCAAACTCTCCCGCAATGCGATAGAAGGCCTGGAAAGAGCAGCAAGTATGAGAGAAATAATCGTATTACTCGCAATTAATGTAATCACGATCACTATTTCTTTATTGTTATTTCCGTACCTTTGGCGAGATTAAATTTTAGGATTGAAACACATTAAATTCAATTTACCATGAGAAAAAAATGGTGGAAAATATTAGCTGTTCTGATTATTTGTGCAGTCATTATCAATGGTCTTTTAGGTCCTGTCCCTCGCCTATTTATCCTTCACGAAAGTATCCGCAATGTCTATTTCCATGTCCCGATGTGGTCTGCGATGATTGTGATGTACCTGATTTCTGTCATTTATAGCATCAAATACCTCAATACAGGTAAACAAGAATACGATTTAATGGCTATAGAAGCCGTAAATACAGGTATTACCTTTTGTTTTTTTGGCCTGGCAACGGGAATGCTATGGGCCAACATCACCTGGGGAGAGCCTTGGCCAAACGATCCCAAGTTAAATGGTTCGGCGATCGCGACATTAATGTACCTGGCCTATCTCGTGCTCCGCAATGCGCTCGAAGAAGAGCAAAAACGTGCGAAAATATCTGCTGTCTATAATATTTTTGCATTTCCGATCATTATTGTATTGCTTTATATTCTTCCAAAAATGACAGATTCTCTTCACCCCGGAAGCGGTGGCAATGCTACCTTTGGCCAGCTACAAATGAGCAACGAACTCCGTCCGACATTCTATGCTGCAATGATCGGATGGCCAATGATTGCTTTTTGGATCTGTTCGATGCGTTACAGGGTACGTCTACTGGAAAGAAAAGAGCAGGAAATCGATTCTTAAAATAATAGAAACAGGCTATAACGGTCTTAAAATGGGAATTAGGGCGATAACAAGTCCTAAGCTCATGAAATAAAACTTAAAAACAAGCATAAGCCCTTTGTTACTAATGCTTATAGCGGATCGAATAGCGATAACACTGATCAAAAATTAAATTCTGATGAAACCGGAGATTTACCCGAGTGCTCATCAGCCATTAAAAGAAAAATAATAGGATGAAAAAAATAACATTGTCAATTGCATTATTAATCTTATCAACTTTAAGCACTTTTGCTCAGGATGACGTTGATATGGCAACAGGATTACGTAGTGAGGGAAAAATCTATGTGGTTGTGCTCGTGATGTTGGTCATTTTTTTAGGCTTGGCCTTCTTTCTTTTCTTGCTCGACCGCCGCATCTCGAAACTGGAAAAAAAGAATAAATAGTCAGCTATCTATCGCATACCATGATTATAAGTCAGTTCAGAAATTATACGCCAATAAACATCTTATTTTTATCCCTTGTGGGTTTTGTATTATGCCTTGGCATATTCCTACACCTTCCGGATAAACTGGATTCTGTTATTTTTGAACCTGCACTTGGAAATCTACTGGGAGAAAACAATTTAATCAATTTATCTCCGGCAACCAACGTCTTTATCACGCTGATCCTGACCATTTTTCAGGCAACCATACTCAATCGGATCACAAGCCACTTCAACTTGCTCGGAAAACCTAGTTTTCTGGTTGCTTTGATGTACATGACATTGGCTAGTCTATTTTTACCTTTTCTAGTCCTCTCCCCTACGCTTATCTGTAATTTTATTTCGATATGGATGCTGAGCAAATTGCTCTCTTTGTATCGCCAGACCGATGTGAAAGCAGAAATGTTTGACTTGGGTATGATTGTCGGCATAGGAAGTCTGATTTACTTTCCTTTTTTGAGCATGTTCTTCCTGCTGTGGATAAGTCTGCTCATATTCAGACCATTTAATTGGCGCGAATGGATCACACCGCTTTTGGGACTGGCCACCGTATACTTTATACTGGCGGTCATTTATTTATGGGTAGGGAAAATGGAACTATTTTATACCATATGGTTGCCGTTCACGTATAAGTTCCCAACTGCCATACGGATTCAATTGTTTGATTACCTCGTATTGGTTCCGGTACTTTTTACACTGATCCTTTTCTTATTGATCCTTAAGGATAATTTTTTCAAAAGCATCGTGCACATCCGGAAATCTTTCCAACTGTTGTTTTTCATGTTGTGTCTGGCCGTTGCGTCTTTCTATTGGAACAAGAAACTAACAGAAGCCCATTTTCTACTTTGTGCCCCCCCAATCGCTATTTATATGGCCTATTACTTCACCTATGCCAAAAAGAAATGGTTTTTTGAAGTTGTTTACGCCATTATCGTCTTAACGATAATCTACTTTCAATTTTTCTAAACAACTGTACAACAAGTGTTTAACCTTTTTTAACAAAATCGGCTTAACAAGCTCACAAAAATTGAATAGTTTTGTATGCGAATAAAAGCAAAGAACATTTAATTACAGGAGTCAAAAAACTCAAAGATTTCACAAAAACTAAATAAACATTAGTTTCTCAATTTTATAGGTTGACCATGCAGAAACGCTTTATAAGCTCTCTAAGAAATAAATCACTCCAACTGTTGTTAGCAGGTGGAATTTTAGCTAGTTCTACTACCGCATTTGCCCAAAAAACAACATCAGCTTCACCATATTCTCAATTGGGAATAGGTCAGATCCGTGAAGATTTATTGCCTCAGTACAGAGCTATGGGGGGAATTAATACCGGTATTCGTACATTTGACGGTGTATACAATACCAACCCAAGCAATCCGGCGTCTTACTCTGCAGCACGAGTGAGTATCTTTGATGCAGGTCTATATGGCAACTATACGCAACTCAAATCAACTACCAGAGCCGACAATACCGCTGATTTTGCTTTTAGCCACATCACGATGACTTTTCCAATGAAAAAGTTTGGTGGTATCAGTATGGGTATATTACCATTCTCGGATGTGGGTTACAGAACAAATTCGCCGGAGGGTATTAATTCCGAAATCTATAACAAGGTGTTTACCGGTGAAGGCGGTCTGACAAAAGCTTATGCGGGATGGGGTGTACGTGTCTACAAAGGATTGAGCATAGGTGCGAATATGTCTTACCTATTCGGAACCTTGAACGACTATAGCCGTGTTGAATTTCCTGTCTCCTCCGGAGCCTTAAATCCACAACGCCAGAATAAGCGTGAAATCCAAGGTATTATCTTTGATTATGGTTTGCAGTACGAACAACCTCTAGGTAAAGAGTATGTATTGAGCTTCGGTTATTCGGGTTCCCTGAATAACGATATCAAGGAGCGCACAACAATTATCGACACCAGAACTACACCATCCTCTGATCCAGACAACCAAAATATACCTTTAGATACGACCTATATGTCTGATCGGGTCAGCCGACATTTGACCCTTCCATTAAAGCACAATGTGGGGATAACACTCGCACACAGTGGTAAATGGTTAGTCGGGGCAGATTTTAAATATGCAGACTGGTCAAGATTTCAGGTTAGGGATGGTGAAAATAGACTCCGTAAAAATTATGGTGTAGCTGTCGGAGGGCAATTGACACCCGATAGATCATCGCTTAGGTATTTAAATCAAGTTGACTACCGCCTGGGATTTAGATACAACAAAACCCAGTATTTTCATGGCGGAGAAAATATCAATGATATGGCTGTAACTGTAGGTGTAGGATTACCGTTAGCTAGAACCACCTATTCGACTGCGTTCTCCAAAGTCAATTTCTCAGCAGAATTTGGCCAGATGGGCAAAGTTTCCAATGGTCTCTTACGGGAGCGTTATATCAACTTCAATATTGGCTTTACGCTCAATGACCGTTGGTTTAGAAGAAATCAATTTGACTAAAATCATGGTACGCAAAGTATCCGCGAGATCCATATTTCAAAATATATCGCCCCTGGTAATTCAAATTTTACTAGGGGCGCTCTTATTGACTTCCTGTGAGCCGGACCTAAAAGAAGTAGACCGGATCGCTAATCTAAAAAAAGAAGAAGCCGTGGATATCTCACGTCATGTAGATATTATCTATAGCGATTCAACCCGGGTCAAAGCCAACCTCACGGCCCCCGAAATGCGGATCAAACACGATAGCACTGAAATCTATGAATTTCCAAAGAGCATAAAAATCATATTCTATGATGAAAACCTCAAGGAAACCCAACGTATTACTTCCGACCATGCCATCCGGAGAGAAAAAGAAAAAACAACGATCTTTACCAAAAATGTGGTTGTGACCATGGCTGATGGATCAGTTCTAAAAACAGAGGAAATCGTTTATGATGAAGGGGCAAAAGATCCGAATAAGACTTTTTACAATAATCTTCCTGTCACAGCATTCTTTAAAGACCAACGCGGGAACCTTTCGGGATCATCTTTTACCTCCGACAAGGACCTGCTCCATGCCAACATACAGAACGCTACCGGTGTTGTCATTATCAAGGACAACAGTTTATTTCCATCGATAGGGAGATAGCAGAATCCCTGCTGCCTATTGACATCGCCTGATCGAGAGATTTTCAATAAAAAACAGCAGCATACAAATAGTTTTCAAATTTGTTTTATTACATTCAGGAAAATATTCCGTTTTTTTTTATAAAAATTGTATCTTGCACCGCATTTTGCTATGCTATGCATAAATTAACGAAATACAAGTATTTACACAATATAAACACAATAAGCAGACTATGGGATTAATGGGCTTTTTGCGTAACAAAGCTGGTGTTATCTTGACAGCAGCCATGGCTATCGCAATTTTAGCATTTTTACTAGGCGATGTCGTTCGAGGAGGAGCTCCTTTTTGGGCTAGACATCAAAATCGTGTAGGGGAAGTCAACGGAACAGAAATTGAGTATCCTGCGTTCAGCCAACAAGTGGAACAGGCAGAAGAAATGTTCAAACAACAAATGGGCGGTGCAGTGACTCCTCAAATGAGAACTTATGCCGTACAACAGGTTTGGAATCAATTCCTATCCAGAGAGATTTTGAAAAAAGAGATTGAAAAAATCGGTTTGACAGTAGGTAAAGATGAATTAAATGATCTAGTAAAAGGACCAAATCCTTCTCCTCAGATCGTACAAGCGTTTACCAATCCACAAACAGGACAGTTTGACCATGGCCAGTTGATGACTTTCTTGAGCCAAGTGAATACTGCTGGCAATCAAGCGGTATATGACCAATGGAACGCCTTACTTGAAGGTGTAAAAGATGAACGTTTAAGCAGCAAGTATGGCGAATTGCTTTCGAACAGTGTTTACGTAACTTCATTGGAAGCTAACGAAGAATACCAGGAACGCAATAAATTGGCCAACTTCAAATACATTCTTTTAGATTACGCTTCTGTAAAAGATGCTGAAGCTAAAGTAACTGATGCGGATTTCCAGGAATACTACAATGAGCATAAAAATATGTTCAAAACACAAGAGGAAACACGTGCGATCCAATACGTTACTGTAGATGCAAAACCTCTTGCAAAAGATTCATTAGCTGTCAAAGAAGCGATCGACAAGTTAAAACAAGATCTTATTGTTGCGAAGGATGACTCACTATTTGCTTCCATCAATTCAGATAACAAATACCCATTCACCTACGTAAAAAAAGGTCAATTGAGCCCTTCGTTGGATTCTGTTGTCTTTAACGTAGCAACAGGTACTACGGTAGGTCCATTCTTAAGCAATGGTGCCTATGAAATTGCGAAAGTAGTTTCAACAGTGGTTGGTCCAGATTCAGTAAAAGCTTCTCATATCCTATTGGATGCTACGGCAGAAGGTGGTGTTGACAAAGCATTGGCAAAAGCTGATTCAATTAAAGGTTTAATCCAAAAAGGAGACAACTTCGCCGCTTTGGCAGTTCAGTTCAGCAGTGACCCGGGCAGTAAAACTAATGGTGGTGAACTTGGTACTTTTACCAGAGGCCGCATGGTACCGGAATTTGAAAAAGCAGTATTTGAAGGCAAAAGCGGAGACATTAAAGTGGTAAAATCCCAATTTGGCGTACATATTATCAAAATCGAGAAACAGATCGGTACTGCAAAATATGCTAAAGTTGCGATCATCGACAAAGTAATCAACAGCGGTAAAGAAACCTTAAACAATGCTCATAGCAAAGCGACAGCATTCTTATCTGCAGCTACTGCACAAAACTTTGCGCAAGAGGCTAAGAAACTTGGTTTAGAAGCACGTACAGCATCACGTGTTACGGCAATGGACAATGTGCTTGATGGTACTGAAGCACCACGTGATTTAATAAAATGGGCTTTTGAAGCTAAAAAAGGTGATGTTTCAGACAAAGTATTTGAAACTGAAACCTCGTATATCCTGGCAAGCTTAGTGAATGTACAACCGAAAGGAGTGCTTTCTTTGGACGCGGTGAAAAAGGACATCGAACCTGCAGTTAAAAATAAGGTTAAAGCTAAAGTCTTAAAAGAAAGATTTGACAAAGCTTTAGCTGGAGCTTCTTCAATTGACCAAGTGGCTCAAAAAGTAGGTAAATCTGCTATCCATGTGGAGAATGTGGTATTTGCCAACCCTGTTATTCCGGGTGTAGCCTTGGAAAATGCGGTAGTAGGTACTGTATTTGGGCTTCAACCAAACAAACCTTCGAAAGCCATTGAAGGAAATACAGGCGTGTATGTGGTGCAGGTGAATGGTTTCACAAACCCTTCAGCGATCTCTGACATAAACGGACAAAAGAAACAAATGCTTGCAGCTAAGGCGCAACGTGCTTGGGGATCTATTTTCCGCGCATTGCAGGACAAAGCTGAAATCATTGACAATAGAGTGAAATTCTTTTAGAAGATTTTTAAGTAAATTTGTAGCCGGACGAATTATCGTCCGGCTTTTTTTTGATAGAATAACTATGGAAATTCAAACAAATATTGTCAATAAAGTTGCCCAAAGTGGATTAATAACCGTAGATCTGGCGGACTATCATCCGAAGACCGACAATGTCCTATATGATATTAAGGATAATTTGTTCCATGGACTGATGTTACGGGAAAAAGATTTCCGCGAGTTCATCAAAACACATGACTGGTCACAATATACCGATAAACATGTTGCCGTCACCTGTACAGCTGATGCGATTGTGCCCACATGGGCTTATATGCTGCTGGCAAATAAATTAGAACCGTATGCTGCGGCCGTTATCTTCGGAGATTTAGATGAGCTCGTACGTATACAATATGCCGCCGCTATTGACCAAATCGACATGGAACAGTTTCGCGATCAACGGGTGGTCGTGAAGGGCTGTGGAGATACCTTTATTCCCGAATCGACATTTGTGCAGTTCACGGTGAAACTTAGCAAAGTAGCTAAAAGTATTATGTACGGGGAACCTTGTTCAACAGTTCCAGTTTTTAAAAGAAGTCCTCAAGCGCCAAAAGCGGCTGACAAACAAGTATAAGCTGCTGGCTCATGTGGGTTTCATCACCTTAAAAAGACAATTTATTCTGATGAAATTAACATTTCTTTTCAAACAATTTTCGTAAACTTACGTACATGAAACTTATATCGACATTGCTCCTATACTTATCAGTTTTTGTAAGTACAGTTTTCGCTCAGGATTTACCCCATTTAAAGGAATCGGCATTTAAAGGTGGAGAGAAATTAAAGTACAAACTCCGCTATGGTATAATTTCCGCAGCAACGGGAACGTTGACTGTCGGTGATACGAAAGACGGATTTGGGAATCCCTCCTTTCATCTGTATGCTGCAGGTAAAACAGCGGGAGCATTCGCCATTTATACCGTAAGAAACGAATATAATTCGTATATCAATAGTAAGACATTCTTGCCTTACTACTATACGGAAAACATCCGTGAAGGTGGTTACAGAAGGAACGATAAAGTGCGTTTCAATCAGGATACACATACAGTAGTTGGTAATAAAGGAACATTTACATCCAAGGTGGATCAGACTTTTGATTTGCTGTCCTCCTACTATTTTGCCCGCAATCTGGACTTAAGTTCCGTAAAGCCCGGGGAATCCTTTAAACTGACCTATTTCCTGAATGACGAAATTGCCACACTGGGTATACAATATATTGGAATCGAAAAAATAAAAACCGAATTGGGTACATTGGAGTGCCTTAAATTCAGTCCCGAAATTAAACCGGGGCGTATCTTTAAAAAAAACAGCAAGCTTTACCTTTGGGTAACCAACGATGGTAACCGCATTCCAGTGAAGGCCAATGTCGATATATTAATTGGCTCTGTCACTTTAGAACTTCTGGAAGCAAGCGGACTAAAATACAAATTGGGCCAAAAAGCAAGCTACTCAAAATAAATAGAATGATTGAAGTAGGAAATGTGTTGGTACACGAAGATCTGATCAATAATGACTTTGTGTGCAATCTATCAAAATGTAAGGGAATCTGTTGTATCGAGGGGGACTCGGGTGCACCTTTATTGGAAAGCGAAAAGGCAATTCTGGAGGAGATCTATCCGAAGGTCAAACCGTATATGACAGAAAAGGGTATAGAAGCCATCGAAGAACAAGGCAAATACGTCGTCGATGTAGATGGTGATCTAACCACAACATGTGTTGATGGCAACAAAGAATGTGCCTATGTCACCTGGGAAAATGGCATTACCAAATGTGCGATCGAGAAAGCTTATGAGCTGGGCGAAGTTCACTGGCGGAAACCTGTCTCCTGTCACCTCTATCCTATCCGCACGACGCATTATCCAGAATTTGACGTACTTCATTACGACCGTTGGCATATCTGTAAAGACGCCTGTAGTTTTGGCAAGGAGCTCCAGGTGCCAGTTTATAAATTTCTAAAGGATCCCCTGATCCGCACTTATGGCGAAGAATGGTACAAAAATCTTGAGCGGGCAGTCGATGAGTTGTAACAAAATTACTATCTTTAAGCTTTAACTTTTTGGTATTTCATTCCAATTCATGTCAAAATTAACAGAGATCCAACGCCCTATTATCCACGAACTTGAAGCTTTTGAAAAGAAATTCAAAGCATCGATGAAAAGCTCCGTTCCTTTGTTGGATCGCATCACGCAATATCTGATCAAACGCAAAGGCAAACAAATGCGACCAATGTTTGTCTTTTTCTCAGCGGGCATCTGCAATGGGATTAATGAATCGACTTATCGGGGGGCCGCTTTAGTTGAATTATTACATACAGCTTCACTGGTACATGATGATGTTGTTGATAACTCCTATGAACGTAGGGGGTTCTTTTCCATCAATGCACTCTGGAAAAATAAAATTGCGGTGCTGGTTGGTGATTTCTTGCTTTCAAGAGGTTTGTTGCTTTCTGTAAAACACCAGGATTATCACCTGTTAAAAATTGTTTCAGAAGCAGTCGACCAAATGAGTGAAGGGGAATTACTTCAGATCGAAAAAGCACGTAAGCTGGATATCGAAGAATCCATTTACTTTGAGGTCATACGGAAAAAAACAGCTTCATTGATTGCATCTTGTTGTGCCTGTGGGTCGGCTTCATCCAATGCAGACCAGGAAACGGTAGCGAAATTGCACCAATTTGGCGAGAAAATCGGCATTGCATTTCAGATTAAAGATGACCTGTTTGATTTTGGATTGGACGATGTGGGAAAACCACTCGGAAATGATATCAAAGAGAAAAAAATGACCTTACCTTTGATTCATGCTTTAAATCAGACAAGCTCCAGCGAAAAGCGGCGCATCATCAATCTGGTCCGCAACCATAACGAAGACCCTAAAAAGGTCGCTGAAGTGATCGATTTTGTGCGCAACAGCGGCGGACTGGCCTATGCAACAGACAAAATGCTGGAGTACCAACAAGATGCCTTTCACATCCTGGAGGGTTTTCCGGATAGCGAATACAAAGAGGGATTACTGCAATTGGTAAAATATACAACAGAAAGAAAAAAATAATGAGTCACGAATTAATGTTTTTTGGAGGTTTTTTAATCTTCATTGCACTGATGCTAGCCATTGACCTTGGGTTATTCTCCAAAGGCGATAAACCTGTCAGCTTAAAGACGGCCGCGATAATGAGTGCTGTATGGGTGCTGTTCTCTTTAGGTTTTTATTGGCTCCTACGTCAGTATGGATTTGAACTTCATAATATCCATGATCTAAACCATCTCCAAGAGGTTATCACAAAACATCACCACGACATCAAAATCATCCCCGGTGATCTGGCGGCAAGTTTAGAAATCTATAATAAAAACCTGGGCCTGGAATATTTAACGGGCTATGTTGTTGAATATGCCCTCTCGGTAGATAATATTTTCGTAATGGTACTCCTGTTCACCTCATTTGGAATTCCTGAGCGCTATTACCATAAAGTCTTGGTATGGGGTATTTTGGGCGCAATCATTATGCGGTTTTTGTTTATTTTCCTCGGAGCAACCCTGATCGCTAAATTTGGCTGGATTCTATATGTCTTTGGTGCCTTCTTGGTGTTCACCGGTGTCAAGATGTTTATCAACCGCAACCAAGAGGAAGAGGTGGATCCACAAAACCACCCGGTGGTCAAATTTGCATCTAAATATTTCAAAGTAACACCCAAATTGGATGGTGGTCATTTTTTCCATATCGAGAATGGCGTAAAATACATGACACCGCTATTCTTGGTCTTGTTAGTAATTGAATTTACCGATCTGATTTTTGCTGTGGATTCTATCCCCGCAATTTTCTCAGTGACTAAAGATCCATATGTGGTATTCTTCTCCAATATCTTTGCCATCCTTGGATTACGCTCCATGTTCTTCTTATTGGTAAATATTATTCATAAGTTCCAATATCTAAAAGTTGGTTTGGCATTTCTATTGGTCTTTATCGGCTTAAAAATGTTATTGCACCACTGGCTGGCAGAAGTAGGCTTTACAACGACCCACTCGCTGATTGTGATCATCGGTATACTTGCATTAAGTATTATCGCTTCACTACTCTTTCCAAAGCATAAGGAAACTACAGGATAAGTACAGGTATACAAAGGGTCGTAAAATTACGACCCTTTGCTTTTCAATATTTTAGCTTAGTTTCTACCCCTTAGACCTAAACTAAAACACTCCCAATTACAGCCTATTTTTAAGAACAATTATTTTACAGAGGAATTTACCTTACTAAATTTAATTTATTTAATTTAGCACCACTTTAAATTAACAAAATACTAACAAATGAATTGGAATAAATCGATTGTACTAGCCGCGTCTCTTTTTGCAGCTTCATTCCAAGTACAAGCACAGGACAATTTGATCAATGCCTTAAAAGCAAATCAAAATGACAATAGCAAATCCGGATTTACATTTACAGAAGTTATCAATCTAGGTAACACCTCGATCAAGGATCAAGGTTCTTCAGGTACATGTTGGTCTTATTCAGGAAACTCGTTCTTAGAATCCGAGATGATCCGTATGGGTAAAAAACCTGTGGAGATCTCCCAGATCTATACAGCGCGTAATACGTATTTAGATAAAGCACGCACTTATGTACGTCTTCATGGCGGATTATCCTTGGGCGAAGGCGGTCAATTCCACGATGTGCTGAATTCATTCCGCAAATATGGTACGATGCCACAATCGGCCTATACCGGCCTTCACTACGGCAGCACACGCAATAACTTCGGTGAAATGACTTCCATGCTGGATGCGATGTTAGGTTCGATTGTAAAAGGCAAAACCCTGACTCCAAACTGGGAAAAAGCCTATACAGCAGCAATGGACTCTTACTTAGGTGAAGTTCCTGAAAAATTCGATTACAACGGCAAATCATATACACCACGTACATTCGCAGATCAGGTAATTGGTATCAATCCGGATGACTATGTTGGTATTGCCTCAGTTACTGACCACCCTTATTACAGCCAATTTGTTCTGTTAATTCCAGACAACTGGTCATTTGACCGTTTTTATAACGTTAAAATGAATGATTTAACGGACATCATTGACAACGCTTTACAAAAAGGATATACTGTTGCTTGGGCAACTGACGTCTCAGAAAAGGGATTCTCCTGGAAAAACGGAGTTGCTTATGTTCCGGAAAAACCATTCGAACAAATGAGCGACCAAGAAAAAGCAAGCATGTTTGTCGGTCCTAAACCAGAAATGAAAATTACGCCAGAAGAACGCCAAAAAGCTTTTGACAATTGGCAAACAACAGATGATCATGGTATGCATATCGTAGGTCTGGTGAAAGATCAAAACGGGAAAGAATACTATATCGTTAAAAACTCCTGGGGAACATCCAATGACTACAAAGGATATTTGTATGCTTCCAAAGAATTTGTACGCTATAAAACAACTTCTCTACTGTTACATAAAGACGGTCTGACCAAAGATTTAAAATCGAAGATAAATATCAAATAAGCGATTTAAAGATCCTTTAAAACACCTCTGAAATTAATCTTTCAGAGGTGTTTTTGTTTTCAGATTAATTTGATAACTTAAACATAATTATAAATCTAGTTGTTCAGTGAGTATGAGAAGTATAATCGCATTATGCCTTGCAATTTTATTTGGGAATTTAGCACAGTCCCAGACCAAAGGGGTGAAATTTGTAGAAGGATTAAGTTGGAAACAGGTCAAAGAAAGAGCGAAGGCAGAAAATAAGTTTATCTTCGTAGAGCTTTTTGCAACCTGGTGTGGCCCCTGCCAATACATGAGTAATGAAATTTTCCCTTTGGAACAGGTTGGCGACCCCATCAATCAAAATTTTATCAGTGTTCGGGTTCAGATGGATTCCACCGAAGCGGACAATGCTGCTGTCAAGAAATGGTACGCTGACGCCCGTGCCATTTCCAATGAGTACAATATCCAATCCTTTCCAACCTTTTTGATCTTCAATCCCAACGGGGAAGCTGTACACCGCATTGTTGGGGCGAGCGATGCACCTGAGTTTGTCGAACATGTATCGGACGGACTGTATCCCGAAACTCAGTATTATACCTTATTAAGAAAATTTGAGAAAAGACCGCAGGATATCTATACTGCTAAACAGATGTTAAAAGCGGCAAATATCGCTTATGATGAGCTTACCGCCCGTAAAGCGGAGAATACTTTAGCCAACTCCTTGGGTACCGACGAGCTCTTTAAGAAAGAAAATGTACATATTCTATTGGCTGCTGCCAAGTTTACAAATTCAAAAGCCTTTAACCTGATCCGCAATAATAAGGAAAAAATAGATATTCTGCTGGAATCACCGGGAATCGCCAACCGTACTTTGGCAAATGTCGTTGTAAACGAGCTTTTCCAAATTAAAATAGACGCCAAACACGAGCCTAACTGGGATAGTTACCAAAGCGAGCTATCTGCAAAATATCCGGATATAGACTTTGTCCCAATGTTTAAAAAGATCAAAGCACACTATTATCTTCAGGTCAAGAATTATGTGGCCATGAAAAATACCATTAATGACTATTTATCGTCAGAGGATTTTACCGCCCATCAATTAAACACCTTTGCGTGGACGATCTTTAATAACAGCAGTGATCCTGAATGTATCGATGCAGCGATCAGCTGGAGCAAAAAATCGATCATAGAGGATCCCAGTTCTGCATTCTTAGACACATATGCCAACCTGTTGTATAAAAAAGGTGAAAAAGACAAGGCGATCAAGTGGCAAAATAAAGCCATAGAAATGGCCAGTGACGACGATCGACCGATCTATCAGGAAACATTGGACAAAATGACCAAAGGGATAAAAACCTGGGAAAATTAGAGCTTGCCTTCACGAATTCCGCGCTTGACTTTTTAAAGAATATGCTTTAAATGCAATGGCCGGATCTTTAACATGTAGGATATAAAATAAGGCAATGTCGTCGAGGCATGGCCTTATTTTATTGATCCGGTTTTAATTCGCCTGACACATCCATCGATGTCACAAAATAGTAAACTCCCTGATTAATTTTTTTTACAATATTTTTCTGGATCGTAATTTTATTCCGTAAATTAACACCTAAATATCAACGGATTATGAAAAAGTTAATTTTAATGTTATTCCTGATTCCAACGCTCCTATTTGCACAGAGTGAAGGTGTAAAATTTGAGCATGGCCTCAACTGGAATCAGATCAAAGAAAAAGCCGCCAAGGAAAACAAATTTATTTTTGTGGATTGTTTTACTACTTGGTGCGGCCCCTGTAAGTATATGGCAAGCACAATCTTTCCACAGGCAAAAGTAGGAGATTTCTTCAATGCCAAATTTATAAATGCCAAAATCCAGATGGATAAAACCAAAGACGACAGCGAGGAAATAAAATCCTGGTATGCCGAAGCAGATCGTTTTGCCAAAGATTATACAGTAAGAGCCTATCCTACGTTCCTGATCTTCGATTCAAAAGGCAATCTTGTCCATCGGATTGTCGGTGGCGGAGAAGCAGATGCTTTTATCGCTAAAGCACAAAAAGCGCTTGATCCAAACACGCAATATGAAACCCTATTGGCAAAATTCAATGCTGACCCCAACAATATAACAATTGCAAAAGCCATGGCTGAGGCAGCGAAAGAAGCTTATGATCAAGAAACTCAGGCAAAAGCAGAAGGCGTTGTATTAGCTTCGCTATCAACTGATCAGATCTTTACAAAAGAAAATGTTAGCTTGCTACTTTCCGCAGCTAAAGTTGTTGATTCCAAAGCGTTCAACTTGATCAAAGATAATCCAGCTAAATTTGATGCCGTCAGCGAAAAAGTAAAAGCCAACGATTTCTTGGCGCAGTTACTCATCAGCAATGCTGTAAACAGCAAAATTCAGGCGAAAGAAGCCGTAGATTTTACCGCTATCGAAAAAGAGCTGGATCAAAAATATCCAACAGTCAATACGGAAAAAGCGAGTCTGGAAATGCAACCCCGCTACTTCTCCTATACCAAAAACTATCCCGGTTTAAGAGACAGTTTTAATAAGTATATCGAAAAATATGGTTCAACGATCACAGCAATGGAATTAAACCAAATGGCTTGGTCTATCTTTGAAAACTGTGATGACCCAGCTTGTTTAAAAGCAGCTTCTGAATGGAGCAAATTATCACTTGAGAAAGAAAAGGATACACCGATGTATCTGGATACCTTTGCAAATCTTCTTTATCGCCTAGGTGACAAAGATCAGGCTATCAAAACACAGGAGAAAGCGATTTCACTTTTGACAGCAAATGATAAAAAAGAGGATTACGTAGCAACGTTACAAAAAATGAAAAAAGGCGAAAAAACCTGGGAATAATCCCTATCCCAAAATAAAATATAAAGTCCAGATCAAGCTTGTTGATCTGGACTTTTTTATTGAATTCCTCCAACATTCTTATTTTAATTCTTTGACCCCCATATTCCAGAGCGCAAAAGCATATTTATCAACCGTGCTATTAATCAGCACCTCAGTAGATCGGCCAGCACCATGTCCGGCTTTTGTTTCGATACGGATCAATACGGGATTATCACACGCCTGTTTGGCCTGTAATTCGGAGGCAAATTTATAGGAATGTGCCGGAACAACGCGGTCATCATGATCACCGGTCAATACCATGGTTGCCGGATAACAAACACCTGATTTCACATTGTGCACGGGTGAATAGGCTTTCAGATAGTCAAACATCTCTTTACTGTCCGCAACTGTCCCATAATCGTATGACCAGCCTGCGCCAGCTGTGAATGTATGGTAACGCAACATATCCAATACGCCAACTTCCGGCAATGCGACTTTGGCAACCTTAGGATCTATGGTCATTGTTGCTCCAACGAGCAAACCACCATTGGAACCACCTGACAATGCCGTGTATTCGGGTGAAGTATAACCATTCTCCTGCAGATAATGTGCCGCAGCGATAAAATCGTTAAATACATTCAGCTTATTGAATTGCCGTCCCCCATCATGCCACTTTTGACCATATTCACCACCTCCGCGTAAGTTTGGAACAGCATATACACCCCCATTGGCCAACCAAACCGCAACAGAAGTACTGAAAGCTGGTGTCAGACTGATATTAAACCCACCATAACCGTATACAATTGTCGGATTTTTACCGTTCAGAGCGATGCCCTTTTTATACGTAATAATCATGGGCACTTTCGTTCCGTCCTTGGAGGTATAAAACACCTGCTTCGATTCATATTGATCACTGTCAAACTTGACATTCGGTTTGATATAAAGAGCCGATTGTCCGGAGTTGACATCAAACTTATAGCTTGATGAAGGCGTAATGTAATTCGAGAAACCAAAGTAAATCTCCTTTTCCTTTTTCTTGCCCGAGAACCCACTTGCTGTTCCTACACCCGGCAGTTCGATCTGTCTGATTTTTTTACCAGTATAGTCGTATTGGATCACAACCGAAACGGCATCCTTCAGGTAATTTGCGAATAGATAACCACCACCGGTACTGATCGAAAGGACATTTTCAGTTTCCGGAATCACATCTTTCCAGTTTTCTTTGGCCGGATTTTTAAGGTCAACCTTTACCAGGCGGTTATTGGCCGCCTTATAATTTGTTTCCAATAGAAAAGTATCGCCGATATTATCGACGACGCCCGTATTTGCATCAAAATGATCCTGTAGGCATATAATTTTGCTATTCGGTTTACTCAGATCTTGGTAATAAAGCTCATTCCCCGTAGTTGTATTGGCTGCAGAGATAATCAGATAGCGTTGATCATCTGTTAATGAAGCGCCCACATAACGTCTCGGCGTTGCCGAACCGCCAAAAATCAGCTGATCCGTAGACTGTGCTTTTTTGAGCTTATGGTAATACAATTTATGCTGATCCGTCTTCTCCGATAATTCCGATCCTTTGGGTTTATCGTAGCTGGAATAGTAAAATCCGTCGTTTCCTTTCCAGGCGATGCCTGAGAATTTCACATCCACAAGCGTCTCCCCAACGGGCGCTTTATCCTTAGCGTTCAACACAATCACCTTTCTCCAGTCCGAACCGCCCTCAGAGATCGAATAAGCTACAAGACTTCCGTCCTTTGAAAAAGAAACGTCGGCCAAAGAAGTCGATCCATCTTTTGAAAAGGTATTTGGATCAAGGAAAATCTCTTCTGTACCATTCTCACCTTGTTTACGGTAAAGTACGGAATGCTGCTGGAGCCCATTATTTTTAAAGAAATAGGTATATGCCCCCTCCTTGAAAGGAGTTCCTATTTTTTCATAATTCCAGATTTCCGTCAACTGTTCTTTCAATTTTGTCCGGAAAGGAATGGTATTTAGATAATCAAAAGTGACTTTATTTTCGGCTTGGACCCAACTTTTAGTTTCTGCTGACCGATCGTCCTCCAACCAACGGTAGGGATCTGCTACTTTCTCACCCCAGAATTCGTCTACGACAGAGCCCTTGCTCGTCGTTGGATATTTCAACTGTTGTCCACAAACAGTAGTTGCTGTACCAGCCATACCAATCATCATCAGGATAAGGCCAATTTTTTTGTTTATCATAAAAAACTTTATACTTGTTTCACCCAAAAATAACAAATATAATTTCAGATTTCATAACGATAGTTTAAAGTAAATGTCATTATCGGGGGATATCGAACAATAATTCACGACTTCAGATCAAAGGCCGGATCTTATCCTGATGAAATTTCCAGAATCCTTATTTTTACATCAGCTGAAATTTTTTTAGCTTTATTTAAATCTTTTAAATATTTAACAATGCGCAAAAGAATCGCTTTCCTTTACTTGGCCATTACCCTTTCTGCTATCGGTATGAGTCAAGCGCAGCAGCTTTCGGTAGATCAGCAATATCGTGCTACCCCCACTAAGGTCAACAACCTTGTCCATACCAAACTCGATGTCCGTTTTGACTATAAAAATCAATTTTTGAATGGAAAAGAATGGGTTACATTGCAGCCGCATTTCTATCCGACAGATTCACTGCGCTTGGATGCCAAGGGCATGGATATCAAACAAATCGCACTGGTCAATGGGCAGCAGCTCGTTCCCCTAAAATATACTTACGATGATAATTCTCTTCTGATCAAACTGGACCGAAATTATCTTTCAAGCGAAAAATACACCATATACCTGGACTATACCGCCAAACCCAATCTACTTAAAGTACAGGGCAGTGCGGCGATCAATGATGCAAAAGGACTCTATTTTATTAATCCCGACGAACGGACGCCGAATAAACCCCGACAGATCTGGACACAGGGCGAAACAGAAGCTTCGTCTGCCTGGTTCCCAACCATTGACCGCCCCAACCAAAAGACGACGGCCGAAATTTCAATGACTGTACTGGATAATTATGTCAGTCTGTCCAATGGTGCTTTGGTCAACCAGCAAAAAAACAACGACGGAACACGTACCGATACCTGGAAAATGGAACTCCCCCATGCGCCGTATCTCTTTATGATGGCTGTAGGAGATTTTAAGATTTACCAGGATAAATACAATAATATTCCTGTTGATTATTACCTGGAGCCGAAGTATGCTCCTTATGCCAAAGATATCTTTGGTAAAACTCCAGCCATGATGGACTTTTATGGCAAAACTTTGGGAGTTCCCTATCCATGGAACAAGTATGCGCAGATTGTCTGTCGCGATTATGTCTCTGGCGCCATGGAAAACACTACGGCAACGCTACACGGCGAACATGTTCAAAAGACCAAAAGGGAACTTTTGGATGAAAATGAAGAGGGCACTATTGCCCATGAGCTGTTCCATCAATGGTTTGGCGATCTGGTTACCGCTGAATCCTGGTCTAACCTAACGATGAATGAATCTTTCGCAACCTTTGGCGAAATCATCTGGCATGAGCATGACGGTGGCAAAGAAAAAGGGGATAAATCAAGATTCGAAAAGTTACAGTCGTACCTCAAATCAACCCAGAACGGTAATAGTCCAGCACTTGCACGTTACTACTACCACGACAAAGAAGATATGTTTGATCATATTAGCTATGCCAAAGGTTCGTTGATATTATACGCCTTAAAAGAACAGATGGGCGATGCAGCGTTCTATCAATCGCTCAAAAAATACCTGACAGAAAATTCTTTTAAAACCGGCGAGCCACAGCAATTACGTCTGGCGATGGAAGAAGTTACCGGCAAAGACTGGGCTCCTTATTTTAACCAGTGGTATTACAAAGGCGGCCATCCGATCCTCAACGTAACACGCAAAAATGAAGACAATACACTTGTTCTCAACATCGATCAAGTACAAGATTCGAGTGTTCAAACATTTCAATTACCACTCGCCATTGACATCTATACCAAAGAAGGCAAAATCAGCAAAACGATACAGCTCAACAAACGGACGACAAAGCTTGCCATTCCCTTGACAAGTCCTCTTGAATTTATTGATATCGATCCCGAAAAAACGCTTGTCGGCGAGATCCAGATCGACAAAAGCGACGCGGACTACCTTTATCAATATAAACATGCACCATCTTTTACCAACCGTGTTGCCGCGTTACTATTTGCGATGAAAAATCCGAAAACAACAGCCGGGCGGGAACTGCTGACGCAAGCATTGGCTGATAAGGATGCTGATCTGGTAGCGATGGCCATTCAGGGCATCGATCTAACCGATCCTGCAGTTAGGAAATCTATGGCAAACATCATCGCTTCATTGGCTGAAAAATCCACCGCCTCGGTCGTACGCGCCTCTGCGATCCGGAAGCTGGGACAGATCAAAGACAAAAAGTATAAAAATTTATTGTTTAACGGAACTAAAGATCAGTCTTATATGGTCATCGCAAGTTCACTCATGGCCATTAAGGATACCTATCCCGATCAACTCCAGCAGGCTGCCAAGAACATAGATCCCGAGGCCTCGGAATATTTGAAATCCCTCCTGGCAGATTTGTCCAAATCGTAAAAAATATATTCTGGAAGCGAATTTTGTATTCGCTTCCATTTTCTTTAGATTTGGGCACATGTCAACAAGAAAAAAAATCTATTTTGCCTCAGACTTTCACCTTGGATCCTATCCACTGGAGCACTCCCGCGAAAGAGAACAGGCTATTATTCAGTGGCTCGACGAAATCAAAGTCGACGCTGCACAGCTCTACCTTGTTGGCGATATTTTTGATTTTTGGTTTGAATATGCGACTGTAGTGCCCAAAGGCTACATCCGCTTTTTGGGCAAACTGGCAGAAATTGCCGACCTGGGTATCCCGATCACTTTATTTAAGGGCAACCACGATATGTGGATGTTTGATTACCTCAAAAAGGAGTTAAATGCGCAGATCATTGCCGATGAACTGGAGCTTGAACTTGACAATAAACTTTTCTACATCCATCATGGGGATGGACTAGGCTCCGGGGACTACAAGTATAAATTGCTCAAGAAAGTATTTCGGAGTCGTTTCTGTCAATGGTTATTTGCACGATTGCACCCTAACTTGGGGATAGGCATTGCCACCCGATGGTCCAAGCATAGTAGGCTTTCCAACAATGAAGATGAGAAATTCCTCGGTGAAGACAAAGAATGGCTGATCGGTTATGCCAAAGAAATCGAGCATAAACAACATCACGACTTCTATCTGTTTGGCCATAGACATCTACCCTACGACGTTAGGCTCAATGCGGAAAGCCGTGTTGTCAACTTGGGCGAATGGATCAATTATTATACCTACGCGGTATGGGATGGGGAAACTTTACGTTTAGAAAAATGGGCGAAAAAGTTGTAATTTCTTTAGCAGACTGCTTCCAGGGTTACCATTTTCTCAACCCCGTAAGCATTGATCGACTGGAGCAGATCAGTGAAAAACTTAACTGCAAGAGGAATAGTGTATTGATCCGGCAAGACAAAATCCAGAAGGACATTTATTTCTTGGCTTCGGGATTAGCCAGGGTCTATTACGAAACTGCAGACCGGCAGATCACACTGGACTTTGTCTCTCCCGGCGGCACATTAATATCGATGAACAGTTACGTGCATGACACACCTGGATACGAAAACATCGACCTCCTGGAAGATAGCATAGTCTACAAAATTGACCAGAAAAAGTTATTTACGCTCTACGAGAGTGACATTGCCATCGCCAATTGGGGAAGAAAAATGGCTGAGTTAGAATTTATCAAAGCGGAGCAGCGTACAATGTCCAAACTTTTTAATACGGCCCAGGAACGGTACGCCGAGTTGCTCGAAAAATATCCTCAATATATACAGCGCATCAAACTTGGTTACATCGCCTCCTATCTGGGTGTTAGCCAAGTGACCCTCAGCCGCATCCGGGCGAATATCCTTTAATATTTTTAACAAATGTTAAAAATATTCTGCAGAAAAACCTAGACCTTTGTCCCTGAAACAAACAAACAGATATATGAACTGGGTATTTTTAATTCTTGGCGGAATATGTGAAATTGGTTTTACGACCTGTCTTGGAAAAGCAAAGGATGCAGAAGGTAGTGCACAATGGCTCTGGTATGGTGCCTTTGTTGTCTTCCTATTTGCAAGTATGGGCTTGTTGATCAAAGCAACGCAGACACTTCCGCTCGGAACAGCCTACGCTGTATGGACAGGTATCGGTGCAGTCGGAACGGTTTTAATGGGTATTATCTTCTTTAAAGAACCCGCAGATTTCTGGCGCATATTCTTTATTTTCACGCTGATTGCTTCCATTGTTGGGCTAAAAGCAGTTTCCTCTCATTAATAGCTGGCTAGGTAGTTCAAAAGCAACAAAATTTCCTTACTTTTGTACTCTCAATAGTAATCTAGGTCATAAATTCCTAGAAGAAGCATTTTTGATATATGTTAGATAAATTACAAGCGATCAAAGAAAGATGGGAAGAAGTGGAAGCTGAATTAAGCAACCCTGACACCATGCAAGATATGAAACGTTTTGCCAAATTGAATAAAGAATACAAAGATTTGGGCAAAATCGTGGATCAATACCATATTTATAGAAATATGGTCAGTAATATTGATACCAATAAAGACATCATCATGAACGAGAAGGATCAGGAACTTCGTGAGATGGCAAAGGAAGAGCTGGATATTTTATTGGTTGAAAAAGAGGAAAAAGAAGAAGAAATCCGATTGATGCTGATCCCTAAAGATCCCGAGGATGCCAAAAATGCCATTATCGAGATCCGTGGTGGAACAGGAGGTGACGAGGCGGCTTTATTTGCCGGTGACCTTTACCGTATGTACACCCGTTATTTTGAAACAAAAGGCTGGCGCAATGAGGTGATGGACGTTACCGAAGGAACTTCAGGCGGTTATAAAGAGGTTATCCTTAAAGTAATCGGTGAAGATGCGTATGGTCAATTGAAATATGAGTCTGGTGTACACCGCGTACAACGTGTTCCTGATACAGAGACACAAGGACGTGTCCATACATCAGCGGCTTCAGTTGCCGTATTGCCAGAAGCAGAAGATGTCGACGTGGAGATCAATCCGGGTGATATCGAATTACAGACATCCCGTTCGGGTGGTGCCGGAGGTCAGAACGTCAATAAAGTAGAAACAAAAGTACAATTGACACATAAACCAACAGGTATTGTCGTCGTTTGTCAGGTAGAACGCTCCCAATTGGCCAACCGTGAGTTAGCGATGGAGATGCTTCGTAACAAACTTTATGAGCTTGAACTGAACAAAAAGAACGGTGATATTGCTGCAAAAAGAAAAACTTTGGTATCTACAGGTGACCGCTCAGCAAAAATCCGTACCTATAACTATCCACAAGGTCGCGTAACAGAACATCGGATTGGTATGACAATGTACAACCTACCGGCGATTATGGACGGTGATATTCAAGGAATTATCGACGCATTACAGTTTGCAGAGAATGCGGAGAAGATGAAAGACGGTCAAGTAGACTAGTTTTTTTTCAAAAAATCTTTGCAGATACGTAAACAAACGCTATATTTGCACACCTTCTGAGGAGAAGGGTTGAGGTCTGGTAGTTCAGCTGGTTAGAATACATGCCTGTCACGCATGGGGTCGCGGGTTCGAGTCCCGTCCAGACCGCTTCAAAAAAGAGAGTAATCTCGGTAAGTTCTTTAACAAAATAAGTTTTTAAGATTTTTAGGTCTGGTAGTTCAGCTGGTTAGAATACATGCCTGTCACGCATGGGGTCGCGGGTTCGA
>Ga0153980_1000047_pt1 | contig 110977 bp, 101 predicted proteins | sample TSGA064MetaG_FD_104722 | JGI IMG/M metagenome (GOLD analysis project Ga0153980, IMG submission 104722) | Attine ant fungus gardens microbial communities from Georgia, USA - TSGA064 MetaG | ecosystem: Host-associated > Fungi > Mycelium > Unclassified | place: USA: Georgia, Magnolia Springs... | reverse complement strand
TCTTCAAATCTCTTGTTGAATCCCAATTCGACCATGATTATGTTAATTTCTTTGAAGTTTAACTTCTTTTCGTATTTTGACGACCTCTTTCAAAGTTAAACCTATACAATAACATTGTTATTGATTTTATAATTGACAAATAACTCCCATATATCACATAAAAAAAATAAAAAAAACTTGCGTAGTTAAATAGCGACACATATATTTGTAGCTAAATAACTTCATAATGAATTTAAGACGAGATGTTTTCCAAGCCATAGCAGACCCAACGAGAAGAGCCATACTTCTTCTCTTGGCTTCACAATCGATGACAGCAGGGGCTATTGCCGCAAACTTTAACACCGCTAGACCGACCGTTTCCAAACACCTGCAGATTCTCAGTGAATGTGAACTGCTTAAATCTGAACAAAATGGCCGTGAAATTTACTACCAGCTCAACGCCCCTAAAATGAAAGAAATAGCAGATTTTATCGAGCCATTCCGAAGCATGTGGGATGACCGTTTTAATAAATTGGAAGAAATCATGAAAAACTATAAAGACAAATAAAATGGAAAAGAAAACAAAAATCCATGCCGAAGATGGTAAACAGGAAATTTTGATTACCAGAGAATTTGACTTACCCTTAAACTTGCTATTCAAGGCTTATGAAGAAGCGGAAATTTTCGAACAATGGATGGGAACCAACGTATTAAAATGGGAGAATAAAAGGCATGGCTCTTTTGCTTTTGAGACCTTCCACAACAATACGGTGGTTTTCAGAGCAAACGGAACAATACACGAATTTATATCCAACTCGAAAATCACAAGAACATTTGAAATGGAAGGAACTCCCTTCCCCGTCCAATTAGAATACCTAAACTTCGAAAAGATAACCGACAATAGCAGCAGACTGATCATGCACATTGTATTTAAATCAACCACGTTCCGTGATCAACTCCTCCAGATGCCTTTTGCGCAGGGTATCAATGTTGCACACAATCGGCTTCAGGATATACTATCAAACTCATTTAAACCGAAACATTAACTAAACCAAAACGGCATTATGAATCTAAAAGCAGCACATTTCTTCGAAAATTCAAAAAAATGGAATGAAGAATTTAAGTTATTACGGGAGATTATCATTGAAAACCAATCACTCGTAGAAGATTACAAATGGATGCATCCCTGTTATACCTTTGAAGGAAAGAATGTTGTCCTGATCCATGGGTTTAAAAATTACTGCGCCTTGTTATTTCACAAAGGCGTGCTACTAAAAGATCCGAAGCAGTTATTAATTCAACAAACTGAAAACGTTCAGTCCGGCAGACAGCTTCGATTTGCCAATATTGAACAAATTATAAACCTAAGAGAGACAATAGCTGAGTATATCCAAGAGGCAATAAACGTCGAAAAATCGGGGGCAAAAGTCAATTTTCGAAAAACGGAAGATTATCCGATTCCGGATGAATTCGCAAAAGCTTTAAATGAGGATAAAGAACTTAAAGCTGCTTTTTCATCCTTAGCTCCGGGTCGTCAGAAAGGGTATTTATTTTATTTCAATCAGGCAAAACAAATAAAAACACGTGAATCAAGAATCGAAAAATATTATCAACATATTTTAGATGGAAAAGGTATAGATGATTAAAAATACCAAACAGCGGACCACCAATGTCATAATTACAAGTGACTGTACTGATTCCGTCCCGGAAGATAGGCTCAACATGGATTCAAACTGACCTCATAGTGATTGTACGTATATGAGCAGAATTTGATAACTTTGATCTGCGATGTGAAACAGCGTCTAAACCAATATGCGTGCTATCGGTACATGATGTACGATTTCACTAAAAACACTTACTTACACAAGGACTTATACATGAATAAAAAATTTTTCCTATTCATCTGTGGCTTACTCCCATTCATGACGCAGGCCCAGCAACAAATGAATAACAAAACGCGTCCGAATATTGTCTTTATATTAACCGACGACTTCACTGCCCAAGCTTGGGGTGTCTACGGGGGAATTTTAAAAGATATTGTTAAAAACCCAAATATCGAGAACCTTGCCAGACAGGGTGCTATACTGAACAATGCTTTCTGTACAAACTCCATTTGCACACCGAGCCGGGCGGCCATTCTTACCGGGCAGTACAGCAACAAAAACAAGGTATACACCCTTGATGATGCATTAGACCCTAACAAAGAAAATATTGCCAAAGACCTGCAGCATGCAGGTTATCAAACGGCTGTTTTTGGAAAATGGCACCTCAAAAACAGACCGTCGGGATTTGATGAGTATAGGGTATTGCCGGGACATGGTGTTTACCACAACCCCACCTTCTTATCCAAAGAAAACTGGAATGACAAAGAAGAGGCTGGCACTCCGTATCAAGGCTATGTCGATGATATCACAACAGCTCTGAGCCTTGACTGGTTATCAAAACGCAATCCGGAAAAGCCCTTCTTTTTGCTCTGCCATTATAAAGCAACACATGAGCCGTTTGACTTTGCCGACAGGTTCAAGGATCTATACCAAGATATTGAATTTCCTTATCCAGCAACATTTTTGGATTCCGGCGCAACAACCACTGGGCGGTCTTTTGAAGGCCAGCCACTTGAAGAGCTTGGCCATCGTTATGAGCAAGCCTCAACAGGACCTTTCTGGACTTCCTACCCCGACCTTCCCTTCTCTACAAAGGGTATGAGCACGATCGACGCCCGCAAAAAAATCTATCAAAAGTTGATGAAGGATTACCTGCGTTGCGTAGCCGGCATAGATGACAATCTTGGGAAAATCATGCGCTATCTCAAAGCGGCCAACCTAGATGAAAATACCGTTGTTATCCTTTCCTCTGATCAGGGGTATTTTTTGGGCGAACATAATTTTATGGACAAACGCCTCATGTATGAGGAGTCGCTCCGCATGCCTTTCATCATCAGTTATCCTAGAGAAATTAAGGCTGGCAGTAAGCTGGATGATATGGTTTTAAATATTGACTTCGCTGCACTATTCGCGGATTATGCCGGCATAAAAAAACCGTCTTACATACAAGGAGAAAGCTTCCGTAAAAATCTGAAAGGGAATACGCCAAGTAATTGGCGCTCTTCTATGTATTACCGTTATTGGCAACATGCTCCAATACGCCCGGCACACCTGGGTGTGCGTGATGAACGTTATAAACTGATTTATTTTTATGGCCAGCCGCTGGAAATGACCGGCAGCGACAAAAAGACCACGAAGGCAGCTTGGGAGTTTTACGACCTGAAAAAAGACCCGATGGAAACACATAACGCAATCCATGACAAGCAATATGAAAAAGAAATTAGTCGCTTAAAAAAGAAACTCGTTAAACTGAAAGCCGAAGCGGGTGACGATGATAAAAATCGGCCGGCTTTGCAACAACAATTACGCAAAGAAAATCTGATCGAAAAATAGATTATTTATAAAGCAGCGGAACTGCCTCCATGGACAGTTCCGCTTCCTTGCATATCTATCGGGTAATTAAACAGCAGTATAACCGCCATCAACCAAATAATAACCGCCGGTCATAAAAGATGACTTTTCGGAGCTCAGAAACAACACCAGTTCTGCCACCTCTTCCGCCTTCCCTAAACGACCAATAGGATGTTTACTAATCAACGCGTGAACATGCTCCTCGTCCAAATTTTTGAGCAGAGGAGTGTCGATATATCCGGGTCCTACAGCGTTGCAGCGAATATTTTTCTGACCATATTCCGCTCCTATATTTTTGGTCAGACCTACGACAGCATGTTTTGCCGCCGTATAAGCGCTTGACATAGGGGCAGCAACTGCCCCATGAATTGAAGCCATATTGACAATAACGCCGCCACCATTTGCCTCCATGGCCTCAAGCTGGTATTTGCAGCCATAGAATACTCCATTGAAATTAATATCAATTACCTTTTTCCAGCCCTCCAAACTATAGTCTCCTGTCAATGCTGCCTCACCTCCGATACCCGCATTATTACATGCAATATCCAATTTCCCAAAGGTGCTTACTACAAAATGCACCAGGGCCTCATTATCTTCCGCCAATGAGCTATCTGCCTTAAAAAAAGCCGCCTCAGCTCCTGATGCTTTAATTTGTCGCACCGCATCCAGACCAGCCTCTTCATTAATATCTGATACCACAACTTTTGCTCCTTCTTTTGCGTAAGCCATAGCAACTGCTGACCCTATGCCGGAGCCAGCCCCTGTCACCAAGGCAACTTTATCTGCTAAAATATCCATAGTATATAAATTTTATGACATATACAATTTACCACTATTTTAACGCAATCTGTTCAAACTGCTACCCCACAACCAAAAAAAGAAACTCAAATGACATTCCCACGGCATTCAATAGACTAAAAAAAATAGCTCCATCGTTACGAACAATGGAGCTATAATACCTGTACGGATAAGCGCTTTTAATCTTGGAGCTGGGGGTATTTTTGATACAGTCGGTTAAGAAAAAAACGACCCATCAACTGAAGTTTTGACTGCGTTTCAAACATACCCGGTCCCGGAGATATAATGCCATCTGGCATCCGTTGTACGGTGCCATAATAGATAATATCAAGTCCATTTCCGTTAACATCAAGATGCATCTTTTTAGGTTTCAATCCCATGATAGATCCCATTCGGGTAACTTTCTCCGAATTACTGATCTGCACAGGTCGGGCGTCCAATAACGTTTCGTGATCAAAGACCAAATGGTCTCTTGCTTCGCCGTCATCAAAAAAGACATAATGCAATTCATTATTACTGAGAACGAGATAAGAAGCATTATCACGTTCACTGTATCTCGCCTTCACCCCTACAGCCGCCCAAGCTACTGTTTTAGCTGCTGTTGCGGCAGCCGAAGCTACTTTATCCCCCACCGTTGCAATATAGGCACACTGCGTAAACGCCTCAATCGGCGCCCCATTCATCTGTTTGCTTAGTTCTCGAAACTCCTGGCGCAACAACTCATCCTTAATTCCAGAGGCCAAAGCGATCCCAGCCTCGCCTTCGTACTTTCGAGCAGTCTCTTTTTGCTTTTTCATCATGATGATAGAAATGAAAACGCAGACTGCCACAATCACAACAAAAATACCGATGTATAAAATCATATTATTATAATTTAGAAATTGGTTAATAATTCACAAATAAATTGAGCGTCAAAAAAGAGGATATTGATTATCAGTATCCTCTTTTCGTGGTAGCCCATAACAAAAATTTTGCCAAATTAGAGTATCCGATCCGGATAATGAATATTATTTAATGCCGTCTGATGCATATCTACCCAGATATCGCTATAAGACTGATTCAATAACCAATTTGGGGAACTACGCATATCCGCATCTTGATCATTATTATAAATGGAAGGAAATTCCGATTCCTTTGCCCTTAGCAATACAACTATCGTTCCCTTCATCGTGAGTGGAAGATCACCCAAAACAAGGTTATAAAACCCTTCTTCGAGCAGGCTAGGACTGAACTTTTCAAGACTATCGTAACTTTTTTCCAATTTACCGATAAGTTTCTCCAGCTCCTGTGGATAATGACGTTCGACATAAGACTCAAAAAGCCCTGTACCCCTATTATAAGATCCTGCCTTCATTAAGTTGAGCGCTTCATTGCGGTACACTTGCAGGAGACGATCAGCATTTAAATCGGAATAACCGCCATCCAGGGGTTTTCCATCACGACGCAAGGCCCAAACCTTAAGCCCTTGAAGCCTTTCTGATTCAGTAAAATTATTCCCTTCCATTCCGAATGTTCTAAACAGTTCTTATTTTATAATAGTTATAATATCTTCGGCTAATGCTCTCTTTCTCTAAGTTCTAGCTGTAGCAGAATATCCCGTTTTTTGCCTTCAATCAAAGATAAATTACCGGCTACAAAAACACCTTTTTCCCCGGAATTTCTACTTATTCCATATACTGTAGACTCATCATCAGGATCTGATGCTCCTTCATAACGAAACAAATAATCAATTTTAAACTGGTCCGCATCTGCCAGTAGATCATCAAATTCGATGTTGTAATCTATCGTATAGCCCATATCACTTAACTTTTCCAACGCTACACTAGCTGAGGAATACCCATGCATTCTTTCCATAACTGAATCTTCTTTGTTTAACCGTTCTCACTTTTTTATTATAAAACGATTATTTAGCCGTTTTTGTTTTCCTCAATTTCAAATAGTTTATTCAAGATCATATTTCTATTTTTGTAAAACGAAAACGAAATATCATATGGCAAATCTAGCAGCTCCAGCGTACCAACATACCCCCCAACTTGCATTTCAGCGTTTACTTGACGTATTGTACACCTTGAGACTCGAATGTCCCTGGGATAAGAAACAGACGATGGAATCGCTACGCCATCTGACAATCGAAGAACTCTACGAGTTGACGGATGCCGTTCTGGAACAGGATTATCCTGAAATAAAAAAAGAACTTGGCGATGTCTTAATGCACCTCTTATTTTATGCCCGCATCGCAGAAGAAGAAGGGCAATTTAATATTGTAGACGTACTGAATGCAATCTGTGATAAACTTATTACCCGCCATCCACATGTCTATGCCGATGCAAGTGCAAACACGGAAGATCAAGTCAAATCCAACTGGGAAGCGATCAAGCTGAAAGAGGGCAATAAGTCCGTTCTTGCAGGTGTTCCGAAAGGACTACCCGCCCTTGTCAAAGCCTATCGCATTCAAGATAAAGTAAGAGGTGTGGGTTTTGACTGGGAAGATAAAAGACAAGTATGGGAAAAAGTTGAAGAAGAGCTTGCTGAATTTAAAACAGAATTCAATATCGAAACAACAGAGGCAATTGACCGGGAAAAGGCTGAAGGCGAATTTGGGGATCTCTTATTTTCGTTAATTAATTATGCCAGACATATTGGCATTAATCCGGAAAATGCTTTGGAACGCACCAATAAAAAATTCATCGCACGGTTTACCCATTTGGAGCAGAAGGCTGCCGAAAATGGTCGAAAACTACAGGATATGAGTCTCGAAGAAATGGACGTTTATTGGAATGAAGCCAAAAGTCTAAAAAAATAACAACTATACATTAAAAGGTGGGCGACTCACGGAATTTAATTCTACTTTGTCAAATTTATCCGTAAATTCGCAGGAATATGGAAACAGTTGTTAGTGGTATCAGAAGTACCGGAAAATTACATTTAGGAAATTACTATGGCGCATTGAGCAATTTTGTGAAAATGCAAAATGAATATAATTGCTTTTTTTTTATTGCGGATCTACATTCGTTGACGACACACCCTACACCGCATGGACTTCAGGGCACTGTACGTCAAGTGATCGTTGAATATTTGGCAGCTGGAATTGACCCAGAAAAATCAACTATTTACGTTCAATCTGATGTTCCAGAAGTTGCTGAGCTTTATTTGTACATGAATATGAACGCGTATTTAGGTGAACTTGAACGCGCAACGGCATTTAAAGACAAAGTACGCAGCAATCCGGACAATGTCAATGCCGGCTTACTAACTTACCCAGTATTGATGGCTTGCGATATCTTGATTCACCACGGAACGAAAGTTCCTGTCGGCAAAGATCAGGAACAACATCTAGAAATGACGCGTACATTTGGCAACCGCTTTAATCGTTTATATAATGTTGATTATTTTAAAGAAGCTTTTGCTTTTTCCTACTCCGACAAATTGGTTAAAATACCGGGATTAGCCGGACAGGGTAAAATGGGCAAATCCAATGGTGAAGCCGACTGTATCTATCTTTCAGATAGCGCCGATGCCATTCGCAAAAAAGTAATGCGTGCCGTTTCCGATTCAGGCCCGACTGAAATGAACCAGGCCAAACCTGAAGCAATCCAAAATCTATTTGATTTAATGAAGGTGGTTTCTACGCCCGACACATTACAGCACTTTGATGAGCTTTATAATAAATGTGAGATTCGTTATGGCGATTTCAAGAAGCAATTGGCAGAAGATATGGTATTGGCAACAAATGATGTACGTCTACGTATCGAGGATATAGCAAACGATGATGCCTATATTGCAAAAGTTGCAAAATTAGGCGCTGAAAAGGCTGGAGAGTCTGCTCGCAAAACACTAAAGGAAGTGCGCGAGATCATTGGTATCAAAAGATTTTATTAAATAAGAAAAGAGAATATGCATATAGCTATCGTAGGAAATATAGGTGCAGGAAAAACAACGCTAACGGAATTATTGGCGAGTCATTTCAAATTTGAGCCTCAATTTGAGGCTGTAGACAATAATCCCTATCTGGAAGATTTTTATTCCGACATGAAGCGTTGGGCGTTCAACCTACAGATTTTCTTTTTAAATAGTCGTTTTAGACACATTGTGAAGCTTCAGGAAACAAACATAGATATGATTCAGGATCGCACGATCTATGAAGATGCTTATATCTTTGCTGAAAACCTATATGATATGGGTTTAATGAGTGCACGTGACTTTGAAAACTATAGCAACATCTTCCAAAGTATAATTCATTACATTAAACCACCAGATCTGCTGATCTACCTGAAAGCATCTGTCCCTACATTGGTAAACAATATTCAAAAAAGAGGCCGTGATTATGAATCAGCGATCCGATTGGATTATTTATCTAAACTGAATGATAAATATGATAAATGGATCAACAATTATAAAGAAGGAAAAGTGATGATCCTAGACAAGGATAACCTTGATTTTACTTCTAACCCCGAAGATCTAGGTGGCATTATACAAAAGATAGAAGCCGAATTATTCGGGTTGTTTGAATAATAGCAGACAACAAATAGACAAAAGCCTGTAAAATCATCCATTTACAGGCTTTTTAATACATAAAAATGCGCAAAGTATCATGAAATTTTTAGGCATTATTCCAGCACGATTTGCCTCCAGTAGATTTCCGGGCAAACCGTTGGTTGATATTGAAGGTCAGACCATGATCCAACGGGTCTACGAGCAGGTAAAAAAATCAAAAAAAATAGCCAAAGTAATTGTTGCTACCGACGATCAACGTATCGCATCCGAAGTCCTCTCTTTTGGCGGTAACGTGGTTATGACCTCCGACACGCATCAATCGGGCACAGACCGCTGTGCGGAAGTCATCAGCAAGGATCAGGAGTTTGATGTTGTCATCAACATTCAGGGAGACGAGCCATTTATCAACCCGGAGCAAATTGATTTACTTGCATCTTGCTTTGAAAATCCACAGACCAAAATAGCGACTTTAGTAAAGGAGATCGAAACATCGGAAGAATTGTTCAATCTCAATATTCCAAAAGTTGTCCGAAACACCGCGGGCGAAGCCATCTATTTCAGCAGGCAAACAATCCCCTTTTTAAGGGGAGTTAATCAAGAGCAATGGCTTGAAAAGCAGACGTTCTACAAACATATCGGGATTTATGCCTACCAAGTAGATACGTTAAGAGCATTGACTCAGCTGCCAGTCTCGGGTCTTGAGCAAGCTGAAGCACTTGAACAGTTACGCTGGATAGAAAACGGGTATGCAATACAAACCGCAGTAACCACACATGAAACTGTTGCGGTGGATACGAAAGAAGATCTTGATAAGATTCTAAAGCTATTTTTTAACAAATAATAGCTACCTAACGGTGTTCGGTATACAACAAAGACCGGACACCGTCCAATAATTTCTTTTTGTCCTGTACACTCAATTGTGCAAGCTGCTGTTTTGTCGCCATCAATTCATCGAGTTGCAGCTTGGTGCTCACTCCTACCACCGCTGTCGCTACAGCAGCATTGGAAAGTACGTAGGATAAGGCCTCAGCCGCCCTGTCTTTTCCCGATTGTTTAACCACCCTGTCCAGGTTACGGAGCAGATGCGACACCTCTCCCGACGTATATTGGAGATAGGGCTCTACAGGTTTATTTACTAAAAGTCCTTTTGCCAATGTGCCCCGGGCCAGAATACCCACATCGTTCGCGGCCAACAACGTATCCATCTCCTCCTCGAGTCTCCTATCCAAGAGATTATACTGCATCATGACCGACGAAACAGCAGATTTAGATATAAATTCTTTAATCACATTGGGACGAATAGACGATAATCCGTAAGCACGAATCTTTCCCTGCTTTTTCAATAATTCAAAAGCTTCAATAATTTCATCTATCGGATCATCAATAGTACCGCCATGCAGCTGATAAAGATCGATGTAATCTGTTTTCAACCGTGAAAGTGACCCTTCAATGGCTTTGACAATATAATCTTTTGATGCTTTCCAATCCCAGCCAGAACCATCTACCCGCCAGAGATTACCGACTTTACTGGCTAACACAATTTGTTTGCGAAAATCCTGTACACTCTCACCGACAACCATCTCATTTTGACCTTTATCATAGAGATCCGCTGTATCAAAGAATGTAATCCCGCTATCGAAAGCCTTTTGAATAATATCTTTGGATTGTTTGGGCTGATTGCTTTTTAACGACATACAGCCCAAACCAATTTCCGAAACCATCAGGCCACTGTTACCTAATTTACGTAGTTTCATTCGTATTGAAATCAAGCAATTCCACCTCAAAGACTAAGGTACTATTGGCTGGAATATCACCCGTAGCTCGTTCACCATAAGCTAGTCGGCTTGGTATAAAAAATTTATATTTAGCTCCTTTTGACATCAATGGAATACCAATTTGCCAGCCTTTAATCACTTGTCCCAACGAAAGTTTCAATGGCTCCTTGCGATCATAGGAACTGTCAAACTGTTTCCCATTCAATAAAGTTCCCTTGTAATGCACAGTAACTTCGTCATTCGCCGTAGGTTTTGCACCTTCCGCCTGATTTAGTACAAGATACTGAATTCCCTCAGCTGTTGTTTTCATCCCGGCTATTTTTGCATTTTCAGCAAAGAACTTGTCTTCTTGGGCACGGCTTACGGCCTCTTTCTCAGCACGTATATCCATAATGGCTTTCTGGATAACCTCTCTTGTTTGTCCATCTTCCAATAAGGTTTTCTCGTTTTTTAATGTAGCAGCAATTGCTTTTGCGATAACATCAGCTTTCAAATATTCTACTTCAGTAGATTTCAACGATTTTCCGATATCCATGCCAAATGCATACGATACGGAGTCTGCTCTGGTAGTCAACACCTGGGTTGAACTAGGTTTTGTCGTTGTCGTTTTTTTCCTGACCGAACCGGTCTTTTTTTTCTGCTGGGCAAATCCAGTCACGGTTGTCAGAGACAATAGGGCTAATGCGATGTACTTCATGTTTGCTTAACGGTGCTTTTGCACAATTTCTTCAATAATTTCCTGTGTTATATTAGGGTAATCAACTTCAACCCTTGATTTACTGTTTAGCCAAGCCTCTATAGCTAGCATATTTTTCTGTTTTAAACTCGAAATTACCGGCACCCCCATTTCTTCCAATGATGCGGCATTCAGATGCTGTTCATATTGATTTTTCATTGGGACGACCAACAATTTCTTTTTCAAATATAACGCTTCTGCGGGGGTTTCAAAACCCGCACCGCATAAAACTCCCGAAGAAGATGCCATACTATCGATAAAAGCCTGGTTATTGATCGGTCTTATGGTCACATTCTTCATCTCAAAGGGTCTTGAATTGTGCTTACTAAATACATCCCATTTCACATCAGGAAATTTCATTAAATGTTTCAATAAGTGTGCATCATCGTAGGCCGGTAAATAAACCGTATAATGCCCTTCGTCCGTAACACTTAGATCGCGAACAGCATTGCGGATAACTGGCGGAAAAATATTTTTGGCATATCTTTTAAAATGAAAACCATAAGAATGCGTTGCCGGAGCATAATTTTTCATAATAAATTTTCCCAGCATATCACTTTCTTCTGGTTTAGGACTTGCAGGGTCCAAGGCACCGATCTGGTGGCTCAGTCCAATACATTGGAGATCTTTAGAATGACAAGCCCAAGCCGAAATGGGCTCAAAATCATTAATAACCAGATCATAATCTTCGATCGGCAAACTCTTGATCTCATTGGTAAATTTACGTATGGTTGAGCTCATAAAAGTCTTCCACAGGTCCACACCTCCGGATTTCCCAAATATGAAACTTAAACCATGAAAACGATACTTTACTTCGAAAGGCAACGAAAGATCCGCCTGAATCCCACTGACCAAAACATCCACTTCCCCTAAGGCTTTCAAACAGGGAACAATATCCATGGCACGACTTAGATGTCCATTACCGGTCCCTTGTACGGCATACAATATCTTCATAACGACTGTATTTTGTGTCGGCAAATTAATGAATTTTAACGAATTTCAATATTATTTTATTGTTTAGTTAGGTTAAGAAAATATAAATTAATACAATAATTCAATCCAGTTAACATACATTTACTTTCTTTTTACGTATATTTAGTATCAACAATTATTTAATAACCAATTTACTATGATAAAGTCTCCTCTCCTTTGGGCGCTTTCCATTGTGGCTCTGCTTATATTTAGTTCCTGGGGATTTTTTGCACATAAAAAAATTAACCATTACGCAGTTTTTGCACTGCCGGCAAAATTGGCAAAATTTTACAAATCCAATATCGAGCTAATTACCGAGAAAGCTGTTGATCCAGACAAACGTTGTTTTATCGACAGTGCAGAAGGTACCAGACACTTTATAGACATCGAGGATTATCGGGAAGATCGACAAATAGACTCTATACCCATACATTGGTCTCAGGCCAAAGAGAAATTTCAAGAAAGACAGCTACTCAAAAATGGTATTGTCCCCTGGCAGATCCACTTTACCTATCTTAAACTTGTGAAAGCTTTCCAATCGAAGGACTACAATAAAATCATCAAATACTCGGCAGATCTTGGACATTATATCGCCGATGCTCATGTTCCGCTACATACAACCAAAAATTACAACGGACAATTGACCGATCAGATCGGCATTCATGCTTTTTGGGAGAGTCGATTGCCCGAAATGTTCGCTGCCAAATACAACCTCCTTGTCGGAAAGGCAATTTATATTGAGGATCCCCTAACTGAAGCATGGAATATTGTCCGTGAGAGTAATCAGCTTGTTGATTCTGTACTTCACATAGAGTCTTTGCTCAACAAACAATTTAAAGCCTCGCAAAAAAACTCGTTTATTGAGCGAAACAATCAGTTATTGTGGACCTATTCGGACGATTATGCAAAGGCTTACCATCAGGCGTTAAATGGAATGGTGGAGCGAAGGATGCGTAAAACGATCCTGCGCGTAGCTTCCTATTGGTATTCTGCTTGGATTGAATCCGGACAGCCTGAACTTTCCACGACAATCAAAATTGAAAATAAGCCCGATAACATTATCATCGAGGACAAAAAACCGATTGGCCGCGAAGAATGGCTGTAGTCAGAGCCGAAAGATAAATCCGGACTACACACATTATTAGCACCGGACTATTTACTTTCTTAATCATCTGCACTAGTTTTGCGGCATAAAACCTATGAATGGCCTGACCGTAATTTTAGAATGATACAAAAACGGTCTGGTGCAGATCAACTAAGAGTAATGATGCGAACATAACGCGCCTCGTTACTTGCAATTAGTTCGGATTAAATAGGGCAACTAAATAAATTATGTTGAACAAGAAAACAGCGTTAACAAAACTTGCTATTGTGCTGACTGTAGGTACCTCCTATGCGCAGGTGAAAGATACAACGGCATTGAATGAGGTTATTATCAATCAGAATAGACTTCAGATCCCCTTCTCAAAGCAAAGTAAAAATATACAGATTCTTACGCAGGAAGATATTCAACGCCTTCCCAACCGTACAATCAACGAATTGCTAACGAATATTCCGGGCGTAGATGTGCGTCAAAGAGGACCCTTTGGCTCGCAGGCAGATATTAGTATTGATGGCGGTTCATTTGAACAAACAGCTATACTACTGAACGGCGTAAAAATTACGGACCCACAGAGTGCGCACCATAACATGAATCTACCGGTGCCTGTGGAAGCAATTGAACGTATTGAAATAATCCGGGGACCGGCTTCGCGTATCTACGGTATAAATGCCCTGACCGGTGCAATCAATATCGTGACCAAAAAAGTTGAATCCAACCTAATTACTGCCCAGGTTTATGGCGGCTCTTCGTTTAAAGACAATGAACAGTCCAGCTCGGGCAAATATTATGGAAAAGGAGCCCAACTGTCGGCACAGTTCAACAATGGCCGTACAAGTCATGGTTTATATCTCGGCCATGAAGATTCCAATGGTCAGCGTTACAATACAGCCTCCAATAACAACAAATTGTATTATGACGGTACCTATCAGCCCGATGAGTCCAATCAAATTAAAGCAAATTTTGGCTATGTTGATAATCAGTTTGGTGCCAATGGATATTATGCTGCCCCGACAGATAAAGAAGCATATGAGCAAGTTAAAACAGCATTTTCATCCATACAGTCCAAACATCAGCTGAGTCCCGCATTTTCAATCAGCCCGAGGCTCAGCAACCGGTACAACGAAGACGAATACTGGTATTTGGGAAGGGAAACCACCAAAGGACGATCAAAACATTATAGCAACGTCTTCGGAGCTGAGGTAAATGCAGCCTTGGAAAAGCACTATGGCACCTTTGGTATTGGATTGGAAAGCAGATTTGAACGAATCAATAGCACGGCGATTGGCTCCCATAATCGAGAAAATTACGGCGCTTATCTCGAATTTAAGACCGAAACGATTGCCAAACTAATGATTAACGCGGGAGCGTATGTAAATTATAATTCCAAGTTTGGCTGGCAAGTGTTCCCGGGGCTTGATTTAGGCTACACGATAACAGAACGCTGGAAATTTGTCTTCAGTGCAGGATCCGCTCAACGCATTCCGTCATTTACGGACCTTTACACCAACCAAACGGCTAATATCGGAAACCCGGACCTGACGTCAGAAAATGCCTATCAGATCGAGGGTGGTATCAAGTATTTATCAAATCGTATTGTTGCTCAGGCAAGCTATTTTCACCGAAATATAAATGATTTCATAGACTGGCAAAAAACAGATGGGGCGACTGCCGAAGGAACCGTCGTTCCCTGGAAACCTTCCAATATCGGCCAGAACACAGTCGATGGCTTCAATACATCTTTCCGCTACCAACTCAGTGATCCATCGGCTGACACACGATATTACACGACGGTGAGTTATAACTACCTTAATCCCAAAGTCAAAATTGAAGATGGACTGCGCTCCAAATATGCGATTGAAAATCTAAGACACCAGGTTATATTTAATTTTACCGTAAATCATAAAAACTGGATGCTGACAACAGCCAATCGTTTTAACGAACGTATTAGCTATAAAAACTATTTTATTGCCGATTTAAGAGTTTCCTATCAGTTTGCTGACCTTCTTGTTTTTGCCGATATACAAAATATTTTTGACAAGAGTTATATTGAAGCCGCAGCGGTACCAATGCCGGGAAGATGGTTTAATCTTGGAGCGAAATATAAATTCAAGTACTAGACCTATCTTATAAAGAGGAAAACGCTAAAGAAGAAACCAAGGTACTTCCAGCGAAATAAAAGCTTGTATGCATAATATGCCCCTTAAAACAGCAGCTATTTAAGGGGCATATTTCTTTAAATCCCTAAAAACGAAACATTAATCGTCGATGGTGACTAAACTATTTTTTGGGAAGTACAGATAAGATACCACCGATCAGGTGTTTCTGAAATTTGGGTTCATCATAAGATTCTTCTGTATGCCCCAGTCCTGTATAAAAAACTTTTCCGCCATCGTAATCCTGGCTCCAGGAAATCGGATGATTATCTCCCATTTTACCGCCATTGTAACTTTTCTCGTCCAAGTTCATCAACACGTGTAGATCATCTTTGACATCTTTAAAATTATACCATTCATCCTTATGCTGCCAGATGGGATCAAGGTGTTTGGTAGCCGCATGTTTCCTGTCGAGGACATCTATCTTTGCTTGCTGTACAGCGGGATGTGAGGTAAAATACGCTCCCACCAAACCGTTATACCAAGGCCAATCATATTCGGTATCCGTTGCTGCGTGGATGCCCACAAAACCTTTGCCTGATTGAATATAACGGACGAACGCATCTTGCTGTGTGTCGTCCAAAATATTACCAGTGGTACTTAAAAAAATGACCGCGTCGTATTTTTTTAATCCTTGATCCGTAAAAAGAGCCGCATCTTCGGAATGATCAGAGGCAATCTTCTCCTTGTCCAACAATTGTTTTAGCACTTGAGCACCTTTTTCGATACTACTGTGTCTAAACCCCTGTGTTTTACTAAAAATCAGCACCTTTTTTTGTGCAATGGCGGTCAGGGTCACCGCAAAAAAGAAAAACAGAAAAATGAAGAATTTATTCATGATATAGTTGGTTATTATTAAAATTTAGTTTAGGTTTTCTTCTACAAGTTTAAATCAGTGCACATTCCCATGCATTAAACCTTGATTGATGGTTGAAAAAGCCATGTACTCTCCCCGTACACGGCTTTTTCAAAATTTTATCTTGCTGTTAGCTCCCGATAGAAATCAAGACTTTCGATAATATCATCTTCAGAGACGAAAATATCATACTGACAACTACCAATTTTATCAAGTAGCGCAAAACCGATCTGATTAGACAGGTTTTTCTTATCATTCCGCATCAAATCCAACAATGTTGTATCTATGGCCGTTGTAAACGAATAATCGTCAAAGTATCTTCTGAAAGTAGCAATCAAGTCATTTAATTCATCCAACGAAAGTCCATTCAATTTATGGGAAAGATAACCTTCACAGATCATTCCCACAGCTATGGCCTCACCATGCAACAAAGGCTTACGATCATTCAGCAAGGAATATCCTTCAATGGCATGACCAATTGTATGTCCGAAATTCAGGATCTTGCGAAGACCTTTTTCTTTAGGATCTTCTAAAACCACTTTATTTTTAATGGAAACAGAGTGCTTCACCAGAGTATTGTCTACCTGGGTAATAGCTAATGTTTTGACATGATTGTAGTAATCCCGGTCAAAGATAAGTCCATGCTTGATGACTTCGGCAAATCCGGAAATTAATTGCCGTTGTTCCAATGTTTTTAAAAATTGACTTGAAATAAATACGGCCTGTGGCTGTGCAAATGTCCCGATAATATTCTTCACATTGCCCATATCAATCCCCGTCTTCCCACCTACGGAGGCATCTACCTGCGAAAGCAAGGTGGTTGGAATCTGAATAAAATCCATTCCGCGTTTAAACGTGGATGCGGCAAAACCGCCCATATCGGTGACGACACCGCCACCAAGGTTAATCAGCAACGAATGCCTGTCAGCGCCAAAATCAAGCATGTTCTGCCAAACGCCAATACAGAAATCAATATTTTTATTCTCTTCGCCCGGATCCACTTCTATGACGTCATAGTTAGTTAAATTAGGTAAGGCCTGTTGAAACAAGGGCAAGCAATTGTCTAAGGTATTGGTATCTACCAAAACGATAATTTTTGAATATTTGCGTTCCGATAAAAACGTCTCCAGTGAGGCCAACGTGTCATCAAAATATACTTGATAGCCCAAACTTTCTATGACTTCCATTCTACGATTCTTTAAGGTTTAAGTTTTCTATTTACCAATATTGTTTAATATTACACCAATTTTATTTCCATCCCATCAAATTCAACAACGTCCCCAGGCTTCAATTTCAGTCTTTTCCGATAATCAACCTGACCGTTATACTTCACATAACCTTCAGCAACAACCCACTGAGCCATAGCGCCATGCTCTACCCAATTTAAAGCTTTAAGTAACTGAATAAGCTGTATATATTCCCCTTCGATTTTAAATTCTTGCATTTCACAAAAATAGTGGTTTAACTGGGGAATACAAGAATAATCATCGTTTTAATGCTTACTAAATTACTACATTTGCCTTATTGCAAATAAAGATTATGATTGAGAATTCTGAGCCCAGAACATTGTCCTTTGATAATACAGAGATTGCTTTTAAAAGTAAAAGCGATAAGGATTTAGAAAGAGCGTATTGGTTATTCAAAATAATAGCGAATAACTTTTTGACGAAAGTTGGTCCATCCATGACCAACTTCGCGCTGAATATTGGATTACCGATCCAAGGTATCATCCGAAGCACAATCTTCAAACATTTTTGTGGAGGAGAAACCATCGCGGGTTGTGAAACAGCAATCAATGAATTGGGTGAAAATGGTGTAGGGACTATCCTGGACTATTCGGTTGAAGGTGAAGAGACAGAAAGTGCATTTGATGCCTGCTGCGATGAAGTGTTACGCACGGTCATTGCTGCTAGTAAAAACAAATACATCCCATTTTCAGTTTTTAAGCCAACAGGATTAGGTCGTTTTGAGTTGTTCGAGAAAGTGAATGCAAAGGAAACATTAACAGCATCTGAACAAGCTGAATACCAACATATGTTAGATCGTACGGACCGCATCTGTAAAGCCTGTCACGAAGCCGGTGTAAAGGTATTGGTAGATGCCGAGCATTCGTGGATCCAGGATGCTATTGACGATATCGCTCGTGAGATGATGGAGAAATACAACATGGAAAAACCTATTGTCTATAACACTTATCAGCTGTACCGCAGCGATAAATTAGCTTCTTTAAAAGCCGATTTTGAGTATGCCAAGATAAGAGGTTTCCACATGGGCGCAAAAATTGTACGTGGTGCCTATATGGAAATCGAACGTGCCCGTGCCAATCAAATGGGATATGCAGACCCGATCCAGCCAAATAAAGCGGCTTCTGATAGAGACTATAATGAAGCAATTGAGTTCATACTAGATCACTTGGATAGCTTTGGACTGATGGCTGGCACGCATAACGAAGATAGTAGCATGTTATTGGCTGAGGAAATTGACAGACGTGGTATCGACCGATCTTCAGACCGTATTTATTTTGCACAACTCTTAGGGATGTCAGACAATTTGAGCTTCAACTTGGCTGCACATGGTTACAATGTTGCCAAATACATGCCTTACGGACCAGTGAAGGCTGTTATGCCATACCTTTTCCGTAGAGCGCAGGAAAACACCTCCGTTGCTGGAGCTACAGGCCGGGAGCTTGGGCTTTTGATCAAGGAAAAGCAAAGAAGAAAAGCTAGTCGTCGCTAACGACTAGCTTTTCTTTTACTACTCGCCATTAAATTCTACCTGATTTAAACTGCAATATGTCCTCGCTATTTTGCAAATAGCTTAAAACATCTGCTTTCTCGTCTACTGTATCGAAATGGGCTAATTACAAATTGATTCCCATTTATTAAAACAATTATTTATGTTTGCAAACTTTTCCCTTAAAATAAAGTTCATAGGAAAAAGGTGTCCCCATGGGATACAAAGTATATATATTTGAAATGGAGGAAAAACTTAGATTATTTGATCTTGCCCGTCATCAGATCAGCAAATATCCTGATCTTAACATGTTTGCACATAAACTGGATGGCAAGTGGAACTATATCAAAACGGCTGATTTTCTTAAAAAAGTAGATAATCTTTCCAAAGGGCTGATTGAGCTTGGCGTCAAACCTAATGAAAAGGTTGGTCTTATCGCGGGCAGCAGTATTGAATGGCACATGATAGATTTCGCCATCCAACAAATCGGTGCTGTGGTTGTCGCCATCTATCCCAATATTACCGACGCCGATTATCAGTACATTTTTAATGATGCTGAAATCAGGGTTTGTATTGTCAGCAATAAGGGCTTATTTGACCGTTTGATGAACCTGACCACATCTATCTATACCTTAAAATATATCTTCTGTATTTCCGACCAGGAGTCTACACGAAGCTGGAATGAGCTCAATGACCTAGGGGGGGACTGTCCAAATGAAAAGTTAACACAATTGCGTGATCAGATCAAGCCTGACGATTTGGCGACATTGATCTATACCTCCGGCACCACAGGTAAACCAAAAGGTGTCATGCTCTCCCATAACAATATTTTTTCGAACGTACTGGGTGCAGCTGAAATTACCCCATGTAAAGCATACGACCGGGGCCTCACGTTTCTACCTCCCTGCCATGCTTACGAACGAATGGTACTTTATACTTACATGTATCTAGGTTTTACGATACATATTGCTGAATCTTTTGACAAAATTGGTGATAATTTAAAAGAAGTAAAGCCACAGATCATGACTGTGGTTCCCCGTATTCTTGAGAAGGTTTATGAAAAAATCATGAAAACGGGACATGAACTCACCGGATTTAAAAGAAAAATATTTGATTGGGCAGTAACTGTCGCAGAAGAATATGATCCGAATCCCGCAAAAAGAAGTTTCGCTTATACAATGAAACTTAAACTGGCCAAACAGCTTGTACTCCATAAATGGTATGAAGCTCTGGGCGGCGAACTATTGACTGTCGCCTCAGGGTCAGCTTCATTACATAATAGGCTGACAAGAGCGTTTTTGGCGGCAGGTATTCCGCTATACGAAGGGTATGGCATGACCGAAGCCTCGCCTTTGATCTCTGTCAACCATTACATCAAAGGAATCCGTATTGGTACAGTCGGGCTCCCTGTGCGCTTTGTAGAAATCAAACTCGCGGAGGACGGAGAGATACTCGTCAAAGGTCCCAATGTCATGATGGGCTACTACAAAAATAAAGCAGAGACAGACAAAACAATTGTTGATGGCTGGTTACATACCGGCGATATTGGCAAATGGGAAGATGAGAAATTCCTGAAAATCATAGACCGCAAAAAAGAAATGTTTAAAATCTCTGGCGGTAAGTATGTTATCCCACAGCCTATCGAAACAAAACTTGTCGAATCCAAGTTTATTGAACAGGCTATGGTGATTGGTGATGGGATGAAATTTGCCTCGGCATTTATTGTACCTAATTATTCCCATCTATTGGATTGGGCCAAAAATGATGCTCCCGAAATCGCGGATCTGACCAAAGAAGACTTCTTGACCAGTCCAGTAATTATAAAAAAGGTAAATCAAGAAGTACGCCACGCCAATCAACATTTCGGCAATTGGGAACAAATCAAAAAACCCATTATTTTAAGAGATGAATTCACGATTGAAAACGGGGAACTGACGCCAACGTTAAAAATGAAACGTAAGGTTATTCTTGAGCATCATCAGGAAGAATTCAATAATTTATATCAAATGGAGACTGATTAACACAAATCACTCCTACTTCAATCTATCTTCGCAATTATTAATAAAAAGTATCACATGAAATTATTAAAGGATAGAATCCTTAATGACGGTAAGAGCCTCGCTGGGGGCATACTCAAAGTAGATAACTTCATCAACCACCAGATGGATCCCGTATTAATGAAGTCTATCGCGGTAGAATTTGTTCGTCGTTTCGCAGATCTACCCATCAACAAAATCATAACAATTGAAGCCAGTGGCATCGCTCCAGCTATTATGTTGGGCTACCTCTTAGAACTCCCTGTTGTTTTTGTTAAAAAAGCAAAACCTAAGACCATGGGCGATATGTATGTCAGTGAAGTGCATTCTTTTACTAAAAACCGGACATACGACATCTGTGTGAGCAGAGAGTTTCTCGCGGCGGATGACAAGGTGCTCTTTATCGATGATTTTCTAGCCAATGGCAATGCAGCATTTGGTATATTGGATCTCATTCAACAGTCTGGCGCAGTACTATTGGGGATGGGCTTTATTATTGAAAAGTCCTTTCAGGAAGGAGGCAAAAGATTACGGGAATTATCCGATATCAGAATAGAATCTTTAGCACGCATAAAATCTTTGGAGGTAGATAAAGTCTGCTTCGAAGAAGATTAACAACACAAACAAAAGCCTCATTCTTTATAGAAATGAGGCTTTTAAGTTTAAACAACAAGATAAATTATACTTTTAATCCCAACGGTAGTCGTTGTAAAAATCTTCCGGATGTCTGCTGATTGGCACATCTTTCACGACACGGATGTTAGCTGCTCCCAGGTTAACATTCAACATAAAAGAAGGTACGCTTGCGGAGAAATTCCATCGCCCGTTTCTCATATAAACATAACCATTCCGATAGGGGTCATAAAATGTTTTATAGTCCCTAAAATAAACGTGATGCCTATTGTCATATCGATGTGCTCTCGCCCATGCAGGGGGACCATGTTTGTACTCCTTACGATAATACTTAGCTACTTTATTGTGGTACTTCCGTTCTTCTTTTTCTCTTTTTTCCCAATATTTCCGTTCCTCTTTGTCTCTCTTTTCCTCGTATTTCCGATGCTCTTTCTCGTGCTTCCATTCTCTATCGTTTCCACGATGTTGAGCTGACGATTCTTTTGGGGTTATTAAAGCAAGTCCTCCAATTGCCAATGCGAAATATATCATCTTTTTCATAACCACATCATTTAAATTTATAATTCAAGTACGCCTTCGTCTATTATTTAATTTTTATCTGCGTTTCTATTGGTATGACATTCGCTTTAAAACAAAGGTTTAATCCATCACGATAAATTTATTTTGTTCGCATATTTATGCCTCTTCCATTCAAGTCAATTTAAATGTATCTTTGCAGCATGTCCAATACAGGTTATATTACTGAAGATACTATTGTCGCATTGGCGACGTCCGCTGGCACCAACGGTGCGATTGCTGTCATTCGCGTTTCAGGGCAACAGGCAATTCAAATCACCAATGACATTTTCAAAGGCAAAGACCTCCTTCAGCAACCCTCCCATACCATTCATTTTGGAACCATCCGTGACGGCGAAGAGATTATTGATGAGGTCTTGGTTTCCTTATTTGTCGCGCCCAATTCCTATACGAAAGAAAACTCCGTAGAAATCTCTACCCATAACTCCAAATACATTATTGAGCGTGTCATTAATTTGCTCATCAAGAAAGGTGCTCGAGCAGCCCGCGCCGGCGAATTTACGCTTCGTGCCTTTCTCAATGGTGGAATGGATCTTTCACAGGCCGAAGCCGTCGCAGATTTGATCGCTTCGAATTCCGCAGCATCCCATCAGATTGCCATGCAGCAGATGCGTGGCGGATTTTCCAATCAGCTCAAATCCCTACGTGAAGATTTGATCCACTTTGCCTCCCTCATTGAACTGGAATTGGATTTCTCAGAGGAGGATGTAGAATTTGCAAATAGAGAGCAACTAAAAAATTTGATCAATAAAATAAAGGTCATTGTACAAAAACTCATTCAGTCTTTTGAGCAAGGAAATGTGTTAAAAAACGGAGTTCCAGTAGTGATTGCCGGAAAACCAAATGTAGGCAAATCAACTCTTTTGAATGCTTTCTTAAACGAAGAGCGGGCCATTGTCTCAGACATCGCTGGGACTACACGCGATACCATCGAAGATGAAATTAACATCCATGGGGTGACCTTCCGGTTTATAGATACTGCGGGTATTCGTGAGACTGCGGATATTATTGAAGCCAAAGGAGTTGAGCGTACGCGCGAAAAAATGAAACAGGCCAGATTGATTATCTATCTTTTTGATCCAATGCAGGATAAAATAGACGAAGTGCAATCACAGTTATTAGAAATTGAAAATCTTCAAATTCCATTTTTGACTATCATCAATAAATCTGATTTATTATCTGACGAACAAAAAACTGAATATAAACCGCTTAACCCGCTTTATATTTCAGCTAAAGAACAGATAGGCGTAGAGGAATTGAAGGAGGAACTGATCAACAGAGTACAACTAGGAAACCTAAATACAGACGATGTCATGGTAACCAACATCCGACATGTAGAAGCATTGCAGAAAACATCGGACTCACTTGAGCGCGTATTATTCGGGATTGATAATCCGGTTACGTCAGATTTCTTGGCAATGGATATCCGTCAGGCCCTATACCACCTTGGTGAAATCACAGGAAGTGTCTCGACGGACGACTTATTGGATAATATTTTTTCCAAATTTTGCATTGGCAAGTAAATAGGTAAAATAGAACAAACCAAAACAAATTAAACACCTATAATTCAATTAATTACAAATTTTCCAATTTTGTAAGAGTTTTAAGAAGTTTAGTTTGTTTTGTTGAAATTTGCCCCCTATTTGCCCCTCAAACCAATAATATTTTATTTTTTTCAACCCGGGAGACTTAGAGTCACTTAAGGTATCTTATTGCACCTTATTGTACTTAAATGTACTTAAATGCACCTTAAGCGTATTTTATTCACCCACAAATAAAATATTATGAAAGTAAGAACGATTTGCGAGCATTGTGGGCTCGAATTTATTGCACAAACGACAGTTACTAGATACTGTAGCAAAACCTGTAATTCCAGGGCTTACAAAGTAAACGTAAGGGAGCTGAGAGTGAAATTAACAGAAGCCACGCAAAAAGTCCCACCCCAAACCACATCCAAACCTAAAGAAAATCCTACCTCCTATTTCGAACTAAAAACTCTTGATTACTTAACTGTCAAGGAAGCTGCTGTATTATTGAAATGTGACAAACGAACAATCTATCGCATGGTAGCCACTGGTACTATACCAGCGGCAAATTTATCTATCAGAAAGATTCGATTACTAAAGAAGGATATAGACGCTTTATTTGAAATTAAGCCAAAAATAGAACAAAACCCGCCAGAAGATCTGGAAATGCTTGATTGGACTCCTCTTAAAGACTGTTATACAATTGGGCAAATTCAAAAAGAATTTAATATTTCCGAAACTTCATTAAAGAATCTTATTCAAAGACATAACATACCCAAATTTCAAAAAGGAAAATTCGTTTATGTTCCCAGAGTTAAAATAGATCACATTCTAAAACGAATCCAATTAGGAATCTATAGTGGTTAAAACAAGTTAGGAATATAAACGCCAAATCGAGACTCTCGGAACCATTGAACCTGGTCATAACCAATCAATATTCAATATTACCTGTAAACATCCATGTTATGTCAAAAGTTACTTTAAGGAGAAAACCAATCTCTAACGGTAGGCATTCTTTATATTTAGAGATTTATCCTGCTGTCTACAATCCTGAAACGGGAATAATGCAACGCAAGCAGTATTTAAAATTATATATCATCAATCGTCCCAAAAATAATAGTGAAAAGGAATTAAATAAAGAAACCCTTGCGTTAGCAGAATATGTTAGAGCTCAACGCCAGATTGATTTACAAAGCAGAAGATTCGATTTTGTATCTGATTCAAAAATGAAATCCAACTTCTTGGATTTCTTTGAAGAACAATCTGCAAAAAGGAAAGACAGTTATAATTGGACAATGCCCGTCAGGTATTTCAAAGCATTTGCCGGATCAACTGTCCCTTTTACGGCATTAAATGAAACCTTATGTGAAGAATATGCCGACTACCTACTATCTCGTCCGGCTTTGGGAAGATCAAAAATAAAAATCAAAAAAAATACAGCCGTCGCATATTTCGGGCGATTTAAACTAACATTGAAAGAGGCGTTTAAAAAACGTTTCCTACCTACGGATCTTTCTACGATAATTGAAAGCATTAGCCCACAGGAAACCCATCGTCCATTTCTATTTAAAGAGGAATTAGAAAACATGGCAAGCGCCTCTTGCCCAATCCCGATTGTAAAAAAAGCAGGGCTATTTTCTGCTATGACAGGCTTTAGATACTCTGATATCGAAACATTATTGTGGAGTGAAATTCACGGTTCGGAGGGTAATTATTATATAGTATATAATCAAGAAAAAACAGAAAGTGCAGAATATTACCCCGTATCGGACCAGACCATTAAATTATTGGGACCACGAGGAGATTCGGACTCTAAGGTCTTCCAAGGGTTAAAATATGACCAAACTGTAAATGCACTAAAAAAATGGCTGATCACTGCGGGAATAGAGAAGCGTTTTACATTTCATGGATTCAGGCACACATTTGCAACTCTTCAAATTGCTGCTGGAACAGACTTGTATACAGTTATGAAATTATTGGGACATAAAGACATTAAAACTACTCAGATATATGCAAAAATCGTTGACAGCTTGAAAAAAGAAGCTTCGGAAGCATCCTTTATAGTTAACACATAAGGAGATAAAATCATTATTTTTACGATAAAAGCTAAAAAAGGTTCATTTCTTAACCACATTGTGTCACTATGTACATAAAGGTAATTGTCATAACTAAATGTTACAATTTGGAGCGACATTCAATTTTAGAAAACAAATACTGTAGCTTGAGGCACGTTTTTATGAAAAGTAAAAATAAAATTACACAATCTTTAACATTTTTTATTTATACTTAACTATATAAAGTAAACCGAATGCAATGTTTCTTCTATGGTTAATAGTGGAAAATTTTATAAACACAACTATTTATTTTTATGAAAAGAATTTATTTTATCCTACTGTGTTTCGCGGTGTTTTTTATGTTCAATGGATGCCAAAAGGATGACAGACCGACTGATCCAGAACAAACAGCGGTACAATCTGCTCAAGATATAACTAATTTATATCAGGTTACTTCAAAATACGGTTTGCACCGCTTTACAAAGAAGTACGGAAATCTTACACCTGATTTTAAAGAAATAGCCACTAAGAAAGTTGATGACCAGGAGTTTATCACTCTTCCATTGAGAATGGATATTAGCAGTAATGTTACACTCCAGCTGGTTATGATTAAGAAGCAAGGAGAAACTTATGCGCAAGTTTCCGAATTTATTGCTGATCCAATCTCAAAAAAAGGTGCGAGAGAAGTAAATGGAACACTTACAATTTATCGTGTAAACGGAGTACTTTATAAAAAATATCAGGTGACAGATGGAAAGACTTCGTTGATGACTGATAGCGCGATAAAAAAAGCTGGTGCAGGCACTTCAAACAGTGGTGATGATGATGAAGACGCCGATGGAGTTCCTGATAAAGAAGATAAATGCCCGAATACTCCTGCCGATACTTGGGTTGATCCAGCGGGCTGCCCTGTTGACAACGACCTGCCGGAGGTTGTGGTACCAAATCCAAACCCTGGACCGGGCACTGGTTTGCCTGGTGATGGCGGCTACAATCCTAATCCAGGCCCCGACCCAGGCTCGCCCGGAGATAGCGGTGATGGTACTGGAGGTGATGGCGGCTCACCTGGTGGAAGCGAGGGATATTTCTATATATACAATAAAGTATCAAACCCTTGTTTGAGAGCTATGGTAGCCGGAATTATTGATCGTGATATTAATTTTAAAGCCAACGAATCCATGAAATCAATTTTTGGAGTAAATGGAAAATTTAATCTTATTTTCCATGATACTACAGGCTTGGCCAGTGATGTAAATGGCAATGCAACTCCTAGTAAAATATATTTTGACGCTAATGGTAATATGCTCAGTATGGACGTTGATATCCAGCTGAATGTGAATAATTTACCGGGCTCCTCTCAGGAATACATAGCCATGGTCGCTGTACATGAAGCAATACACGCCTACCTTAGTTATAAAGGATATGCATTTTCTCATAACCAGCACGATGTTATGCTAGCAAATTATGTAGAACTAATGGCGAAATATCTGACAGACAATTATAATATGCCAGCAGCAGATGCTTATTCTGTTGCTATGGGGGGGTTATATGAAGCATTCCAAAATAGCGTCAATAACCAGACATGGGATAATATAGCAGCAAAACTTGGAAATAAATTACCATCTTTGAATGAGCGCTCCAGACTTCTTGCCGATTACGAGACTGGGCACAAAGGCAAAAAATGTAATTAAAAATATCGATATGAAAATAAGAATTATAATTGCAATCCTGTTAATATTCAACTACTGCACTGTTTTTGGTCAAAAGAATGATGAATTTCCTTCTTACGAAAAATTCAATTCAAGCTTCGCGGAACATTTAAAATATCCTGCTGAACTTCAAAAAAAGTGTGCTACGACATTTACACTAATGAAAGTAACTTTTGCTAGTAGTGGCGAAGTTGAAATTCTTAGTTTTTCTGATAGTGCCGAACCAGAGTTTGTAAGTTTAATGCAAGAAATTAAAGATAAACTCGATTTTAAAAGTATTTATACAGACCTAAAAACAAAACAGAAAGAACTTAAAGAGGTTTTAATTCCAATTCACATTGATTTCGAAAAGATGGATGAATGTAAATCAACAATTTCATCTGCAAACCTACAGAAAGTATATCGTTTTGCTGGCACTCCGATTTCAGGAGAATATTTTATGTATCCAGCTCTTTACGGCAGGTATGTGGTAGGAAGAACAATTGAGTGAGAAAAGTGAACAAGAATCTAGCTAATCACTTAGTCTTTATTTTTGACTGATTACATAATATCCTAGTTTAAGCTTAGAATAGAATGTTACAATGCAAGAAAACGTTTCAAAAAATTTACTTATTAAATATTGCGAAAATGAATGCAGTAACGAGGAGATTGCTCTTGTCGAAAGCTGGTATCTAGCTCTTACCAGACAAAGAAAAGATGTCGTGATCACAATGGAAGATTTGAAGGAAACTAAGAAAATACTGGATGCAGCTCTACATTCAAAATTAAATACAAATTCTACGAACACATAGAAATAAAACAATGGTTTGACAGCGATTAGAATTTTTCAACTTAAATAAATTAATATGGTAAAGCAAATTTTTAAATTAACCGCAATGGCATTTGCGATAGTAGTTTTTTCTTCCAGCGCAATTCCCACACCTGGTGACGAAGATCAGGATGGTGTTGAAGATGCCGTGGATAGATGTCCTGGTACGCCATTCGGTATCCCAGTTGATGAATATGGATGCCCGCTCATTATTAAGTAAGTTTCACGAATAGGACATTAATATTCCTACTTTATTTAGGCTATGGCTATCATTCAGAAATCTCTCGATGATGGCCATTGTCTTTTTTATATTCCTTTACTCCTAAAAATAGTACCCATGTTTACGGTAATTGAAATTATCAGATAAATTCACTTTACTGCTTTTATCCATAGCTTCTCAATACACTTATCATCACCTGATCTCTTCAATAATCATTCAGACATTATTCTGTGGCGTGTTCGATCTGACCTGGACTTCAAACCCACTACTACAGATCGGTCGTGCTCTCCGCTATATCTTTTGCCCACAAAAGGATGCCGCTGCTATCACTCACGCAAAGAGATATCTTTCGTAACAATTCACTCTTTTAGTAGATATATTCTCCCACCCTCTTCGAGAGCCAAAGCACATTTACTGCATACACTTTGCCTTTGCTGTAAAAGAGCTTTCGGCAGCAACCAAAATAGAAAATTGGAAGGTTGCCCCACTCCTGTCCCGCACGATACCACCTTCCAATTACCTATGGATTCCCATTTATTGAACCACTATTTTTTATGAAAATTGAGGAAATCACTTTTTATCAAAAGAACAGAATAAAAAGGAAGTGAAGGTACTTCGGGTAGCCAACCCACATGCCGCAAAAGACTACGGCATAAACACATCCCTCCGCAAAACCCATCCTTTATTCCGTTTCCTTTTGCCTAATCCTTTACCCGATGTCCTGATTGACTTTCTTTTTTTCCTGTTTTTTCTTTTGAAAAAAATGATTAGGGCGAAGCCCGCAGGACAGAAAGGGAGACAAACGTAACAAGATTGTACAACAACTAAAAACAAAGGTTATGAACATTACAGGAAGACTGACACAGGATGCAACCGTCAGCACAACACCAACGGGAAAACAGGTCGTAAATTTTTCGATCGCAGTAAACGACAGCTACCGAAACAAGGACGGACAACGGATTGACCAGACCGTTTTTATTGACTGTGCCTATTGGCTCACAGCAAAGGTGGCTTCTTGGCTATCGCAAGGGCTTTTAGTGGAACTTACAGGACGGCTAAGCGCAAGGGCGTGGCTCGCAGGTGACGGAACGGCTAAGGCAGGAATTAATTTCCACACCTCCGCAATCAAGCCACTGGCAAGACCGTCAAAAAAGGAAGAGGATTTTGTACAACCCAGTACAAAGAAAAAAAATCAAGCGAACACGCAGAAGCAAGGGTCTGATGATGACCTGCCTTTCTAAAGATACACTAAGTAATTACAAACATTTCAACCCTCTAAAAAATAGAAATCATGGGACATAATTTAAATTTCAACAACGGCAGATATTCATTTTTCAGTGTAAAGGAAAAAGCTTGGCACGGACTAGGACAGATAGTCGAAGATTATCCGACAAGTGCCGAAGCCATCAGAAACGCAGGATTGGACTACAGCGTAGAAAAAAGTCCACTCTTTACAAAAGGCTCAGGAATCGTACAGATTGCAGACGGTATCGTCATACAGGACACGGAAATCGAAGTTCCCAACTACTTTGCGAATATCCGCACAGATAACAATACCGTACTCGGGGTAGTGGGTAAAGATTATCATATCGTGCAAAATAAAGATGCCTTTACATTTTTCGATTCTATAGTAGGTGGTGGCAGTGGGATTCTGTACCAGACAGCAGGGGCACTCGGTCAAGGGGAACGCATATTTATAACCGCTAAACTTCCAAATTACATCCGTATCGGCAACTCGGACGATGTCATTGAAAAATATATCTTCCTCACTACCTCCCATGACGGAAGCGGAAGCATTACAGCAGCCTTTACCCCTATCCGCATCGTTTGCCAAATACCCTCAACGCTTCACTCCGTAACATGAGCAACGTGGTACGCATCAAGCATACCGCAGGGGCCAAACAGCGTTTGAGCGATGCACACAAAGTGATGGGATTGGCCAATACAATGACGACCCAGTTGGATGGCATTTTCAACAACTGGACAAAAGTTAAGGTAAAAGACAGCGAGATCAGAAAACTGATACAGCTTGCCTTATGCCCAAATAAAGAAACCTTTGACCTGCTAAAAAAAGGGGCTGATGATGAGCTATCAACAATGTTCAAAAACACCGTTGACGATGCATTCGCATACGCCATGATGAACGACACACAACAAATGGAAACTACAAAAGGAACGTTGTTCGGGGCATATAATGCAGTGACAGGCTATTTTCAGAACGTCCGAAACTACAAGGATAACGAAGCCAAATTACAGAGCATTGTACTTGGAGGTACTGCGCAACAGAAATCCCAAAAAGCGTTCGACCTATGCACTTCTTTCGAGAAGATAGGCAGTGACATATTTCAATTGAATTAAACAAATCCAAAAAGGTGGCAGGCTTGTAAAAAACTGCCACCTACAAAAAACATCACAACATGAAATCTTTGAAGGAAATGAACAACACGGAAAGGCGTTTGCAGTCGCAAGGCTCTTCCCCGATGAACTTGGAATAGTGACCGATTTTATCAAAACAGAAATAGCGCACTTGCATGAGAAAGAGCAAGATATTAGAAAAGCATGGCCACCGAACTGTATCGCTAGTGCGACAAGACAAGTCTACGAGCTAGTATTTATGGAAAGATTGACAGGATTGTAGAAATCGGCAACTAAAATTTAATCCTTAAAAAATTAAAAATGAAACATATCAAAAATGATCCGTATTTGCAACATTTGGTGAATTAGATTTTAAATATATTTTCAATTATTTTTAAATTTTTAAAATTAATCGTAATATTGCGATATTCTAATAAGATAAAAAATGGGAGTTACAAAATCTGAAATATTCACTGAAGAACAAAACCAATTAGCGAAGTTCCTGAAAGCATTGGCACACCCTGCCCGAATTGCTATTCTACAACATATCATTAAAGAGAACGCATGTATTTGCAACGATTTGGTAGAAGAGCTTGGTTTGGCACAAGCTACCATTTCGCAGCATCTAAAAGAACTTAAAAATATAGGCATTATTAAAGGAAATATAGAGGGTACTAGTGTATGCTATTGTATCGATGAAAAGATCTGGCAACAAATTAAAAAAGAACTCAATATTTTCTTCGTGGATATAGTAGGAGATGATAAATGCTTTTAAGCATTTTTTTTAAAAACATATATCGTAATAATGCATTATACCAATTAAGCATTAAAAGATAAAGCAATTCAGTATGTTGTTAAAACAAAAGATAAATCATTATGTATAAAAATTTAGGCGATACCATTAAGACAATTACTTCTACTCAAAACATTAGTGAAGGGATAGAATGGTTTAATAGAAAATTTCTACCTAAAATATCCCCTATTACCTTATATACTTTATTGTTTACGATAGTATTAATGTTCAGTCTTAAAGGAAATAAGATATTAGTATTGCCTATGGATGTCCTCAAAGTCGCAATACCCTTAGTATTTTATTTTGTGCTGATTTTTTTTGTAAGTTTTTTTATCAATAAATCCCTAAAGATTCCTTAAGATAAAAATGCCTCTATCGCATTTACAGCAACAGGTAATAATTTTGAACTTGCAATAGCAGTAGCAATTGCCATTTTTGGTATTCTCTCGCCGCAAGCCTTTGTAGGTGTTATCGGCCCATTAGTTGAGGTACCTGTATTGATACTATTGGTACGAATAAGTCTTTGGCTTAAAACAAAGTACTATCGTTAGGTTCTTATACCCCATTAAGGAAGTTTAATTTATATAAGTCAATATGAAAAAATATGATTTAATAGTAATTGGAGGAGGTCAGAGTGCGTTGGCCCTCGCATATTTTCTTAGACGTACAGATTGGAATTATACGCTGTTAGATGATCAGGAGCGACCAGGGGGTGCTTGGCTCCACGGATGGGATTCTTTGACTCTATTTTCACCTGCGCAGTTTAGTTCATTACCGGGATGGTTTATGCCGGAATCAAGTGGGAAATTCCCTTCTCGAGACGAAACAATTCAATATTTGGATGCTTATGAAAAGAGATATGACATACCCGTTATAAGATCGACTAAAGTTCTGGATGTTGAAAAAACCGAAAATGGTTTTGTTTTGCATACCACAAAAGGCTACTATTTAACAGATGCTCTTATATCAGCAACCGGCACTTGGTCTGCACCATATATTCCTAAAATCAAGGGGCTTGATAAATTCCAAGGTATTCAGCTACATTCAGCCGAATACAAAAGTCCAAACATCTTCAAAAATAAAAAAGTTTTGATTGTAGGTGGTGGTAATTCAGGGGCGCAATTGCTTTCTGAAATATCTACTATCGCAAATACAGTATGGTCAACAATTGACAACCCCGCTTTTCTACCTGACGATGTTGATGGACGGGTATTATTTGATAGTGCTACTAGTATATATAATTCCTTAAACGAATTCCCAAAGATGGAGATACCAAAATACAATTTAACCGATATTGTAATGATACCTTCTGTTATAGATGCTAGAAAGAGAAACGTTTTATATAGCAAGGGAAAAATACTATCAATTGGAAAGGATGAGGTTAATTGGGAAACTGGTGAAATCGAAAAAATTGATGCTATAGTTTGGTGTACAGGCTTTAGACCTTCCACAGAACATTTAAAAAATTTAAAGATCAGTTATGAAGATGGGTTAATTCACACTTCAGGAACAGCAGTATATGACATGCCTGGTCTTTGGTTAGTAGGTTATGGTAATTGGACAGGTTTCGCTTCCGCTACATTAATAGGCGTAGGTCGCACTGCAAGAGAAACAGTTAAAGAGGTAACTTCTTATTTATCTCATTTTTAGAAATGACCAGTAAAAAATTAATACAATACATAATCAACTATGATAAGAAAAATAATTTTAAATGTCGTCTTGCTATTTATGTTTCAAAGCGTAAATGCTCAAATATTAAAACCTATTAAATGGTCATTTGCTATAAAAAATTTAGGTAATTCTGAAGCTATTGTATTTATAAAAGCAACTATTGATGGAGGATGGCATATTTATTCACAAAAACAAGTAGTGGGAGGACCAGTGGCAACACACATTTCATTTTTTAAAAGTAAAGAGTTCGATATGATTGGAAAAATTCTAGAGCCAAAACCTATCCAAAAATATGATCAGATTTATAAAATGAATGTGTTTTATTTTGAAAGAGAAGTTGTTTTCCAACAGCGAATAAAATTGAAAAGCACTTCAGGTTTGTTAAAAGGGTCACTTGAATACATGGCTTGTGACAATAATCGTTGTATTCCTCCCGATGAAATTGAGTTTAATATCCCTTTAAATAATGTAAAGTAACAAATTATGAAAGATTGTTGTAATATACATAGGGTAATACCAGATTTTTATGACGCCATTTACCTATATGCAGTAAAACGAGTACATGACCCAATTTTGGCAGAAGATATTGTACAGGAAGTGATGTTGAGAATATGCCAAGCACACAAAAAAAACACAATTGTTGAAAATGTAAGGGCATGGTTATACCAAACAACACGTTTCGTAATAGCAGACCATTTTAGAGAAAAAGCTAAATTAAATATTCAATTATCTGATGAAATAGAAGAACCTAACGATAAAGAAGATGAAGCAAAAGATATTTCTGTTTTTAGTGACGGAATGCTAGCAGTTATTAACTTATTACCTGAGAAGTATGCAATACCACTAAAATTGAGTGATATTGAAGGCGTTCCACAAAAAGAAATTGCAAAAAAACTAAACTTATCACTTTCAGCAACAAAAATGCGAATACAACGTGGTAGAGAAAAAATTTATCAGCTATTTACCGATTGTTGCGACATCGTATATAATAAGCAAGGAGCATTTGTTTCTTGTACAATAAAGTCTTTTTGTAAACCTCTTTTGGATATAGAACATAGGCTAAAAAATAATGCTTGATATAAAAAAACAAAAAAGACACATTTTCATGTGTCTTTTTTGTTTTGCTTCCGACTTCTATATAAAATAACAAGCAATATGGAAGCAAATAAAATAATCATTTTTGAATTAGGAGGTTGTTGTTCAACCAGCCTTATGAACCCTTCTCACTATTCCGACTTAAAGCAGTTGGATACTTATACGAAGGAACTCCAAAAGCATGGAGTAACCTTATTGCGCATAAATGCCGCATTAAAACCTGACCTACTAAACCAAGTACCAGGAATTGACGACTTTTTGAATGACAAAGGAATGGATATTTTTCCTATTACAGTAATTAGTGATGTAGTTGTTAAGACAAAAGAGTATCCAAATCTTATTGAACTTGAAAAATGGTCTGGAATTGAAGTAAATCATTAATAACATTAAAATGAATAGATAATGAATAGAGAACAATTGAAAGGTTATTTGCCCGAAGAATTGGCATTTACAAAATACATGTTTTTTACAGGCAAAGGTGGTGTAGGAAAAACCTCATTAGCGTGTGCGACAGCTGTGTCTTTGGCAGACAGTGGTAAAAAAGCGCTACTAATAAGTACAGATCCAGCCTCTAATTTGCAGGACGTATTTGAAACAGATATAGACAATAAAGGAGTTGTGGTTAAGGAAATTCCAAATCTTACTGTCATCAACCTAAATCCTGAAGATGCTGCTAAAGAATATCGAGAGACCATTATTGCCCCTTACAGAGGTAAGATGCCTGAAATGATGATAAAGAATATGGAAGAACAACTTTCAGGTTCTTGTACAGTAGAGATTGCTGCTTTTAATGAGTTTTCTGAAATCATAACAAGCAAGGAAAAATCGAACGCTTTTGATTACATTCTTTTCGATACTGCACCAACAGGACATACGCTTCGTATGTTAGAGCTTCCGTCTGCGTGGGACAATTTCATTAGTCACGAAAACCCAACAGATAACTATGTAGGCCAGCTATCAGGTATGAAAGAAAAGCAAGCTATGTATAAAGAAGCTGTCGAACGACTTTCTGATTCTGATCAAACAACCATAATCCTTGTATCCAGACCAGATTACACACCCTTACAAGAAGTTGCTCGCTCGTCCCAAGAATTATCTGAAATACAGATCAGCAATCAATGGGTTGTGATCAATGGTTTGATGGACAAACCTGAATCCGATGATCAGTTGGCGAAAGAACTTTACAACAAACAAACTCTATCCTTAAAAGAAGCTCCAAAAGAACTGGAAAATTTGAGGAACTTCTTTGTCCCATTAAGATCCTACAATATGACAGGAATAGATAGTTTACGTAATTTCTTTTTTTCTGACAAAATTAATGTCGAGGATGCTTCAGAAAAATTTGAAGATTACAAGAGATTAAATGAGTTAGTTGAGTACTTGTATGCTACGAACAAAAGAGTAGTATTTACAATGGGAAAAGGTGGTGTTGGAAAATCAACAATGGCTGCCACTATAGCAAGCGGTCTGGCCGCAAAAGGTCAAAAAGTGCATCTTACCACTACAGACCCTGCCGATCACTTGAAATACATCGTATCGGCCACTAATAATCTTACTACAAGCAATATTAATCCGGAAAGAGAGCTCGAACAATACAAGTTAGAGGTCATTAATAATGCAAAAAACAATGGGAAAACGGAAGAAGATATTGCTTATATAGTAGAGGATCTTCAATCTCCATGTACCAAAGAAATTGCAGTTTTTAGGGCTTTTGCAGACATTGTTAATAAGGCTGACGAAGAAGTTATTATTATTGATACAGCTCCCACAGGGCATACCTTATTGTTATTGGATAGTACAGAAAGCTACCATAAAGAAGTAGAACGTTCACAAGGTGACATTCCGCAATCCGTTCGAAGTTTATTACCAAGATTACGTGATAAGGAAGAAACTGAAGTAATTATTGTAACACTACCAGAGGCAACACCTGTGTTTGAAGCTGAAAGGCTTAAAGCTGATCTTTCTAGGGCAGGAATTGATAATACTTGGTGGATTGTGAACAGTAGTATGAGTAACGCAGATACAAAAAGTCCATTATTAAGAGCTAGAGCTAGCACCGAACAAAGATGGATAAAACACGTTCATTCAATTACTGCTGGACATATAGTATTGGTTCCATGGCAACAAATAGAATTGAAAGGGAAAAATTTATTTGAATTACTTAAATAATAAAACTAGAAATTATGACACAAGAAAAAAAGAGTTTTTGGGATAAACTAGCTTTGGCAAACAACAGTTGTTGTTCTCCAAAGCCACAAAAACAAGAAGAAAAAGAAAAGCAAATAAAAGAAGAAAAAGAATCGCAAGAAAAAAAGAAAAATGTTAATCAAAGTCCAACAAATTGTTGCGGTTAATTAAAATGGTGGAGATATTTTATCTCCACCATTTGTGCGTTTTTAAAATTTGCAAAAACTAAATAAATTAAATATTCTAGCATGAAAAAAACTATAGTAGCAAGCGGAGGTATATTTGCCGCAATATTAGCATCAACATGTTGTGTCACACCTTTATTGGCATTAGCCGGAGCATTGGGGATCGGTGTAGCACAACTTACATTTCTAATTAGTATAAAACCTTATTTAATTGCCATAAGCTTTATAGCAATTGTATATAACATATATAAAGCTTACAAACCGACTAAAAATACTTGTTGTTCTGTTTCCGACACTAAATCTAGTACCGGAAATAAAATATTCAAATCAAAAGCCTTCTTATGGGCAATTGCTATTTTTACTGTAATTATCTTATTGCTCCCTTATATGGGAATTGCACAAACTAGGGCTAACCCATACCAAATGAAGAAAAAGATCGTAAAAACAGAATATTATGCAGAAAAACTAACACAATCTTGTTGCATAGGAATTGTAGAGTACTCTTTAAAAAAAGTAGATGGCTATGAAAAACTAGAGGCTAATACAGAAAAGCGATTATTAACTGTATGGTATGATGCCAATAAAACAAACGCGGAAAAAATAAAAGAAGCTATCAATAAGACTCCTTACAAGGCTGTGATTAACACAATTTCCAAATAATTTCTATAAATGAGACAATGGCAATAGCTCATGCTATTACCATTGTCTACCACCTTTAAATATTGCTGAAGGATAAATTTCACAATGAAACACTTTCTAAATTGGAAGCAGCATCATTCGTCACGGTCTGTTCTTCCTGAACTATAATACCAATAAAATTCTGAATCGCAGATATGCTGTTTGTATTCCTACTTTAGTTCTCATGACAGTAAACCGAAGTACCATTGCTACAAATTTTAGGTTGATGCGAGGCACGCTATTACAATCCGATGTCCTTTGATGCACTGAATGAGTTTGCCAAGAATGTTCGGTTTGGAAAACTTGAAAAAATGGAGTTCTTCGTCTTGACTGAAAAAACCTTCTTTCAAAACATCTTCTTTAAAGGAAAACCGTAAAGTAAACTTCAAAAATATTAATTATCCTTAATTTGGAACTAGTAAGTAGCGTGTGATAGAGATTCCAAAAATATTTCTAATAGATATTTGTTGAAATTTGTATTTGATTTGGTTTGACATTAAAATATAACTATTTTTGACACAGTTTATTACGGTTAAATTTATTGTGTGACCCATTTGTCCCTGAAAAATTATAACAAACTAATAAACAATGGTTTAAAATGAGCTCTAAGTTTTGTATCGGCAAGTAAATATACAAAAAAACAAACCAACAACTTACTAATCAACAACTTACATAGATATCAATTTTGTAAGAGATTTTAATATAGTTGGTTTGTTTTGTTACAATTTGCCCCCTATTTTTCCCTCCAACCAATAATATTTTATTTTTTGAAATCAAGATGTTTGATCCTTTCAAGTGAATTTTATAAATGGCTGAAAACAGTCGATAAATCTCCTTAACCAGATCTGACTCAAAGGAAAGGAGTACTTTTATTATTTATCCAATTCGCTGATCGCCTGTTTTACATATTCATCATTGAGATCCTCCTCAGTAATCCGATCGCTCCAGGACAAATAGCCATCTTTATCTTTGGCAAAACAACCGGACACCGTACTTTTGACTTTAAAGGTCTTATAGTCTACATGATCTAAAATGCCATGGCGATTTTCATAGATATGCCTTTTATCCTTGGCATAACAATCACCAAGCGCCACAAAAGTTGCATGATCAGCTTCTTCAAAAGTAGAAAAACTTCCGCCATAAGCCATTGCATAATAGCGGTAAATATGTTTTTTATCTTTATAAAATGCGCTGTTTAGCTTTTGAAATGAACTGGTATCAATAATTGTATTCAATGGTTCCTCCGTATTAAAGCCCATTCGTGTAAGATAACTATCAACAAAAATGATACCTTCATTTCCAACAGGAACCATTTCCTTCAATCCGATATCTCCATTTTTATTAATCCATAGATCGTCTTTCAGCAGTCTCCATTCTAAGCGCCTATTTGTGCTATCAAGAGCTTGTGCAAGCATTTTGTCCCGCTGCCTCTCAATCTCATTAGGGCACCTAATATTTTGGATTCCAGCAAAGGACAACAGCCCATCAATTTTCTGCAGTTCTTTTTCTTTCAGCGCATTTCTATCTATCTGATAGATTCCCAAGCGATACCGATATAGATTATTCTCACCGCAACTGTTGGAATAAGGTATCGGTTTTAAAAATGAAATGAGGCAAAAAATAAAAGCAACTACCAATGTCCCCCCAGATATAAATTTCAATAATCTCATATTAGTAAGTCTTTTGTGAAGAATAGGACTTTCGACCTATCCATACTACGAAAACAATCAATATCAATTGCAAGACAATCATAAAAAGAGCTAATATTTGTGTCTGAAAAGCCCTTCCTGAAATCTGTCTTTCATTGACACGTTTCAGATCTATCTGATTTTTGATAATTTGTTTTTCGCAGGAATCCATATCAGTCCGTTGATCCACCCGCCACTTTTGCTCACTTGCAAACTGATCATTCTTATTGGACGGAATATCCAAGGAGTCCATCAGACTGAGGATAAGCCAACCACAGGCTAGAATAGTTACAACAGCCAAAACAATAACAATGCTTTTCTTTATCGTAAAACTGTATCTCCCATAATTTCGAGCTATACCAGCTTTGTTTTCATTCTCCATAATCATTGAGATAATAGCATCAGTATTTTCGGTTATAATTAATATATATTATTAACAATTTCTATGAATTGTCATTGACTACTTTAGAAGCTAATTTAGAAGCTACTTTCAGAACGCTATTTAACGAAGTTTCTTCAATTAGGTATCGTTGTTTCGCCGTCTTAAATCTTTTGGATTTGGCTGGCATATCTTTCTTCATCGTATTGGTCATCTCCGCTGTTTCATATTGAATCTCAAACACCCTAGGATCGCCAATAAAATCACCAGCTTTTTCTCCTGTGGACGGAAATTTAAATGCAGGATCTTCATCTGATTCTACATAGTCGGGATTGGTTAGCGTTAGATTCTTAGGTTTGCAAACTTCTACAAACTTTTCCTTTTCTAAGTCAATATGCCAGATCCTGCTTATTTGAGTAATCACTTCGCTATTATTATCATAATACGTTACTATATAGTTTTCTTCTCGGTCATCTTCTATTGCCAATCGGAAATTCCCAAAGCAGGTTGCAGGATAGTTGGTCTCCACATTCAATTCATCTACAATCACAAACACAGATTTACCATTCGCATCATAACGTAGAAATCGTTCAATCACAAATTTGGTCCTTCCCCGCTGGCAATGATCGATGATAGCGGAATACTGCGCAAGAGCAAATTTGGCTTTGGGTTCATTTACCGGTAACATCACTCCAAGACATGTATGCATTTGTGATACTTCGATATCTTCGGTCGTCTTACCAATAAAAGAACGACTCGAAGTACCGATCTTCCTTAATGTATCGATATGGACAATAGCCTCTTTTTTCGTTGGACCAACCTTTTGTTCGATCTGATCTTGTGATTTATAATTACAGGATTGTAAGGCGAAGACAATAGTCAAAAAAAATGTAAAACCTCCTTTCATAATCCTCATTTTTTATTAGGCTCGTAGTCTGAAACTACGTATTTGATTTAAACCTCCGCCAAAGAAATAGAACAACCAATAAAACGGAAAACCCAACGATGGTCAAGGTCGAAAAATCAAACAAAACCTGCCCAAATACTTTACTGTCGCCAAAGCATTGTACAGAATCACCCAAAAAATCAGTTCTCATTGCACCTTCGGTATTACAATCCACACAGGTCAGGTATTCAGGTAAAATAACGCTGAGATAAAACAGCATAACCAGGACATAAAGCCCCCCTAAAATGATTTGAACTGTTTTAAGAATCATCCTTTTTCCATTACTTTCTATTGTTTTTGTTCCCATAACTTTTCCATATCCTCAGGCGTTAATTCCGTTTTAAAAGTCAATGTTTTTCTTTCGGGTAGCAGTGCAATCGCACGTTTAAAATATTGACCACCACTATAAAAGTAGTAAGCCTTTCCTTTTAAAAGCTCCACTGCAATACTCGCATCAGTTAGGATAACAAACTTTAATTTGACAGTCTTGCTTTCCGCGCCCAATCCATTATCGAGATATTTAAGTTTCAAGCGATAGTCTGCTTGTATTCCAAAACTAGCCGCAGGTGTTTGTGTATGTTCTCTGATCTGATAGCATATCGTATCATTTGATACAATGAGTGTTCTTCGGATGATTTTCTTTTCAGAATTTAGCAAGTTCTCCCTGCCCTCGCCAAGAGAATCCGATGGAATAATGTCGTTAAATTCATATACGCCATTTTTTAAATGAGCTTGCGCAAACGCCACATTTTTCCCCGTTATCACAAAAATCAAAATGCCAAATAGCCAGTTCATACCAGATTAATTTACACCAATATACAGTTGATTTTTGTGACGCATAATATTATTTTAATTTCGTTGGAAGGTATTTATTATTCGCTATGGCTTCTTAATTATCCGTAAGAACTGATGGTAACAATCAGGTCAATATATTGAACTGTTTAGACAATACAATTTGCAAAAAGATGGGGAAACATGAAGTTAATTAAGTTCCAAAAACTGTCTTTTTTAAGGGTCAGCGAGGTCAATCAGCCTGTCCAAAAAATAAAAAAGGAAACCTAAAAAATCATTCTTTCTTTGAAATAGAGCGAATCTGATTGATCGAAAGATAGATCAATACCATAGAAAAACCAATAAATGTCGAATAAAATAGAGTCGAAGAAATCCTATTGTATATGGATTTACAATGTAAAGAGAAGCCTCTAAATAGCGCTTATTTATCTTTTAAAAGCGGTCTTGGGTCAAAGATTACCTTCACTTTAAGGATAAGTTCATTTTCAACCTGGTACCACCCCGCACTAAAGATCTCCTTTCCTCCCATATCAATGTTATAGAAGATTGCAACATGGTTACCGTTTGTCATCACTTCTTTGATATTGTATTTAAATTTCATTTTCTTCATATCCGCAATGTAATGATCAGCCGTATGTCGACTTCCCAAAACTCCTTCAAAGACCATATCCTTATCCAGTAACTCATACGCAGCCGCAAAATCTTCCCTATTTAGACTTTCGAGAAAACTGAGCACAATATATTTCGTTGATTTCATCTATACTGTTTTTTGGTTATTTATGATATATTCAAACGTATTACTGCCAATATAAACATCCGGGCAAAGACGATAAAAATCTGGTTGTAATACCATTTCAAATAAAGAACAACAAAAAGGCTAAAGCGTTTGATATTTCTTATATCCCTTTTCAGTCTTTAAATCCAATATCCTATAAAAAATGTTTTCTTGATAGAAATGAGCCCCTTATTATTTGATAATAGAACATTTTTAGAAATAATCGACAGACCCAAAATTATATTTATATTTGTATCCATCAAGAGGATGATAAACCACCTTTTTTTAATAGTAACTAACCCAATTGAGCCATGCCTAAAAATAAAACTTTATCCGAATTAACTATCGATGAGTTAAACAACAAGAAAAAACAATCTTTAGGTGTCATGATATCCTTCGGTATTATTATGTTCATAGCCATTGCAGTGCTACTCTATCTTTCTATTAAGACCAAAAAATATGCACTCTCTGGCATTTCAGCCTCTCTATTCTGTGTTTTTATACCAATCTATATAAATCATACACAAATTAATAAAGAAATCAAATCCCGTCAGACCATGGAGAACTAATATTTACAAAGCACGCAGCTACACCTATGCCCTTTTAAATGGAATAGGCTTAATAATTACATATTACACCTTTTTACCAAAATAAAGTTCGTCCGATAATGATCAATTCGGTAGTTTCTTTTTTTTGGTCTCTGTCGAAGCATAAAAACCTCTTACAAAATACCGGTATTATCTTCCAAACGATAATGCAATATACGGGATACTAGCACTGAAAAATGTTCCTTTCAGCGAATAGAGATTCTCCCCTGTCATTTAATTTCGAGAGGACTTTCACTTGCCCCTTGTTTATAAATGAATTGTAGTTACAATGGAACAATGAAAGTGGGACGAGCGGTCAGAAGTCTTAACATCTAAGGTTGATCGTTCCAAATATCAAATTCTTTTTTTAATTTTCTGTGCAAAAGGAAATATGTACATTTGAAATAAATCAACTCGCGGATCAGATCATGCAGATACTTCCTCCAAAAGAATTATTGCCCTACATTAAGCACTATCTTTTTTTGGAAAGCACCACTGCTCATCAGAAAACACTTCGTTTATTCTCTGATGGTAATACTGGAATGGTTTTTCTGCTTCATCAGGGCTGTTTATCCGTAAATCACAGTCATTACCTACCATCTTCATTTTTGTACGGTCAAATCAGTCATTTTCAAGATCTCGTTCTGGCCGAAAGGACATCGTTTATTATCATTGTATTCCAACCCAATGGATTATACCAGCTACTCAATATATCAGCCCGTGAATTAAGGGATCAAATAGTCGATACCCGAGATGTTTTTGGACAGTCAGCAACGAGACTCCATGAGGCCCTCATGCAATGTGGACAATCAACGGATAAAATACAGACATTAAATACCTTTTTTTACGAATTAATGAGTCAACGTAAATTTTCCAGTCATACCCTACTCTCTTCCGTATTAAGACATATTAATCACCACAAGGGACTACTCACTGTTGAGCAACTTGTCCGATATACTGGCTATACAGAGCGGCACATGGAAAGAATATTTGCCGAACAAGTCGGAATGAGCCCCAAAAAATTCACCAACATAGTCCAGCTCCATGCATTTTTGAAGTTGCTTCGCAGTAAATCAGATACCACCAGCCTGACAACGATCTGTCATGAAAGTGGATATTTTGATCAATCTCACCTTATCCGAGCTTTTAAAAAATACACTGGTATCACACCTTCCGAATATCTGAATGGTACAAGTCGATTAGCCATCAATTTTATGGAATTTAAGGATATGCTCGATCCGATGTCGGGTTTATACAATTTATCCTAACGGCCTACGACTAGATTTGTCCATAGATCAATAAATGAAATATGGAAAAACTAAAGATTGCCACTGCACAATTCGAGCATAAAAGCGCGGACAAAGCCTATAATTTGGCTGTTATAGAGCGACTCGCTAAAGAGGCTGCTGCACAAGGAGCTGAGGTGATTGCCTTTCACGAATGCTCCATTACAGGTTATACCTTTGCACGAAATTTAGATAAGCAACAGATGCTTGCTATCGCCGAATCTGTTCCAGATGGCGAAAGTACGCAGCGGCTGATCGCCATTGCTGCCAAATACAACATCACCATCCTCGCGGGGCTGTTTGAAAAAGATGAAAATGACAATTTATACAAGCCTTATATCTGTGTAGACAAAAATGGCTTAATTGCCAAACACCGTAAACTACACCCCTTTATAAGCCCCTATCTAACAGCAGGACAAGAATATACTATTTTCGAAATTAAAGGATGGAAATGTGGTATTCTAATCTGTTACGATAACAATGTCATCGAGAATGTACGTGCGACAAAATTATTGGGAGCAGACATCATCTTTATGCCACATGTGACCATGTGTACACCCTCATCCAGACCCGGCGCAGGCTTTGTAGACCCTGGCCTCTGGTACAACCGTGAGAACGACCCTACTTCACTACGTCTGGAATTTGACGGAATGAAAGGCCGTGGCTGGCTGATGAAATGGTTGCCCGCACGGGCCTATGACAACGCAGTCTACGTTGTTTTTTCAAATCCCATTGGTATGGATGATGATCAGCTAAAGAATGGCTGTTCGATGATCATAGACCCTTTCGGCGATATCTTGGCCGAATGCCGTACCTTTAAAGACGATTTTGTCACAACCACAATTACACCTGAAAAACTAATTCAGGCAGGTGGACATCGCTATATCAACGCCCGACGGCCAGAGCTCTACCGAGAGATTATCGGCCGGAAACATGAATCAGCCCAAAAAGTTATCTGGCTGCAACCAAACAATTACTAATTCTCCCAACAACTGATTTAAGGCATTTCTAGGAGGCCTTAAATCAGTTGAATGATAACAAACATCCATCGCTACCCCAGCCATCTGTTAACTAAAGTTTTGCGAACATTTTTTTCGCTAAGCATCGCACTACAACCCCTTATTTATGTTAATTTAGCAGATTCATATTCACTAGCAGATTAAATAAAATTATGAACTATATCCGAAGATATTGGAACATACTTACGAATATCGGTACGCGTCCGGATATGTCCTATGTTAATCTCAAAAGGATACAGATGGTCAACCTGATTGCCATACTTTGTTTATTGCCCACACTCTGTTTTTTCATTCTTAACATCATTGACCAGCGCTACTTGCTGTCAACCATCAACCTGTCCAATACAATCTGTTCGATTTCTGTACTATTTTTGCAATATGATGGTAAACATCATTTTGCAAAAGCAATGTTATTGGTCAGTAATTTTATCTTTTTCTTCTTAGGGGCTATATTATTCAAAAATGGAGGCGAGTACTTTCTGCTGTGTACGCTAATTGCTTCGATGTTGCTCTATGACGACCGTCGCATCCATATTATTTTCTGCCTTGCAACTGCTATTGCTATCACATTACTTTATTTCTATCCCACGATTGTCCCCGTGGCTCAACGTGTGCCAAAGCTGAGGCAGATCTTCAATATTTGCAATGCGCTAGCCTTTATCGTTATCGCAGTTAATTTCTTCCTACAGATTATTTATAATAATACGGAGAAGATCGAGGAACAGCGTCGCAAACTGGAGTCCATGAACCGTGACAAGGAAAAAATATTTTCCATCGTCGCCCATGACATCAAAAGTCCATTTGCCAGTCTCGAAGCATTGGTATTGATGTTGCGCGATCAGATACTCAACAACAATATATCCAAAGAATATATACAGCAACTTTATCAACAAATTGTGCATCAGAATCAGGCGCTTGACGATTTTCTTCAATGGGGTAGCAGTAGTATGCGTGGAATTACCAGCCCGGCAACATTGGTGGTAATCGAACCATTGGTTCATGATATCATGCACCTATTTGCTGATCAGATACAGGCAAAACAGCTCAAGATTGAAATTGATATACCTAAATTAACGCATATACTTGCGAACAGAGACCATACGACCATTATTCTCCGAAATCTTATTAGTAACGCCATCAAATTTAGCTATGTAGCTGGAAAAATAAGCATCTATAGTACTGTGGATGAAAATTACACCCATATTCATATCCAAGATGAGGGTATTGGAATTAACCCTTCCAAGTCCGCACTCCTATTCAATGTGATCCAGCACAAATCATTCGGTACGGAAGACGAACCCGGATCGGGCTTGGGCCTCGTATTATGTAAAGACCTGATCGAGCGCAACAAGGGTGTAGTAGATATACAGAGTATCCCCCACAAAGGTTCTATTTTTACCGTTGGCTTGCCTACTTACCCCACAGTGGGCAAGCCTGCAGAAAAAACAGTACACACCTGTTGTTAACACCTGCCTTTGCTGCTTTTATGTTACATTTTCATGGGTTTATTTTGCACCGTTAACAAGCGATACGCATATCCAATTTTCGCACTATTCTAAAAAACAAAAGTCACCAAAAGTGCCTTATGATCTGTAGGCCACACTCCTTTCGGAAGCAAAAATTCATCTTCGCTATCTTTTTCCTGCTTTTTGGCGTATTTCACCGTTTCCACAGGCCCGACAATCATCGCCTTCACCACTTCTAATGGTTGCTTACTGCGATAATAGACATAATCTATTCTGTCCCGATCATCAGCTGTCGGTGCCCAGGCCAGCTTATCAATAGGGACATCCTTATTGAACGCCGGATAGGTAAACCCTGGGTGACTTACAGAATTAGGATGTTTTAAACGAAAACTATCCTTGAATCCCGCCTTTTCCAACAGCACCGAACAATCCCAAGGAACAATCGCTCCCCGATGATCGAACAGATCCTTTGTTGCAGCAGTCCAGTCCAAGTGTGATGGTTCATTAAAATCCCCTGCAATAATAAAGGATTGGAATTGTTCCTCATGAGCTACATCACGAATAACATCGCGTATTGCTTCATCCCTTTTGCTTTTTCGGTTCGATTCCACGATGGCGGACACATCATTAATTGGGCTTTCCATTTTTTTCCAGGTCACGCCATCGTATCCCCGGGGAAGATAACAGGCGTAATTGGTGTAGTCTAAATGCAAGGAATAAAAGACAAAATCTCGGCCGCCAATTTTGATCTTGCTCTTTAGCACACCACCCATTCCGCTATCTTTGTCATAAAGTGCATGTTGATCTCCCACAGGATATTTGGAAATTAATCCCACATCTAGCTTCTCATCACTTGATTTACCAAAATAGCTTGATCCTTTGAATTTTAACTCGGCCAATATTCGTTGGATAAAATCAGTTCCATTGTAATTTCGAACCTCACTAAAAAGCACGATATCCGCATCTTTGTCTATGATTTCATCCGCTATGGCCGGAAAGCCATTCGGAACAATCGTTCCCTCTTGCCAAATATTAATTTGCAGGACTCGCAACGCTGTCTTCCTTTTGGCAGATGCCATCTGCCAGATGCCCAACAGCATCAATAGGACTATAAATTTTCTCATGTTCATCTATACAGTATGTGTCAACCCATAGGTCTAAGCAACATGCCCTATCAAATAGGGCATGCTTGATCTTCAAAGATCCAAAGACTTTAGCACAACTCCTATCCTATTTTTGTAACAACCATATGATTTTATCAACATTAACTCCCACTGATGTTGTATAACCTCATTCCCATGCGCTCGATTGGCGTCAAATTATTAATAATAAAATTCAGGAACAGAATTTCTATATATCCATCATTTTGACCTCCCTAAGAAATTATCTGTTTACTGCGGCGTGCAAGCGTTGCCGAATAGCGATTAAGAAGGAATAGACAAAGGATGTCTCTTTTTATAAAACAAGTCAGCTAAGCCGATTTGAACAATCGCGTCAGGATCTCTATTTTGAAGAAGAACTGGAGGAGAAGATCGATAAAGCGATCATCAATCTCCCCAGTTCGTCCCGTGAAGCGCTCGAATTGAATAGGTTTAAAAATCTCCACCTATAAGAAGATTACATTGAAATTAGGGGTATCACCCAAGACAGGTGACTACCACATTCAATAAGCATTCAAATCAGCAACCTACTCAAGTGTGCCGAATTTACCAGCCTGAAAATCTTCAAAAGCCTGATAGATTTCCGCTTGCGTATTCATCACGAAAGGCCCATAACTCACAATAGGCTCGTCGATAGGTTCACCACTCATAAACAGCAAGACCGCTTGTTCGTTAGCCTTGACCACTATTTCCTCACCATCATTTTCAAACAGCACGAAACTATGTTCTTTGGCCAACTGCCCATTGACCTCTGCCGCTCCATTGACAACCAAAATAGCAGAATTATGATGCTGTGGAACACTAAAAGTCACCTGATGTCCCTTTTCCAATTTAATATCAAATAGATTGACGGCCGTATATGTCTCAGCCGGTCCCTTTGTATCCTGAAATGAACCGGCTATGACGTTGATGACCCCTGCTCCTTCAGGTAGCTGTACTTTACCCATCTGATCCGCAGTTATACCCTGATAATGTGCCGTGGCAGACTTGTCTTTTGCCGGTAAATTGACCCAAAGCTGTACCATTTCAAAAGGGCCTCCAGCTTTAGAAAAGTTTTCTTCATGATACTCTTTATGCAGTATTCCTGCTCCAGCTGTCATCCATTGGACATCACCGGGATTAATGACACCACTGTTGCCCGAACTGTCATGATGTGCTACGCTGCCTTTATAAGCAATTGTTACAGTCTCAAATCCTTTATGTGGATGGACATCTACTCCGCGGATATGATCAGATGGGCCAAAATCAAATTCCGCATTAAAATCCAACAAAAGGAAAGGACTCATCCGTCTTTTTGTAATTCCATTGCCAGGAACCATATTATACACACGGAATCCGTCGCCAACCATACCTGGTTGTGCTGGACGAGGGAATAATTTTTCAATTGATTTTTTCATTTTTAGTACTCCTATCTTATGAATCTATACATCAGCAAGCGTGCACTTGCTTGCTTGCGTTTGTATAGTCAAATTTACGCCATCAAGGAGGTACAAACCAATAACCTAGTTTAAGCGTAAAACTTAATGTAGATTAAGAATCCGCAAACTTAGCCGGTGCTGTTGGCTTTTTGAAAAGCAGCAATAGCAACACAAAGAAAAGTAAATAGGCAATATTAAAACCCGCAGCGAGCAGCCAGCCCTTTAGCGACGATGAAGGCAAGAATCGCAAAGGCAGCTGATAGATAGTAATAAATACAGGACTGACAAAAGCAGCCCAGCGGGGCAATTTCGTTTTTCGCATAAAGACGAGAAGAGAAAACAAAAGCCAGCCTAACATCAATACCGCAATAGCTGTTCCCCAGGCAATATATAAAACTTTAGTAAAGCCCGCAGCAGTCTCCAATAGATAAGGATGAGCCACTGGATCCGTATAATAAATTGCTTTGAATATTTCGCCTGTGTAATAGAAATCAGCATGCCCCAATGGCATCAGCATAACACTGACGATCAACACAAAATAGGTAGCCCAAGCATACCATTTCGACTTGTCATTGAAATACTGGTACGCAAGCCACACTCCCGGCAAGAATAAAGTAGCCGTCATCGAGGCAATCAAAGCTCCAAACATCAGACGAGCAGTTGACCCTTTCAACATCAAAATGGCGATACCCACATCAACCTTATCCGCATAAGTCTCCGAAAAAAGCGGGTAATCTCCAGGATCCACATCAAAACCAGCAACAAACATATCCCCGATAATCCAACATACTGCCGCCAGTATACTAGCGGCAAATGACCAATTAATTTTTGTAGTGTAAAGCATATTAAGAATTAATCCAATAAAATAAATATGTTGCAAAGGTATGCTTAAGCGGATCAACCAGAATCCGCCTTAAGGAACAAATTGTCCGTGGAACGGAATTTTTTGGGCTGCGGGGATGTTATTTATCAGAAACAACATTTAGAAAATAATCGTAACTTCATATAAAGAACGATGTCCTATTGACCAATAAACCTTAGTTTTTGCAATATGCTCTACCAATACTTAATTAAATTGACTTTAGTCCTAACTTTTATCTTCCTTTTCTCGCCGTTTTTTTCAGAAGGACAAGACCTTAAGCCGGCAACCGTAAACAACATAAAACAGAATGGGAGCATCCAGTGGGACCATTCCAGCCGACGTCGAATCTCCTCACCTAATTTCGCCAGATATTCCGGCTATGGCCGAATTGTCCAGCTACCGGACGAATCGTTGCTCGCTGTTTATGAAGCAGACGGCAATATTGTTGCTGCCAAAAGTCAAAATCTGGGCGACAGCTGGTCAGAGCCCATCGTTATTGCAGCAGCGAAGGAAGGCGTCAAAATGTGCGTGCCGGACCTTATTAAACTGGATGATCAGCGTATTCTCGCATTCTATAATGCACGTCCTTACGACATTTCCCCAAGCCGGAGGTTCGGCATCCATCTTAGGCAAAGCAGGGACGGTGGAAAGAGCTGGGAAGCCGAACAGATACTTTACCAAGCCGGGCACCAATTCGAAAATGGATGTTGGGAACCATCAGCCATCCAATTACCAAATGGGGAAATCCAGCTCTTTTTTGCTAATGAAGGACCCTACACAAAAAGCAATGAGCAAAATATATCCATGTTGCGGTCCGTTGATCATGGAGCAAGTTGGAGCAAAACACCATCTGTTGTCAGCTTTCGTCCAGGAAAACGCGACGGCATGCCTGTCCCCCTATTGCTGAAGAATAAAAAAGAAATCGTTCTGGCCATAGAAGACAATGCCCTTCTTACTTTCAAACCATACATCCTACGCAATACGCTTCAAAAAAACTGGGCAAATACCATCTCCGCAAAGAGTCCTGATCGCAGTTACGCATTACATGATCCTATTGCAAATGAAATCTATGCTGGAGCTCCCTATATTAGACAGCTAAGCACAGGTGAGACCATACTTTCCTATCAGAGCACAGAGGGTCGCACCAACAAAATGGATTATGCCGATATGAAAGTGCTTATCGGAAACGAACGGGCAATGAATTTCAAAAACAGATCGGTTCCGTTTGTCATCCCGAAAAATAAATCCTGCCTCTGGAATAGCGTCACCGTACTAAGTGATGATACAATCCTCGCAATTACGAGTACGAACGCATATTCAGATCAAACCGAAGTATGGATGATAAAGGGAAAATTTCTTCAAGACACAGAAAATCAAGGAACAAAAGATCAAGAAAAAACAGAAAAAAAATTCACCATGCTCGCATATTTGAATAAGGAAGCAGGCCATACACATTAACAGACACTACAATTATAGACAAACAAACAACTCGTAAACAATTTATTAAGAAATTAACAACACAGCACATTTAAATATCTCGCTATAACACGAAATGCACGCATCGCTTGCTCAGCTATACCCGTAAATGATTTTCTAAACCAAACACGCGCGCAATCCTGCAAACGTTACCACGCGTTGCCCGCTAACAGCTTAATTAGCTTTTGTGATCAATTTTTTAAAATAAGTTCCCTTATAGGCAACAAAAGCAAACGTCCCACTGAGGCCGTTATTAATACATCTACAGCCATCAATACAGGTCATATCGATGAAGCTATAATATATTCTACCCTATTTCCATTGCGTGTAGCGTGGCATTACAATTAAACGCCATAGGGATAACCGTGTCTGCAAAGATGTCCCTTAGTTCCGGCAAAACACCTTGCCAAAACACCTTCGTTTTTGGCTATAATCAACTTTCCCAAAACGGGAAAAAGAATTTCTAAAACGCTCAGAAATCCACAAAAAAACTCAAAAAGACCACTATAACTAACGGTTATAACGACTTGATTTTTATAATCTATTTTTTATTTAGATAATAATCGTAATAACTTAAATTTCAAACAACAATAATACGAAAAGATCCATTTTTAATATTATTTATTTCGGATAGAAAGTCATAAATATTGATTACCCCACTTACAATAATATGATCTGGATAAAAAAACATGATGTAGATTTTAGCCAACAACTTCGAAAGATAAAATGCCACACAAATGAAGGATAGAAAACCAGCGGAAGCCAGCGACGACCTTCCCCTGCTCAGATCGGTGATATTATCATATACGACAATTGCCATTCAGATAGCCACAGGGATTACAATAGCCAATAATAATCACTGCAATAGCAACGCGACCCCCTCTTTGGGCAAGTGCATTGAGCAGCCAACCATACCCTCGGTGATAAAGGGAAAATCACGGTCTGCTCTTTCTATAAACACCACAATTACCACTGATATACAACTTATTATCACAATATATATAAACTTAATATTCATACATATTCGTCGAGTAAAATAGTGGAATTATTATCCGCGTGAAGGAAAACTATCCTTCAATTAAAACGGAACAGTCTTACGATGATGCCATACTAACGTTGACAGTATTTTCAATGATAGGATATTTGCCATTAAAAAAATAATTGATCCCTAGTGTATATATCTACAAACTTGTTTATTAAGGTTTAAACAATTACGATCCAGCAACTGTTCCTCCACAAAAGAAAGATCTAAAACTTAGCATGATGGAAGATGTATTAATAAAACATATTACGCAACAATTGATTGATGTCGAAACAGCCGACCTTTGGATCGACGAAAATTTTGAAAAAAAACTAGCTCAAGTTGATTCAACGACAGCCTTTGAACGCCCGATCGCTGAAATGCATAGTATAGCGGAATCAACATCGCATCTCATCGAATGGCGTAGAGAAGTTTTAAGCCGTCTAAAAGCAAATCCACGGGGGCTCGAGATGAGCGACGCAGCAAATTGGCGAACTAACGAAGAATTGAAAGCTCAGGGCTGGGAAAAGCTATTGAAAGATTTTTATGAAACACAGCATAATATTATAGCCTTTCTGAAGGGAAAAGATGATTCTTTCCTCCATACAGCTTATCCACATGCAAATCCATCTTTTCCACACGATTATAAGTATCTGTTAACTGGTTTAATTCACCATGACATGTACCACCTGGGGCAGATGGGTATTACGATTAAGTTCCTGAAGTTAAACCACTACTAAATCTATATCCAAAACATAGCCGCACCTGGCTTGATTATTTATTTAATCCACTGAATTACCGGAATTGTTTTGGTTTCATTTGACAGGCAGCCTGCTCAGCAATCTCGACAATCCGCCGGTTTCGGGTTTCAGGACGTTTTGCCAGAGCAATCCATTGCAGCAGCATTTTTTTTGCTGATTTGCTCAAACCGGCAAAGAATGCTTCAGCTCCTGAATAGCTGTTCAATGCCCTGTCCAGATCTTCTGGAATAAACAGTTCCTCTACGCTATCAAGAACGGACCACGAGCCGTTTTCCTGAGCCATCCGGATTACTTCCAGTCCCGCCTCAGTCATCTTTCCACTGGCTATAAGTATCTCGATTTTTTCTTTATTGACCCTCGACCAGGTTCCCCTGGGCTTACGTCTGCTGAATAACTGCTTAAAAGAGCCTTTATGAATTGTTTTTCTTGTACTATCAATCCAGCCAAAACATAATGCTTCATCGACCAGTTCACTCCAGGCTACAGCTGGCCGGCCCGAATTCTTTGTATTACAGATAATCCACACGGATTTCTCCACAAGATGGTTATCCACTAACCACTGCCGCCATTCAGCATGTGTATGAATACTGATGGACTGCACTTCCTTTACTTGTTGTATCTTATTCATTTTTGGTTTATCTATTATTTCCAGATCTTGACGGATTATCCACCCCAATAAATTTCTACAGGGCGAAGCATTTTACTGCATTCTCAGCACACAACTGGCTTATTACTGGTATATAAAATTAATAAAACAAAAGACAACTGCTTGTCAGTACATAATATTTCTACAGGATTATTTCTTATGTCATCAAGCGATCGGTTGAAATAGGCTATTATAAAACAACAGCCGGAGCGGAGGCAAATTTCAATTATAAGAATTATGCCATTAATTCCACTATTTTTGCATTCATTTTCGGTGAAGTGACAACGGCGATCACGATGATTTTTATTCGTCCAAAAAAGTGATCCATACGATGGGTAACAAGATGCTGACGAATTATCTGTTTTAATATTTTTAGTTTCGAACGATTGGACTATGGTCAATAAATATTTTGGATTAGCTTTAACTGGAATTCCGACAGAATTTGGAGATCTAACGGCATTAGACGATTTTACATTTCCAAATGGAAGAAGCTTTCCTACATCTTATAAAGAATTTGTATTAACATACGGATATGGATTAGCATTGGGAGAATTCCATATTTATCTACCAATGGGCGAGTATGGTGATTCATTATTTGTGCGAACAGCTGCAATCAAAAACACCTACATTGCCGATGTTGAGCTTGGGGATATCTGGTTTGACATCGCGTCTGACGGATCTCCCGAATTATTAAAACGATTGTTCCCCTTTGCTTGCAGCGACAATGGCTATTATCTTTTTTGGGATTGTGACTCCGCATCAGCTCATGAATTCGATATCTATCTAACAGACTTTAGAGGGGTAGGATTTCGAAAAGCTGGCCGGTCATTGTATGAACTAGTCGACAACTTAACCGGTCATCACAAGACATTTCTACCTTTTTCCAGTAATCCCCTACCCAGGACTTTTAAATGTCTGACCAAAGTTAAATAACAAAAACCTATAGGTCGGTATCACTTTTCGATATGGACCACAAGAAGTTAATAAACATATTGAAATCAACAAACAAACAAACAAACAAACAAACAAACAAACAAACAAACAAACAAACAAACAAAGCAAATGATCCTGCTTAAATTAACATTCAAGCAGGATCATTCTTTCCAATTAAAATTCAATCTCTTTTATTGCAAATTGATTGTCCCCAAGATATTAATCAGATATTTAGACTGAGGATCTCGCCAATGTTGCATTCCACGATTTGCAAAACGAATGGCATATTCAGCATCACACTTTAATGCAGTCTCAGCATCGGGTAACCACAAGCCCAGCTTATATTGTCCCACAGGAAGACTGATTGGCAGCACAACCTGTTTCGTAATCAAGTATGAAGCTGTATTTGTAGATACATTCCAGTTTCGTGCATCCTCTTGAAGAGAAAACGTTGTTACTTCGTTATTACTATCGATTAAAGCTAAATACAGGTTGCGCGAATTAATCAGATTTGAAAACCCTAGATTGGTCAATAGGATCTGAATATCAAAATTACTCCCGCGCGTCGCATTTCCCTGGAAGCGAGCTTCCCTTATCTGAAACCGATAACCTAAATGATCGCGGATGAAATCGTAGTAAGAACGTGTCACAAGCTGTCCATTAGCATTCGTAAAATACGCCGTATCTCTTGGTATACTGGAATAACCGGAGTTAACAATATCTGACAGCGATACTTGTTTATTTCGCCAGATTTGCAGGTTGTTTTTACTTCCGCCATTGAGCTGATCCCGCATACTGAATGAAGTGTATCTATGTTCACTCAAAATCCTCAATACAGTCATTGGATTCATTTCCTTATTGAAATCATAAGGCCCTGATCCATTAGAAAAATAGGGAATTTCACCATCCATCCATAGCCCCTTAGCATTCTCATTCTTAATCTGAGTATAATCAGCTGAACCTATTGGGAAATCAGAGCCAGGGGCCTGTAGTCCTGTCGTAAAAAAATCATTGTTAAATGCAACCCGATTATAGTCAACTGTCGTAAAAGGTAGCCAGCTTACACTTCCCGAAAGCGCATTATTTTTAAGCCTTGGATACCTCGCCATCACCTGTCGTTCATTGTCCGCTGCATTCAAAATAGATTTAAAGATAACAGAAGTAGCATCCGCATAGTTCGTGTGGTTATAATAGGATGCTCCCCACTCTCCCCAGTCACCGACGAACCCAGCTTGTATAACGGGGATTTGGCCTTTATTTAATGCAAAAACCGGTGTTAGCTGTTGCAGATGGCGTTGTATATGCTGTACGGTGTAGGGAATCTTTGTTGTTGTAAGCGGTGATCCATCATAGGAAAACCGAAGCAGTGTTTTGATATGTGCATTCTTTAATTCATCAAAATAATATTGTATGTTAGCTAATGAGGTTGTACTTAAATCTGTCTGTGCCTCTTGTGTCAGGTAAATATAGAACTGCGTTAATGTTAGACTATCACTTGAAGAACCTGTTGGAATCTGTCCCAAAGGATAGACAGTAATTGCATTCCCTAATCCGCTGGTATAATTCTGTCCGTTGAACACCCCTTGTCGATTATTCACATAGACAAAAAATTCACTTCGGAAGCCGCGTTCAGGATTTCGTAATGGATCACTGAGCTTTTCCCCAGCTTGTAGGCCTAAATAAGTATGTGCGGGACCAGCGGCTGACACCTTGAGTTTTTTTTCTTCTAGTAAAGGTTCTACTTCCTTAATATTGCTCTTGCCACAGGAGGCAAGAGATGCAAGCAGCCAGGCAAAGGCAAGCCTCTGCAAGTTTCGCATTATTATTCTCATAATTTTATAGTTTAGATTATGTTATTGACGGATTAAAAGTCCGCAATGATATTAATTCGCCCATATGTAGGATGGTTGGTAATGATGCACATATCATCATTGGCAAATTGAATATCGTATGCAGATTTACTTGCGAGCTCTTCCTCCGGATCTGGCAGCCACAAACCAATAGAGCCATGTACTATACTTGACAAAGGCACTTCCATTTGAATATGATGGAGCAAAGCAACATCTTCCTTTCCGTTTGGATCATAAGGTTGCCAATGACGTGGATCGACCGATAATTTCTTCTTTTCCACAATTTTATTATCCTTATCTAATACGATAAGGTATACTGGCCTGGGATTGTGAATAGTCGAAAAGCCTACGTTTTTGACAACGATGTCGACAGCCAGCCTCTTGTTATGACATTGAACTGTAGTATTCGCACGGTCTATATAAAGCCTATAACCTAGGTGATCCCTTATAAAATCATAGGCTGATCGGGCTACAGTATGTTTGTTTTCTGTAAAATAGCTTGGATCAAACAAGATCCCCATAGACCGGAGCATATCAGCTGTCAATGCTGTTTTTTTCCAGTTCGCAATATTCAGTTCATTGTTTTGTGTAATATCAAAGAGACTATAATGATGTTCCTTCAGAGCTTTGAGGCTATTCTGTACCGAAATTAAGCTATGTAGCCCCCACTCAGTCGCTTCGGCATAAGGAATCTCCCCCATTACCTGTACATAAGGTGATTCTCGTTTGACCTGTTTATAAGCCTTACTCCCAAATGTATAATCATTATCAGGTGCTTTTGGGTGTTCTGATGCCGTAAAATAATCGTTATTATATCCTATTCGATTTAAATAAGCCGATTTAAGCTTAAGTTTTGTCTTTTGATTGGGGTAACGGATTGTTGTCTGTCTATCTGCAAAAATATCCAGTATGCGCCGTACCATTTTTGCTTTGTTGACATAATCGGAACTCATCGGCGAACTATGCCCCTCTCCCCAAGCGCCAATAAATCCAATCTGCCAAATATCAATTAAACCTATATTTTTTTTGATCAGCGGTTCCAACTGGTTTATATGTCGAAAGACATCCTTAAAGTTTGCTTTTGTACTTCCATAATCGACATCATAAGCAAACCGCAACACCACCTTAAAACCTTTCTTTTTAACCTCATCAAAGATCAATTGCATCTTATCTAGCCCTTCTTTCGCAATATCTCCCCCCACATAATCCGTGAGATAAAAGTATAGCTGCAACACCGAAATATTGTCATCAGGACTACCATAGCGGCTAATCTGTTCGTCTATCCACCCTTTTGGATAGGCAACTTTGTGGAAAGGATTATATAAATTATGCGCAAAATAGTTGGACTCCAAATGATAACCCCGCTCAGGATTATGGATCGCATTTTTGGCAACAATTTGCATATGCTGGTCCTTTTGTTGTAAAGTGTCTGTCGAAACACCTCCCAAAGCCTGATATATGGGCGCCAATAGCGCCCATACCAAAGTCAGTTGTTTGATTGTTTTTTTCATATACCCATTTTTTTCAAAAATGAACCCTAGTAACCAGGATTTTGCTGAATTTTCTTATTTTCATTGATCGCCCATTGCGGGATGGGAAACAACAGCCTACTTTCATCTGAATAAGATGCTCCACGTTTCTTAGCTTCCGAAAGATACTTCCCATGCCTGATCAAGTCCTCCCGACGATGCCCTTCCATAAACAACTCTCTAAATCTTTCATCCAATATAAAGTCATTTAATGCATTTTCTCCAGCAAAATCTGAAGCAAAAATAGTTGTTGTTTTCGCACGGTTGCGTACCATATTGATCAGACCTACCGCTTCACTACTGAGTGGCGAAATATGATTTAAGGCTTCGGCTCGAAGTAGCAGCACATCTGCATAGCGATATACCACCCAATCATTCCCGTGGGCCTCGCCTGTCGAAGCAGGATCAGCAGGATATTTATAGGGTACGGCCCCCGTCTGTGCCCAAGACTCATTTATTGAGCGCAAATCGACCATGCCTTTGCTGGTATTGATACTGCCCCAGATTGATTTCAGGCGCTCATCGCCATTTTTAAACTTATCAAACATTGTCCAAGGGACTTTATAACCGCCCCATTTTTGAACCGGTATACCATTGGGTTCAACATACTCAGAGGGCAACACATGGGCTAGCCAGTTATTATAGCGATCGTTTACAGTCAAACATGGAATAGCAAAGATGATTTCTGAATTCATCTCATTATCCACAGCAAAGATGGACGAATAGGATACCTGCAACGAATACTGTTTCAAATCCATGATCTCCTTCGAAATTTTAGCGGCTTCAGTCCAGTCTTTTTCGTGCATCGCCAGTTTGAGGAGTACCATCAATGCAGTTCCTTTGGTAATACGACCGTAATCCTGTGACGAATAGACAACCGGGAGCTTATCCGCTGCATCCCGTGCTGTAGATTTGATAAAATTCAACATCCATGCTTTCGTGGGTCTTTCCGGTTGAAAGTTCGTGTTTGGATCCAGGGTTATTGCAGGATCTGTCACTATAGCTGTTGGTCCGTAGAAATCATATAAGGTGTAGGCTAACAAAGCTGTTATCCCTTTTAGTTCAGCACGATAACGCGCTTTGAGTTCGGCATCCATGCTAATAGGCTCAAGCTGCACAGCAATATTCACACAATTGGTAATTGCCTTGATATACGGACCGTAGGTTTTAGCCGTCACGTGCTCACTGTTTGAGTTCCAAAGAAATTTGGCGTAAGTTTCCCAGACACCACCGCCCCAATAACAGACAAATTCGTCGGTGGTGGCGGTATTCATCACCCAGCGTGATTGCCAGGATATATCCGAAAACCCACCATATGCCCCTCGGTTAAGGATACCATATACCCCAGTAATCAACGTACGAGCATCTTCCTCATTTTTCGGATAATTCGACGGACTTAAACGATCAAACACCTGTGGTTCAAGGTTCTCGCAGGAGTAAATCAGGGATACCCCTAGCAACAAAAGAAATATTTTTTTCATTAGAATAAATGTATTAAAGCCAATAATTTAATTAAAATCCAACGCTAAGTCCCAGTGTAAAGGATTTTGCCGGTGGATAAATACCCGTAAACTCGGGATCTATACCTTTGAAACTGGTGAAAACAATAGGATTCGAAGCATCTACGTATACCCGAAAGGCATTGAACCATTTTTTGTGAAACAGTGGATTGAGATCATAGCCCAATGTGATGTTACGGACCCTGACAAAGTCAGACTTTTGCAGTAAAAACTGTCCTGCTCCCGGAAATGGATTGACAACAAATGGATTCGGATATTGCCCCTGAGTGTTGCTGCTCGACCAAAATTGATCGACCATATTGGGAATATTCCACCCCCGATTAATATTGGGATTCATCTCAGTTATATACCCCATATAGTCGTTGTTACGCCTTGTTCCGAACATACCATACACATGAATATTAAGGTCAAAACCTTTGTACCGAAACGTATTACCAAAGCCCATGATGAGCCTGGGATCTGCATTGGCAAGTTTGACGACATCGGCATCGTTGATCTTTCCATCGGGTTGTCCGGTCAATCTATTATTTTCGTCGTAGCCATTGATATCTTTCACCTTTTGTACACCTGGCAATGCTCCGGGCATATGAGGGATCACTTCTCCTGGCTGCACCAAGCCATCCGTTATATAGCCCCAATGCACCCGAATGGGATCTGTTGCCGATTCATAGGATCGAAGCACTACATCAGGACTTCTTTCTTTCCAGCGATCACGGTATGCAGAAAGCGTCAGGCTGCTGGTCCACTGAAAGGCTCCGGTTAAGTTTTGCGTATTCAACGTCACCTCAAACCCCTTACTGGAGGTTTTACCGAGATTGGCAGCAACCTTATCTAGAGGAAGATAAGTCTTCAATTGCCTCTCACCTAATAGGTCGGATATTGTTTTGGAAAATAGTTCTGTCGTTACGCTGATCCGTTCGTCGAACAAGCCAAAATCCAACCCGAAATTATACTCGGTTGTTGTTTCCCACTTCAGTCCAGGATTAGCATAAGACGAAAGGTAAGTACCCGTATTAACAGCATTTCCAAATAAGTAATCGCTTCCAAAAGAATAGAAGGCAAAGGCTCCCGAGATATTGCTATTTCCCGTTTGACCAGCACTCAGACGCAATTTGGCACTCGAAATCCATTTTGCGTCGGACATAAAAGGTTCGCGGTCAATCTTCCAGGCAAATGCACCGGATGGGAAATATCCGAATTTATTTCCTGCTCCAAAACGACTTGAGCCATCGGCACGCATGGTAAAAGTAAAGAGGTACTTCTCCATCAGACTATAATTTAACCTTCCGAAATATGACGCAAGTTCATTGATGCTCTTGTAAGACCCAACTGCTGGACGTACCGATTCTCCCGCACCAATGTTACTTGTGCCAAAGGCATCTGTCGGAAATTTATTATTAGATAAATTATGACCTGAGCTTCCCATGGATTGCCATTCATAACCGAGTAACATACTTAGGTCATGTACTTCATTGAACAGCTTTCTATAACTCACAGTCGTATTAAATAATTTATCAAAACGATTATTCTGTCCAATGGTTGCTTGTCCTCCCACAGCCTCTCCATATAACGTGGACTTCGGAAGATAGGTGTTGTTCACCGCATCCTGCTTGTCGAATCCCAGCTGTGTACGTATTTTGAGGTCTTTGATCGGCTCTATTTCAGCAAAGGTCTGCACCATCAAACGATTCTGCTCGGTGATATTGCTTATATCGAGCAGGGAAACGGGATTCGGGAAGAAGGTCGAGTTCGGAACAATGGAATAACTTCCATCCGTGAGATAAACCGGTAATGTAGGCGTAAATTTAAGTGCCGACTCCAATACACCTGTATTCTCTGCTCCTCCGGTTCCCAAGGCTGGATTATTGATATCTATACGGCTTCCACTGGCTCTTACACCCGCCTTAAGCCAACTATTTACCTCTTGGGTGATATTTACACGCCCAGTATAGCGATTGAAGTCATTCTTCCTGACAATACCATCCTGTCCAAAATAATTAAATGATACGAGGTAGTTTGTTTTATCATTGGCACCGCTAATACTGAGGTTATGATCCTGAATACGCCCTTTTCGAGTAACCTCATCGATCCAGTTTGTGCCCCTACCCGCGGCATTAATCTCATCTTCGGTATATGGGGCAGTAAATGCTGGTACAGTTGAGGGATCTTTACCTCCGTATACTCCAACTTTGTTATTGACCATCCAAAGTTCATATAGATAATTACTACGCGCACGCATCCACTGACCGGCATCCATCATTTCCCAGGGTTTCTGAACACGTTGCATACTCGTTTTCAGATCATAGGAAACCCTAGCGCGACCCTGTTTGCCGGATTTTGTGGTGATCAAGATAACACCATTCGCCGCACGGGCACCATAAATCGCTGTCGCGCTAGCATCCTTTAGTACCTCTATGGATTCGATATCATTGGGATTAATCGAATTGAGCGGGCTGCGACTACCGATTGAATAGCGGGTATTTGTTCCAGGGTCCACGCCACCGGTAACCGGGAATCCGTCGATGATGTAGAGAGGTGCATTTCCCGCTCCTGTTGATGCCGCTCCCCGAATCAATACTTCAACCCCGCCGCCAGGTTGCGCATCGGTAGACCGTACTTGTACACCAGCTGCTTTACCCGCTAGCATTTGTTCCACCGAGGCACTGGCTGCTTTTGGGAGATCTTCTGCTTTGATGGAACTGATCGCCCCAGTAAGATCAGCTCTTTTCTGTGTTCCGTAGCCTATTACAACTACTTCTTCCAGTTTGCTGTCACCGGCGGGAATCATAGTGACAGTTGCCATCCGGGTTGAAGCCACCGCTACAGTGTATGATCGAAAGCCAATGTATTTAAACTCCAGCTGATCACCGATACTGGCCCTAACTTCATAATTACCCTGGTCGTCTGTGACTGTAGCAATCGCTTTGCCCAGCACATTGACCGAAACGCCTGCCAAAGGCTGATTATCAGCCGCAACCACCTTCCCTCGAATAGTTATCTGCTGTGAAATAATCGGAGTTTGCGAAATCGTTACTGTCCCATCATAGATACGATATTCAAAAGGCTGGTCTTTGAACGCAAGCTTCAGAACCTCGCTCAGTGGAGCATTTTGCAGATCAAGATTTACCGGTAACGATTTTTCCAAAATACCCTTTTTATACATAAAGCGATAATTTGTCTGTTTCTGCAATTCGGTTATCAATTCTTTTAAGTTGATATTTTTCTTTTGAAGATTTACTTTTTGTCCCAGAGCACTGGCATGAACGCTTACTGTCAATGCAAGTGAAAACGCTAAAGAAAGTTTCATGACTAATACTGTTTTTCGAAGGTTAATGCCATAACGAGGCTCGTCTGGGTATTGCCTTAACCAGATTTTATACATAATTTTGAATTGATTAGGTTATTAAACTATTTGTTACTACACATTTGGTATACCGAATTACTTCCGGAGGTATTTGCCGTATCTCCGGATTCTTTATACCATCATCATTTAGGTCAGTTTATTTCATTTTTCCTCCTTTATTTTTTGTTACTATTAATTTCTTTCCATTGATTTCAAATGCATATTCCGACATATCCGTCAGCATCTTACAGATAGTACCCAAGGTGATCGAGCGCTTTGCGCCCCCCATATACCTAGTCTGATCCAAACTTATCCGATAGTCGACGCTGATATCATACCACCTGGATACTTCGTCAAGAATTTCCGGCAGCGTCTTTCCATCGAAATAAAAATACCCATCACGCCAGGACAATGCTTCGTTGATATCCGCCTTCTCTGTCTGCAGGAATTCTCCCTTATTAATCACTGCCTGCCCGGGAGATAAACTTGTGCGCGTCTGATTACCAATGACCTCAACTTTACCTTCTGTCAATAAAGTTTTGACAATGTTCTCCTGATAATTATTGATATTAAATGCGGTCCCAATTACATGAACAGCATAGCCCTGTGTTTCTACAATAAATGGTTTTTGTTTATTCTTGGCAACTTCAAAAAAAGCTTCCCCGGAAAGAAGCTTCATGCGCCGCTCCTTCGCAGAAAACTGCATTGGAAATTCGATTTCACTATTTGCGTTTAACCATATTTTAGTGCCATCAGCCAGAATAGTCTGAAAAGTTCCCCCTTTGGGTGTATGAATACGATTGCCCCTATATTCGTCAGCATTTGCCTGATTCCTAAATTCAACCGAACCATTGGAGATATGAATCATCCCTGTATCAATTACCTTTCCCTGCTGACCTGATGCCCCCAATTCGATGACACGTCCATCGGCCAACGTAAGGGTTGCCCCAGCATGCCCCGGAGTAACATCATTTTTAAAGCCAAATTGATGATCTGGTATAATGGATGTATTAGATTCGACTGGACGATTTAAAAATAGACAAACAATAGCAATAAGTATGGCCGCAGTGGCCGATAACCAGATAACCAAAGGCGAACCCCTTCTCCGGGCAGATGATTTTGAAGCTTCTTTTTCTTCAAAGGCATCCCAGCGTTGCTTAAGATCTATGTCGCTCAATTCTTCGAAATCTTGGCTGAGCAGATCTGTATCCCTTAGGTCCGTAAATGCTTCACTTGCTGAAAGGTTCTCATCCATATATCTTTTCAATTTCATGATTTCATCATCAGATGCCACTCCCAGAATGTACTTCGCTAAAACTCCGGCAAAATAAAGGTGTTCTCCAGTTTTATCCATACGATAACTTAGGTTTTTTAATACTATGTACCATTGCGAATAAAATGGGGTGAAAAGGATATAAACTTTTTTAATGAAAAAGGTAAATGCAAAGAAGTGAGAAAGCCTGCGGAGAGATTTTGTCCCTTAAAAGTTGAAGCGCACGCTTCTTTTGTGTCTTGACCGTATTGATACTAACACCCAGCATATCGGCGATCTCCTGGTTTTTAAAACCTTCTAGGTAGCCCAATTTACATATTTGTTTGCAGCCCTGCGGTAAAGATTCCAACGCAATGTATAACTCTGCCATAACTTCTGCCTGAAAAAGCTTTCCAAAAACAGCCGCATCTTCCCATTCTGCCATCTTTTCCTTACGGAAGAACAACGCTGTGGATTTTTGCTTTCTGAGATTTTTGAAAGCGAGATTTCTGACGGTTGTATATAAAAAAGATTTGATGACGGGGGGAGCATCCGAAGTTTTCATATTGGCATGTATCAACACCATAAAACTATCTTGAACAAGATCATGCGCAATCTCCCTATCATTTACCAAACTTTTGGCAAAAAGATATAAGCGATGATAATGCAAATCAAAATAGACCTTTATTTCTTCATTGGATAAATTTCCCATATTGAAATCCGTTTTTCAGGTAGTAAACACAAGCGATGTCAAAACAATTGGTGCAATAAATCAAAGTTAGAAGTTATCAACAATTATCCAAATTTAATTTATAAGGGTATAAGATTAAAAAAAGAAAATTGGCTCAGTATTTATGCAGTTACATTCCATCTAAACGATCAACCACCTGATCTCGAAATTGCTGCTCGATAAATTTCAATAAATCATTTTTATTACCGAGAAAAGTAAAATTGCCTGAAAGCAGCGAATAGTTTCGTTTGTCCGAACAATTTTTATAGGCCGCTTTTGCCACTTTCAATTTTCCCTCGTCCCACTGAAAGCGCTTCATGATCTCATTAATTTGATCAACATGCAATGTCGTTTCCGAAAATATCGGGTTAATGATTTTAAACTTTGCCTCATCAAAGGGTTCTTTATTCATCAAACTAAACAGTCTATCCAATTCCGCTTTACTTATCGGAGTAATAGAGTTTATCGGAGAAATACCCGAATCTGAATCCACCTCTAATTGAATCGGTCTACCTGGCCTGCCATAAGCATAAGCCAATCCACGGACATTTTCTATCGAAGACATATTAATTGGGATCTGTGCAAACAAATTCAGGTACTGTCCACGACCTCGTGTACGTCCTGGACTTCCGATTTTAAAGATCATCTCCACAAAGTCTCCATTCTCATTACGTACGGCGATTTCTGTCCGCTCAATGTTTCGCGCGCTTCTTCCTTCGATTGCTGTACTTATGCTATACAACTGATCCGAAAGACCGGTTATGGTTACCTGCAATTCCGGACGATCATTATAAACCAGCCCATTTAACGACAGCACAAAGGGTTGGCTATCGGACACAACTGTAATTCTTCCGGCATTGGAGGAATGGCGATACTGTGCATACAAATTGAAGCCTAACAACTGAACGAGAAAGAAAGCAACGATATATTTCATCATATGACATAGATTATTTTATACTATGACTGCCGCTTTTCCTCAAAGATTAATTCACCTCCCGATTTTTTATTAAATTACTCCAGCAGAACCATAATGATCAACGGATATATCTAAATAGACCTTTCAATATGTTTACTTTTTACTATATTTTTGTATGATATTCGTAAGTACGGCCTCCGTAAGTTCATGCCCGTCTAACGTTAGAAAACCTTCCCAGCGAACAATCCCATCAGTATCTAACAAAATGCAATACGGAATTCCCTACGGCAAGGACTGCACCAGGTTGCCCAAAAATCAATTTAGGCATCTGCTCGCTGCAAACGACTACCCTTTGATATCGATCGAAGAAGCCGCCGCATTGCTCCTTTTTTGCATGATAAATTGAAGAATGGATCCAATGAAAAAAAGCACGAATAGAACCAGGAGTGTATGCCCGATTATCGGATCTTTACTATCACTCGCCAAGGGATGCCCAAGCGGTATTCTCGTAAACGTCTCATTAATTGTCGGCACGAGTGATAGAAAAAAACTAAAAGACAATAAGAAGTTCTCGATATACCTAACTTTTTGATTTCCCTTTTTGTCCAAAAAGAGATAAAAAGAAACCACAATCAAAAGAAGAATAAATAATGAAAACACATGTCCGGCATTAAAGCCGCCCTGTTTTGAAATCCCCAGAGCCGTTAATGAGGTAAGCGCGGTCGCATAGAAATATATTTTGCCGGACAATACGGCTAAATTGATTTTCCCGTACCTGATAAAACCTACTAATGCTGCTAAGATAGCTGAAATTCCAATAATGGTGTGAAAAAATCCTAAATTTGATAAACCCATTTTTTCTTTATTAGTTGATACACGAATGAATAAAGCGGCCTTTCCGAAACCGCCATGTACCTAACGCCTTTGTTAACACTCAAAAACGGAGCTAAACAATATGCCGAAAGGATCATTACAAATTTGCGTTGAAATGATCGAAATAACTTTGGGATTTGGTTCAACTATTTGAGATTTTGGTTCAAAAAAATAGCACTTCTTTGCTCTTTAGAAATGCTATTATAAATAAGAAAAAAAAGAAGCTTATATCACCATAAGAGTAATTATAAATCGTTACGGCTTCTTATTGCTTACTTTACTCCCCGTTGTTGACGGTAAGCCGTTGGGCTCAGATGGTACTTATCGTTAAAACTTTTGGTGAAAGTCGCCAAATCATTGAAACCACAATTGAACGCGATATCACCCACGCGCTCATTAGATAGAGCGAGCAGTTCAGCAGCCTTTTCCAGTTTTTTGTTTCTGATATAACTGGCTGGTGTATCATTGTATAACTTAGTAAACTCCCGTTTAAAAGAAGATATGCTTAGATTATTTTGTTCAGCAAGTTGTTCTATTGTCAGTTGTGAAAATAAATTGGCCTCAATAATCTGCTTGAACGAATAGCTTGTTGGTGAAAATAATTGGGACAGAATCAATTGAATTACGTCTGCGTTTGGTGACTGCGCCAGCAACAAGATGATTTCCTTTAATTTTAGTACCAAAATATCCTCATTCACCAACGTGGGATTATCAAAATAGAAGAGCAAACCTTCCACGTACCTTTGAACCAAGAAATCATTGCCTATTTTCTCATTTGATTGATTTGAAATTATATGTTTGGGTTTTTGCAACAATGCGGGCAGCTCACGTTCATAAATGCGCTTTAAAATATCGGGATGAAACGTAACAATAACGACCCGACAATGCCGATCTGACTGGGCATTATAGATCTGTTTTCCGGAGCTTATACAATTAAGCAACAGTGCATAATTCGTCGGAAAGCTGATTTGCTCATCATTTTGCTGAAACTGAAACTCCCCTTCCAAAACATATAGAAAACAAGCTTGCTCGGCGACCGGAAAGTCATATTTAAAGGGTGCTGATAGATCAATTTTCTGCATCAGCGGCTTGCCAAACAATTCGTATTTCTTATAGTCAATTACCATTACTGTAAATTTAAGGATTAAATCCGATCCGTATGGATGTATTTTTTCTAGTGTATTTTTTCTATTCTACTGGATAAACCCTCGAAATCGAGCTTATTTTCTTCTTTTTTGCTCCAATCTTCTTGCTGCTTTGTATGATTTCCTCGTTTATCCATTTTACTTTTTTCAGATCCATTTTTTCGACCTGACGATCATAGGTCACCAGGCCATTGATTTCATGTTCCACATCGGTAGTTTGTGTATAGATAGCAGCACTTAAGCCTTTATATATCATACGTTGCTCAATTTCATTAAGCAGATAGACGTAAGTATCTGTCAGCGTCTCCTTATTGATCAATATTTCGTAGGCATTATTTTGTACGGGCCACATGTGATTACGTACAAAAAGACCTTTTCCACCAAATTCACCCAAGGACGCAGCCCGATGGTCATCGGGTTTCGGAAATGCTTTATCCTCCATTTTGCCATAGTGATGCATATCTACAAAATCTCCATTACCGGGATCGCCCTGTGCCGGACGGTATCCTGGAGCATAATTAAATCCTGAATTACCATTGACCAATCTCGATGGATCGTATTCCTTGGTCCAGTTGGTGATATCTGACACCTCAAAGGCACCCCAATTTTCATTAAACGGCACCCAAGTCACAATCGAAGGCACACTGATCAGCTGATCCATCATCTGTTTCAGTTCCGTCCTGAACTGCTTGCGCACAGCAATAGAATCGTTGTCGTCGGGATACCACAAATTTGGCATATCCTGCCATACCATTAATCCTAGACGGTCACAATGATAATACCAGCGCATCGGTTCCACTTTGATATGTTTCCGGATAACATTAAAACCTGCGTTTTTGGCTAGTTGGATATCATACAATAAAGCCGCTTCTGTCGGTGCTGTAAAGATGCCATCAGGCCAATAACCCTGATCCAGCACACCAATCTGGAACTGAAACTTTCCGTTTAACAAGGTTCTGTTTACCCCCTCCACTTTCTCAATACCAATAGAACGCATCGCGAAGTAAGAGTCCACCTGATCTACTATACGCCCCGCCCTATCTTTCAGTTCTATATGCAATTGATACAGAAAAGGATCATCCGGACTCCATACATGGGGATTACTCACCGGAAGAAAAAAAGATTCATCAGCTCTTCCCTCCGCTTTAGCGACCTGCTGCTTTTCGTCGCTCGCCGTTGCAACGATCGTCAGGCCATTTTCCGGAGTAAATGCAGTAATCTCTAATCTGTTATTTTTCAGGTCGGGAATCAGCTTAAGCAGGCTTACATAGTTTTGCTGTACCGGCTCCATCCACACCGTTTGCCAAATTCCCGAACTAAAGGTATAATCACCTTTATTCCCGTTCTTTCCCGAAGGGCTCTTGCCATCATTTGGGTCATAGGCGCCTACCACAAGACTATTATTCCCCGATTTTAAAAAATCGGAAATATCAATACTAAAGGCACTATAACCACCGATATGCTCGCCAGCTTTTTTTCCATTTACAAATATTACGGCATATTGATCTACCGCGCCGAAATGCAATAAAACGCGTTTACCTTTCCAGGCCGCCGGAATCTGAACATTTCTTCTATACCATAAAAATTGCTCACCACTTCTGGCAATCCCGGAAAGCTCTGATTCAGGTACAAAAGGTACCCGGATCTGTTCGGGATTTTTTGGAAAAACCGGTGAAATTTCAGCCATTCTTGGATCTTTAAGGTTACTCCCTCCCATATAATCCCATAAGCCGTTGAGATTCTGCCATTCCTTGCGTTTCAGCTGTGGACGTGGATATTCTGGCAATGGAATTTCAGCCGTCAATACTTGCTCCGTCCAAGGTGTAGGCAATGTAAAGTCGGCTAACAACTGTGCTTTGGATATAGCTGTCCCTAACACGGTGAACAACACGAATGTGATAAGACGGAATTGTACAGGATTCATCATAGAGTTTAGTTTTAATCAGTTTGTTTTATGCTTCAAGACAATATGAAATAGTATCAAAATTGGTAAACAAGAAGCGGACAAACCTAGCAGTACTTAATTTGCTGAATTGATATTTGGTTTAGATTTAACGCCCTAATTTAAAAATTTTTCATTTTTTTAGGAGTAAAAATAGCACAAATAATACAGGAAAAAAATGAGACTAAAACGTTAATGCATTTTATAGCTAGAATCAGTAGACAAAAAATGTTATAGTGGATATTAAACCTCGCAGTATAACGAAATTGTTTGTGGGCCATTTCATTTCTATTCAACTATACGACATTTTGAGGCATCAAATTCAAGATCAGACACACTTCAAACTATTCAGATACAAGCTTCAATATTTACAATTTGCATGAATATCCTGTCAAATTAAATCAAACTCATCATTTAACCTTTCTTCTTCGATCGTTTTTAACATTTTCCAAAACAATTTTAAGTTATTCTTGAGGTCACGTGAAGGCGTCATCATTTTTTTGAGTTTCTCATCAGGCAACAAGCATTTTAATTTTTTCTTTATTTGAGAATTAAGTTTGAGCTCTTCAGGACGATGTAAATATACCCTAAAATACAGCATATTTAAGTAGACTGTTGCGCTGACTTTTACTAACCAAGGATTGGACATCAACACTTTTGTAGTAACCTCTATATAGCAGATAGTACCGTCTTTCATATATACATCTGATTTACGTGGACCTTTCACAACAATCACGGCCTGAAGGCATTTTATCTTTTTTTGATTATACAGCTCAGACTTGTCGCTTCTGCGCAAAATATATTCCATTAATGCCGAACAGTCCCGTTCTCTTTTCCAAAGAGTCACCAAAGGCTCCAGAGAGAATTCATTATCCGTTTGAAAAAAAGAAGGTCTTTTCTGTATGTTTGATCCGTTATCTGGAGGCATTAGCATCTTTTTTTCACCTGTAACTGTTTCTGTTCTTTCTTCAGCTTTATTCATTATTTTATTTCATAAGAAAAGTAAAACATAAGAATATCTTTATAATACATTGAAATTTTTCAGACAGATATTGGCATTTTATTAATTATTGGTTTTTACCGAATTTGACCGTATAATATAGGTTGAGTCGCTGTAGAGCGAATATTGATTCGCGTCATTAGAATCAAAGACAAAATTACCGCCAACCCAAATTTACAAAATTTCTTTTAATTATATATTTGTTCAACTATTACACTTTCCGTAAAAATTTACTGATTCCAACTTTTTATTATTAATTCGTTTGCTTTGCCACGTATACTTTATTTTATTTGTCCATAAGTTTAATTCTTACAACAAACCAATTTTCCTAGTTAACCCGAAATTTTTCAAAAAAATCAATAGTTGTATGCAGTCAAAATCATTTCATTTGATACAAACAAATATGTGTTTACAAGCGGAAAGTACGCTGACAAAATCCATAAAGCAAAGACTACCAGGTAGTCGTAAGCGACTGTTTTACAACAGTAGCATAAAAATATTTGAAGAATATCTAAGTATCGGCAATCTGGAAAGTTATAGCTATACCATTGAAGCAGCTACACGCACAGCGATCAATTTTCAAATCCACAATCCCCAAACACATTTGCTCTACCACACGGAAGGGCGTAAAGCCGTTCGATATTGCCAGTACCAGGGCTGTGAGGAGTATCTGTTCCCCCCACAACAGGGTGTATTCCTCTATGTTCCGGAGACTATCATCAACTTATATTTGGAGCCCGGAAGATATCATATACAGGGATTTACCTTGCCTGTCGACCTACTTCAATGTGGTGAATTAGCCGAATTTGGATTTTTGACCGAAATCATTGCTATCAATAAAATAAAGCCCCCACAATATAAAGCTAGCATCGGTTTTATAGCTTCAGAGCACACCCGGCGAATTCTTCGCGATCTTACTATCAAACTTGGTAATAAACCACTTATTCCAAAGATCAGCATCTTACAAAAAATTGAGGATCTACTTTATCTTTGCAAAGATAAAGTATTAATAGCCAGAGGGCAGTTGTGCGGCCCTGATCTGATGGTGCAACAAGCTCGTCTGCTCATTTCCAAACGCATCGCCGAAAGTGATGATCTGCTGAGGATCAAAGACATTGCCGATACCCTAAATATTCGGCCAAGCTACTTAAGTTATCTTCATAAAGAACGATTTGGAATCGCAATTATGAAATATCGGAATCAAGAACTGCTGAAAAAAGCTAAATATTGTCTCCGTCAAAACCAGTCGATCAAAATGAGCACAATAAGATGCGGTTTTGGGGATGAGTCCAGCTTCTGTCATTTTTTTAAAAGACAAACAGGACTCACCCCAAGCGGTTATCTCTTGGCTACTCCGGAGCCGGGAGATGACAAAGAATGCAATTGATTTGCAATTTGTCGACTAGCGAAGAATTATCGAAATAGATGTTTACCCCTGATTATCCAGTAAATCCTGAGGATCCTCCAGTGGCGTATAGATATTGATGTTGTCGCCATTTTTCTTTTTTAGATAATAGCGAATTTTGGTCGTGTCAATGCCGTTGACATCCGCTGCTGTCCATATCTTTTGATGGCCGGTTCCATCGACCGTTATTACAGTATCAAGTCCATGGGCGATGATTTTTTGCAAACCAGCGCTGGCTGTCCGCTCTCCCTCACGGGATAGGAGATGAATATTGCCATCTTTATCCACAAAGTGGATTTCTGGCTTATGGCTACAACTAGCCAACAGTAAGATAGCTAGTGATAAAAAGAAAAAAGTCTTTACTATGGTTTTCATATGATGTTGAATAAATCGTTTATGTCGTATAAAAATTCGGAAGCTTGAATATTTTCACTTGCAAAAAGAGAAAAAGCTACTGATAAAATTTTTATCGATACAAAAAAGCTGCCAAACTAATGTTTCTGAAAACTTCATGTTTAGATTCGACAAGCTGCTGTATTGATTTTTGTTACCGCCCTTTTGTCAGTTTAGCCATATTCGACAAACAACCTTTGTCTGCCCAGTGTAAAAAGGATTGCACCCGCAGCTATCGTCAGCATTTCTAAGTCAGAAACCATGGAAAAGGTATAGTGTTTGTATCGATAGAAAGAGCAACAGTAAAATTATTTCGCGCCATTCAATGCGAATTAAAATCAATATGCTCAGCTAAAAAGATAAGGGGGTAAAACGGGAGGTCATATGAAACAGTTAATTGTACTGCTGGCTTTAGGCATAGGTCTATTCATTGTCAGCAAGTTCGGCTTTTCACAGAAAGCACAGAAAACCACAGGATTAAAATCAGCTAAACAACATACTATGGATACGATAAAAGACAAAGATCAGGTCATCTATTTCGCAGGAGGTTGCTTTTGGGGGACCGAGCACTTCTTCAAGCAAGTACGTGGAGTTACCGCCACAGAAGTCGGCTACGCCAACGGCAATTTACAGAATCCCACCTATACCCAGGTATCCACCGGGAAAACAGGCTTCGCCGAAACGGTCAAGGTAAGCTACGATCCACAGGTCATAGACCTCAAATTGCTGGTAGACCTATTTCTGAAAACAATAGATCCCACATCGCTCAACAGACAGGGCAATGATATCGGAACACAATACCGTACCGGTATCTACTACAGCAATGCGGCCGACGTGCCCGTGATCAAGGAGCGTCTGGCAGAGCTGGCGAAACAATACCCGGCGCAGATTGTGGTGGAATTGGAACCATTGCAGAACTACTACGATGCTGAATCTTACCATCAAAAATACCTCGACAAAAATCCGGGTGGCTACTGTCACATTGGTGCAGATTTATTTGAATTGGCCCGAAAGGCAAATCCAGACACAACAAAAGTGACCTCTGCTCCTTCCATGAGCTACAAAAAGGTAGACAAGGAAATTCTGAAAAAGGAGCTTACCCCATTGCAATACGACGTGACGCAAAACAATGCGACCGAGCGCGCCTTCGCCAACGAATACAACGATGAATTTAGAGAAGGTATTTACGTGGATATCACTACCGGAGAACCCCTGTTCGTTTCTACCGATAAATTTGAGTCAGGCTGTGGGTGGCCAAGTTTTTCCAAACCAATCAGCGACAGCTTGATAGCGGAAGTGTCCGATAATTCTTTTGGCATGCGGCGTACTGAAGTGCGAAGCAAGACAGGCGATGCGCATCTAGGACACGTATTTGACGATGGACCGGCAGACAAAGGAGGTCTCCGCTACTGCATCAACAGCGCTTCGCTCAAGTTTATACCCAAAGAAAAAATGAAAGCTGAAGGCTACGAAAAATATTTGCCATTATTGGTTAAAAAATAGTTTTTTTAGATGCTGCCCATCACACAGAGTTCAGTAAGCGTGGGCACATCTTTCCCCCCCTCATCTTCAAGTGTAATGGCAAATGCCTGAGCCTTGGCAACATCCAGCATTTTACTGGCCATTTCTTCTTTGGCGTTTAAGGGGAATACACCTGCGCTGACAGGCTTGCCGTCGACCATCGCCCACAGTTGGTACTGCTTGCCCTTCGGAACCGCAGGCATCTGTTCAAGACTGAGGTATACCGCTTTTGATGCCTGATCCCAAAATACGAGTGCATGCAGATCAGGTTTGTTTTCAACTCCTTTTAACGGTATAGTTTTTATGGCCGGATTTTGTACCAGACTCCATTTGTCTTGTAAAACAGCTAGTGTAGCCTGCTGTGAATCCAGCGCAGCAGTTGTTTTGGCCAATGTTGCTTTGCTGTCCTGTTGCTGCTGATAGAAGAATAAATTTACGCCGGCACTGAGTAAAAACAGTAGGCTGGCAGCTATGGCCCAGCCATAGGACCTAGCCGGCACGATCCGCTTAGGCTCCTCTTCATCGTTCAGCATCGGCGGTTGGACAACAGCATCATCGGATATAGCTTCCTCCGTCGGCAGACTGTCTGGCTGATCGTCCTTCACAATCTGATTTTCAGCTTCAAGCCTATTCCAGATATCCTGTTTTAAGGCAGCAGGCATCGCCATCGCCTGGATATCGGCTAATCCCTCGAGTGCTTTTTCGGCCTCGGCGATCGCTTGTTCCACTTCGACATTATTTTTTCGAATACAGTTCAAGATGCTAACTTCCTCTTCGGAAGCAAGCCCCAAAACGTACGATTCAATAATCCCTGACGATATGTAAGCTGCGATATCCAAAATTAACGATAGTCCTTTAATAATTGTTTTAACTGTAAAAATGCAGCTTTGGTCCGTGTTTTTACGGTACCCAAAGGAACATCAAGCTGTTCGGCAATTTCCTGTTGCGTATATCCTTCATAGTAGGCCATCTCGATCAAGATACGACATTCAGGCTTTAATTTATCCAAAATATTTCTGAATCCAATAAAATCTGCTTTCGTATGTTGCTCGCTCTGGCTCTGATCCTGTTCTTCCTCTGTATTTACGATATTTGAGAGCGGTTGGTTTTTCATTTCGTTGACCACGCCCTTGGATTTGCGGTAATCCAGCGCCGTGTTACGTGCAATATTGATCATCCAGGTGTATAACCTGCCTTTTTCGGCATCAAAAAGATCGACATGTTTCCAGATTTTCACAAATACATCCTGAATCACTTCCTCGGCATGTTCAGTGGAAGCTACGATACGACACACCACCCCATACAGCGCATCCGCATAGTTATCGTATAGATAACTAAAGGCCTGTTGGTTCTTTTTCTTCAATAAAAGAATCAAGGTTTCTTCAGGAAGGTTGTGTAATGGACTCAAATTTCACGTTTATAACGAAATAAAGATGTAGATAAAAAACTGAAAAACAATGTAACAGCTATAAATCACGTAAAAATACTCAGATCACGATAAATAGCGTGAAAAATACCTGACGCAGGTCTCCCCTTTAAGATAAAGCCAATTTAATGCGTAAACAAGTTTATGGATACAACTAAGAAACAAATTGATAAAGATGAAAAAATCATTTTTTTATCACGCCAGTATCCGGTCTGTACCAGCTGCCTGGAAAAGCAAAGAAGCCCCCTAAATTAGTGGGCTCCTGCAGCCTAAAAAACGAATGAGGCAATAAGCGCTATCTACTCTACGGTAAACCAACGGTAACTTTCGGCCGGTATGGTTATGGTGACTGCCGTTTTAGCAAGTGGATCCAGGGACGCGTTTTTTACGGTTTTATCATCAAAAGTCATTTTTGCGGAGCCCGACAAACCCGTATAGTAAAGCGGTAACACCACTGTACGCGTAATCGGCGTTTTCAAGGGGTTGAACAACATGCCCAATCCTTTGATCCCTGCCGCCGTCGCATTGACATGCAAAAAACCATCCCAGTCACGACCATCAGCACGGCGTAAATGAATCAGATCAGCGTTAAGGATGTTGCGGTATTTTTTATACCATTGGATCACATCGATCACCGTCTGCTTGGTCTGCTCGGTATCGTAGAGCCGCGGACCGCGGTAACAAGCTTGTATGCCAGCACCATAATACTGCATCATCAACTGCCTGTAATCCTCCAGATGCTCATTTAACGGTTCAAGGACCGCCTCTTTTCCGCCGCCCTGATAAGCTGTCAATGGGACAAATCCCCATCCCATGGATGGGTTCTGCTCCCAAAGCGCATCAAATATATTTTGTCGATTAAGTATGCGTTGGTTTTCTCGCGGTAATGAAAAATTGACTTCGCGATAGCCGATTCCAGTCTTGTTGGAACCATCCAGAAAATACCAATCAGGAGAATTTATATAAATCCCACGGGCATTGAGCCAGTGATAAAGTTCTTTTTGCATATTAAATTGTACCCATTGGCTATCCTCCAGTCCGTGATGACCGGGATGGTTTGTCGAGGCACACTGATCGCCCGGAAAAGGGCCATCATTCTCCCAGATATCAAATCCAGTTTTTTCAAAAAATGTCTTGATCCGTTGAGCATAACCGATCCCCCAGTTGGAACCGAAACAAGGGGCATTACCGAAAAACGTGCCACCTGTTTTTCCCGTCTTCGGATTGATGATATCATCTGCTTCACTGATCTTGCGGGAGCTAAACAAGGAATAGGCACCCATTTTAATATTTTTACGATGTGCATAATCTGCTATTTTCTTCAGTGCGGCAAGGTTCCCGGCCGTCGTATCCTCCATATTCACATGGCTACCGAAACTGAGGATCAGCGCTTCGTATCCCGTAGCGGCGCACTGGTCAATGGCCGTGTAAACCTGCTCATCCTTTTTGCTGACCAGGTGCATAAAGATCGGATTGGCCGTTGTCCAAGGTGCAATGGTCCGATACATTTTGCGAATAGCCAGGCCACGTCGTTCGCGATCGTAACTATCCATCAGTAGCTCCCAGGATCGGATCGAACTGAAGCTGTCCTTTGGAGCCAGCTTAGTACCCACACCCACAGTGGGGTAAACCTCCATGATCGCCGGCGTTTTTAGGTCGTAATTCACCTGTGAGGTGTAGGTCGAATCTGCCTTCCAGTGTAAGGACTGATCACTCAGGTGATAACGCATAGCATTGTTAAACGCAAAATTACTTTCGACGTAAAGGCCATGCTGTTTCTTCATGTCATCGACCGAACCCACCACGGCACTTTCCTCTTCGACCAGCGCCAACTTCTCGTTGATCACCTGGTTGATCTGCACCGTCTGGTTGCCCGTATTCTTCACGGTTACCCATTTACTGATCAGCGGGATCCCGTCATAGATGGCGTAATGCACTTTTACTTCAATTCCAGATAATGGGACGGCAGCCGGAGCGGCATAGGTAAAGGTCAGCACCTTCCCTTTTCCGGCAACCTTGTGTGTTGACCACCACTTATCTCCCTTCCAGGGCAGCAGCGGGTCCAGATCACTGATCTCATGCTTGACATAACTAAAATCTTCGGGTTTTGTCGTAAATGTGGGCATCCATTCCGGTCGCAGGTAAGCGCGCTCCTTTTGCCCATCCACCCCGCCGACATTATACCATTTGCCGTTGAGCTGCAGCAACGCTTCCGGCTGTACGGCACGAATGAGCTGCTGTTCTGTGATTAAGTTGGTAAAATCGTAGCAAAAGGCATTCGGTCTAACCCAGAAGGAGCGGCGTACAAGCCCATTCTCCAATACAATGTTCTGGTCATCGACCGCAATGCGGGATTGATATGCTGCAGTTCCACTGATTAGCCAATCCTGCGACTTAGGTTCTTTTTTTTGTGCGAATCCCTCTTCCGCAGTTATCAGCGTTAATGCAATTAAAAATAACTTAAATCTCATATTTTGTATAAATTAGGAAGTAATCGTGCTTCCAAGACTACTATGCGCTCATAAGATATCGCCTCCCCTCCTTCGGTCAATTGCCTGTACGCACTTTAAACACATGTTCTTAATGAAGTGGAGAAGACAAGGTATGGTTTATAAAAAAATTTCTTTGCTGAAATATAGGAGATTTAATTAAGTAAAAAAAAATAAAAGCGGTGCAATCGATTGTTTAAAAATCAATTGAATATCCACCTTAATGCATATCTGTTTGAATTTGATTCAAAAATAAAAACCTCACATGGGATATAAAACGGGTATGCGAGGTAGAGAATAGCAGACTTGACCCATTTGCATACGAAGCATTTATTAAATCAGCTATGCAGGAAATTAGCGATTCACCACAATACCAAAATGTTCTTTGAGGGCCGTCCGTGCGGCGTGATAACCACTCATCCCATGCACACCGCCACCTGGAGGTGTTGACGACGAGCAGATATACATATTTTCCACGGCTGTACGATAAGGGTTCAATGCCAGGATCGGTCGGCTATACAACTGTGTAATATCCATTATTCCACCATTGATGTCACCACCAATGTAATTGGGATTGTATTGTTCAAGCTGCGCCGGAGATAAGGTGTGCTTCGCCATGATCGTGTCTTTAAATCCGGGTGCAAAACGTTCAATCTGATTTTCGATTGCTTCGGTATAATCATGTGTGCTCCCATTCGGGACATGGCAGTATGCCCAGCCGGTATGCTTCCCATCTGGCGCCCGGCTGGGATCGAAGGCACTCTGCTGCGAAAACAAGACAAAAGGCCTATCGACTTGCCGGCCCAAATGGCCCTGTTTTTCAGTTTCAGCAATTTCAGCATAGGTGTTCCCCAAATGTACAGTAGCTGCCTCCTGACAGCGTAGGTCTTTAAAAGGTGTCTTTTCGGACAAAGCCCAGTCTACTTTAAAGACGCCCATCCCCTGCCGATAGCGCTCAAGTCGCTTGCGATAATGAGCAGAGAACTCCACCCCTTTGAGTCGCAGCAACTGCTTGGGTGTCATATCGCACAGCAGTACCTTGTAGTAAGGAAGTTCGCGGAGGTCGTCCACCCAGCAATTGGTTTGCAATTCCCCGCCTAGAGATTGATAATACTGCAGCAGTGCATTCGCAATGGATTGGGAGCCACCCACAGGAATCTGCCAGCCGTATTTATTACCCACAGCGGATAGCACAATTGCAATAGCAGAAGTTGTCCAATTGGTCAATGGCTGGATACCATGTGCTGCCATCCCGGCCCAAAGGGCCTTCGCTGATGCCGTGGAAAAACGTCCTGCAGTCCAGCTTGCGGGCTGCAGCGCATCGAGGCCAAAAGCCGCCAGCTGAAGGGGATGTTTCGGCAACAATAGTGGCCCCATAATGTCGGTCGCAAGCTCATCCCAATGAATAATGACCTTTTCAACCAGCTGACGATAACGCTCCCCATCCGCCCCCAAACCCTTTATTGTTTCGAGCAGGCTATGATAAAGGATGCCCGTCTCCCCACTTAACAGGGGATGTGCAGCAGCATACCTAGGTTTGACAAAGGATAGGCCAAATGCATCCAGTGGCAGACTTCTGAAAAATGGAGAAGCCATGGCCATGGGATGAATCGCCGAACAGACATCGTGCTTAAAGCCTGGCAGCGTGAGCTCTTTTGTCCGCATACCGCCGCCAATTGTATCAGCACCTTCAATCAGCAAGGTACTAAGTCCTTGCTGCTGAAAGGTGATTGCAGCCGCCAGACCATTTGGTCCGGAGCCAATAATAATTGCATCAAATTTTCGCATAAATTGTGTTTTAACCCCTACTAATCACAACCTGTATTAGGCTGATCTTTTTTTGAACGCTTTGATGAGGTTGAATCTGATTGCGTTTTGTCATGATCCTTTTTTTTACCTGCTGATCCACATGCCACGGTAAATGTCGTTAAAACAAATGCTAAAAGTCCGAGATTGATTAATTTTTTCATATATATGTTATTAGTTTTTAATATCTTCTTCACTAATATGCTCGTTCTCAAAATACTCCCGATACCGTTGTTTCAGCTCCTGACGCTGCGTACTGTCCAACTTAATTTTCGGATCGGTCTGGGAGACTACCGTAGAAACGACTTTGTGTACCCCTTTTCCTTTTTCAATAAATAATACTGTCGGTGAGGATATTCGCTTAATGGAATCAATGCCCAGCCCATTATAAGGATTTAGAACAGCGTGAAACTTGTTTAGGATAGCCTCATAGCCCGGACTCCCAGCTTTGGTCGTGACGACTTTCCCTTCCTTATCCTTCTCTTTAAGATCCCGGATGTCATGAATATTGAGATAGTAAATCGCTAGTTTTTCCTCCTCGGCAAATTCCAATAAAGGCTCAATTGCATTGCGCAACCAAGGGCAACTTGGCCAGCCAAAAAGAACAATACCATTTTCGAGTTTAAGGACTTCCTGTTCAGTTGCATAGACAATCCGTGCGCTATCCGAAATATGTACCGCAACTTTATTCGTATTATTCAAGCTTTCAAGTTCATGCTTAAAACGGACAGCATCTTCTTTTTTTAGCAGCAGATGACTATTCTTTACAGCATCCTTTGTGTCGTGTCTGGATTGACAGTTAGTTACATTCAACAGTACGATGATCGCAAAGAGCATGCTTCCAATTAATTTTAAATCTTTCATCTTGTAACGGGTTTTCATTGTATTTTTTGTTAGTTCTTCGATTGCTTGTATTCTTTGATATGTTCTCCCACATCCCATACGCGGGTTCCGGGAGCCGATTCATTGATCAGGCTGCTGGCTATTGCCGAGCGGTAGCCCGAGGCACAATGAACAACAATGATCTTATCCAAGGGGAGTTCGGCAATATGTTGCGTTAATTCAGCTAGTGGAATATTGTGTGCCTCTTTAAATACCGGTTCTGCCTTTGCCTCCGCTACCGTTCGCACATCCACAATAAAATAATCCGTCTGATTCCGGTCAAATGCTGCCTGATCAAATGTTGCTGACTTCTGTCCTTTGTAATCACCATAGATGACAGCCGCTTTTACAAACTGTTCGTAACCGATTTTTGCGAGCTTCTCAAGTTGTAACTGCACTTCCTGTTTCGTGTCAGCAACTAGATAGAAACTTTCTTGTGGTGCTATGAAAGTCCCGATCCAGGACTCAGATTTGCTGCGCTCGGGAATATTAATGGCCTTCGGAAAGTGGGATTGTCTGAATTGTGCAGCCTTACGTGTATCTACTACTTTACTTTCTAAAACTTTCGCCATACTTGCAGCAATAATGGGGATTCCCGACAAGCTAGTGTGCAGTGCAGCAGCTCCCTTGCGGTTCAGTGCTACATTGTAAGGAAAATATACAGGGATGGGCGATCGGTCGCTCAAAATCAGCTGTACAAATTCTTCTTCCGATCGTTTCTGAAAGGCAAAATTCTGTTTTCTTTCTGCGCCAATCGTACTTTGCTTCAGGTCCTTTATCGCATTTCCACAGAATGAGCCCCCTCCATGCGCTGGATAGAGTAGCACATGATCAGCAAGCTTTAAATAGCTGTTGTTGACCGTATGGAAAAGCTGGCGCGCCAGCTTTTCACGCTGTGAAGCCTGTTGGCCGGAATATTCCCGCAAGTCGGGCCTCCCAACCCCACCGATCAGCACCGCATCGCCAGAAAAGATAGCGACATCGTTACCCCTATCTTTTAGCAACACCGAAATGCTATCGGCTGAATGTCCCGGTGTATTGATTGCATGCAGTACAATATGATCAGAGATCTTTAACGTGTCGCCATCATCAAACGTTTGGTGCGGATAAGTTGCTTGCAGCAATTTGCTTACATACACAGGTACGTTCTGATCCTGATGAATTTCCAGATGGGAACTCACAAAATCAGCATGCGAATGGGTTTCTACCACCGCTATAATTTTTGCCCCCTGCTCCTTCGCGTAAGCGTAATAAGGAGCTGGATCGCGGGCAGGATCCACAAGTACAATTTTCCTGTCGGCCAAGATTGCATAGGAGAATTGGACTAGGCCCTCATCTTCAAATTGCTTAATGGTATAGCCAAGCTCTTGTTTATCGGTATTCCCAAAACAGGACGCCCCCTGCCCGGCTGAAGCAAGCGTAAACAGGATCGCTGAACGGTGAATAAATAATCTTCTATTCATGATAGTACTTCCTTTAAATCAATTAATATGTAAAGAGTGTATTTTTCATATACCATTCCTTACCGGTGAGATAGGATTCTTTGATACGGTCAAGGGTGATTTCAACGTTGTTCCCTTCAGTATCCAAGCCTTTGAGCTTGATCCGTTCCCTGCTTGGCCGCTCATAAGCCCATTTCAGGATATGCAGGCTATCACCCTGTGCTTTTCCGTACAGCGCTTTAAGACCTACATCCAATTTTTCATCCAATAGGTTTCTTAGGTCCTTGCTGAATTTTTGATTTTTATCAATGAGGTAAAGTGTATGTTCATTGGAGTCTATTTCGTAATACAAATAGCTCTTTCCGCCGGCCCTACCTGTAAACTCATAAGTTTTAAGTACATCGTTCAAGGCAGGGGTACCATTGCCCAGATCGATCGGATTAGCCTTATTGACCTTATATACCAGTGTCGAGTAGCGCTCAAAAAAGGCTTCGTGCCAGCGCACCGAATCTTCGGGCGAATAAGGAATAACTTTTCCGTTTAACAGAAAGCTCGAAACCTCATAATGCCCTGCTGCCTGTGTCAAACCGGGCAGCACCGGTTCCTTCAGGCGACCTTCATCGTAGAATCGTTCGTACCTAAAATAACCGTATACAAAGATGAACAGCACGACAATCGTAGCCTTAATTCCCAGGTACAGCGGATTGTTCCATTTCCGCAAAAACCTGGGAACATAATAGTAGCTGCTGACTGGCTCGCGCAGGATAAAGAGCTTCCAGATCGCGGGAAAATATTGCAGCAACAAAAACAAAGAAAGCAATACAAAGTATGAACTGTATACATGCACGGCACCATCGTAAGCCAAATTGGCATGGGCGATGTTAAACAGTACGCCGGCATTGATAATAGCCCCTATCACCACCGTAGGCCGAAAGAAGAGCAGGCTTCCGGCGGTGATCTCCAAAACACCTAAGAAGATCTCATACTTATAGGAAACACCGACAATCTGCCAGTACAGTTTAAAAGGTGCATATTCACCAAAGTCTGTATTCAGATTGGCAAGTGATGGAAAAGGCATCTGCATGGGAAAGAATTTGATAAAACCAAATGCAATCAGTCCCAACGCAATACGATAACGTACCAATACCCGTAGCCAGTAGTAAAGCACATCATACTGCTTTACTTTGCTATTTCGCGCCAATATGGTCCAAATAGCAGCGCCGAGTACAGCGATCAGGCCATTGAGCCACCAGGAGGTGTAGGATGCAAAGCCCCACTTGCCACTTTCGGTATCAATTTCAATCCAGCCCGTTCGAGATCCCCCAGCTACAGAGGCCATAAAATCATACAATGAATCAGGGACAAACACCTTCTCATACCAGTCCCAATCCAAGGGAATGACCATGAGAATAAAAAAAATAAATGTAAACCGAAAACCTACTTTTTCCCAGTACTTCCAGTCCCTGTCTTCTTTAGTTGTGAGGGTTCCCTCAATATGTTGAATAGTTACCATAAGCTTAATCTAAATTTGAATCGGTTAATAAATACGGATTGGTTTTCTACGGCCTTCATGCAGCAGATATTTTTTGTTCACTTTTTCAAGCCGTACCTGCAGTGTGTCTCCGGACTGATTTGTTCCTTCGAGCAGCAGCGTCCGTTTGTCCGGCCGGTTTACGACAAATGAAAAAGTATGGTCTTGGTTGATCTTTCCGACGAGCTCAATGACTGTCGGCTGTTTTTCGCCACCTTTTTTCAGGCTATAGCCAAAGAATTCACGGCCGCCATTGCCCAGATACTCGTAATTGCGTTCCCTATTAAAGGCGATCCGAGGTTTAAGGCTATCCACTTTTACAGGCTGGTTTCCACGAATGCTAATGGTATTCCACTTTTCGAAAACCACATCCTTCCAACGGATCCTATCGGTCAGTGAATATGGCAGTGTATCCCCCTTCCATACAAAATCTTTCACGTCGTATACACCGGCAGCACCTGCCAGACCTTTTTCATCGGGGAATGGATAATCCGAATTCTTCCAGCTCAAGTAAGCCTGCACACTAAATACAGCGATCAGGAGCAACAACAAAACCTGGAGATAAGGACGGATGATGGCGATCCTGCGCCCGTATACCGGCCAAAAACCGTCGGGAATAGTGGCTGTCTTTTGGATCAGCAGACGGTAAAAACGGGGCCAGTCATAAGCGAAAATAACGATCGCCAATAGCAGTAGGAAAGAGCTGTATACTTGCTCTCCGATCTCATACACATAGTTGACGATCACCACATTGAGCAATACCGCCAGTAGCAACCCTGCGCCAATGACTGCTGTGCGGCGGTTGAGTAAAAAGAGCCCGCCCACAATTTCCAGGGCTCCGATCACCGGCAGATAACCTGCGGTCGCAATGCCATTGGTCAGGTAATAGAGTTTCCAGAGCAGAAAATCGCCGTATTCCGTATGTAATTCACTGATGGTCGGTTCAGGCAATTGTATCGGAATTATTTTCACAAGACCGATGAAAGTCATTGCCAGTGCCAGGCGGTAGCGCAACAGGACACGGAGCCAATAGAATAAGGCATCATCATCAGCTTGGAGACCTTGCTTCAATTGTCGCCCAAAGACCAAAAAGACCAACAGTGCTAGCCCGAGGGCAATCGCCCAATTGTAGTAGCCACGCACATCGGTCCCGACCAAGGAGCTTTCGGGGATAAAAGACGTACGATAAGTAGCCAGTGCAAACCAGTTCTCCGGTGAAAACAACTCTCCGAATGATGTACCCTTAAAAAGATTAGGGTCATAAGGAATGCTGAGCAAGATAAAGAAGATCAGGCTGATATATAAGATATTCGAGCGATAACGCTGAAAAAAATGAGTGTCTGTTAATGTGGTCATTTCAATACGATTTAATGGAAAAAAAACAGGTGAACCAACTGATCAATCCAAACCCGGGTTTTGTTGCAAATCTGGATCTATGGATACCTGCGCATAAGGAATCGGAAGCAGCAGCCTATTCACAGAGGAAATATGGAGTACCTGCTGTGCCCGACCTGTTCGCAGCAGATCATACCAACGGTGGTTTTCTAAGGCAAACTCTACCCTATTTTCATCTTCGATGGCCTGTAGCAGTGCCGCGGCGCCGAGGCCAGCCAGCGGTTTGATATTGGCCCGCGAACGTATGGCATTTAAATCAGCCAAGGCTGCGTTCAGATCCCCCGTTCCATTACGCTGGGCCAGGGCTTCGGCGCGGATCAGATAGAGTTCGGCCGTGCGAATCAAAAACGCAGGATCGGTACGGTCTGTCCGGTAATACAGATTGCCAATTAGGATATTCGGGTCTGTCGAAGACGACGTTTTGGATACGAGGGCCGCCCTATCCCCTCCAATATTGGGATCCACCAGCAGATCATAGATCGCTTGTGCCGGTCTTATCCAGGCCGTTCCACCATTGCTTCCGGCAAGCCACTGGCTTGCCTGACCACTGGTATTGTTGATATCATACACCAGTTCGAATACCGATTCTTTGGTATTGGAGGTATTATTTGCGTAAAACGAGCGATAAGGCGTCACCAAACTATAGTTCGTATTGTCGTCGATGATATACGAAGCATATTTGATCGCTTCGGACCATTTTTTTTGATAGAGATAACATCGGGCCAGCAGTGCGCGTGCCGTTTTCTTGGTCGCCCGGATGCGATTGGTTTCATTGGGCAGCAGCTGTTCCGCTTTCTGTAGATCCTGCAGCACTTGTGCATAGGTTTCCGCGAGGGAGCTTCTTTTGACCTGTGGCAGACTACTGGCCGAGGTGGTCGGCTGCAGGACGATCTGTACACCGCCCCAGGTCCTTGCCAGGTCAAAATAGGCCAATGCCCGAACAAAATAGGCCTCCCCGACCAGCTGATTCCGCAACGCTTCGGTAAACGTGTTTGTCAATGCCAGATTCGGGACCTTCGCGATGACATGGTTGGTGCGGTTGATCGTCGCGTAGACTTGATTCCATACGGTGGCAAGCACGGCCAGATCAGATTTAACCGTATGGTTGGTCAAAGTCTGATGAACTGTCTGACTGCCGCGATACTCGATGTTATCCGCCGAAAAGAAGCCCAAAAGCTGAAAGCTGTAGCCATAATAATCGTTTGATCGCAGTGCCGAATAGATACCACGAACAGCAGTTGTGGCCGAACTTTCATCTACAATGGTTACTTCATCCGATACAGAACTCTTGGGCTCCACCTCCAGAAAAGAGCTGCAGCCTGTCAGCTGAAACACGAGTACCGGAAAAAGGAGATATATAATTTTTTTCATGAGCTTAATAGATTAAGATTAATGCTTTATAAGGTGACATTTAGGCCGAGCTGAAAGGTGCGTGGTTGAGGTGGTGTTCCAAAAGAACCTATCCCCTGTGCATTGGGATTGCTGGTCACATTCGATTCCGGGTCGCCGGTGTATTTACTCCACAAAAAGAGGTTGGTGCCCACAAAATACACCCGCGCAGCTGTCAGCCTTGCCTTCTCCACCAGTTCCTTGGGCAATTTATAGCCAAAAGACAGCTGTCTCAGCTTTAGATAGGAAGCATCTTCGAGGTAACGGCTATTTGCATCGATGGTATAGTTCAGCCCCACTGATGTCAAGCGAGGTACATCGGTGATATCACCGGGTTGTTGCCAACGGTTCAGCACATTTTTATACACACCACCGCTACTTGGGTTACGCTCCCGGAAATAACGGTTGAGGTTAAGGGCATAATTCCCATATTGAAAACTAAAATCAACGCCCAAATCAAAGTTTTTATAGGTGAACGTGTTGCTTATACCGCCATAAAACTTAGGGTAAGCGTTGCGAAATACCTTCCGCGCCGAAGTTGGCAAAGAGCCATCGGCCAGCTGTCCCTCGAAAACAGCATTACCCGTTTGAGGGTCAACAGATAGCTGCTCGTAAAGCCAAAAGGAATTGAGCGAATAGCCTTCTTTGAGGATGACCCAATCACGGGTATACTGAGTGATCTGTGTCGGCAGTTTTTCCACTTTATTTTTATTCCCTGACAGGTTTAAACTTGTATTCCAGGCGAAATCCTTTGTTTTCACATTGAGTGAATTGATCAGGAGTTCGTATCCTTTGTTGCTGATTTCACCGACATTTGCCCAATATTTGGAGAATCCGGAGATCCCGACGATGGGGCGTTCGAGCAGCAGGTCAGAAGTATATTTATGGTAGAGATCGACAGTGATGGACAGGCGGTTTTTGAATAGGGCCAGATCCAGTCCCAGATCCACCTGCGCTGTTTTCTCCCAGCGCAGGTCATCGTTGCCCAGCTGGAAAGGCCCCGTAGCTGGCGAAACTTTACCGAAACTATCCGCATATTTTTCATTGCCCGTCCATAGGCCCCGGGCTGCAAAATTGCTGATACCCGCCTGATTGCCTGTCAATCCGTAGGAAGCCCTTATTTTCAGGTCGCTCAGCCAAGTTTGATCAGCCAGGAAAGCCTCTTGGCTCAGGCGCCAGCCCGCCGAGAAAGCAGGGAAATAGCCCCAGCGATTATTTGCTCCAAATTTGGAAGAGCCATCTGCCCGCAGAGTTGCCTCCGCAAAATAGCGCTCCGCATAACTATAGCCTACCCTACCAAAATAAGAAGAAATGGTATACTTGCTCCAGTTATCAGAACCGATAATATTCGCTGCCGAAGAAATCTGTTTGAAGGAGTCATTGGCAAAACCATTTCCTTCTAGATAGTTGTAATCAAGCACATTGCTCTGCAGCGTATTCCCCAAAATACCAGTCAGGCTGTGTTTTCCAAACGTATGCTGATAGGACAAAGTCTGTTCATTGATCCAGGTACCATTTCGGGAAATACCTGAAGTCGCCTGATTATTGTTTGCTATCCCAATACTGGTCTTGCTGTTCCAATATTGCGATTCATCGTATACATTGTAATCGGCGCTGAAACTCGATTTGAATTTCAGTCCTTTCAGAATTTCAATTTCCGCAAAAGCACTTCCGACATAGCGGAGACTTGTGGTATTGACATCATAATTGTCAACCAAGGTATAGGTATTGTCCGTTCCATTGAGCGATCCATCCGTATTGAAGATCGGAACATTCGTTGCTGAGGAAACCGCCGAATTGAAGAGGCTTACCTGTGGTCCGTCGCCTGTACGTGCCTGATTACGGTAAGTTCTTGAAAAATTATTCGTGAGGCCGATCTTGACGCGGCTGTTGATCTGATGATCGAAATTAAACTTGAGATTGGTCCGGGAGAAATCGATTACTTTAATAAAGGCTTCCTGTCCGGTGTACCCAGCACCAATGTAAAACCTGGATTTGTCACCGCCCCCCTGAATACCAATATTATAATCCTGCAGCTTACCATGTCGCAGCAGAAAGCCCAGGCGGTCATAGGTCGACTGCTCTTCGGGATTACCTTTACCCCCTTCCGAAACCGGACGGTAAGGCCTGTTAGCAAAGGTTTGTTTTAAGGTTGGATTGTCCAATCCGGAATTTATCCACCACTCATTGGCTAAGGTTGCTGTTTCAGGTCCATTTGCAAGTTCAGGTAGTAAAGATTTATTCGCTTCTGCCCAGCCAGCTTGCAGATTGAGGTCAATTTTGGTACGGCTGCCATAGCTTCCTTTTTTTGTAGTAATGATAATCACCCCATTGGCACCTCGGGAGCCATAGATTGCCGTTGCCGAAGCATCTTTGAGCACTTCAATGGATTCGATATCCGCCGGATTGATATCTGTCAGTGGTGAACTGGTCCTTCCGCCGAGACCGATATTCTGGAGTGAGGTATTATTTAAGAATACGCCATCAATAATGTACAGTGGATCGCTGCTGGAGTTGATGGAAGTCGTTCCCCGAACCCGCAAAAAGATACTTTCTCCGGGTACGCCCGAATTTGTCGAGACCTGTACGCCAGGGAGCTTACCCTGCAACTGTGCGTCGAAACTCGCGACTGGAATTTTGTTGACTTCGGCGGCATCGATCTTGGCGACCGACCCCGTTAAGTCCTTTCTTTTTTGGGTACCGTAACCGACGACGACCACTTCGTCCAGATCCGATACTGCCGGCTGCAGCAGCAGTTGGATCTGGGCTTCGCGAGCCGTAATCTTACGGCCTTTATAGCCCAAAATTGAAGTGGAAAAGGTCAAGGGAAGCCGTTGCCCCGTGACAAATTGAAATCTTCCCGACGCATCGGTTTTTACTTGGTGTGTAACACCTTCGAGCTTAATCGTCACGCCTTCAATCGGCTGATTGGTGATTGAATCCAATACTACGCCTTTCAACGTTGCGTTAATGAGCGGCTCCGATTGCTGCGAAAATACAGGCAATAGCAAACCATGTGACAAAAAAATTGTCACGGCGTACTTCCATACGCTATTTTTCATAGGTAAAATTTTAACAGTGAATAATTACAAGTGCCAACGCCAATTGATTACTTGTCAGTAAAGCTGCATTCCAAAGAAAGATTACTTTCTTTTAACCTCAGCTACACATTCGCATATTCATGTCGGAGCAATAGGATTTACAAAAGCGTTGATATACGCTTTGTTGGGAAAGGTTCGAATAAAATCTGTGGTTCATAAATAACAAATTAAATTAAAAATGCTGTTGATTACTCACGGAAGATGCTGCTTTAGGAAGGCCATAAAATTATTTATTGCCCCTATTTTATAAGCTTGTCTCCTAGGTTGATAAACAAATATAGTAAACATAAAATAAAATCTATAATATTAGTAGACTTTATTCTAATTATATGATAGATTTTACAAAGAGCCTTACATAGAAATACGGATTGCAATCTAAGACACCTAAACGCTCTACTAAATTCGCTATGCGATACAGCTCCTGCCATTAAACGATTTAATACAAGCGGATCTGCGATAAAAGTATATAAAGGATAACGCATGCGGAGCATTAGCTGGGTAAAGCTCACTACAACATAGCAAGATAATCACCTGTAATTCAACGGTACGTCCCTGTCGGCATCAGCCTTTGAGCAGACCAGGAGCCATCGTCTTCATAAGGCCGAGGATTGACCCTTCGACTATGCTCGACAGCGGATGTACAGGTTTTGCCGCTGCCGATCAATAGCATACAGCAGACAAGTATTCTCATCTTCTTACCGATCATAATTGCCAGCTTCAAACTTACCGGGAGAAATTTTATAATCCCTGATGGCTCGGTCTAGTATGACATAAATAGAATCTCTATGTTCATCAATACCAGTTAAAATCACCCGATTTCCACCGTCAATTATTTTATAGGCAACCACAAATCTTTCGCGTATTTCTTTTGCTGCCAGTTCATCCGCTTTTGCAAATTCGCGAAGGCGCCGCGCTGTCCGCGCAGGTTTGGCGACATAATCGGCCTCATCTCCCAAGGAAGCTTTCACCTTAGCAGGAATCCAATCGGCTAGTGAAATCGCCGGGCGCTTTTCTTCAGGTCCTTTTGCCGATTTGAGGTAGTTGCGCACACCACCGTCTCCCCCCTCGCCAGCAGTGACGTTCCGCTGATCGGGTATCAGTTTATACTTATCTTCCAGGTACAAATGCTGATTTACCGTATCCACATAATAGTGAAAGGCACGCTGTCCACCGGCGACACCCGATATTTCAAATGTTCGGTTGACATCTCTTTTTGGATCACCACCACCATTGGATAGATCCAGTTTTAAGGGTTTATTCACTTTAAAAGTAAGCGTTGACCATTTTTCAAATGTTGCGGACTGCCAGCGTAGGCTATCGTAAGGATTAAAAGGCCGCAAGACCCCATTTAGACGAAATTCCGTGACCTCATAATTACCACGCAATTCCTGAACACCAGCTGTGGAGGGTTGTTTGTAGGGATCGTACCGAAAATCAACATATTGCAGATAGAAGAAAACGATCAAAAAAATAAAGATAATGATGCCTTTCAACCCGATTCTAATTTCATTTAATCTTCCTTTGAAGTTTGGAAAAAACAAGGCAATACGTGCTGGCTGTTCGCGAATAAATACTTGGTAATAGGGACCAAAATAAGGAACCAGCAGAAAAAGACTTAACAGTACGAAATAAGAACTATACACATGCACACCTCCGTCGTAGGCAAAGTTGACCACGACAATAGCGCCCAGAGCCCCGACTAACAAGGTCGCACCGACAGCCACCGTACGCCGAAAAAGCAACAAGGTACCGGCTGTTACTTCCAGTATGCCAGCAAATACCTGATACCAGGGTACTATCCCAAAGGAAAGCCAAAAAATCTTTTGGGCGGTCAAATCGCCATAGTCCGTATCCAGGATGCCATAAGATGGGTAAGGCATCTGTACCGGAAATAGTTTGGTAAAGCCAAACCCGATGATGCCCAGGCCAGCACGGTATCTAACAATGACATTGAGCCAATAATATAACCTGTTGTAACTGCGTTTCTCCTTTTTTAGCAGTTTGGCCAGCCCCGTCCATAGCAAACCCAAAAGGACCGCAAAAAAGAACGTATTTACCCAGATGCTGTACCCTTCCAAACGACTGCCAAAGGTCGTACGCCCAAACCAGCTGACACCCGAGCCAAAACGGCAGATATCATAGAGGTCCCTGTAATCCAGATTAAACCAGTTTATGGCAAACACATGCTTGTACCATAAAGGACTATTCGGAATGGAAATAATGATAAAAAAGATAAAACTTATGCGAAAGGCAATCCGTTGAAGGAGCGTCCATTTCGGTGTAGGTGCAACTTTTGCTCCTACCCTTTCTGTTTGTATTTTTTCAGCTATTTGCATGATATTTCGATTTAAGCTACCGTCAATTATAATTTAAAGCCCAGCCGGTCACGGCCACGTTTGCCAACTTCATAGAGCAGATACTTCTTATTTACTTTCTGAAGAGCTATGGAAAGTGTATCCCCTGTTGAATTGGTGCCATACAGCTGGATATGCGTACTGTCCGGCCGCAGCAGCTGTAGCCGCAGGCTATCGTTTGGATAGGCCGGATTCGGATTTTTCAGCAGGATAGTCCGATTGGGAGCAGTGGTATATCGATAGTATAACCGTCCCCCCACCTGTGTATACTCATAATCCCGCTGTTGGTCCGCCAGGAATTTAGCCGGCGCGGCTGTCTTTATAGCATCATTTATCCGTACACTTAAGGTATTCCATTGTTCAAAAACGACATCCCGCCAACGCTGTTTATTGGCTGGCGAAAATGGGATGGTATCCCCATTGATAATAAATTCGTCCACCAGATACTTACCAGCGATACCTGGTAAGCCCGGTTGCTCTGGGTAATATAGCGATGCCGTCTTACTGACCTCATACGATTTGAAACCTGCGAGACCGATAAATAGTAGCACAAAAAGTAGTTTAAAAATCCAGCGGGAATAGCCCAGGTGTACCTGCGACCAATCGAATTGCCAGCGTTGCGGAGAGGTGTAATCAAATTGGATCACCAGTTGAGCCAACCGTCTGGCATCGTAAAAGAAGATGGGCAGCGTCAACAATACCGTGAAAGCCGAGGCAAGATAATGGCGTCCGCCATAAGCCAGATCAGCGAGAAACACATTTCCATAAAATGGAATGATGATCAGAACGGCCAAAAAGGAAGTTCGCCGAAAGAGCAGCAGCACAGTGGCCAGTAATTCGATAACACCCAAAAAAATGACATATGCAGGTGCTGCAGACAGACTGAGATAAAGCTGTTTCCAATCTTCAAAATAACCATAAGGTGTATTCAGATGGCTCAGTGAAAGTGCTGGTGCAAAAATGGCAAATAGTTTCGTCAGTCCTGCCACAGACAGTATAGCAGCTAGGCGAAAGCGAACGAATATGCGTAGGAAATAGTACAGTGAGGCTTCCCGTCCCGGATCGACACGACCTTTGACAGTCCATAGTCCTGCCACAAGCGCAGCTATGGCAAGCAGCAGAAACCAGTCCGCAAAGCCCGATATGTCCCCAAAAAAATGAGGCAAGAAAATAACTAGGTTAAAAAGGTCGCTCAGTAGATATTGCCAGCTGATGCCTAGCAATTGTTGATAAAAATCAACTTGTAAGGGCACACTGAGCAAAAGGATAAAAACAATGCTCAGCCGCAGTAAATATCTTTTCCAAAAGGGAATGCCCGGAAGCGTTTGTATGGTAGTCATGGTATCTGTTTTTTAGCGTGAATAACCTGGGTTCTGTTGCAATACGGGGTCGGCCAACAACTGGCTATAAGGAATGGGCAGCAGCAGGCGAAAATCCTCCTGAATTCCCAAAGTCTGCTTGGCACGACCTGTTCGGACAAGATCAAACCAGCGGTGCGCTTCAAAAGCAAATTCCAGCCGGCGTTCATCTGCTATCCATTGTAAAATCTGTTCTTTGGCTGTCGACGAAGGACGTGCGGTCAATGCCGCGCGTGTACGGATTCGGTTGAGGTCCGTCAGGGCCTGCGTATAGTTGCCCAGCTGCGCACTAGCCTCGGCCCGAATGAAAAGAATTTCAGCAATGCGAATGATATAAGTAGGATCTTTGGCCGGATCGCGATAGTAGAGATTGCCATACCACCTCCCCTGATTATCCTTTGCAATGAGCTCACTACGTGCGCCCCCAGTCTCGGAGCTCGTCAACAGTTTGATCAATGCCGCGTTGGGCGCCCATTGCCTTGTGCCGCCGTTGGTTTGTGGCTGCCATTGTGTGCGGTGCGGATTCGGTTCATTGGCACTGTAAAAAAGTTCAAATATAGACTCCTTGGTTTCGGTAAGGTCGTTTTTAAAGAAACTATAATAAGGATTCAGGAGTTCGTAATCCTGATCCGCAGCAAGCACATTCGCATATTGAATGGCCTGTTGCCAATCCTGGCGATAGAGGTAATATCTCGCTTTGAGGGCCAGGATTGTTTTTTTGGTAAAAGCCGTACGGTCGGTGGTATTACTCAGCAAGCCTTCCGCTGTGTTCAAATCTTCAATTACACGCGCATATACCTGATCTGAGTTACTCCGTGCGATCCCCATATTCTCCCCGATCTTGGCAGTCGGGGCCGTGACAATTGGTACACCACCCCAGACCCGGACCAGGTCAAAATAATTAAGCGCACGGATGGCATAGGCCTGACCAAGTATATTTTGCTTGACCGCATCGCTGATATTCTGCTTGTCATAGTTTGTCAAATCCCGGATCACATTATTCGCCCGGTCGATGGACTTATAAATACCGTTCCATGCAGCCGCCAGGGTCGCATTTTCGGCATTGACCTTATGATTGATAAATTCCTGTATCTGTGATTGCGAGCCCGTCCACTCGATATTGTCTCCGGAGAGGTAGGCGATGGATTGATAGTTGACACTGTAATAATTCCGCAAGGCGGCATATACACCGTTCAATGCCGCTTTGGCAGAGGTCTCATCGTTGATCACCTGATCGCCGGCTATGGAGGTGCGCGGGTCTACATCCAAAAAGGAAGAACAGGACGAAAAGAAAACAACGGCCAATAGAAAGAGATAATATTTTTTCATGCTGTAGTTACAAGGTTAGATTAACACCCAATTGAAAACTCCGTGGTTGTGGCGGCGTACCCAGGTCGATGCCCTGTTCGTTTGCCGAACTGCTCGCGGCAGATTCAGGATCCAAGCCAGTGTATTTCGTCCATGTGAATAAATTTGTCGCCTGGACATACAGCCGTAGTTTGGTCAGCGACAGTTTTTCAAGCGCTGCCGCGGGAAGGTTATAGCCCAGGCTTAGGGACCGGAACCGCAGGTACGAACCATCTTCCAGCCATCGTCCGCCCCCATCTTTATAATTGTTGTTGTTTATACCGTCTGTACGCGGTACATCTGTTAGATCACCGGGTTGCTGCCAGCGGTCCAGATTCGACTTAAAGATCACGCGGGCGGCGTCACGTGCACCACCGGCCTCACCAAAAAAGCGGTTGTGGTTATAGATCTTATTACCGACCGAAAAACTCAGAAAAGTGCTTAGGTCCCAATTTTTATATGTAAAATTATTGGTAATTCCACCAAAAAAATCAGGCCATATACTCCCTAAGAGCTGGCGATCATCTGTCGTAATTTTGCCATCCCCATTGACATCTTCATAGACAGCGTCGCCAGTCTGGGAATCCACATAAAGCTGTTTATAGACCCAAAAAGAATACATTGGACTTCCTTCTTTAAATAAAATCAGGTCGCGGCTGCCAAAGTTCATAGGCTTGCTTAAATGTTCAATTTTGTTGACATTTCTGGCAATATTAAAGGCCGTGGTCCAGGTAAAGTTGTTCTGTTGTATGTTGGTCGAATTCAGGTTGAATTCAATCCCCCTATTAATTATCTCGGCCGCATTGTTTAAGTAATTGTCATAGCCCGTAGTCCCCGGCAGCACCGCTGTCAACAGCCCGTCCTTGGTCTGTTTATCGTAGTAATTAAAAGCGAAAGACACACGGTTATTGAAAAGAGATGCATCAATGCCCAGATTAAACTGCGAAGTTTGCTCCCAGGTCAGTTTCTCGTCGGCCAATTGTTCAGGAAACATTCCAGCTACACCACGGTAAGCGCCATTCACGCCAGACCATAGCTGCCGGGAGGCAAAGGAATTAATCCCGCTCTGATTGCCGGTAATTCCATAACTACTTCGGATCTTGAGGTCATTGATAAAAGAAATATCTTTGAGAAAGTGTTCCTTATTCAGCCGCCAGGCCAGGCCCACAGCGGGAAAGTAGCCCCATTGGTAGCCCTTATTGAATTTTGAGGAACCATCTGCCCGAAGCGAAAAATCGATCAGGTACTTATCGGCAAAACCATAATCAATACGTCCGAAGAAAGAAGCCAAGTTATATTTGTCCCAATCCTGGAAGCTGGTGGTATTGGCCGCAGATCCGATAATTTTAAAATCATTAGAGGCAAAGCCTTTGCCCGTAGCCGAAGTGAGCGAAAATGTGCTGCTTTGTAAGGTATTTCCCAGGAGCAGGCCAAAGGAATGCTGCGTACCGAGGCGCTTGCGATAAGTCAATGTCTGTTCATTGATCCAGGTCGTGGCCTGGCTGATCGCCGATGTTGCTGAACCACTGGGGCTGCCCGCAATCAAAAATTTATTCCAATACTCATGCTCATCATAGTGGTTGTAATCCACACTGAAGGTCGATCGAAATTTCAGGTTTGGAGAGATCTGATATTCCCCGTATACATTACCGATATACCGTAGACTAATGGAGCCTACATCGTAATTATCCAATAGCAGGGTCAAATTATCAAAGCCCGCCCTCCCGACCAGCTCCCCTTGTTCATTGTAGGGCGAAAGGTAGGTTGGCGTATGCAAGGCCGCCTGCAAGATTCCGCCCTGTGGTCCATCTCCGGCCCTTCCCTGATTGCGTCCTGTTCGTGAAATTGCGTTGCTCGACCCTACTTTGAGCTGCTCGTTGATCTTTTGATCCAAATTAAACCGAAAACTTGCGCGGTCAAAAGCGATCGGACGCAGGATGGATTCCTGCTTATTATATCCGGCGCCCAGATAGTAAGTCGTTTTGTCACTACCGCCATATAACGAGAGGTCGGCATTATATACCCCTGCAGTGCGAAATGCCTCGGAAAGTCGATCGTAAGTCTGCTGTTCTGCAGGAAGTCCACGCCCACCTTGAGCCGTTGAGATAAAAGGTTCAGGCTTGCCGATATTACGGTTGTATTCGTTGACCAGCTCCGCATGTTCGGGGCCGGTTGTCAGTTCCCAAAGCTTTGCTGCTTTTGCCCTGCCAGCATACAAATTGACGTCTATCTTGGTAGACTGTCCATTTTTACCACGTTTGGTCGTGATCAGAATGACACCATTGGCTCCTCTTGAGCCGTATAATGCGGTCGCTTCCGCATCTTTGAGCACCTCCACATAGGCTATATCTGAGGGGTTTAGATCAGCGATTGGGGACGTTGCTTTTCCGCCCGTGTTTAAGGTCTGAAGACTCTCGGAGTTAACAAACACCCCATCAATTACATAAAGCGGGTTGTTGTTGGCATTGATGGAAGTTGCTCCACGTAGGCGGATATTTAAAGCCTCGCCCGGCACACCGGTACTGCTACTGACCTGAACTCCGGCCACCTTGCCTTGCAATTGCGCATCGAAACTGCCCGTAGGGATTGTACTCACCTCCTTTAAGTCCACTTTTTCCACTGAGCCGATCAGATTCTTCTTGCCGACCGTGGTGTACCCCACTACAACCACTTCGTCCAGGTTGTCCGACGAACGTTGCAACTTGATCAAGACCGGAGAAGAATTGACGACCAATTTCATACGCTCATAGCCAACATACGATAGCATCAGCGTAAAAGGGAGCTTCTGACCGGTCACAAAATGAAAGTTTCCCTTTTCATCTGTTTTTACGCTATGCGTTACAGCCTCCAGCTGTACAGTGACACCTTCCAGCGGTTCACCGGAGATAGCATCAACAATTTTTCCTTGCAGGGTTGCATTAATAATAGGCTCACCGGCTATCTGGGCAACTAGCTTGACCGGAATAAAAGCCATAGTGAGCAGGATACAAAACAAAATATGTTTTGCATGCTTGATTTTTTTCATGAATGAGCGTTTAAATAGTGTACTGAATAAGTGCCAACGCCAATTGATCACCTATGATTGTCATCTGCTTTTCAAAAGAACTTGTTGTCTTTTGAAATTCATCGGAAAGCTACTTCAGCGACACATTCGCCCGTTCAAATTCAAGCTATGATCATTAAAAGATTGTTTTTTAAAAGAATACAAGGAGTAAATTATAGTATTCATGCGGTCTAGTTGTTTAATTAGTAACTCTGTTTAATATCGTTGCCAACGCCAATTGATTCAACGGATATGTAAATATAGAAAAGTTAATAATAAATTCTACTAAACTTATAGACTATTTTTTTTTATAAGGCCGCTTCTTATATCTCAAGCAGCAGTTACCGCTCAAAAATATTATATAATTCACCTACTTAATAGATAGCTAACGTTGCCTCTTGTCTCAGATTTTTCTTAAATCCGCTATTTACCGAACAACTCCAGTGCTTTTATTATTTTACGGTCTTTTCTTAAATCTTCGAGGTTATCACCTTCCAGGACTTCAACATCAGGTAATAAACCGCCGTGATAATCATGAAGCTGTTTAAATACATCCTCATATAAGGGTGCCGTTTCATCAATGGAGTTTAGGTTTAATGATTTATGGTATAGATCACGTTTTATGGCCTCGAGGTTTTCCGTATGGATTGAGTTGAAGGCTATCAGTTCGATCGTTTTATCGATAAATGATTTTACGCTGTCATTCTTAAAACCTTGGGAAAAAGAAAATGTCGAAGATAATAGCAGCCATAGCAATAAAAAAAATCTGGTCATCACATCCCAAACTGTCCATTTTCGTACAAATACCGTTCGGGATCGAACAAAATCTCCCACACATAAAGAGATTAAAAAACTTATTTTCAATACATTAATCAATTGGCAAACGAATTGGTACAAGCTTCAATAAAAACCGATCCCTATGCTTCAAAATTATTTCAAAATAGCCTTTCGTCATCTTCTGAAAAACAAAGGTTTTACAGCAATAAATATTGTCGGGCTAGCGACAGGAATGGCTGCAGCTATCTTGATTATGCTATGGGTCAAAAGCGAATTTAGCTTTGACCGGTTTTATTCCAAGACCAGCCAGATTTATGCCGTGGGCATAAAAGATATCTGGGCAGGCGATGCTGTGCAGCATTTCTACACGCCTAAGCCGATGGCTGCTGCTTTGAAAACAGACTTTCCGGAGATCAATCGTGTTACGAGGGTCAACAAGGGTACCGGATTCCTACTGACACGGGGCGAAACCAAACTTTCAAAACAGCAGGGTGTTTTTGTAGACAGTACATTCTTAAAAATATTTGATTATAAAATTGTGGCGGGCAATCCTGCCGAAGCGCTGAAAAATCCCGGTCAGATCGTTTTGACCCGATCTTTGGCAGCGCGCTTATTTGGTGATACCGATCCTATCAACCAGAGCATCAGACTGGACAGCACCCAGATTTCAACGGTCTCGGCCATCATTGAAGACATCCCCGATAATTCCTTTATGAAAGGAACAGCTTATCTGGTCCCCTGGACATTGATGGAAAAAATAGGTTATTCGGATGATTACTGGGGAAATCAGTCTGTACAGACTTATATCGAACTGGACAAAAACGTCAATACCGACCAATTTCAGCAACGCATAAAAAGCTTTATGCAGAGACATACCGAAACCAAAGTAGAGAATTTTATTGCTCCTATAGCCGATAAATGGCTTTACAGTAACTTCACTGATATGGGCAGGCCGACTTCACAGCGCATCGGAATGGTCCATTCATTTATCGCAGTTGCCTGTTTTATTCTGATCATCGCCTGCATCAATTTTATGAACCTCAGTACGGCCCAGAGTGAAAAAAGAGCAAAGGAAGTTGGAGTCAGAAAAGTTATCGGTGCCAATAAAGGATTATTAATCGGGCAATTCCTGACCGAATCCATTCTGATTGCCTTCATTTCAGGCTTATTGTCCTTGCTGATCACCCAGAGCGCACTCCCCTTCTTTAACGATTTAATTTCAAGAGAACTATCCATACCATTTAATGATGTGCTGTTCTGGTCAGTCTTTATCGGCTTTGTACTTCTGACCGGCATCCTCTCGGGAAGTTACCCCGCCTTCTATCTGTCGGCGTTTGTTCCCGTAAAAGTATTAAAAGGTAAGCTGCTCCATATCCAACGCAAATTTAATCCACGGAAAGTGCTGGTTATTGCGCAGTTCTGTATCGCCATCACACTGATTATAACCACACTATCGATCCGGAAGCAAATAAAATATGCACAAGACAGAGAATTAGGCTATAACAAAGACAAGCTTATCCATGTTATTGATCAGGGTGATATCCGTAAAAACAGGACGCTGATCAAAAATGCGTTGCTCCATTCTGGCATTGCCACGGATATCGCCAGGACCTCCTCGCCACTCACCGAAAACTGGAGCAACAATTCCATGGGCTGGGACGGCAAGCCCAAAGATGACAATACCATTTTCGCGCGGATGGGTGTAGACGACAATTTGGTCCGTACCGCCGGATTGCAATTAGTGAGCGGACGGGACTTTGACCTGGCTAAATTCCCGACAGATTCTGCCGCCATGCTCATCAATGAGTCGGCCGCAAAGGTTTTTAATTTTGATGATCCGATCGGAAAGACAGTCGTCGACGGCAGGAACTGGCATATCATCGGTGTCATCAAAGACTTCGTTCAGGAGTCTCCCTTTAATCCTATCACCCCATTGGTTATCCAGGGCGCTTTTTCAGGGTCCAATGTGACCAATATCCGATTAAACAATCATATCGCAACAGCGGATGCATTATCAAGGATGACGGAAATTTTCAAAGAATATAATCCGGATTATCCATTTGAATATTCCTTCGTGGATGCCCAATATGCCGAAAAATTTAAAGATTTCCAGCAGCTGAGCAAGTTTTCCAGCCTCTTTGCTGTATTGACTATTTTTATTTCCTGTCTAGGCCTATACGGTCTGACCGCCTACATGGCCGAGAATCGGACCAAGGAAATCGGTGTGCGTAAAGTCCTGGGCGCATCTATCTTTTCCGTCACGAGGATGTTGTCAAAGGAGTTTATTGTTTTGGTCCTTTTATCCTGCCTGGTTGCATTTCCGATTGCCTATTATATCACTGAGCGTATGCTAAGCACGTATACCTATCGCATTCAGATGACCTGGGATCTTTTCTTTATTGCCGGAACGGGCGCTTTGGCACTGGCCCTGCTCACGGTCAGCTATCAATCCATCAAAGCGGCGATGGTCAATCCGGTGGATAGCCTGCGGGATGAATAGCAAACGGCGGCAGTTAACCGACGAAATCGTCGACCTCCTGCCAATCGTTTTATTTGGGCCAGTCTGTTGCTAAGTACATTGCAACCAGTGCACTTAGCAATAGAACTACCTCACATGGCCTAATTGCTGCTGTCTTCCAGCAGTGCATTAACGCACCAGAGATAAGGCGCCTGTCCATGATAATCGCCTGTATGGCGCGGACGATCATAATAATACTGTTTGTCGTTCTTTTTATTGGTCCCCACACAGACCTCGGATACGGCACCTTTATCGTCCACATATTTTGTTAATGCCAACCAGGCATTCCGGGCCACCATGCTGTATTGTTTGCCATTTAGCCAGCCCTGTTTAACACCCGATATCATCGCATAGGCAAACATCGCCGATCCGGAGGTTTCTGTCCAGCAATCCGACTGATCGATCAATTGATTCCATAAACCACTTTTCGACTGGTATTTTTTGAGGCTCTTCATCATCTTCAGATAGCCTTTCAGGATACGGGGCCGGTCCTGGTGATCCTGAGGCAATACCCGCAATAATTCGGTCATCCCCGCAGCCATCCATCCATTGCCCCGCCCCCAATAGTAAGGGACATCCGGCGCATGATAAAACAAGCCATTGGGACGCTGTAGATCGTCCAGATAAAGTACCATCTCCTTGGCTGCACGATCCAGGTATTTCGGATCGGCCGTTGCCCTGAAAGCCTGTGTCTGTAGAATCGTAATCATGTACATATCGTCGATCCAAAGACGCGTCTGCCAGGAATAGCCTTTTTGCGCCCAGTCTTTTTCAGCCTGACTGGCGTTTTGCGGTACTTCCCATTGCGTATCCGCGTAAGGAAGCCCCAGATCCAGGTAATTTTTATCCTTCGTGAGTTGATAAAGCCGTAAAGGGAGACTTCCGAACATATTTAAGTCGACGTGATTTTTAATCGGCAGCAAGTTATGCTCGACCGACGTTAATTTAGAAAAGCGGTCTTTCATTGCCTGCATCAGCTCCTGATCGCCCGTCAAGTGAGCATAGTTAACAGCTCCCGTCCAGTAAAAAGTCTCGGGATAGCTGATCCATTTACCCACATGGAGCATATGTTTGCCTGTGATAAAACGGTGCGCAATCCGATAGCCTACTTCCTTTGGCCCTGCTCCTGCAGGAAAATTTGTTAGCTCCGTTTGTCCAATACAAAATTTAAACGGAAGAAAAAGTAAAAACAAAAACACATTTTTTATCATAACAAAAGGTATTGATTTTTAATCTATTGAACTTTCAAAAACAGGCCTGAGCGATTCGCGTCTGTGCAAATCAGCTCGGCCCCTATACGCCTGACTACTCTGCCTTGGCTTCATCCGCAACTGCATCCTCCCACTTTTCCCATACTGGAGTTGCCGCGTTATAGCCGTCGTAGCCATAATTTTGCTTTAATTGCCCTTTAATGTTGGAGGTAATTGCCACATTCGGAATTGGCCAGTACATATTCTTTTTATCCATGGTGTAGTTTATATCACTGAGACCTGTAGCATTCACATGAATGACACCTTTATTATAGAGGCTGTAATGCACGATACGTTGGTACCAGTAGCTTCCCCCGCTAGCATCTGTACCGCTCTGCTTATCGAAATTTTCCAGATTATACACGTTCCCCCATTCATCGGGTTTACCACTGCGGGCCAAGCACAGGGATACCCGCTTCAGTTCGACATTTCGCCATTCCTCCCAATAGAGTTCACGTGCCCGTTCATTCATAATATCACCGATAGTTACGGCGCCGGGATACAGTTCCGTACATTTTGCCCGCTGACGCACCGCATTCAGATCGTCTTTTATCGTTCCATCGGCGGGATTGATATAATATTTTGCTTCAGCACGCAAAAGGTAAGCTTCCGCCAAACGGTACAGATACCAGTCGGCAATACCACCATTCGTTGCACCCCTTGAGCCGTCCGACCCGCTGATATTGGCCTCGCTGACGGGGTCCTCCAGAAAAAACTTATAATGCGGCACATCGTACCAACGGCGAATGGAATCCGTACATAACAATTTGCCCGTTTCTGGATCTTTCAGTGCGATCGGTTTTCCAAAATCTTTTGACGCTTTGTTATTTACCTTATAGTCTTCCATGCGCACCCAGTTGCCTACTTTTGAACTGTGGCGCAAGTCACCTTCATCCGGTTTACCGTTGACAGACCATACCCCCTTTGACTGAAAAGCCGTGGGACGGAACGTAGCAATTCCGCGTCCAAAGGCGCGCATATAATCGTATTTTGCGTTGTAATCCGGCGTGTTTCGTTTGATGTTTAGCAAGGCCTGTTTACCATCCGTTGTCTGTATCCGATTATCAAAGACAAAGGGATATAGAATACGCATAGTCAGCATTTTTACAAAAGACTCCGCATCGGCACCCCGGTTAGGCATCCCCATGATCACTTCCCGGTTAGTCGGAATTAATTTATTTTCGGGACGGTGCATATCCCAGATGACATTGCGGCTAATAGGCCAAGTCTGCGCCTCGCCCCCATCGTTGAACGTTCCAAAACTTTCGGTCATCAGAGAATACCCCGATTGATCAATTAGGATATCCGTCTGTTCTTTTGCTTTCTGGTACTCCCCCAGAGCCAGGTAACATTTTGTCAGCAACATCCGACAGGCTCCCTTATTGATCATGCCGATCAGGTTCATATTTTTCTGGTCCGGCACCCATTGTACAGCAAATTCCATGTCTTTGGTGATCATCTGCAAAATGGCGTCACGTTTGGTACTGCGGTAGTTTTGTTTTGGTACATCGATAATGGTCGTCACCAAAGGCACATCCCCATATTCAAATACCAATGCCATATACCGAAAAGCGCGGTGAAAGTAAGCGCGGCCTTTGTAGGCATTTTTATCCTGTTCACTCAAGGTTTGTACCTGGTCCACATACTTGATAATGGTATTGGCATAACTGATACCTTTATAGGTCTCCTGCCATAAATACCACATACTATTAGAGCGGTCTAGATTTTGCAGGCTGGAATTGTCGCTTGTCGGTGTCAGCATGTTGGCGACGTCTGCCAGCATACTACGCTTGTCCGTATTGCTGGCGACCATCAATTCTGAGAAGATGTATTCTGTCCCGAGGGTCAGCATTTCATTATTATCCGTGGCCCAATACCCTTTCAGGTGACGGTCGCAGATGGCCATGGCGGACAGCAGTCCAGACTCGGTATTAAAGGTCTCATTGGGTAAGTAGATAGACAGTGGGTCTGGCTGTAGAAATTCCTTCGAACAGCTGCTTATGGCAAGCGTACCGGCAAGCATCATTGCGATACCCTTGCTTATGGATCCGAATGTATTTATTGTATATTTCATAGTTATCAATTCATGAGGTTATAAAGATAGATTCACACCGAAGGTAAACACACGGGAGGCCCATCCCTGGGGGTTATTGTCGGGATGAAATGTTTCAGGATCACCATATTCCCAGTCTTTGGTCCAGGTAGCCACATTGCGGACCGTGCCATACAGCTTGACCCGGTTTAAGTGATACCTGGATGTCAACGCTGTCGGTAGTGTATAGCCTACCGAGATATTGTCCAGGCGGATAAAGGAACGGTCATAAAGCCGCCGGGCACCCTCCGCCCCGACCGGCCCTTTGGCTTCGATCCGGCCATAGCGATCCGTTGGATTGTCCGGCGTCCAGTATTCCTTGGCAGGCAGATTGGCCAGTCCGTATGCCATCCGGCCCCCATCATCATCATTATTCAGGTAATTGCCTGATAGGCTTTTATGACCCATCGAAGAGTAGATGTTAAATGAAAAGCTCAGGTCTTTCCATAGCGTAAATTCATTGCGCATCGCCCAACGGAAGCGCGGATCTGTCTGTCCTAAAAACACCTTATCGTTATTATTATAAACAGGTTTTCTTCCGTCGGCATTCACCACATCATCAGCGGTATAGGGATTGGCTACCTTGGGGTCGCCTGGTGCCTGCCCATATCTCGCCGCTTCCGCAGCTTCATTGGCCTGCCAGATACCCGTCACCTGATAGTCCCAGATCGCGCCAATGGGCTGACCGATAAACCAGCCATTCGAAATCTCGTCCATTTCCTTGCGGCCTATCACATTACCATTTGCGTCCAGTACATCTTCGTAGTTCTTATAGAGATGTACAATCTGATTTTTGTTGTACGAGAAACTGAAGGTGGTGGACCATTTCAGGTTGTCCTTTTGCAGGTTGACCGTATTCAAGGTCAGTTCAATCCCTTTGTTGTCCACTTGCCCCAGATTTGTCGTGATGCTGCCAAAGCCCGTAAAGTTCGGCAGCTTCTGCTCCATAATCATATCGTGGGTCTGCATCAGGTAATATTCCAGACTACCGGAGATCCGGTTTTTTAAAAATCCAAAGTCCAGACCAAAATTCCATGCGGTGGTCTTTTCCCATTGCAGGTTGGGATTGGCCAGGCGGTCAACCATCAGGTAACGGTATTGGACCAGTTCGCCGGCGGAGTTGAGGTAGCCATGCATTTTTCCGCTGCCGGAATAGAGGTTTGCAAGCGCCAGATTGGGATCTGCAAGCTGGCGGTTCCCATTTTTACCATAGGAAGCACGCAGTTTACCATAATCTAGGACATCCGTCCATTTAAAGAATTTCTCCTTGCTGAAGTTCCAGGCCAGCGCTACCGAAGGAAAAGTAGCATAAGGATTAGAAGTCCCAAAGGCCGAATAACCATCCCGTCGGATGGAAGTGGTCAGCATATAACGGTCATCATAAGAATAAAATAACCGGGCCAACAGGGCATCTGCCGTCTGATGGCTATCGTAACTGTCGAAGCTGCTATTTTCCTTTGATCCATTTTTGGTATTGTGGAAACCGAGCGCATCTGAAGGTAAAATGTTACGTGCTTCGATACGGTCTTTCCAGGACTGCTGTTCCTCGGCTTCCTGCACCAGCGTCAACATGACGCGATGTTTGTCCACAAAAGTGTGCTCCCAGTTGATGGTATTGTTGAGTGACCAGTCAAAGCGTTTTGTCTGCTCGCGGTTGGCCCCCCGATCGGCAGGATTCGATCCGGGGAGTTCGGCCGACATGAAATAGCGGTCATGGAAATATTGCAAACGGGGCGATGCATTAAAGGAATACGTGATATTGAACGGCAGTTTTATTTTCGCATTGAAGATGGAATTCAGTACCGTATAGCCCTTGTCCAGTTCAAGATAGTTCTGCAGAAAATCATAGTTATAACCGCGCTGGCTGAATTGTTCACTGAGCGGATATTGCAGGGCGTTGCCGTTGGCATCCGCATAATCCGCGTAAGGACTGTTGCGCAGCTCCTGATCCAGGTCAATGTCTATATTTCCGTCAGAGCGATCCTGAAAATTAACATTGGCCCCCAGCTCCAGCCATTTGTTTACATGCGCGTTGATTTTCATATTTGCCCGGACGGCCTTGTAGGTGTCACTGATGACGGCACCCTCATTTTTAAGGTAGCCCATAGACAGGTAATAGTTCACCTTATCGCTCGCACCGCTGATACTCGCATTATAATCCTGGTTGAATCCCGTGCGAAAGGTATGGTCGGCCCAGTCCACAGCCTTTCCGTTCAGAAAATTCTGCAGGGCATTTCCCTGCAGCCCCAGGCGGCGGCCCCAGATACTTTGATCGGACTCCCCATTTTCATTTGTTGAAAGCGCACGCCAGGAATCGAGCGATAAAGACGAAGGCAGCTGATCCGGATTGAGGTAAAATCCATAAGGCACGGTGAGGTTGCCGTTATCGTCGCGCGTCTGATAAGCTTCATATAGCCCCGTTTCTGGATCAATACCATAGGTATTTTTGGTATACCAATCCTCCCGATGCTGCATGTAAGCGGCGGGACTGAATCTTTTGCGGTAGTTGCTCAATTGCGTCGCACCGGCATTCATGGTCATATTGATTGTCGGCTTGCCCTGTTTACCCTTTTTTGTACTGATGATAATCACGCCACTGGCCGCTTTGGAGCCATAAATCGCGGCGGCGGAGGCATCTTTCAAGATGTCGATCTGTTCAATGTCATCTGGGTTGATTTCCGAAAGTTCACCATAGAATATCATGCCATCAAGCACAAGCAGCGGATTATTATGGCCACTGTTACTGTCGTAAACCGAACGTTTACCGCGCACCTCGATCGATCCGCCACCTTTTGCCGAAGCGTCATAGCCAATATTCATTCCCGCTGTACCGCGCAAGATATCCTGCACCGTTTTGGGGTTTTCATTGGCTATTCGATCCGGAAGGATCTGCGTCACCGAACCCGTCAGGTCTTTTTTACGCATGGTGCCATAGCCCACCACCACGACCTCGTCCAATTCATCTGCCGATGGATTCAGGACGACGTTCAGTATTTTAGCTTGTGTAAGGGAAATTTCCTGGCTCTGGTAACCAAGAAGCTTGAAAACAAGCTTTTCTGCGCGCTGGGGAACCGCAATGGAATAGGAACCGTCGGCCTGTGAGGCTGTACTCATTGTACTCCCCAGCACATTGACGGTGACACCAGATAACGGCTGCCCGTTGCTATCCGATATTTTACCCGTAATTTCACGGTTTTGTACAACCAATCCGGCGATTGATTTTAATGCTGTGTTGGCTTTTAATGCTGTAGTCGGACTACCAAAAGCCACCAGACAGAGCAACCAGGACGAGGGTATCCGATGGCTTTGTTTAAGTTTACAATAGTTTCTCATAAAGCAATATTTACTTTGAGTTGTTTAGAAATTTTATAATTGGTCTCCTTGTATTAAGGAATTTTAACTGTAAAAGTGAAGAATAGCATTTAGAAAAATAGGATGCAATCGTATCAAAAAAGTGCTATTTTGTCTCAATAAAACGATTTTCGATATAAAAAAATAAATATATATCCGAGATCTGCCGTAGAATTTTTGTAAACTCAGCCAAATACCCGAGATTGAAAATTTAACTACAACGTTTGCGTAATTTAACTACAACGTTTTCGTATTTTTCTTATTACAGATCGACCTTGCAAAATGAGGCTCCAGCAAAAGGGATCCACTCCTTGTTTCCACTTATTCGGGCATAGCGGGAGAATTGGAACAGTAAGTTTCCTATAAACACAAAAAGCCAAGAATATTCTTGGCTCAATGTTATCTATTATGCGAAGCTCGGATCTTAGGACATCCTGTTGCAGGCATATTCATGCTGCCGGATACAGGCATGGGTCGTAGCTCGAAATCACAACTGGCATTGGAATCGCTACGATAAGACCGAAGCCGTTTCTGTTTCGATGCTATAAACAAGTTCGTATTCACCCTCTTTATAAGGGAATCGGTTCATCTCGTCAAGCTCCCGGGTCATTTCGATACAATCCAAAAAATTTTGTTTGCAGCCTTCGATCGTTTCCCCATAAGAGGTTAATACAACCGGGCAGTTTACCGTTTTGGCCCAGAAGCCTTCATTGTGCTTTTCGATTCTAATTTCAAGTTGGTTCATATCTCTTTTTTATGTTTGGCAACCCCACTGCGGAAAACGCTATTTTTAACTATTTCCTCAGAAAGCAAAGTTGCCTTTCAACTAATTTTGTCGAAAAATAGTAAATAAATTGGTTTATCTCCCGCTTATTCAAGACCAGATTTCAATCTTTTTAGGACATCAGACCCTATCCTATTTAAACTTAGCAGGATAAATTTTCAACAATTGGACGCTATCTATCCATGGCTTTATAAGATGTATCGCTTAGCCTCTTAATGATTCTTTTCCCCAAGCTCTCCGGCCTCTAGGTTGATTTGGCAATAGTTACTGTCGGCATTTTTCCATCTTAGTCCCCAATGGTGCAGATCCAGGATGATCCTGAGCAGTTCCTTGCCTTTCGCTGTTGGCCTGTAGCGCATCTGCGGTGGCGTGGTATTTTCAATATCCTCGCTAACGACCAGCGATTCCTCCTTGAGCTCTCTTAGCCGTTTGCTCAGGACCTGGTCTGAAAGCGTTGGAAACATTTTTTTTAAGGTACTGAATTGCGATACGTCCTCTGCAATACAATATAAAATCTGCATTTTCCAACGCAGTGCTATTTGCAGCAGCACTTCGTTCACATCGCATGCCTGTGCCAAAGTCTGCAGATTTTCGGTATTTGTTGATTGTTCTTTTCTGGGTGTTGCCATTTTAAATATCAAATTATAGCCACTCACTTCAGGATGAGTTATTGTGCGGACAAAAGCTTGCCTATACCTTTGTCAGGTATTAAAAACAGTATAAAATTAAAAAAAATGAAACAATTGAGAACTTTATTTCTGCTGCTCCTGCTATTAGGCGGTATCCTATCCGGCTACGCACAAAACCAAGATCGCCGCCCGACCTATGTGCTGGTACATGGCGCCTGGCATGGTGGCTGGTGCTGGCAAGACGTCGCACAAAGGCTAACTGATGCACACTACAAGGTCTACTCTCCTACGCTGACTGGACTTGGCGAGCGCAAACACCTGATCCAGCCGACAGTAGATATCGACACCCATATTCAGGACATTGTCAACCTGATCGAGATGGAAGACCTGCATGAGGTATATCTCGTGGGGCACAGCTATGCCGGCGCCGTGATTGCCGGAGTTGCCGACCGCATTCCATCACGATTGCACAAATTGATTTTTCTGGATGCCATGATCATTGAAGATGGCCAGAGCCCCATCTCGCTGCAGCCCGAGGCTGTGCGTGAGCTTCAGCTCAAAAATATTCAGCGGAAAGAAAACTTCGCGCCTTTTGATGTTGGATTATTTGGGGTGACAGCTCCCAAGATGGTTTCCTGGGTCAAGGAAAGACTTAGCCCACAGCCCTACGGTACATTTGCCCAGCAACTGCGCCTAAAAAACCAATATGGGAATGGATTACCCTTGGTCTATATTGCCTGCACGTATCCACAGCTCCCCATTATGAAGGAGATGAGCGAAAAGGTTCGCGCTGACCGCAAGCTCAACTGGCAATATCGGGAGATCGCCACTGGGCACGACGTCATGCTGACTGAACCGAAAAAATTGGCCAATATGCTCATGGGCCTAGTGGACTGAATTTTGGCTGGTTGCCGAGTCTATTCCTCGGCAATCAACCAAGCTAAGCAACTAACAATAAATCCGTTGGGACTTTAAAAGAAAACATGAAATGCTGCATCGTAACCGTTAAGCTTAAGTATCACGGTCGATACCGTTCGAAAAACTCATAAGTTCGCAACAACTGATCGAGTCGCTGGCCGACGTTTCCGGAGCGTGTGATCTCGTGATCTGCCCCTGGGTGTCTGACATATTCCGTCTGGCGGCCCAAATACTTGAGTTGCTTGTATAGAAAATCACTCTGCACCGGACCGGTACGATTGTCCTGCTCCCCATGAAAAATAAGTAAGGGGGTTTTTATCTTTTCGGCATAAGTGGTCGGCGATTGCGCTAGGAGGATATCCCGCATCCCCTTCTCCCAGGGAAACCCGCCAAAATAACGTTTCAACATCGGCCACACATTGGCGCTGCCAAAAAAGACGTAAAGGTCATATACACCACGTTGGCTCGATGCCGCACGGAATCGGCTGTCATTCGCCAATATCCAAGTGGTCAGATAAGCGCCATAGGAGCCTCCCGTGATAAACAGCTGTGCGCTGTCTACGATACCTGTCGCGAGCGACCGGTCAACGGCTTCCAGCACATCACGTGCCGGCCCCGTACCCCAGTCTTTAAAATTAGCCTTTAAAAAATCAGCTCCATAGCCGCTCGAACCGCGGGGATTGGAAAACAATACCGCATAGCCCCGCGCACGAAAGTATTGGTATTCAAGCCACATGCTGGCATCCGCAGGTCCGAACATCGATGCTGGCCCACCATGAATTTCCACCAGTAAAGGATAGCGCTTCCCTTCTTGGTAATTGACAGGTTTCAACAGCCAATAGTCCACCTCAAGTCCCTTTTCATTTCGAAAACTTTCCTTCT
>Ga0153980_1000046_pt1 | contig 111819 bp, 87 predicted proteins | sample TSGA064MetaG_FD_104722 | JGI IMG/M metagenome (GOLD analysis project Ga0153980, IMG submission 104722) | Attine ant fungus gardens microbial communities from Georgia, USA - TSGA064 MetaG | ecosystem: Host-associated > Fungi > Mycelium > Unclassified | place: USA: Georgia, Magnolia Springs State... | reverse complement strand
TCCAGCAGCTGATAGAGATAGTCGGCATTAAAGGTATAAATGCCCATGCTGGCCAGCGCCTGGGTGTCATCGCCCGGCATCGACGGCGGATCGGCCGGTTTTTCCAGGAAATCTACCACCTTGTTTTCAGCGTTGACGGCCATTACGCCGAACGCGCTGGCCTCTTCAATCGGCACAGGCAAACAGGCGATGGTACATTTTGCGCCGTTTTCAACGTGGTCCAGCAGCATGCGCGAGTAGTCCATCTTGTAGATATGGTCGCCCGCCAGGATCACGATATATTTCGCCTGATAGCGGCGGATAATATCGAGGTTTTGCGTAACGGCATCCGCCGTGCCCCGATACCAGTGTTCCGTAGAGAGACGCTGCTGAGCGGGCAGCAGATCGACAAACTCGTTCATCTCCTCGTTTAGAAATGACCAGCCGCGCTGGATATGCTGCACCAGCGTGTGCGACTGATACTGCGTGATCACCGCGATCCGCCGGATCCCGGAGTTCAGGCAGTTCGACAGGGCAAAATCGATGATGCGAAATTTCCCGCCGAAGTGGACGGCTGGCTTGGCGCGTTTCGCGGTGAGATCTTTTAACCGCGTGCCGCGTCCGCCCGCCAGGATCAGGGCTACAGTTTGCGACGGCAATTGTCTTGCCAACATCAGAGGGTCGTTCTTATCTAAAGTGGCCATGCCTGACTCCTGTTATGGTTGTTCCTGGAACACGCACACGCCGTGTGCGGCGCCATGCCAGACAGTTAACAGAATCGGGTTATCATCCCCGGCGAAGGGCGGAACAGCATGCCAGCGCCCCGGTGGCAGTTTGATATCGCACACTTCTTCGGTGGCGTTAAGCGTAACCAGCCAGTTATGCGACAGCCTGATCTGGAGTCGGCGCACGCCCTGCCGCCAGTCACTGGCGGTCATCGGCTTGCCTTCCGGCCCCAGCCACTCCACGTTGCCGTCGCCTGGCTGCCACCAGCGATCCGCCTGTAGCGCCGGAATGCGCTTGCGCAGATGGATTAAGGCGGCAGTAAAATTGAACAATCCACTGTTGTTGTTTTCCCAGTCGAGCCAGGTCAGCTCGTTATCCTGACAGTAAGCGTTGTTGTTGCCGTGCTGGCTATGACCGTGCTCGTCACCCGCCAGCAGCATCGGCGTGCCCTGCGAGAGCAGCAGCGTGGTCAACAGCGCATGCACGCTGCGCAGCCGATGCTCCGCCACCAGCAGCGGCGCGTTCAGTCCTTCCACGCCGTGGTTGTAACTGTAGTTGCTATTGTGGCCATCGCGATTATCTTCACCGTTGGCTTCGTTATGCTTGTTGTTAAAGCAAACCAGATCGGTAAGCGTAAAACCGTCGTGCGCGGTAATCAGATTGATAGTGGCGGAGGGCAGTCGACCTTCCTGCATAAAGATGTCGCTGGAAGCCGCAAAGCGCGTGGCAAAATGGCCGTTGCTGATATCGCCGTGCAGCCAGTAACGCCGCATCGCATCACGATACTGGTCGTTCCATTCGGCAAAAGGCGCGGGAAAATTGCCGACCTGATAGCCATCCGGGCCGATGTCCCAGGGTTCTGCAATCAGCTTGCACTTTGAAAGTAGCGGGTCTTCCTGTAGCACTTCAAAGAATGATGCGTGCGGATAATATTCCGGCGTGCGGCCCAGTACCGTCGCCAGGTCAAAACGAAAACCATCAACGTGGCAGACTTCGACCCAATAGCGCAGACACTCCAGCGTCCAGTTCATGACGTTGGGATGGCTGATATTCAATGTATTACCGCAGCCGGTCCAGTTTTCGTATTTGCCCTGCTCGTCTACCCAATAGAAGCTTTTGTTATCCACGCCGCGCTTGTTGAGCGTAGGCCCGTTTTCATCCAGCTCGGCGGTATGGTTAAACACCACGTCCAGAATCACTTCGATCCCTGCCGCGTGCAGCGCTTTTACCGCCTGCTGAAACTCATCGCGCGGATGCAGGCTGTCGACGCCGGACGCATAGCGCGAATCCAGCGCATAGGTTGCCAGCGGGTTATAGCCCCAGTAATTGGTTAACCCGAGCCGTAACAGCCTGGGTTCATGCGCAAAGCAGGCAACCGGCAGCAGTTCCAGCGTCGTAATACCAAGGCGCTTGAAATAATCAATCATCACAGGATGGCCGAGTGCGGCATAGGTGCCGCGCAGCTCCGGTGGAATGCCGGGATGCCGCCTGGTCAGGCCGCGCACGTGGGCTTCATAAATCACCGTGGATCCCCACGGTACGCGCGGCGGCTGGTCATCTTCCCAGTCAAAATCGTCCGCCAGCACCACGCTTTTCGGCGCGATGGCGGCGCTGTCCGACGTATCCATCTCCTTTACGCCACACTGGAAACGCGGATCGTCCGTTACTTCGCCCACCACCTCGCGAGCGCAGGGATCGATCAGTAGCTTATGTGGATTAAAGCGATGCCCGGCTTCCGGCTGCCACGGCCCGTAGACGCGGTAACCATAGTGCTGCCCTTCTTTGATAGCGGGCAGATAGCCGTGCCAGATATCGCCAGTTCGCGCCGGAAGCTCAATGCGCGTTTCGTGGCCTTTATCGTCAAACAAACAGAGTTCGACCCGCTCGGCATGCTGGGAAAACAGCGTAAAATTGACGCCTTTACCGTCGTACGTCGCGCCCGAAGGCGTTGGCTTACCGGACTGCACTGAACTCATGAAGCCTCCCTGACCAGCCAGACCGTCGCTAACGGTGGCAAAGTCATACTGACTGAGTGTTCACGGTTATGGCTTGGCAGCGCCTCGCTTTCAATCACGCCCAGGTTGCCCACGTTGCTGCCGTGGTACCAGGCCGAATCGGTGTTCAGCACTTCCCGCCAACTGCCCGGCTGCGTCACGCCGAAACGATAATCGTGACGCGGCACCGGAGTGAAGTTACTGGCGACGATCAGCTCATTGCCTTCACGATCGCGACGAACAAAAACAAACACGGAGTTTTCAAAATCGTCCACCACCAGCCACTCAAAGCCCATCGGATCGAAATCGAGCTGGTAGAGCGGCGCGTGACTGCGATAGGTGTGGTTAAGATCCTTCACCAGACGCTGCACGCCGTGGTGCCAGCCGCCTTCCTCTTCCAGCAGGTGCCAGTCAAGGCTGATGTCGTGGTTCCACTCTTTGCCCTGAGCGAATTCATTGCCCATAAACAGCAGTTTTTTGCCGGGGAAGCCAAACATCCAGCCGTAATAAGCGCGCAGGTTGGCAAATTTCTGCCAGGTATCGCCAGGCATGCGATCCAGAATCGAGCGCTTGCCGTGCACCACTTCGTCATGCGACAGCGGCAGCACAAAGTTTTCGGTCGAGTTGTACAGCATGCCGAACGTCAGGTTGTTGTGGTGATGCTTGCGGTAAACCGGGTCAACCTGCATATAGTTGAGCGTGTCGTGCATCCAGCCCAGATTCCACTTGTACCAGAAGCCCAGACCGCCGGTTTCCGCTGGACGAGAAACACCGGGAAAATCGGTGGACTCTTCCGCTACGGTGACGGTGCCCGGTGCGGCGTTACCCAGCGTACGGTTGGTATAGCGCAGGAAGGCGATGGCCTCCAGATTTTCACGGCCGCCAAAATGGTTTGGGATCCACTCGCCTTCTGCACGGCTATAGTCGCGATAAATCATGGAGGCGACGGCATCCACGCGCAGGCCGTCAATGCCAAAACGCTCAATCCAGTACAGCGCGTTGCCGGTCAGATAGTTGCTGACCTCACGACGGCCAAAGTTATAGATCAGCGTATTCCAGTCCTGGTGAAAACCTTCGCGCGGATCGCCGTGCTCATAAAGCTCGGTGCCGTCAAATTTGGCCAGGCCAAAATCGTCGGAAGGAAAATGGCCGGGAACCCAGTCCAGCAGCACGTTTAGTCCGGCCTGATGCGCCACGGCGATAAAGTTGCGGAACTCGTCGCGCGTGCCGAAGCGGCGGGTTGGCGCATACATGCCGGTGGGCTGGTAGCCCCAGCTGCCGTCAAACGGGTGCTCGTTAATCGGCATCAGTTCAAGGTGGGTAAAGCCCATCTCTTTGGCATAGGGCACCAGCTGCTCGGCCAGCTCTTTGTAGCTTAGCCAGTAATTGTTATCGGTGTGGCGACGCCATGAGCCAAGGTGCACTTCATAAATGGAGATGGGCGCGTCGAAATCGTTCGCGCGCTGGCGCTCTTCGGGCATGGTGGTTTTGGGCGGAATGCCGCAGATCATGGAGGCGCTGTCCGGCCGCATTTGCGCTTCAAAAGCGTAAGGGTCGGACTTCAGCCGCAGCTGGCCCTGCGCGTCGATAATTTCATATTTATAGAGCTGCCCATGAACCGCGCCAGGAACGAACAGCTCCCAAACGCCGCTTTCCTGGCGCAGCCGCATAGGATGGCGACGTCCATCCCAAAAGTTAAAGTCGCCCACCACCGAGACGCGGCGAGCGTTAGGTGCCCAGACGGAAAAGCGCGTGCCGATAACGCCGTCAATCACGTCTGAATGCGCGCCCATGGTTTCATAAGGGCGCAGATGCGTACCTTCCGCCAGCAGCCAGCTGTCCAGTTCTTTCAGCAATGGCCCAAAGCGATAGGCGTCATCAATTAAATTCTGCTGTCCGTGCCAGGTGACGGCCAGCTGATAGCGAAACATGTTTTTGCGACGAGGGATCACACCCTGGAAAAAGCCACGTGAATCAATGCATTCCAGCTGGCCGCACTTGCGTCCGGTGCTGGTTTCAATTACCCATACTTCAGTAGCATCCGGCAGCAGCGCGCATACCGTCAGACCTTGTTTGGTCTTATGCATGCCAAGAAGCGAAAAAGGGTCTGCGTAATGGCCGGAAATTAACGCGTTAATTAACCGGCGATCCGTAAGCTCCGACATGACTGTACCTGTAATGTATGGCAGGCGATCCTTTTTTAGAAAAAAATGAATGCACTGCTCTTCATTGAGCCAAAAACACGCTGTCGGGTGTAGCCATCCAGTGGGAAAGATCCGCCGCAGCGTGCGACAACTTCAGTTAGATACTCAAAACACGATTACGCAGGAAAGCTGCTCCGGCATTCTGCGATCGGCCGATACAGCTAAGCATAGCCAGGGCGCAACTAAAGCCCGCACCGAATGCAGAAAAATATTGCTTTGAGATCAAACTTTCACAGATTGACAAACTGAAAAGCAGCGCGGCGGGGGAAAACAGGCGGAAAAAAGCGTTGAGTGGTTGATTATCTGACGGACTTTACGGGTTTACAGAAGCAAAAAATCAGGTCTGACGAAGAGGATAGCGCGGGAAGATCGATAAACGGTGGCGGTTGGTAAAGCCAGATCTGGCAGAAAAATCGGCGAAAAGCCCGGCGCAATGTCTTTCTCGCGCCGGGCTAACTTCTTTAGTCCACCAGCAGACGCAGCATACGGCGCAGCGGCTCGGCAGCACCCCACAGCAGCTGATCGCCAACCGTGAAGGCGGAAAGATATTCCGGCCCCATGTTCAGCTTGCGCAGACGGCCAACCGGCGTTTTCAGCGTGCCGGTAACGGCCGCTGGCGTCAGTTCACGCATGGTCAGCTCGCGGTCGTTTGGCACCACGGTAGCCCATTCGTTATGGGCAGACAGCAGCTGTTCGATTTCCGCCAGCGGCACGTCTTTTTTCAGCTTAAGGGTAAACGCCTGGCTGTGGCAGCGCAGCGCGCCGACGCGGACGCACAGGCCATCAACCGGAATGGTTTGCGCCGTTTGCAGAATTTTGTTGGTTTCCGCCTGGCCTTTCCACTCTTCGCGGCTCTGACCGTTTTCCAGCTGCTTGTCGATCCACGGAATCAAACTGCCCGCCAGCGGAACGCCGAAGTTATCGGTCGGCAGAACGCCATTACGGCTCATTTCGGTAACTTTACGTTCGATGTCCAGAATAGCGGAAGCCGGGTTTTGCAGCTCTTTTGCGACGTGATCGTGCAGCATGCCCATCTGCGTCAGCAGTTCACGCATGTGGCGCGCGCCGCCGCCGGAAGCCGCCTGATAGGTAGCAACTGATGCCCATTCCACCAGATCGTGCGCAAACAGCCCGCCCAGAGACATCAGCATCAGGCTAACGGTGCAGTTACCGCCCGCGAAGGTTTTAATGCCTTTATCCAGGCCCTGGCGAATAACCTGGTGGTTAACCGGGTCGAGAATAATCAGCGCGTCGTCCTGCATGCGCAGCGTAGAGGCCGCATCAATCCAGTAACCCTGCCAGCCCGCCGCGCGCAGCTTTGGATAGATCTCAGTGGTATAGTCGCCGCCCTGACAGGTGATAATGATATCTAGCGCCTTTAGCGCCTCCAGATCGTACGCGTTCTGCAGCAGCCCCGGCGACTGGCTACCGAACTGCGGCGCGGCCTGGCCATGCTGAGAAGTAGAGAAAAACACCGGGCGAATGACGTCAAAATCGCGTTCTTCCATCATGCGCTGCATCAGCACGGAACCCACCATACCGCGCCAGCCAATAAGTCCTGTCGATTTCATGTTGCACCTGTTTCAGGCTGGTTCACTCATTTATACCGTTCTGACAGAGAAATATGTCGGATACGGCACCCGGCAGAAGGCAAACCGTCTGTGATTTATCGCCTGACCTGTTAGAGTGAAAGTGATAAGAAAGAAATATGGCTATCACCTTACAAAATGCTGGAAAAGTGGCAAGTAAATTAAATCGATTAGTCCCGCTTTTTTAGCAGTAATGCTTATAACAGGCGGCAAAATCCGCAGAGCGATGAGAACAAACGATGACAGAGATGATTTCGGTAACCGTATTATTGCTGCTTATTATGGACCCATTGGGCAATTTGCCGATTTTTATGTCGGTTTTGAAGCATCTGGAGCCGAAACGTCGTCGCGCGGTGCTGATCCGTGAAATGCTGATCGCGCTGGGGATCATGCTGCTGTTTTTGTTCGCCGGTGAAAAAATTCTCGCCTTTTTAAACCTGCGCACGGAAACCGTTTCGATTTCCGGCGGCATTATCCTGTTTTTGATCGCCATCAAGATGATTTTCCCTTCACACGAGAGCAGCAGTAGCGGTCTGCCCGCAGGTGAAGAACCCTTTCTGGTGCCGTTAGCTATTCCCCTGGTGGCTGGCCCTTCACTGCTGGCGACGCTGATGCTGTTATCCCATCAGTATCCCGACCAGATTGGTCATCTGGCCGGAGCGTTACTGATAGCCTGGGGCGTAACGGTTACTATCCTGCTGCTGTCAGGTCTGTTTTTGCGGCTGCTGGGCGAAAAAGGCGTTAACGCGCTGGAACGGCTGATGGGATTGATTTTGATCATGCTGGCGACGCAGATGTTTCTGGACGGCATCCGCGCTTATATGAAGTTTTGAGTAAAGAAGTGGGCAATTATTTCTGGTCCAGAGGTAACATTCAGAGGAACGAAAAATCACGTTAAGCAATATTTTCGTCCTCTGTCACCTCTTGTAATGGCCATAGATGTTCTCTGGTCACCACTGTCGCCAGCGTGAAGAAATAATGGTCGAGCTTAAGCAGCTCCGGAATGCCTGGTTGGCCTTCCTGACCGTCGGTGTATCGCTTTCTCACTCTTCTGAGCGGGACAGATGGTTCTGGCAACAGCATAGCGGCGATTAAGCTTAGAGAAAAACATCTCAGGAATCATTTTTAAAAAAGGACTCTATAACTATTTCAAGCGCTAATAAAGCGCCCTGTTACCAGCCAAAAATATAACCTTCATTTTTATTACTGTGACCACTATCACAGCACTAAACATAAAAATTACTAACATCCAAAAAGGGATCCAATCAAAAAGGAGATATTAATGCATACGCTAAACATTCAAGAAATAGATGTAGTATCCGGCGCAGGATTAGAAAATTGCAATATCCCAGATATGTCCAAAGAAGTTATTAGTGGAGCCATAACCGGAGGTTTTGCGGGAATGGGGACCGCTAGCGTTGCAATTCCAGGCTTGGGCGCAGTTCCAGGCTGGTTAGCTGGCGCCCTTGGAGGAGGTAGCCTGGCAGGATTGATCTACGGAGCTAAATGCTGGTGGTGAATCTTCCTGACAAGAAGTTATTGAGAATAATAACAGCATCGCTTTTATACTCAATAATCATGTCAATAATGAGCTATTATTCAAGTGAGTCCTATCAATGGCAAAAAGCGTTATTATCTGCCATGTCTGGAATATTATTTTTCTTGTTTTTTTATAAATTCAGGAAATAAAAAACGTCATCATTCTAAATTTAAAAGGATTCTTTTCGGATCCTTTTTTATAACCGCCTGACCAAAATTACTTAACATGATTTTTCGTTCCACTGAGCATCAGGCGCCCGTTTAGTGTATTAAAACTATCAGGTCAGGAAGGCGAGCAGCGTCAGGCTGCCCGCCAGTCCCTAAGAAAGCAGCTCGAACGCGATCATTCCTACGATAGCGCCCGTGGTGCCCAGAATGGTTTCCATCATCGTCCAGGTTTTTAGCGTCTGGCCTTCCGTTGCGCCGGTAAAGCGGCCAAACAGCCAGAAGCCCGCGTCGTTAACGTGGCTGAAAATGATAGAGCCACCCGCAATACAGATAGACAGGGCGGCCATCTGCGCGCCGGAATAATGCAGCGGCTCAATCACCGGCATAATCAGGCCGACCGCCGTCAGACAGGCTACCGTCGCCGACCCCTGAATGATGCGCACCGCACCAGCCAGAATAAAACAGGCCAGTGCAACCGGTAAGCCCGCGCCGGTCAGCGCATGCCCCAGCGCCGGGCCAACGCCGGAATCCACCAGCACCTGTTTAAAGACGCCGCCCGCACCAATGACCAGCAGGATAATGCCCGCAGGCTGTAAGGCGCTGCCGCAAATCTGCATCACTCGCTCTTTGTCCATGCCCTGACGGTAGGCCAGGCCATAAATAGCCAGCAGACAGGCGAGCAGAATGGCGATAAACGGATGGCCGATAAATTCCAGCCATTCATACAGCGTGGTGCCTTCGGTCACAAAGCGCGCGCCAATAGTTTTTAGCCCAACCAGAATCAGCGGGAACAGGATCAGCGAGAGGCTGAAGCCAAACGAAGGCATTTTGCTTTCGTCAAACTCCGGATGGCTGGTTTCCGTCGGTAGCGTAAACACCACGCGGCGGCTGATAAAGTTACCGAAAAGCGGCCCGGCAATCAGCATACTGGGGATCGCGGCGCACACGCCCAGCAAAATCATCCAGCCGAAATCAACGTGCATCTGTGAAGCCAGCAGCATCGGTGCCGGGCCAGGCAGCAAAAATGCAGCGGCGGCGGCTACACCAGCAAACAGCGGGATCACCAGCTTGACCAGGTTATCCCCGGTCCGGCGCGCGACGGCAAAAGCGATGCTGATCAGCAGAACCACAGCAACTTCAAAGAACAGCGGTAGCGCACAAATGAGTCCGGCAATGCCCATCGCATAGTGCGCGCGGCTTTCGCCAAACGTTTTAAGCATTTTGACGGCTATCTGATCGACAGCGCCGGTTTCATGCAGAATTTTGCCAAACATCGCGCCCAGCGCGACCACGATAGCCAGAAAGCCCAGCGTGCCGCCCATGCCTTTCTGCATGGTGGCGGCAATATCTTCAAGCCGCATGCCGGAAAAAATGCCGGCCCCAACGGAAACTAACATCAAGGCCAAAAAAGCATGCATACGCGCTTTCATAACCAGAAACAGCAGCAGCAAAACAGAGCCTGCGGCGGTTAATACCAGTGTTGCAGTAGCCATTACATCCCACTTAGTTTTTTAGCGCACCTTCGATGGTGGCAATAGTGGCAGCCACAACCTCATCCAGCGTTTGATTAATGTCCACGACTAATACATCGCGCTCGTCTTCGCTTGGTTCCTCTAACGTTGCAAACTGCGTTACCAGCATTTGTGGTTTAAAGAAGTGGCCTTTACGCGCGCGCAGACGAGATTCGATAGTGTCGAAATCGCCCTTGAGGTAAACAAAAGAGAGGTTGTCATTACCTTCGCGCAGGATGTCGCGATAGCTCTGCTTCAGCGAAGAGCAGACAATCAGCGAGACCTGGTTGGTCCGCTGCATAGCAAAAGCGGCGTCGTTAATCGCCTTCAGCCACGGCTGCCTGTCCTGATCGTTCAGCGCATGGCCTTCCGCCATTTTCTGGATGTTGCTACGCGGATGCAGGAAATCACCATCCAGGAAAGCGGCCTTAAGATGATAAGCCACGGCATTGGCTACGGCAGATTTACCGCTGCCTGAAACGCCCATCAACACAAAAACATGATTGGACGAAGGGGATTTGTTCATTGTTTTACTCCGGCAAAGATGTCTGGGCCTGGCCCGTCAGTTGTTAGCGTCCTGTTGTTATCGGTAACATTGTCTGGACGCCCGTGAAGTATGGCAACAGATGCGCAGGAAAAAGCTGGTAAATGTGAGATGGTTCAAAAAAATGACAGTTTCAGAGTGTTTGCGGCACAAAGCGACAAAAAGCCTGCTCAACGAGGGCTGAAAAGCTGAAGTGCGTTCGAGATGAGGCGCGCCTACCGCGCCATAAATGACGCGGCTCGAATGACTATGAAGGATATTTTAGTGGCCTGAAGAACAGACCATGCCGGGCGCGTCAGCAGGTTGTTAATAACCAGTCGCCGCCAACAATCAGATGCTGCCACCTTCTGAAATAGTAAAACCCAGGTCGATTTGCTGCGTTCCTGTTTGCTCGCCACGAATACGTGCCAGCAGCAGCGAGGCCGAAACCTGCCCCATTTTTTCACGCGGCGTTAGTACCGTAGCCAGCTCTGGCGTGACAACCTGGGTAATATCGTGGCCGTGAAAACCGGCAATGGCGATATCTTCCGGCACGCGAAGCCCCTGTCGCTGACATTCAAACATGGCACCCACCGCAAGGTCATCATTAGTACAAAAGAGGCTGTCCGTATCCGGATAACGTGCTTGCGCTTCTTTAAGCAGCAGGCCGCCCATCGAAAACGAAGAAGGTTCTTCCATCATGATACTGCGCGGCGCCAGGTTTGCCTCACGCATCGCCTTTTCATAGCCTTCGTGTTTTAACAGCGTACGCTCATCCAGCCTTGCGCCAAGGTAAACCGTGCGGCGATGGCCTTTTTTCAAAATGGCATGCGTCATCTGCCGCGCCGCTTCGACGTTATCGAAGCCGACGGCCAGATCCAGACAGGGAGAAACGCAGTCCATCATTTCCAACACCGGGATGCCCGCCGTTTCTATCATGCGCAGGCTTGCTGGCGTATGGGTTCGTTCGGTCAGGATAAGCCCGTCAATATTCCAGCCCAGCAGCGAACGCATCTGCAATTCTTCTTTCTCTGCGCTATAGCCGAAGTGCCCGAGCATCGTCTGGTAACCTGCCGCATCGGTAACGGTTTCGATGCCGCGCAGTACATCGGCAAAAACCTGGTTGGTCAACGAAGGAAGCAGCACGCCAATTGCCCGACTGGTAGCGTTGGATAAAATGTCCGGCGCGCGGTTAGGGATGTAGCCCAGCTCGTCCAGCGCCTCGGCAATGCGGCTCTGCAAAGCGACAGAAACCTGATCGGGATTGCGCAGATAGCGGCTAACGGTCATTTTGGTAATGCCTACACGATCGGCAACGTCCTGTAATACCGGCCTTTTTTTCTTCATTTTTTTCAGGTAGTCAGAGGGTAAGTTAGCTGAGTGTAACAAAAATGGCAGGAAAACGGTGAGGGGCGCGGAAGACCGCGCCCAAAGTGTGAACTTAAACCGGCGGCAGATCGAACAACAGGATTTCGGCGTCGCTGTCGGCTTTAATGCTCAATGCCGCTTCATCCCAGATAGCGAAGGCGTCGCTGGTGCCCGCTTTCTCACCGTTGATGGCGACATCACCTTTTACGACCTGAATCCAGATACGGCGATTTGGTTCAACTTCAACCGTATCCTGTTCACCCTGTTTCAGGACCCAGCGAGAAAGGGTCATATCCTGATAAACTTTCAGCGAACCTTCCCGTGCGTCCGGTGATAACACCAGCTGCCGGCCCTGCACATCGGCAAAACGGCGCTGATCGTAACGCGGCGTAATACCGGTTTTTTCCGGGATAATCCAGATCTGGTACAGATGCAGCGGGACATCTTTGCTGGCGTTATATTCTGAATGGCGCACGCCGGTACCGGCACTCATAATCTGGAACTCGCCCGCCGGAATCTGCTCTTTGTTACCCATGCTGTCCTGATGCTCAACGGTACCGGAAAGCACATAGGTCAAAATTTCCATATCTTTATGGGGATGGGTACCAAACCCCTGGCCTGCGTCGATCACATCTTCGTTAATCACTCGCAGCGCCGAAAAGCCCATAAAGTTGGCGTCGTAGTAGTTAGCGAAGGAGAACGTGTGCCAGCTGTCCAGCCAGCCGTGGTTAGCGTGACCGCGCTCTTCTGCTTTGCGTAAATAAATCATATTCAATCCTCCTCAACGTTTTCAGCTAGTCTGAACCTGCACCGGGCGGGAAGATAGCGGAGAAAATTGTCTCCTCTGTTCAAATTATTCGACTAATTTGCAGGACAATATTCAGATTCTTTGCGTGAGCAACGGCATACGATTGTCCTGAAAAGAGTTACTGAAGAAGTTACGGATGGCAGGAAAAAACAAGGCGTGGGGATGGGCTACAAAACTGTCTCTTGCTGGATGACAGGCAAAAAAAAGCCAGCACCCGAGCTGGCTAAAAATATTGGAAGCAATGTGAGCAATGTCGTGCCTTCCCGACCGGCCCGTGAAGTCCGTATCGAAAACGCATGACAATAATAATCATTATCATTCGCACTTGTAAAGTTTTTCCTGCGCTTTTTCCCGCTTGCTTTTCTGGCTGGATCCCCTGATTTTAGAAAGGTTTTTTTCAATCAGAGCAGACGGTTACCCTTACCCTTCCAGCAAAAGATTAACGTATGCTTGATATAAAAATGTTTTTCCTCTGGTTCGCCCTGTTGTCTCAACGAGGATCCCAGCTTTTACCAACGCTTTGACAGCCGCATTTGCGGTAGGAAAGGTAACGCCAAGCTCTGCCTGCGCACGTTCCACGCTTACTTTAGGCATTGTGGGCAGTAATTCAAAAAGCCGAAATGCCTGCAATGTGACCGGCTCAGCATATAATATCTTTTTGCGATCTCTGGCGATTAAAGAGGCAATTTGAACAATACTGCGCTGCGCTTCTTCTGCAGCGGCCTCAATCCCTTTCAGGAAAAAAACAACCCAGGATTCCCAGTCACCGGAGTCACGAAGCCGGGAAAGGCGGCGATAGTACTCTGTCTGATGCGCTTTCAGGTAACCCGACATATATAAAAGCGGCTCTAGGAGAAGCTGCCATTCTTCAAGCAGCATAGCTATTAACAACCGCCCTATACGACCATTCCCATCAAGAAATGGGTGAATGGTTTCAAACTGGGCGTGTATCAGGGCAATACGTACCAGTGGAGGTAAACCAGATTGCTTATCATGGATATAGAGTTCGAGGTCGCTGAGCAGGTTTATCACCTCTTCGGGTGGTGGAGGGACGTAAGCAGCATTTCCCGGGCGAGTTCCTCCAACCCAGTTTTGTGTAGTACGAACAGCTCCCGGTTGTTTACTTGCGCCACGTACCCCTTTTAATAAAATTTTATGAGCTTCAGTGAGCAGTCGAACAGAGACGGGGAGTCCTACAGGTGAATGAATTTGCTCTCTGATAAATTTAAAAGCCTGCAAGTAGTTAGTGACTTCTTCAACATCATCAGCATTGGCTACAGTAAGTCCGGCTTCGTTATCAAAAACGTCATTTAATGTTGCCTGAGTCCCTTCTAGTTGAGAAGTTAACAAGGCTTCCCTGCGTATCGCACTATAAATCAGCCATTCGCCTGACATGACCAATCCCGTCATCCCCGATAATCGGGCTATCGCCAGCTCTGCCCGATGATTGAGAACACGGTAAGAATCAACCGCGAGTTCAGGCGAACCGGGCGGCAATGCAAAAGGAATAAACGCTTTTACATTTTCGTTGTAACTATGCGTGATGACATATCGACCTGAAATCCTTTGCTCCATGTAAAACTCCTTTCTTAGGCCATTTTTATTAAAGCGTCCTTTAATAAGACACCGTTTTATTAAAAAAATCTTTAATTAGTCTCCTTTCATTCTACGCCTGGCGGGTTTTGTAAATAATACGCTCTTTTAGCCTGCTTTCTATGCCGCTTTTCCCGCTTGCTTTTCTGGCTGGATCCACTGATTTTGGAAAGGAAATAACCAAAAGGAGCAAGAGATGAGTGAGATAGTGATAAGACACGCCGCCGTTGAGGATGCCGCCGCGTTGTATCGTATTCTTAGCCAGCCGGAAACCTATACCGATACGCTCCAGATCCCTCATCCTTCGCTTCATTTGCTTCAGGAACGCCTGCAAAAACTTCAGCCCGGCATGCAGCGCCTGGTGGCCTGTATCGATGAGCAGGTCGTCGGTGAGTTATCCCTGGAAGTCAACGGCCGCGCCCGTCGGCGTCATACGGCTACTTTTGGACTGTGCGTTGACTGCCACTATCGTGGCCGCGGTGTGGCCTCGGCTTTGATGCAGGAGATGGTCAGCCTGTGCGATAACTGGCTGGGCGTGGAGCGCATTGAGCTAACGGTATTTGCCGACAACGATGTTGCCGTCAGGCTTTATCAGCGATTTGGGTTTACTACGGAGGGTGTTGCGCGTCGCTTTGCTATCCGGAATGGTGAGCAGGTTGATGCGCTTTATATGGCGCGGCTGAGAGAAAAATAAAACGATCATAAGGGCGATAGCCACTATCGCCCTTATGGTGAGCTGTTAGTAGCCCGCGGTTAAATCATCGATAGATCGCGGGTCGGATGCACCATACAGCGTACCGTCCGGACCAATCATAATGCTTTGCGTACTGCCCATCGCTGGCAAGACTTTGACGTGCTGGCCTTTGTCACCCAGCAGCTTCAGCGTATCCGGGCTGAAGCCTTTTTCTACGCGCAGCTGATCCGGCAGCCACTGATGATGAAAGCGTGGCGCGTTGGTTGCTTCTGCGACGTTCATGCCAAAGTCGATGCTGTTGACCACCATTTGCAGCACGGTAGTAATAATCCGGCTACCGCCCGGGCTGCCAGTGACCAGCCAGGTTTTGCCATCTTTCGCCACGATAGTTGGCGACATAGACGATAATGGCCGCTTGTAAGGCTGTACCGCATTGGCCTCGCCGCCTACCAGGCCATAAATATTTGGCGTGCCCGGCTTGGCAGAAAAGTCGTCCATCTCGTTATTCAGCAGAATGCCGCTCTTCCCCGCCACGATGCCACTACCGAAGTAGGTGTTCAGCGTATAGGTTACGGCTACCGCATTGCCCTGCTTATCCACCACGGAAAAATGGGTAGTCTGATTACTTTCATAAGGCGCAAGCTTGCCGGGCTTAATTTCTGTTGAAGGGCGAGCCTTATTAACATCAATCTGCTGCGCCAGCGATTTTGCATAGGCCTTATTGGTTAAAGCCTGCCACGGCACCTTCACAAAATCGGGGTCGCCCAAATATTCAGAACGATCGGCATAGGCGTATTTTTCCGCCTCTGCCATCACCTGCATGGCATCGGCGCTGCCGAAGCCCATTTTCGCCAGGTCGAAGTTTTCCAGAATATTCAGGATTTCTACAATATGAATGCCGCCTGAAGAGGGTGGCGGCATTGAAAAGACTTCATAACCGCGATAGGTGCCGCTAATTGGTTTGCGCTCCACGGCTTTATAGTTTGCCAGATCCGCTTTGCCAATCAGGCCGCCGTTCTGTGTCATTTCCGCGGCAATCTGGTCGGCAATTTCACCTTTATAGAAGGCGTCCGGGCCAAGGGTAGCGATCAGCCTCAGACTATGGGCAAGATTATGCTGCACCAGCTTTTCGCCGCGCGCATAAGGCTGGCCATCCGGCTTATAAAAAATGGCCTTGCTGTTGGGATGATTAACCAGCACTTCTTTACCATAAACCTTCAGGTCGTCGGCCAGCGCTTCGTTGACCACAATGCCTTTTTCCGCCAGTTTAATGGCGGGCGCTATCAGCTGCGCAAGCGGCAGCGTGCCGTACTCCTGGCGGGCTAAGGCAAAGCCCGCAACGGTGCCGGGAACGCCCGAAGCCAGATGAGAGGTAAGCGATTTTTTACTGTCTGCGTTGCCCTGAGCGTCCAGGAACATGTCGCGGCTGGCCTTAATCGGTGCCATTTCCCGAAAATCGATAGCGGTAGTACGGCCCGAGGCGGTACGGATCAGCATAAAGCCGCCGCCGCCAAGATTGCCGGCCTGTGGATGCGTTACCGCCAGCGCGTAGCCAACCGCGATTGCCGCATCGACGGCGTTACCGCCCTGCTTCAGCACGTCCACGCCTACCTGCGTAGCCAGCGCATCCACAGAAGCAACCATACCATGCTGCGCCGTTTCCGGATGGAAAGTATCCGCGCTCACGCCATAAGAGATTGGCGGCGCAGTTGTTGCTGCCGTTGCGCTTTGGCAAAGAAACAACGCCGTTACCAGCGCTGCTGCCAGCTTTGTCCTGCTTTGTCCCATAGTAACCTCTTATTAGTATTATTTACGTTTGTTTACCGACTCTAACTATGCACAAAATAAGCAGAAAGGCGAGACATCATGCAAATTCAGAACGGGCCTCAGGCTGAAAGGGAGCGGCTGGCATACAATGAAGTAACAGTAATAGGGAGGTGTCAGATGAAATGGTTAATCGTTTGTGTCGCGCTGTTGCCGCTTGGCAGCATGGCGCAGGTAATAAACAATACGGATCCAAACCAGCCGGGCTACAACCCCAGCTCGCAGCGCATGCAGTCACAAATGCAGACGCAACAAACGCAGCAGCAGAGGAAATTGCAGCAGGATCAGCAGCAGCAGAGCCAGCAGCTACAGCGCAAAGTGCAGGAGCAACGCGACAGCGCTTCGCAACGCGTGTTGCAGACGCAGCCTGGTGCAACCACCGCGCCACCGGTTCAGCAGAACAATAATTAAAAGTTTCTGAGACAGAGAACGCTGGCAAAGCGCAGTCGGTAAACGCTTTGCCACCAGCCACAAATGATGATGTTTGCCAGCTCAGATCCTGAAAGCTTGCCGCAGACGCCGCCTCGCTGGTTGGCACCTACGGCATTGCTTTTATAAAGCGCGGCATCGCCAGTCCGTGTAAAACGTTTAACGCTCTGAACGTTAGTCTGGAGCCTGGACGCCAGCCGAAGATGTAGCAAAGTCGGCACTTAACAGATCGATACGATCGGTACAGATAGCATCAACCCCCCAGCTCAATAATGCTCTGGCCCGCTCGGGCTGGTTAACCGTATAAACCAGAATCCGTAGCCCCGCCGCTTTTAGCGCCGCCACCCTCTCCTGATTTAATACTTTATGGTTGAAATGCACAGATATGCAGTCAAGGCTCTCGGTCATCTGCTGCCAGTCATCATGCCATTCATGCAATAGCAGCCCGCGCGGCAGTTCCGGTACGGCCTGCATCGCCGCCGCCAGCGCATCGTAAGAGAATGATGACAGCAAAGGCGCGGTCTGGTTTTGCCAAAGCTCGCGAGCCGCCAGCGCTACGACGCGCCCGGTTTCCGCTTCCAGCCCCGTAGTGGGCTTGATCTCAATATTAGCCATCATGTTGTAGGAAGCGCAGCGCTCCGCAACCTGTGACAGCAGCGGCAGTCGCTCACCGGCAAAATCGTTACCGAACCAGCCGCCGACATCCAGCTGTAGCAGCTTCTCCCACGGCAGCTGTCCGGCGATGCCCCAGCCGTTGCTGGTTCTGTCCAGCGTATCGTCGTGCAGCAAAAAGATTTCGCTGTCCAGCGACAGCTTAACGTCAAACTCAATCATTTTATGGCCCAGCCGCGCGCCGGTATCAATACCGGCGAGGGTGTTTTCCGGAGCCAGCTTGCCGCCGCCGCGATGGGCGACGATAGCAGGATAAGGCCAGGTTTTAGCAGTCATTCGAGCCGTTGTCCGTTGTGAGTGTCAAAGAAGTGTAGCGATTCTGGCGGTAAATGCAGCCACAGCAGGCTACCGATGGCCGGACGCTGGACGTGGGGCAAACGCACAACCATATTACTGTTGCCCCATTTGCCATGGGCGAGATTATCTGCGCCCAACATCTCCAGCGTTTCTACCGCCAGCGCCAGCCCGCTTTGCCTGTCGGCTAACCTGATATGCTCTGGCCGGATCCCTACCGTCAACTGGCGGCCTGCCCACTGTGGTTTAGCCTGCGGTAGCGGTACGGCGCTTGCCGCCAGCAGCAGCTGTGAACCATCCGGACCGATCTCTCCTTCCAGCAGATTCATGGCGGGCGCGCCAATAAAGCTGGCCACAAAACGCGTGGCGGGCCGTTCATAGATCTCAACCGGCGTGCCTAGCTGCTCCAGGACGCCTTTATTCATCACCATTACGCGCTGTGCCAGCGTCATCGCCTCCACCTGGTCGTGCGTCACGTACAGACTGGTGGTTTGCAGGCGACGATGCAGCTGCTGTAGCTCAAGCCGCATCTGTACCCGCAGCCGCGCATCAAGATTGGATAAAGGCTCGTCAAACAGGAAAACCGCTGGTTCACGCACGATAGCACGCCCCATTGCCACGCGTTGACGCTGGCCGCCGGAAAGCTCGCGCGGACGACGGTGTAGCAGCGCTTCCAGCTCCAGACTTTTGGCCGCCTCCAGAACGCGCTGACGAATATGCGCTTTACCCATACCGCGGATTTTCAGCCCGTAGGCCATATTCTGCTCAACGCTCATATGTGGGTAGAGCGCATAGTTTTGAAACACCATCGCGATGCCGCGATCTTTCGGTTCCAGGTTGGTTACGCGTTCGCTGTCGATATAGATATCGCCGCTGCTTACCTGCTCCAGCCCGGCCACCATACGCAGCAGCGTTGATTTGCCGCAGCCGGAAGGCCCTACCATCACCATAAATTCGCCGTCGCGGATATCAACGTCCAGCGGCTGGATAATCGGGTTTTTGCCGTCATAAGATTTGGTGACGGCCTGAAATTTTACGCCTGCCATGCTATTTCTCGCTCTCTACCAGCCCGCGAACAAAAGCGCGCTGCATCACTAAAACAATCACTACCGGTGGGATCATCGTCAGCAGCATGGCCGCCATGACCAGGTTCCACTGCGTGGGGGTGCCGTCACCGGTACCAATCATGCTGCGGATACCCGCTACGGCCGTGCCTAAATCAATATCGTTGATAATCAGCAACGGCCAGAGGTACTGGTTCCAGCCGTAAATAAAGGTGATGACAAACAGCGCGGCCAGATTCGTTTTTGACAGCGGCAGCACGATGTCCCAAAAGAAGCGCATCGGTCCTGCGCCGTCGATGCGTGCTGCTTCGATCAGCTCATCCGGCAGGGTCATAAAAAACTGGCGAAACAGAAAGGTCGCGGTCGCGGAAGCCATCAGCGGCAACGTTAGCCCGCTATAGCTGTCCAGCATGTGCAGGTTTGAAATGACTTCGACCGTCGGAAAGATACGCACTTCAACCGGCAGCATCAGCGTGATAAAAATCAGCCAGAAAAACAGCCCGCGCAGCGGAAAGCGGAACCACACCAGCGCAAAGGCGGACAGGATCGAGACCGAAATTTTCCCGATGGTAATCGCCAGCGCCATCAGCGTGCTATTGAACAATATCTTGCCGAAAGGCGCGGTATTTTGCGCCACGCCGTGCTGCCAGATAGCGCTAATATTGTCCCAAAGAGCATGACCGGGGATTAGCGGCATGGGCACCTGAAAGACTTCGCTGTTGCTTAACGTCGCGGCGACAAAAGCCACGTAAAGCGGAAAAAGCACGGTCAGCACGCCCAGCCCCAGCATGATATGGCTGAAAATGGTCAGCCCGCGTCGATTTTCAATCATTGGTAACGCACCCTTTTCTCGACATAGCGAAACTGAATCACCGTCAGCGCTATTACCAGCACCATCAGCACCACCGACTGGGCGGAAGAAGAAGAGAGATCCAGACCGGCAAAGCCTTCGCGATAAATTTTGTAGATAAGCGTGGTGGTCGACTGTACCGGCCCGCCGCCCGTTGCGGCATCGATAACCGGAAAGGTGTCAAAGAAGGCGTAAACCAGGTTGACTACCACCAGAAAGAATCCCACCGGCGTAATCAGCGGCAGCGAAATCTGGAAAAAACGACGTACCGGGCCAGCGCCATCAATAGCCGCCGCTTCGGTCAGCGATTTGGGGATAGACTGCAACGCCGCAAAGAAAAACAGGAAGTTGTAGCTCATCTGCTGCCAGACGGAAGCCAGAACTACCAGCGTCATCGCCTGGCCGCTGTTTTGCGCATGGTTCCAGCTGTAGCCAAGCTGGCCAAGAAAATGCGTAATCAATCCCTGGCCGGGGCTGAACAGAAACATCCATAGCACCGCCGCGACCGCTGGCGCAACGGCATAGGGCAGCAGAAACAGCGTCTGATAGAAGCGCTTCAGTCGCAGAACGTGATCGGTCAGCGCGGCAAAAAACAGCGACACTACCAGGCCAATTACCGTCACCAGCCCGCTAAAAATCAGCGTGGTTTTAAAGGAATCAAGGTAATACTCATCATCCAGCAGCCTGGTAAAGTTTTCCATGCCGACAAAAGTGCTGGATATACCGAAAGGGTCGACGCGCTGTACCGAATACCATAAGGCTTCACCAGCGGGCCAGAGAAAGAAGATCAGCGTAATCAGCAGCTGCGGCAGCATCAGCAGATAAGGCAGCCAGCGTGAACGAAAAACAGGACGTGAAGAGGACATAAAAAGACTCTGAAAATGCGCCTGAAGGCAGCATAAGCGCCACCTGAAATGCAGCCGAACCGTTATTGCGACCCGGCTGCGCTACCGATTTATTGCTTAACGGTTTGCTCGAAACGTCTCAGCAGAAGGTTACCGCGAGTAACGGCGTTATCCAGCGCGGCCTGCGGCGTTTTCTTGCCGGTCCAGACGCCTTCCAGCTCTTCATCGATGATGGTGCGGATCTGCGGCATATTGCCCAGGCGCATCCCTTTGGTGAACGGCAACGGCGGCTTGTTCAGCATCTGGCGCGTGGCGATATCGGCCCCCGGATTTTTATCGTAAAAGCCCTGTTTGCGCGTCAGATCGTAGGCCGCTGTGGTGACAGGCAGATAACCGGTTTTCTGATGCCATTCGGCAGCAATTTCCGGCTGCGCCAGGAACTGCATAAATTCCGCGACGCCTTTATAAGTGGCGGCATCTTTGCCCTTCATTACCCACAGGCTGGCCCCGCCGATCATGGCGTTTTGCGGCGCATTTGGCACCGTATCATCATATGGCATCATGCCAACGCCATAATTGAATCTGGCATAATGGCGGATATCAGCCAGCGAGCCGGATGATGCCGTAGTGATGCCGCAGTCACCGTTATAAAATTTGGCAGTGGGTTCATCTTTGCGGCCGAAGTAGGTGAAATCACCTTTTTTATTCATTTCTTCCAGCATCTGGATATGGCGCACCTGAACTGGCTTATTGAATTCCAGTACGGCATCAGCGCCATCAAAGCCGTTGTTGTTAGTCGCGACCGGCAGAGCATGCCAGGCGCTAAAGTTTTCAATCTGAATCCAGCCCTGCCAGCCGCTGGCATAACCACAGCTCATACCGGATTTACGCAACGCGGCAGCATCTTTTGCCAGCTCCTGCCAAGTTTTTGGCGGCTCATCCGGGTTCAGGCCCGCTTTTTTAAACGCGTCTTTATTGTAATAAAGCACCGGCGTAGAGCTGTTAAACGGTTGTGAAATCAGATGGCCCGTTTTCGAGTCGCTGTAATAACCGGAAACCGTCGGCACAAACTGTTTTTCGTCAAAAGGAATGCCCGCATTTTTAAAAACATCGTAGACCGGCACGATAGCGTGAGAAGCCATCATCGTTGCCGTCCCGACTTCGTAAACCTGCAGAATGGCCGGGGCGCGGTTAGAGCGTACGGCGGCGATCCCGGCGGCAAGGCTTTGTTCGTAGTTGCCTTTATAGGTGGGTACGATCTTGTAATCAGGATGGGAGTCGTTAAAGCGCTGCGCGAGGGAGTTAACCTCCACGCCCAGCTCGCCTTCCATAGAGTGCCAGAACGGGATATCGGTGGCGGCCAGCGCCTGCCCGCTTAGGGTTAGCCCCAGTACAATGCTCAGTCTGGATAAACTTGAGAACAATGGCATATCGGTTTCCTGTACCCGGTGTCAAAAGGCGCAAAGCCGCGCGCGGTAAGTGGTCGGCAGGTAACATGACATGCAAAAATGAAGGAAAGATAACAGCTATATGACGGCCGGATGACAGACTAATGAGCGGCAGATGACAGAGAGATGACGGAAAACGTGTTTATAAAAGGCGTGCCTCATCGTGCTGGAAAATAGACACTCCCTGTCGACGCCTCAAAAAAATAAATTAAATAGAACAATTCATTTTAATTTAAAATTTATATAGTATGCGCTTTTCTTATTATAGTGCTGAGCCATACATAACTCATAGATAGACAAATACTCCTTTGAATACATTTCATTTAAAGACGCTTCAGCTGTACACTCGCTAATAATATACTTTCTCCATAATCGATCGCTTTCCTCAAGATTATTAATAAATTCATCAAAATTTTTCATGCCTTTCTTTTTATCAATTAACTTCATGTAAAAATCATCATAGGCTCTTTCATAATCACGCTTACTTAATTGAAAATTCAATGTACTTTTATTTTCATGCGAAGACTTTAAATTATTATTATAATCCGCCTCAGGATTACTCTTAACCATAGAGGAATCTGCGGTGCTATACTGTACAATGCTTAGCATTACCAATATTGCTATAAAAACCCTCATCCTTTCCCCTCCTTGATAAGATATCCTATGCGATTTCTTCCGATTTCATCTTTAGATAACTGCTGATTACTTTTGATAAACAGGATTACATCGTTTCTACTATTTTTTTCAAAATATTTAACTCGCCCTGGTTCTAATCGCCCCTGATAAAACATATCTACAAACACGTCTTTTAATGCCTGATTCAGGTTATCCCAGCTTACAGCATCTTTTCCTTTCCTTCTGTAATAAAATCTTCTGGCCCTGTTAAGATAATCAGGATAGATAATTTCAAATAAATCTAGCTGCTGCTTTTCCGTTATATCGTTAACGACCCGCTCGTTACTTCTCACAAATTTTTCCGCCTGACAATATTTTAAACCAGCGCCATTTGCAATTTTTCTTGCGTTCTCAGGAGGTATTCCAGCCATTATCAGGATGCTGTAAGCTTCCGCTTTTGTACGGCTTCCCAAATCAAACCCCCGGCCAATCGTTACGCCGGAAGCATCTCTGGCACAGCCTGCGCTATTGCCAGGCCAGTGGATTTTTCTTGAATAATAGCGGCTGCCGGGGTAATTATCCCCTTCCGCGCGAAACGTCAGCAATCCTTCTTTGGGTTCCAGCATAGCCTCTCCTTTGGCTTATTTGTCATTCATTGACACTGGCGAAATAGTACGCCTTATTTTTATCCTGTCGCAATAATTTTATCGCATTTTATTTATAGTTTTTTGATTTCAGGAAGGAATAAAAAAGAGAGAACGGCAGACAGCGCTCAAAATATAATAAAAATGTGCGGAATATTAAGCTAAGCTTTTTTAATGTAATACGTGGAATAAAGGGGCCAGAATCGGCCCCTTCAATTTAGCCGCCTAAATAAGCGCTGCGTACTGCTTCATTCGCCAGCAGCGCTGCGCCGCTGTCTTCCAGCACCACGTGGCCGTTTTCCAGCACATAGCCGCGATCCGCCAGCTTCAGCGCCTGATTAGCATTTTGCTCCACCAGAAAGATGGTCATGCCTTCCTGACGTAGCTGTTCGATGGTATCGAAGATTTGCTGAATAATAATTGGCGCAAGACCCAGCGAAGGCTCGTCCAGCAGTAGCAAACGCGGCTGGCTCATTAGCGCACGGCCAATGGCCAACATCTGCTGCTCGCCGCCGGACATAGTGCCCGCGCGCTGTACGCGCCGTTCATAGAGACGAGGGAAAAGCTCGTAGACGCGCTTGATACGGCTCTGATACTGCTGCCGATCGGCAAAGAAGCCGCCCATCGCCAGGTTCTCATCTACCGTCATGCGGGAAAAAACGCGGCGGCCTTCCGGCACGATAGCTATCGCCTCGCGCATAATGCGGGCGGTTTGCCAGTCGGTAATATCCTTGCCATCAAACAGCACTTTTCCCTGGCTTGCCCGCGGTTCTCCGCAGAGCGTACCCAGAATAGTGGTTTTGCCCGCACCGTTCGCACCGATTAGCGTGACGATTTCACCCTGTTCAATATGCAGGCTGACATTGTGCAGCGCCTGGATTTTACCGTAGTGCGTGCTGACGTTTTCAAGAGAGAGCATTGGCATTTTATGCTTCCCCCAGATAAGCGCGGATAACATCCGGATTGTTGCGGATTTCTTCCGGCGTACCGTTCGCCAGTGGCGTACCCTGGTTGACCACGTAGATGCGGTCGGAAATGCCCATTACCAGTTTCATATCGTGTTCAATCAACAGTACCGAGACCTTGTGCTCGCTTCTGAGCTCGGCGATCAGCTCGTCCAGCTCCAGCGTCTCTTTTGGGTTCAGGCCCGCCGCTGGTTCATCCAGCATCAGGATTTCTGGCCGCGTAACCATACAGCGGGCGATTTCCAGACGGCGCTGCTGACCATAAGCCAGGTTGCCCGCCTGACGATTGGCCAGCGTCAGGAGGCCAACGCGATCCAGCCAGCTGGCAGCCCTGTCCAGCGCCTCGCTTTCTGCTTTACGAAACGCGGGCGTCTTCAGCAGTCCGGCGAAAACGCCGCTTTTCAGATGCTGATGCTGCGCCACCAGCAGGTTTTCGATTACCGTCATTTCCCGGAACAGGCGAACGTGCTGAAAGGTGCGTACGATACCCATCCGGGCAATTTGCTGGCCGGCTAAACCTGCCAGCTCACGGTCACCAAGCATGATGCTGCCGCCTGTTGGACGATAAAAGCCGGTCAGGCAGTTGAAAACCGTTGTTTTTCCGGCGCCGTTTGGGCCAATCAGCGAAACGATCTCCTGCTCACGCAGTTCCAGCGCCACGTTATTGACCGCGAGCAGGCCGCCAAAGCGCATCATCAGGCCGTTTACGGCTAACAGAGGCTTCATGGCTGCTCTCCTTTATCCACATTTTTCAGCTTCAGGTGCGGGCGCTGCATCGGCAGCAGGCCCTGTGGCCGCCAGATCATCATCAGCACCATCAGGCCACCGAGCACCAGCATGCTGTACTCGTTCAGGTCGCGCATGAGCTCGCGAGAAACCACCAGCAGCACGGCCGCCAGGATAACCGCGAACTGCGAGCCCATGCCACCCAATACAACGATAGCCAGCACAAAGGCCGATTCAGCAAAGGTGAAGGATTCCGGGCTGACAAACCCCTGGCGCGCCGCAAACAAACTACCGGCGAAACCGGCAAAAGCGGCGCTGATAGTGAAGGCGGTCAGCTTGATGCGCGTCGGGCTCAGGCCCAGCGAACGACAGGCAATTTCATCTTCGCGCAGCGCTTCCCATGCACGGCCAAGCGGCATCCTTAGCAGTCGATTAATGACAAACAGCGTTATCACGACCAGCAGCAGCGCCACCATATAAAGAAAGATAATGCGGTCGCTGGGATCGTATTTCAGGTTAAAGAAGTGGTGGAAGGTATCCCAGCCGCCGTCACGCACGCTGCGGTTAAACTCCAGACCAAAAAATGATGGCTTGGGGATCTGGCTGATGCCGTTCGGGCCGCCGGTAATTTCCGTGTTATTCAACAGCAGAATACGGACGATTTCGCCAAAGCCCAGCGTCACGATAGCCAGATAGTCACCGCGCAGGCGCAGCACCGGGAAACCAAGCAGCAGGCCGAACAGCGCGGCCACGATGCCCGCCAGCGGCAGACATTCCCAAAAACCCAGGCCGAAATAGTGGTTAAGCAGCGCAAAGGTGTAAGCGCCGATAGCGTAAAAACCGCCATAGCCCAGCACCAGCAGGCCAGAAAGTCCAACGACCACGTTCAGGCCAAGACCCAGCATTACGTAGATCAACGTTAGCGTCGCGATATCGACAGTGCCGCGCGATACCAGGAAAGGCCAGACGGCCGCAGCGACGATCAGCAGCAGCAAAAACAGCTTTTGCTTTGGCGTGGAGCCGTCAATACCGGGCAACACCAGTGTCGGGCCAGAAATGCTTTTCAGTCCGCGCTGAAAAACAGGACGTAAAAGCTGGAAGAAGAACACCACCACACAGCCGATGATGATCCAGTTCCAGCGCACGCTGCCCGCGTTGTTGACGACCAGATGCGTTCCGTCCAGATTCAGCCGCATGCCCATAAAGAAGGCGGCCAGAACCAGCAGCATAACCGCTGAAATAAAGGCGTTAACAAGGCTGGATTTCATACTTTCTCCACCTCCGGACGCCCTAAAATACCGGTCGGCATGACCAGCAGCACCACAATCAGCAGCGCAAATGAGACCACGTCTTTGTATTCAGTGCTCAGATAAGCGGAAGTCAGCGCCTCGGCAATGCCCAAAATCAAACCGCCCAGCATGGCTCCGGGAATGCTACCGATGCCGCCCAACACCGCTGCGGTAAAGGCCTTCATTCCTGCCATGAAACCGATATAAGGATTGATCACGCCATAAAACTGGCCCAGCAATACGCCCGCAACCGCGGCCATCGCAGCGCCAATAACGAAGGTTAGCGAAATAACGCGGTCGGTATTGATGCCCAGCAGGCTAGCCATCTTTAAATCTTCCGCGCAGGCGCGACAGGCGCGTCCCATACGTGAATAGCGGATAAACAGCGTTAAGGCGAGCATGGCAACAAAGGTCACGCTCCAGATAACAATCTGCATAGTGGAAATGGTGGCGGCAAAACCGTTGCTGATGCCCAGCGTCCACCGGCCCGTAATCAGGCTCGGCAATGCTAAATCGCGCGAGCCCTGAGTCAGGCTGACGTAATTTTGCAGAAAGATAGACATGCCGATGGCGGAAATCAGTGCGATCAATCTTTTGGAAGAACGTACGGGTTTGTAGGCGACGCGCTCAATGCTCCAGCCATAAGCGCTGGCGATAACGATAGCGACGATAAAACCCGCGCCAATCAGCAGCCAGCTGGCGTCAATGCCCATCATCATTAGCGCAGCAATAACGATAAAAGAAACGTAGCTGCCAATCATATACACCTCGCCGTGGGCGAAGTTGATCATGCCAATGATGCCGTAAACCATCGTGTAGCCAATGGCAATCAGCGCATAGGTGCTACCCAACGTGACGCCGTTGAACATTTGCTGCAGAAAATAGAGAAACTGCTCAGACATAGATTACCCTTAACACATCCGCGAGCGGGAACGACGCTCGCGGAAACAGTCTTATTTTACGGCGGTAGAAGAGCCGTCGGCATGCCAGGTGAAGATACCGAACTCAAAACCTTTCAGATCGCCTTTGGTATCCCAGCTCAGATCGCCCATTACCGTTGGTACTGGCGCGCCCTCTTTCAGGTTTTTTACAATCTCTTCCGGCTCGGCGCTTTTACTGCGCTCCATGCCGGTGGTCAGAGCCTGTAGCGCGGCATAGGTCGTCCAGACAAACGGCCCGGTTGGATCCAGCTTTTTCGCCTTCAGCGCATCAACAACAGGTTTGTTGGCAGGTACCTGATCGTAACGTTTTGGCAGCGTGACCAGCATGCCTTCAGAAGCCGCGCCAGCAATATTAGAGAGCGAAGCGTTACCCACGCCTTCTGGCCCCATAAAGCCAGTTTTCAGGCCAGCCGCGCGCGACTGACGCAGGATCTGCCCCATTTCCGGGTAGTAACCGCCAAAATAGACGAAATCGACGTTCTCTTTTTTCAGGCGTGCCACCAGCGTGGAGAAATCTTTGTCGCCTGCGGTAATGCCTTCAAACATCACTACGTTGCCGCCCGATTTTTTCAGGCTGTCCTGCACGGAACGCGCCAGCCCTTCACCGTACTGCTGTTTGTCATGAATAACGGCGATGCGCTGCGGTTTGATTTTCTCAAGGATATATTTCGCCGCCGTCGGCCCCTGATCAGAATCCAGACCGGTCGTACGCATAATCATTTTGTAGCCGCGGGTGGTCAGATCGGCATTGGTTGCTGCGGGCGTGATCATCAGCACGCCTTCATCTTCATAAATATCGGAAGCGGGCTGGGTGGAAGAAGAGCAGAGATGCCCAATAACGTAACGGATACCGTCGTTAATCACTTTGTTAGCGACGGCGACAGCCTGCTTCGGATCGCAGGCGTCATCGTACTGAACGCCCACCAGCTTGTTACCGTTAACGCCACCTTTTGCGTTGATATCGGCAATGGCCTGCTTCGCGCCGGTGAATTCCATATCGCCATATTGCGCTACCGGGCCAGACATGGCGCCAACAATAGCGACCTTGATATCTTCTGCCGTGGCGGCATGGCTGAGTGCCAGTGCCATACAGCCTGCTAAAAACGCGCTACCTTTCATTTTCATCCTGACTACCCCATCAGTTGTGTTTGTTTTTTATACTGCCGACCGATAACCGCTGTAAGAATAACGGCTTAGCGATCAATGCGGCCCTTTTAAGGAATAAGGCTTTAAATTTCAGGTTATTAAACAGGAATATTCTTCTGTAAATCAACTGACATAATGTGATATCGCCGCCACAATCAGCATGAATCACTGGTACGAACACGGGTTATTCTGTCGCCAGCCAGCGGGTTATTCTGTGTTCAGCGCGCTTTCTCAGCGTTTTACTTTTAACTTTAATCCTCCACCTGACAGATTGCTTTGTTTTTATACAAAAAAAGTTTCACGTCCTTCCGTGTATAATTTCGCTACAATATGCCTTTGCAGCGGCACGGAAATTTTTATGAAACTGACCATTTTGCGGCTTCGGCATTTTTCTGCCCAGGATTGCCTGGATCTGGCTAAAATCTGGCCGGAGAGCCAGCCGGAAAAAATGCAGCTGGATGAACAGCATCAGCTCTATGCGGCAAAATTTAACGATCGGCTGTTGGCTGCCGTCACGGTGAGGCTGGAAGGGACGCGGGGCGAACTGGCGGATTTAATGGTGCGGGAAGTCACGCGACGTCGTGGCGTGGGTAGTTATCTGCTGGAAGAAGTGCTGGCGCAAAATCCCGACGTGACAAGCTGGTGGATGGCGGATTTGGCAAGTGAAGATCGCGCTGGGCTGGCGAGATTTATGCAGCAGCAGGGTTTTACTGCTCAACCGGGCGGCTGGGCTTATCGGCGCAAGGCAGGCTGAGCAGGCCATAAACAGAAAAGGCGCCCCGAAGGACGCCTTTTCTTATTGCAGCGGATTATGCTTCGATAGCTACCCGCAGCTTTTTCATCGCATTTTTTTCCAGCTGACGTACGCGCTCTGCCGAAACGCCGTATTTATCCGCCAGCTCCTGCAGCGTGGTTTTGTTGTCATCATCCAGCCAGCGGGCACGAATGATGTCCTGGCTGCGCTCGTCCAGGCCCTGCATGGCATCGCTGAGCTTATCTGCCGCGTGGTTATCCCAGTTATCTTCTTCAATGCCGTCGGCAAAGTCGGAAGATTTATCCTGCAGATAGAGCATTGGCGCCATTGAACGGCCTTCGCCTTCGTCTTCCGGTGCGGGATCAAAGGTCATGTCCTGAGCCGCCATACGCGACTCCATTTCCAGCACGTCTTTACTGGAAACGCCCAGTTCGCGCGCAACCATTTCTACTTCATCCTGATTAAACCAGCCCAGACGCTGCTTGGCCTTACGCAGGTTGAAGAACAGTTTGCGCTGCGCCTTGGTCGTCGCAACCTTAACGATACGCCAGTTACGCAAGACGTATTCATGGATTTCGGCCTTGATCCAGTGAACGGCGAAGGAAACCAGACGCACACCCACTTCCGGGTTAAAGCGTCGTACGGCCTTCATCAGGCCAATGTTACCTTCCTGAATCAAATCCGCCTGCGGCAGACCGTATCCGGAATAATTACGAGCGACATGAACAACAAAGCGCAGGTGAGACAGGATCAGCGTTTTGGCTGCTTCCAGATCGCCCTGGTAATGCAGCCGTTCAGCCAGCGCTTTTTCCTCTTCTGCCGTCAGCACAGGCCAGGCATTGGCCGCCCGGATGTAAGAATCCAGGTTGCCTAAAGGAGCAATAGCTAAAGTTTGCATTTCTTTGGTCATTCAAACCCTCTCTGTATTAAGCAATATTGCCGCACTTTTCCCTGAGCGGTTCACAAGACTACGTGAACAGCAGCGAGAAAGGAACGCAATCTGTGCTACTTCGACTACAAAGTTATCCACAAGTTCACTATTTGCTGTGCATAATATACACACATTTCTCGGGCAGGGGGAGCGGGGCAAAAAAGAAGTTTTCAGTCTACTTCCTCTGCGGCACAACGCTCATGCAACAGAGGAAGAGTATACCAAAAATCGTGAAAAGGGGTTACTGCGGCGTAAAACGACGTAAATGTTGTACCGTTGCCAGCCAGGCGGCTACCCAGCCAATCATCGCTGAAATCAGCAGCAGCAGCAGGCTTTCATCCCATGCCAGGCCGCGCAGGCTGAAGGTGGTACCAAATACCGCAGCAACCTGAGTCACAACGGATTCCAGGCGGAAAACCAGTACCTCAGAAAGCACCAGCGACAGCAGTGCGCCGCAAAAACCGAGTAGCGCGCCGCCGTACAGGAAAGGCCGCAGGATAAAACCGTCCGTTGCACCAATCAGTTTCTGCACGTTGATGGTATCGCGCCGGGCAAAAATGCTGAGCCGCACGCTGTTACCAATAACCAGAAACACCGCGACAATCATCAGGATACCAATCATGGTCGCGACCTGACCCACCAGCCCCGCCAGCGCCGCCAGCCTTGCAAACCAGCTGTCATCCATTTTCACTTCGTCTACGCCCTGCACTTTCGTTACGCGATCGCGCAGGTTGTTCATGGTATCGGAATTTTGAAAATCGATTTTTGGCGTGATAATAGCTACCGCCGGCAGTGGATTTTGCTCCAGCATATCCATCGCGCCGCCGAAGCCAGACCAGTTACGGAACTCGCCCAGCGCCTCTTCGCGCGACAGATAGTTGACCTTATCTACGCCCTCTTCTTTTTTCAGCTGAGCGACCACATTTTCTGCCGCATCGTCATCCAGCGTTTTGCTCAGATAAACCGTCAGCTGCGGTGCCGGATACCACTGCTGCGCCGCGCTGCTGACGTTTTTCCAGACCATAAAGCAGACGCTCGGCAAAGTTAGCGAGATGGCGATAACCATAACCGTTAACAGCGTTGCCAAAGGCTGACGCAGCAGATCGGAAAGCGTCCCGCGCAGCGCATAGCGCCACTGCTCCTGCCAGCCGCCCTTCAGCGCTTTGCTTTTAGACGGTCTGGCGGCTTTTGGTGCCGCCGGGCGCGGATTGCGTTTATTCGCCATAGTTGCCTCCGTGCAGACGTCCCTGATTCAGCGTCATTAAACGATAGTTGCGGCGGGCAATAAGCGCCCGATCGTGGGTTGCCATCAGTACGGTCACGCCAACGCGGTTGAACTCTTCAAACAGGCGCAGGATATCTTCCGACAGCGCGTCGTCCAGGTTACCGGTTGGCTCATCGGCCAGTAGTACAGCAGGCTTGTTCACTACCGCACGGGCAATCCCCACGCGCTGCTGCTCACCGCCCGACAGCTGAACAGGAAAGCTTTTCGCCTTATCGAGCAGGCCGACCTTATCCAGCGCGGCGGAAACACGACGGCGAATATCCTCGCCGCTGGCACCCGCAATAATCAGCGGGATAGCCACGTTGTCATACACCGTTCGGTCCATCAACAGATGGTGATCCTGAAAAATCATGCCAATCTGACGCCGTAAGAAAGGCACTTCGCGGCTTTTTAAACGGCTGATATCGTGTCCGCTAAACCAGATATGACCCGCGCTGGGGCGCTCTATGCCGCATATCAGTTTTAACAGCGTGCTTTTCCCTGCGCCGGAATGACCGGTCAGAAACGCCATTTCTCCCTGTTGCAGATGAAAATCTACCCCTTGCAGCGCCTGCCGACCGCCGAGATAAGCCTTACTGACTTCTTCAAAGCGAATCATCCTAATTAGTCCTCTCGGGCGAATAGTGCCTCTATAAAATCGTCCGCCTTGAACGATCGTAAATCTTCAATGCCTTCCCCTACGCCGATATAGCGAATAGGGATACCAAACTGATCGGCGACCGAGAAGATCACGCCGCCTTTGGCGGTGCCGTCCAGCTTGGTTAGCGTAATGCCTGTCAGGCCAACCGCCTCATGGAACAGCTTAGTCTGGCTGATAGCGTTCTGACCGGTGCTGGCGTCAATAGTCAGCATCACTTCATGCGGTGCCTGCTCATCCAGCTTTTTCATGACGCGGGTAATCTTTTTCAGCTCTTCCATCAGGTGCGATTTATTCTGCAGACGGCCTGCCGTATCGGCAATCAGCACGTCAACGCCGCGCGCTTTCGCCGCCTGAATCGCATCAAAGATGACCGAAGCAGAATCTGCACCGGTATGCTGCGCAACAACCGGAATATTGTTGCGCTGGCCCCACACCTGTAGCTGCTCAACGGCCGCAGCGCGGAAGGTGTCGCCCGCCGCCAACATGACGGATTTGCCTTCCGCCTGATACTGACGAGCCAGTTTACCGATGGTGGTGGTTTTACCCACGCCGTTTACGCCGACCATCAGGATAACGAAAGGCGTTTTGCCGGTTACATCCAGCGGCGCGTCAACCTTCGCCAGAATCTCGGACATTTCCTGCTTGAGCAGGCCATACAGCGCTTCGGCATCGCGCAACTGTTTGCGGTTTGCCTGCGCGGTCAGGTTTGCGATAATGCGACGCGTGGTTTCAACGCCAACATCCGCAATCAGCAGCTGCTCTTCCAGCTCTTCAAACAGCTCGTCATCAATTTTTTTACCGCGAAACAGGCTGACAAAGCCGGAACCGAGGTTTTGACGGGTTTTCACCAGGCTGCGCTTCAGGCGGGCGAAAAAGCCTTCTTTGGTCGGACGCGCCTGCTCTTCAACAAGATGAGCCTGCTCTTCCGAGGCGTTCGCCTGTTCGACCTTGACCAGCGCGGCGGCAACGGATTCTTCTTCTTCAATGACCGTTAGTTCAGCGTCAGAAGCGCCAGCGGCGAGCGCGGCGGCTTCCAGCTCTTCTGGCGAAATTTCTTCCGGCAGTAGTTCTTCTTCCGGCTCCGGCTTCGCTGCGGCGATTTCTTCCGGCAGCAGTTCTTCTTCCGGCTCCGGCTTCGCTACGGCGATTTCTTCCGGCAGCAGTTCTTCTTCCGGCTCCGGCTTCGCTGCGGCGATTTCTTCCGGCAGCAGTTCTTCTTCCGGTTCCGGCTTCGCTGCGGCGATTTCTTCCGGCAGCGCTTTTTCTTCCGGCTCCGGCTTCGCTACGGCGATTTCTTCCGGCTCCGGCGCGACTTCTTTAACGGCTTCCGGCTCGACGTGAGCAACGGTTTTCGTTATCTCGACGATTTCATCAGCACGCTGTTCAGCTTCCGGAAGCGCAACGGGTTCCGCGGCCTCGCTCTGCTGCTCTGGCGTTTGGGCCTCTTCCTCAGGCGCTTTTTCTTCGCGTCCTAATCCCAGCCAGGAAAAAAAGCCACGTTTTTTATTTTTTGCCATGGTGCAACCCTACTCCTCGCGGGGGAAAAACAGTCAGGTCTCTGAAAATAATCTTAATCCCCTAGTCTAACACTTTCCTGCAGACGCAACACAGCACCCTTTTTACGTTTCCTGAGTCCAGATCGCGCGTTAAACTGTGCAACAAATTATGAAGAGTTAAGTCAGATGAATAAAAAACCTCGCGGCGGCAGCGCCGGACAGATCCGCATTATTGGCGGCCAGTGGCGCGGCAGAAAGCTTCCGGTGCCGGACAGCATCGGCCTACGCCCCACTACCGATCGCGTACGGGAAACCCTGTTTAACTGGCTGGCCGCCGATATCCAGGGCGCGCGTTGCCTGGACTGTTTTGCCGGTAGCGGCGCGCTGGGCCTGGAAGCGTTATCGCGCCATGCCGCCTCGGCTACGCTGCTTGAGCTGGAACGTCCCGTTGCCCAGCAGCTCGGAAAAAATCTGGCTACGCTGGGGGCCACCAGCGGTCGGGTAATCAACACCAATACGCTGCAGTATCTGGCGCAGGCGGGAGAGCCTCATCACCTGGTGTTTATCGATCCGCCATTTCGTAAAGGGCTGCTGGAAGAAACGCTGACGCTGCTGGAAACGCAAGGCTGGCTGGCAGAAGAAGCGCTGGTTTATGTAGAAAGCGAAGTGGAAAACGGCCTGCCGCCGGTTCCCGTCAACTGGCAGCTGCATCGCGAGAAAATTGCGGGCCAGGTCGCTTATCGCCTTTATATTCGTCGTGCCGTTAAAAAGGAACACACCCATGCTGATTAATCTGGGCAGAGTGCTGATGGTTTGCGTCTGGGCATTTTTGCTGCTTAACGTGGTGCACCCTTACCCCGCGCCGCTAAAGTATTTTATTAACGTCGCGCTGTTTTTTATGGCGATTATGCACGGTTTGCAGCTGGTATTAATGCGTGCCACGCAGCCAAAGGAAGGGCCAAAGCTGAGCGGCGCAACGCAGGCAAAAATCTTCTTTTTTGGGGTGTTTGAGCTGCTGGCCTGGCAGAAAAAGCAGTTGCCGAAACGGTAAACCCGCCGGTTAGCAAACTTTTCCGGCTGGCCCGTTCAGCGCAGCCGGAAAGAGATGAACCTTGTGCCCTGCACTCTTAGCTCACCTTTCTGCCCCCGTTCCAGCTGTTGATAGTCTTCGGCTTTTAGCACCAGCTTAAAGTCGCCCGCATCGTTAAGCGGATGAAACCAGGCTTCAAAACGCATCTCTTCTACCGGAATCGTTTCACGCTGGCGCGAGCGCAGCATGGATGTTGATATTTCCCGTTTATCCTTTACCTCAACCGGCATGCTGCGTACGGGCAAAGCATCGTTAACCGCCACTTCCTGACGCTGTTTAATAAATTGTCTGGTTGCCAGTACGGCAATCACGGCCAGCGTGATGAAAAAGAGCAGGGGTGGCCTCACGGTTATTCTCCTCTGATAAAGCCCGTTTGCAGGTACAGAGAAGAAGGATACAACCAGAAGCCTCCCATTGTCACATCGCGGCGACCTGGCCTAGACTCAATAAGGAATTGTGGATTTTTGCATCTAAAAACAAAGGGACACACTATGATTTGGTCGTTTCTGGCAGTGCTTTTTTCCGGCTGGCTATATGTGGACGCAACCTATCGCGGCCCGCAGTGGCAGCGCTGGGTCTTTAAACCGGTTACGCTTTTGCTGCTGCTCGCCTGGGCCTGGCAAGCGCCGGTGCTTAACGCCACGGATTATCTGATTCTGTTTGGTTTGCTGGCGACGCTGGCCGGCGATGCGCTGATGCTGTTGCCTAACCGCCGCATGCTTTACGCCATCGGCGCTTTTTTCCTTTCCCATCTGCTTTACACCATCTGCTTTGCCAGCCATATGACGCTGACCTTTTTCTGGCCGATTCCGCTGACGGTGCTGATCATTGGCGTGCTGCTTATCGCCACTATCTGGACGAAGCTGGCAGAGCTGCGCTGGCCGATTTGTACTTTTATCGGCATGACGCTACTGATGGTCTGGCTAACCACTGAACAGTATTTCTTCCGCCCAACGGATTACGCTTTTTCGCTGATGGTGGGTACTTCACTGCTGCTGCTGGCTAATATTGTCTGGCTGGTAAGCCACTATCGCCGCCGTTTTTCCGCGGACAGCGCGATTGTTGCCGCCTGCTACTTTGCCGGACACTTTATGATCGTTCGTTCGCTCTATCTGTAAATTACGCCTTGACTCTGGAGTCCACTCCAGAGTGTAAGATAACCTGGCGGGAGCGTTTCCCGTCAGGCTTATCTGGAGGCATTATGCATCAGCACACATCTTCCTGCCCTTGCGGGCAACGCCATGCGGCCGGTCAGCAAGGCTGCAGCAAATCCCCTTCTGCCCTGGGCAAAATCACCTCAATCAGCGCTGTAAGCAGTGAGAAAAGCTGTTGTAGCGAGACAGGCTGCGCCTCACCGCCAGATGAAGAAAGCGACAGGCAAAGCGATAAGGCTGATTACAGCTGGCAGATTAGCGGCATGGATTGTCCCGCCTGCGCCAGAAAAATTGAGAATGCGGTTAACCAACTGCCTGGGATTACCCGGGCACGCGTACTATTTTCTACAGAAAAACTGATTGTTTCGGCACCCACGGATATCCGTCAGCAGGTTGAACAGGCCGTAGCCAGGGCAGGTTTTAAGCTGTCCTCCTCTTCTCAACCAGAAAGCGCTGGTTTCTGGCGGGAAAACGGTATGATACTGGCGCTGACCGGCTTGTTACTGACCAGCTGGCTACTGCATCTGATAAATCCGCAGATGGGAAAAATCGCGTTTACCCTGACCACGCTGGCTGGCTGCTGGCCTGTTGCCCGAACCGCGCTGCGCCTGATGCGTAGCGGTACGCCTTTCGCTATCGAAACACTTATGACCGTCGCCGCTCTCGGTGCGCTTTTTATTGGCGCAACGGCAGAGGCGGCAATGGTATTACTGCTGTTTATGCTTGGAGAACGGCTGGAAGCTTATGCCGCAAGCCGTGCCCGACGGGGCGTAACGGCGCTGATGGCATTAAAACCAGAAGAAGCGCTGCGCATCACAGAAAACGGCCGTGAGCAGGTGGCCGTCAATGCATTACAGCCCGGTGATGTTATTGAAGTCAGTGCGGGCGGTCGCCTGCCAGCCGACGGAGCGCTGGTCACGCCTTATGCCAGCTTTGATGAGAGCGCGCTGACGGGAGAATCCGTGCCCGTGGAGCGCCAGCAGGGCGAAACAATTGCTGCGGGCAGCCTGAGCGTCGATCGCCAGGTCAGGCTAAAAGTTCTCTCCCGGCCGGGCGAGAGCGCCATCGATCGTATTCTGCATTTAATTGAAGAAGCGGACGCCCATCGCGCGCCGGTTGAACGTTTTCTCGATCGCTTTAGCCGTATTTATACGCCGCTGGTGATGACCTTTGCGCTGCTGGTGGCGGTAGTACCACCGCTTTTTTCCGGCGACTGGCAAACCTGGATTTATAAAGGCCTGACGCTGCTGCTGATTGGTTGTCCATGCGCGCTGGTGATTTCTACACCTGCGGCAATTACTTCGGGTCTGGCCGCCGCTGCGCGTCGTGGCGTACTGATTAAAGGCGGCGCGGCGCTGGAGAGTTTGAACGGCATACGTATGCTGGCGTTTGATAAAACAGGTACGTTAACGATGGGCAAGCCGCAGGTCACAGAGATTGCCAGCTTTAACGCAGAAAGCGAAGCCGGGCTGTTAGCGAAAGCGGCGGCCGTCGAGCAGGGGTCTTCACATCCATTGGCGAAAGCCGTGGTGCAGCTGGCAGAGTCCCGCCAGCTTGTTTTACCCGTGGCTACGGCGCAGCGTACCCTGGCAGGATACGGTATAGAAGCAGAAGTAAGTGGGCACATACTTTTGCTTTGTGCCGCAGGCAGAGTGGGAGATACGCTGACTGAAACGCAGCGGGCACGGGTAGAACGGCTGGAATCTGCGGGCAATACCGTGGTGGCCATCATGCAGGATGGTCAGCCAGCAGGATTGATTGCGCTGCGTGATACGCTGCGTCCCGATGCCGCCGCGGCGCTGAACGAGCTAAGATCGCTGAATATCGAGACAGTAATGCTGACTGGCGATAACCCGCGAGCCGCCGCCGCCATTGCTCAGGAGCTAGGCATGGCTTATCGCGCCGGTTTATTGCCTGCGGATAAGGTAGCGGCGGTACGCGAGCTTAGCCAACAGCACGCGGTAGCCATGGTGGGCGATGGTATTAATGACGCGCCTGCGATGAAAGCGGCAACGTTGGGGATTGCGATGGGCGGAGGAAGCGATGTCGCGCTGGAAACCGCCGATGCCGCTTTAACGCATAACAGGCTCAACGGGCTGGCTGCTATGCTCCGTCTGGCGCGCGCAACCCATGTTAATATTCGCCAGAACATTACGCTGGCGCTTGGGCTGAAAGGTTTGTTTCTGGTAACAACGCTGTGCGGCATTACGGGCCTGTGGCTGGCGGTACTGGCAGACTCTGGCGCAACCGCGCTGGTAACAGCCAATGCGCTACGCTTGTTAAGTAAGCGCTAACTTATGCTTCAGACGTTTGCGTTGTCAGCATCGCTTATAGCTTGCTGACGACGCTTCAACCAACATGCATCCCTGACGGTGACGGCTACCTGGTTAAATTTAGTTAAAAAGCAGTGGGTGACGGCTGCCCGGTTAAGTTTAGCTAAAAAGCAGTAGGTGACGGCTGCCCGGTTAAATTTAGCTAAAAAACAGTGGGTAACGGCTGCCCGGTTAAATTCAGCCAAAAAGCAGTGGGTGACGCATCTGGCTTATCCAGCCCTGTCGGCTCTGTATGCGAAAGCTTAAGTTAGCCTCAGAGGCCTTTTTTCAGCAGATAGCGATAGGGCAACTCTTCAGTCGCCTGCGCCAGCAGCGTATGTTCCATAAAGCGACAAAAGCCCGGAATATCACGCGTGGTTGCCGGGTCGTCAGCGATAATCAGCAGCGTTTCGCCATCCTGCATATGCCGCACGGCTTTGCGTACCATCATTACAGGTTCAGGGCAACGCAGGCCCAGCGCGTCCAGGGTTTGATCGGGATTAGCGAACGGTTCCATATTATTCTCGTTCAGACAAAAAATTTTCCTCATTTTACCCCGCCGACGGGCATCTGCAAGCCGGGCCGACAACGTTATCGTTTGCGCTAAAATTAACCATTGCATTAGCAGTCTGTTTCGGTAAGATGCCGCGCAATCGCCCGGGCGATACAATTTTTTTGGGTTCCCTCACCCCAATGTTCAAAAAGGTTACATGATGATGAATTTCTCTTCTCATCAGCGCACACACGCGCTGATTTGGCTGTCGTTATTCCATTTGCTGGTTATCACTTCCAGTAACTATCTGGTGCAGCTGCCGATCTCTGTTTTTGGTCTGCATACCACATGGGGCGCCTTCAGCTTTCCGTTTATTTTTCTGGCAACCGATTTAACCGTGCGGATTTTCGGCGCGCCGCTGGCTCGCCGTATCATTTTTGCGGTAATGATCCCTGCCTTATTTGTTTCTTATGGCGTATCCGTGCTGTTTTATCAGGGCGAATGGCAGGGTCTGGCGGCGTTAGAAAGCGCTAACCTGTTTGTAGCGCGTATCGCCTGCGCCAGCTTTATGGCTTATGCCCTGGGGCAGATTCTGGACGTTCACGTCTTCAATCGCCTGCGCCAGCTGCCGCAATGGTGGATAGCGCCCGCCTCCGCCATGTTTTTAGGTAATATCAGCGATACGCTGGCCTTCTTCTTTATTGCCTTCTATAAAAGTCCCGATGCTTTTATGGCGCAAAACTGGGTAGAGATTGCGCTGGTGGATTACAGCTTTAAGGTGCTTATCTGTATGGTTTTCTTCCTGCCTGCCTACGGCGTGCTGCTCAACGCTACGTTAAAACGCTTAACGGAAAAATCCTCTGGCGCTCGGGTTAACTTCGGCTAGCCTGTAAGCACGCAGGTTGCTTTTACCTGCTGATTACTATTGTATAAGTGGCTGAACAGAGCAGACGACTAACGTAAAAGGGACAGTGATGCGTAACTTACTAAAATATGCCGGTATCGGGTTACTGGTGGTTGGACTGACCGCCTGCGACGGCAAAGATGATAAAGCCGCAGCCGATGATAATGGCGTTAGCAGCAGCCAGAGCAGCCAGACCGTTACCCTGATGGAAGGCAAGCTGAGCTTCTCGCTGCCGGCCGGTATGTCCGACCAGAGCGGCAAGCTGGGTACCCAGGCTAACAACATGCACGTTTACGCGGATTCTTCCGGACAGAAAGCGATTATCGTTATTGCGGGCGATACCACCACCGAGAGCCTGGAAGTGCTGGCGAAACGTCTGGAAGATCAGCAGCGTAACCGTGATGCACAGCTTCAGGTAGTGACTAACAAGTCAATTGAGCTGAAAGGCCAGCCGGCACAGCAGCTGGATACCGTTATTTCCGCCAAGGGCCAGTCTTCCTGGTCATCAGTGCTGCTGGCGAAAGTTGACGGCAAACTGTTGACCGTACAGATTACGCTACCGGCGGATAATCAGCAGAAGTCGCAGACCGAGGCAGAGAATATTATCAATACGGTCGTGCTGAAGTAAGCAACGGTCGTTTTATAAAAAAGCCCCTGCCATCCTGCGCCGCGCTCTGATTGTTGATAATTCGACGTTCAGGAGCGGCATGTTCCGGCAAGGGCTTTTTGCTTTAAACCGAGCTTAAAAGATTGTTACAGCCCCGCATGCTCGCGGATATATTTCCTGGCCTTTACGGCATATTCAAACGGGTTGGCCAGTGCCGGATCCTGTTCAGCTTCCACCACCATCCAGCCTTTATAGCCAGACTCGTCCAGCACTTTGAATACCGGTGCAAAATCGATGACGCCATCGCCGGGAACGGTAAAAGTGCCCTTCTTCACGCCATCCAGAAATGACAAACGCTGGCTTCTTACCTGAGATACCACGTCATCACGCACATCTTTTAAATGTACGTGGTTGATACGCGGCAAATACTTTTCAAGAATCGCCAGCATCCGGGCCTGGCTGCCTTCCGAATAGTAAGCATGGCCGGTATCAAACAGCAGATAAACGTCATCGTTGGTTAATGACATAAATTTGTCTATTTCCGCCGTGGTCTGAATAGCCGTGCCCATATGATGATGCAGACAAACCTGCATGCCTTTTTCTGCCGCCAGCGCCGCCAGCTCGTTATAGCCTTCTGCCGTTAACCGCCACTCTTCTTCCGTAAAGTGGGGCTTTTCTTCCAGGACCGCTCGCGTAGTGCCCTGAATGCTTTTGCTCTGCTCGGAGCAGCCAATCACCTTTGCTCCCATTGCGTGCAGGAAATCGCGGTGGTTAATAAATTCATCAATGGTTTTGGCCTTATCGCCGTTGGCAAAAAAGGTACTGAACCAGGCGTTACATATCTGGATGCCGCGAATCTCCAGCATTGGTTTTAAGACGGCCGGATCGCGTGGGTATTTGCTGCCAACCTCGCTGCCGGTAAAACCGGCCAGCGCCATTTCGCTGACAATTTGCTGGAAAGTATTTTCCGCGCCCAGTTCTGGCATATCGTCGTTGGTCCAGCCAATCGGGGCTATCGCCAGCTTCACGTTCTCTTTGTTCATGGTGGTGCCTCAGCGGTCAGTCTGTAGATGGCGCGGGACGCTTTATTTGTCGACCTGAGCTTTCCGCGCTTCAGGTTTTCAGGACGGCTTTGCCGCCCTTTCTTTATCGGCTTAGCAGTTCGCGCTCAATCAGCTCACGAGTTTCCACGGCCTGGTACTTCATTTTTTCCGGATAGCCGAACAGCGAAGAGGCGATAATCGACTCGCCGCCGACCTTCCAGCTGCGGTTGGCAAAATCCATTTCACGCAGGGTCTGGAACAGCGTATCGAAATCGACCTCACCCTCGCCGACGCCGACGTGCTGATGGATAGTGGCATCTACGCCTGGCGGATTGACGATATAGCGGCAATGTTTGGTATGGTTCATGGTATCGGCAATCAGCACGTGAGAAAGATCGCCACCGGCATACTCCAGCATGCTTTTCACATCGCCTTTACCTTTGTCGTAAAAGAAGGTGTGCGGCACGCTATAGAGATATTTGACGTTGTCGCTGCGGAAGGACTTCACCAGATCCGCGGTTTCATTGTTTTCTTCGCAAAAGTCCCATGGGTGCGACTGAATCTCGATACGAATGCCTTCGCGCTCAACGATTGGCAGCAGCTCTTCCATTGAGCGATAGAACATCTCTTCGCAGATTTCCGGCTCGTTAGGCGTACCGGAAAGCTCGGTGTTGATGACCTGCACCCCCGTTTCTACAGCGATTTCGATCATGCGTTTCCAGTTGCGCACCGCTGCCTGACGGCGAGCCTCATCCGGACCTGACCAGCGATACACGACGATATAAGAAGAAATCTCCAGCCCGGTTTCACGCAGCGCGTTTTTATATTCGGTAATGATTTCCCGACTGGCTTTAGGATGCTTATAAAAGGGATTGATCTGTGGATGCGGCGACTGCTCAATATATTTGTAGCCCCAATCTGCCACCTGGTGAACCATTTTGGTAATGCCCATGTCTTTGATGACATCGACGTCAAAGGCAATTTTCATCGGTTTCTCCCTGATAATCTGTGTAATAGCCTTCCTGCTGAAACAGGAAGGCCGTCGGCTATTTGCTGTAGAAAGCCGGGCGCGGCGGCAGCTCAACGGCTTCGATTGCGCCGCTTTCCTGCGCTTTCAGGCAGGCGTCGGCTGCCACGGAAGCGGCATAACCGTCCCATGCGGATGGGCCGTGCAGCTGGCCAGCCGTCACGTCGTTAATGAAGGCCTGCAGCTCAACGTCATAGGCATCGATAAAGCGATCTTTCCAGTCGGTGAGGATAGAGGTCGACAGCTTTGCCTCTTTACGCAGCTGTACGGAAGCCGGTTCTGGCAGTCTGGCAATACCGGTTTCGCCCACAACCTCACACTGGATGTCGTAGCCGTAAACGCAGTTAACGAAGATTTCGACGTCGATACGCGTGCCCTTCTGCGTTTCAAACAGCACAATTTGCGGATCGCGCAGCTTCGCATGGGTGTTTTTCGTATCGCGAGGGAAGACAACCTGCACGGTTTTGTAGTCATCCTCGGTGAGCCAGCGCAGTACGTCCAGCTCATGGATCAGCGTGCTGGTGATAGCCATATCGGTGGTATAGCTTTCCGGCACCGTTGGATTACGATGCGCGCAGTGCAGCATCAGCGGCTCGCCGATGTCGCCGTTGCTGATGACCTGCTTCAGCGCACGGTAGCCCGCATCGTAAGGACGCATAAAGCCAACCTGCACCAGGCGCTTGCCGTGAGCAATTTCCGCCTCGACAATGCGACGACAGCCTTCCGCGGTCAGCGCCAGGGGTTTTTCACAAAAGACCGGTTTGCCCGCCGCAACGGCTGCCAGCGTATATTCTTCGTGCGTCGGGTCCCAGGAGGTAATAATCAGCGCGTCCACATCGGAAGACTGAATAACGTCATGCCCGTTGGCATAAACTTCCGCATCCAGACCCAGGCGACTCACCACGCCTTTGGCTCCTTCGATATTAATATCGGAGACGGCGACCACCTTCGCACCCTGCAACACCTTACTGCAGCGACGAATATGTTCCTGACCGATAGCACCGGTTCCGATTACGCCAAGTTTCAGTGTCATAGCTACTCCGTTCAAATGTAGGGTAAGGGGAGTCCTCCGGGCTGGAAAACCAGTCCGGTTGAGGCCACAAAAGTAATTAGTATTTACGCGCCTGGTCGATATGCTCGTTTAGCATCCGAGCGACGGCATTTACGCGTTCAGACTGCGAAACCTGCGCGCCGCCGACGTGCCACCAGCTGAAGTATTTATGCACCATCGTTTTTGGCAGCACTTTGATATCTATCAGCGTGGAGACAGGCGACTGACGTGCCTCTTCCAGCGCCTGCTTTAGCTGCGCCAGCGTGGTAACGCGCCAGGTTCTGCAGCCGTAGCCAGCGGCGATAGCGGCAAAATCCACCGGCACGAAGCCGCCGTCCAGCTTGCCGCCCTCGGCATTACGAAAACGAAACTCGGTGGTAAAGCTGTCCATCCCGTGTTCCATTTGCAGATTGTTAATACAGCCGTTAGTCATATTGTCGAACAGCAGCACGTTGATTTTGGCGTTCTCCTGAACAGAGGTAACCAGCTCAGAGTGCAGCATCATAAAAGAGCCGTCGCCAACCAGCGTATAGACCTCGCGATGCGGCTCGGCCAGCTTGACGCCCAGCGAGGCGTTAACCTCGTAGCCCATACAGGAATAGCCATATTCGACGTGATAGCTGTTGTAATCCTTGTTGCGCCATACGCGCTGTAAATCGCCCGGCAGGCTGCCCGCTGCGGCAACAATCACCGCGTCCTTTGGGAGATTTTCATTTAGCGTACCCAGCACGCTACTTTGCGTGAGAAAAGAATCGGTCAGCCGGTTAAACTCGGCGAAAACTGCTTCACGATCCAGATGATCGTCTATTTCCGGAATAAAGCCGTCATGGCTGTAGACCGCCTGATAAACGCGCTGTGTTTCCTTAAGCAGCTTGCTCTGCGCCTGCGAGATTTTTTCTCCCCAGCCGCTGGTAAAACCCTGAACGGTCAGCCTGTCGTTTAGTGTGGTCAGCGCTTCGCGCGCGTCGGCCACCAGCTGTACGCCGTCCAGCTTGTAGGCATCGAAGCTGCTGACGTTGATATTGAGGTAGCTGACGTCCGGATTGTGGAAAATCCATTTTGAAGCGGTAGTGAAATCGGTGTAGCGCGTGCCGATACCGATGACCAGATCGGCCTCTTTCGCCAGCAAATTAGCCGCCAGGCAGCCGGTTTCGCCTACGCCACCCACGTTAAGCGGATGATCGGAAACAATCGTACCTTTTCCAGCCTGCGTTTCGGCAAAAGGGATCTGGTAACGCTCGGCGAACTGACGCAGCGCCTCACCCGCTTCGGAATATTTTACGCCGCCACCGCAAATGATTAGCGGCTTGCTTTTACCGGCAATCAGCTTCAGTGCGGCGGCCAGCTGGGCTTCGGTCGGCAGTCGACGATCCAGCAGATGCACGCGCTTCTGGAAGAAATAGTCGGGATAGTCCCAGGCTTCGCCCTGCACGTCCTGCGGCAGAGAAATGGTTACGGCACCCGTTTCTGCGGGATCCGTCAGCACACGCATCGCGTTGATGCAGGCGGTCATCAGCTGTTCCGGACGGCTTACGCGATCCCAGTATTTACTCACCGCGCGAAAAGCGTCGTTAGTGCTGATACTAAGATCGTAGCTTTGTTCGATCTGTTGTAGTACCGGATCGGGCTGGCGAGTGGCGAAGACGTCACCCGGCAGCAGTAATAAAGGTATACGGTTAGCGGAAGCGGTGCCCGCGGCCGTAATCATATTGGCCGCGCCTGGCCCGACGGAAGAGGTACAGGCGATAATCTCACGGCGCAGCTTTTGTCTGGCATAGCCAATGGCGGCATGCGCCATGCCCTGCTCGTTACGGCCCTGATGGACCACCAGATCGCCGCTGTCCTGCTCCAGTGCCTGGCCCAACCCCAGTACGTTACCGTGGCCGAAAATAGCAAAAATCCCTTTCACGAATTTGGTTTCAACGCCATCTACCGACAGATACTGGTTGTCCAGAAATCTGACCAGAGCCTGTGCCGTGGTTAATCTGATCTTGCCCATTTGCTCTTCCTTAACGGTACGGCGACAGGTCTGTAACCTGCCGCGCTTCGTCTGAGTGGCCACCACCGCGGTAACGGCCAAAAATGAAACGTGAGGCGATTATAAACAAATATTTTTTTCACTAAACCACATTACAGAAGAAACATTTCATTTTGCGAGAGAGATCAAATTATGTCGTTAAACCCCTGTCATACAGGCGATCCAGGCCGCAATTTTTACCTGGCGCTTATCTGAAGGTGTTTTTTAAAATAATTATCATTGTTTTCATCGCGTTTAGCCTTTTTCAGAGGGCGTGCAAAGGCCATTTACTGCTTCGCCATACCGCTCGCATCGCTTTTCCGGCCGGGCACAGTAGCGGCTGGTGGCCAGAGTTTTAGCCACTTCACATTTTTGGGGTAATAGTTTCATTTCATGTTGAAGTTGAAATATTTATTCTCCATACTGATTTTCACCCCGTTCCGGACGGCAAAAATTGTTCAGAAGGATCCGCTGCGACAGCTCGGCTGGCCTATCACAGAAGGAAAACAGAATGAGTACACAACAAAAGCGGCTTGATGTGATCTGTATCGGGCGCATTGCCGTTGACCTCTACGGTCAGCAAATCGGTGCCCGCCTGGAAGATATGAGCACCTTTGCCAAATATCTTGGCGGTTCATCTGGCAATGTCGCTTACGGCACGGCAATTCAGGGGCTGAAATCTGCGATGCTGGCCCGCGTTGGCGACGAGCATATGGGACGTTTTCTTCGCGAAGAGCTACAGCGGGTAGGCGCCAATACCGACTGCCTGATCACGGATAAAACGCGTCTGACGGGGCTGGTGATCCTTGGAATTAAAGACCAGGATACTTTCCCCCTGGTTTTTTATCGCGACAACTGTGCGGATATGGGCCTGACGCAGGATGACATTAAAGAAGATTTTATTGCTTCCTCAAGAGCCGTCGCGGTAACCGGTACCCATTTATCTCATCCTGACACTCGTGCGGCCGTACTTAAAGCGCTGGATATTGCCCGCCGTCACGGCCTGCGCACCGCGCTTGATATCGATTATCGTCCGGTGCTGTGGGGATTAACCTCGCTGGGCGATGGTGAAACGCGTTTTATAGAGTCAAAACACGTGACCCAGCAGCTACAGGAAGTGCTGCACTATTTCGATTTAATAGTAGGTACTGAAGAAGAGTTTCATATCGCAGGCGGCAGCACCGATACGCTGACCGCGCTGAAAAACGTGCGCCAGGCAACAAAAGCCACGCTGGTTTGCAAGCGCGGCGCGCTGGGCTGCGTGGTGCTGGAAGATGAAATCCCGGAAAGCTGGGAACAGACAAAGCTGCAAAGCGGCGTGCGGGTGGAAGTGCTAAACGTGCTTGGCGCTGGCGATGCCTTTATGTCCGGCCTGCTGCGCGGCTGGCTAAACGATGAAGGTTGGGAGCAGGCCTGCCGTTACGCCAATGCCTGCGGCGCGCTGGTGGTTTCGCGTCACGGCTGTGCGCCTGCCATGCCGACCAAAGCCGAACTGGACGACTTTCTCAGCCGGGACAATGACGTTAAGCGGCCCGATCTGGACAGCCGTCTGAATCATCTGCATCGGGTTACAACGCGTAAGCAGCAGTGGCCAGAGCTGTGCGTCTTTGCTTTTGACCACCGCAAGCAGCTGGTCGATATGGCGAATGAAGCAGGCATTGATACTGCCCGTCTGCCGGAACTGAAACAGCTACTGCTGCGTGCTGCACAGGAAGCCTCGACAGAGGCAGGCCTGGATCACCGCAGCGGCATCCTGGCCGATACGACGTTTGGGCAACCTGCGTTAAACGCCATTACCGGCAAAGGCTGGTGGATTGGTCGCCCGATAGAAATGCCCAGTTCCAGACCGCTACGCCTGGAGCACGGCAATATTGGCTCACAGCTGGTCGACTGGCCCCAGGAGCACGTCGTAAAATGTCTGGTCTTTTATCATCCGCACGACAGCGCCGAGCTGCGTAAAGAGCAGGATGAGCTAATCCTTGACGTCTGGAAAGGCTGTAATAAAACCGGACATGAGCTGTTGCTGGAGGTCATTCTGCCGGAAAGTAATCCGGATAAGAAAGAGTCCTACTATGTAGATATGCTGAGCCATTTTTACTCACTGGGCATCCAGCCGGACTGGTGGAAACTGCCGCCGCTGAGCCACGAAAGCTGGCAGGCAATTAGCGGACTGATTGAACAGCAGGACCCGCACTGCCGCGGCATCCTGATTCTGGGCCTGGACGCGCCAGAAGAAAAGCTTAAGGCCGGTTTTGCCGCCGCCGCTCAGTCTCCGTGGGTAAAAGGATTCGCCGTCGGCCGCACTATCTTTGGCCAGCCGTCACGCCAGTGGCTGCAGGGCGAGCTGGACGATCGGGCATTGATTGCCGAAGTGAAAGGCAACTACTTACGCCTGATTGACTACTGGCGCGAAGTTCGTCCGGCAAAGTAACGCTTTTCCATTAACCCACTTGCCAGCTGTTTTCCTGACGGCTGGCGGTGTGGTTATTTTCGCTTATTTGCTGCTTCCGGCCCGCTAAAAACGTGAATGTCAGTAAAGTCGCGTCGATCTTGTTTAATCTGTGATTCAATTCATATCCCGATGAAATAGATCCGCTGGATTTCGTTAGCAAGTGAAATTTTTTGTTCATCTGATAGAATAACCACCAGAAGAACATGACTAAAATTTTAGCGAGCCTGATTGAATGACTATTACCTCAACACAGCTTTCCTTGTTACAGGATGATATCCGCCGTCGCTATGACACCTTAAGCAAGCGCCTGAAACAGGTGGCGCGCTATATTCTCGACAACAGCAACAGCATCGCTTTTGACACCGTTGCGTCAATTGCCCAGCAGGCTGACGTACCGCCTTCCACGCTGATTCGCTTTTCTAACGCCTTTGGTTTTAGTGGCTTTAATGAAATGAAACAGGTTTTTCGTCAGCACCTGATGGAAGAGACCGTTAACTATACCGAACGCGCCCGGCTTTTTCGCCAGACGTCAACGGATGAAGCCGCCGCCCCACCTGAAAACCCTGCTGAAATTCTTAACGTTTTTACGATGGTAAACTCGCAGGCTTTACAGCAGCTGGCGATGCAGACCAATCCGGAACAGCTAAATAAAGCAGTTGAGCTGCTGGCGCAGGCAGAAAATATCTATGTTATTGGCCTGCGACGTTCGTTCAGCGTCGCTTCTTACCTGACCTATGCGCTCCGTCATCTGGAACGACGCGCCTTTTTGATAGACGGCCTTGGCGGCATGTTCACCGAACAGCTCAGCATGGTGAATCCCAAAGACGTAGTCATTGCCATCAGCTACTCACCTTACGCTCGCGAAGCGATTGAGCTGGTCGAGCTGGGTGCCAAACGCGGTGCGCACCAGATCGCCATTACCGACAGTCAGGTTAGCCCGCTGGCAGCCTTCAGCGACGTCTGCTTTGTGGTGCGTGAAGCCCAGGTTGATGGCTTCCGCTCACAGGTTGCTTCGCTGTGCCTGGCGCAGACGCTGGCCGTCTCTCTGGCATTGAACAACGTTCAGGCCTGATTTAACCGTTGCGGGCGTTGATGGCTGCAAGGTCAACAATACCCGCACTGGCAAACCCGAACGTGTTATGCCAGCGGCTCTGCCGTTTTCGCCAGACGATTTTTCAACTGCTGATAGCTTTCTGCTACCTGCTGTTCCGCCCATTCGGCATCGGCAATTTTTTCTACTCTGACGGCGCAATGTTTAAACTCTGGCGTTTTGGCTATTGGATCGAGATGGTCAATAGTCAGCTCGTTGCAGGCCCCAATCCACCATTGATAGGTCATGTACACCGCTCCACGATTAATTCTTTCGCTTACCTCAGCACGGCTGATCACTCTGCCGCGTCGTGAGGCTACCCACACCAGTTCGCCATCGCTGATATTCAGCTGTCGCGCATCCACGGTATTGATCTGCACCTTTCCTGGCTCATCCGCCTGGGCCGTGAGCGCATGACAGTTGCCCGTCATGGAACGACAGCTGTAATGTCCGACTTCCCTGACCGTACAGAGCACCAGCGGCCATTGGCTGTCAGTCGGCTCGACAGGCGGTCGCCAGTCACAGGCAAACAGCTGTCCCTTACCGGAAGGCCGTGAAAAATGATTGCCTTCATAGAGCCAGGGCGTACCCGGATGGGACTCTTCGGGACAAGGCCACTGCACGTAGCCAAACCCGGCCATTTTTTCCCACGTTGCGCCAGTGTAGAGCGGACATAGCGCGCGCAGCTCGTTCCAGATTGCCTCGTTATTGGCGTAGCGCATGGGATAACCCATCTCCTGCGCTACCCTGCTGATAATCTCCCAGTCTGGCAGCACATCCCCCTGCGGCTCAACCGCTTTGTAAAATCGTTGAAAGCCCCGGTCGGCGCTGGTGTATACCCCTTCATGCTCGCCCCAGCTGGTGGCCGGTAATAAGACATCGGCCAGCTCTGCCGTTTTCGTCATAAAAATGTCCTGCACGATAACCAGTTCCAGCTTAGCCATTGCCTGACGCATTAGCCCCAAATCCGGTTCGGTTTGCAGTGGGTCTTCACCCATAATCCAGTAAGCGTGTAGCTTGCCCTCAAGCGCCAGATGGGGCACGTCAGTGATGGCATGACCCGGTTTATCGCTGAGCGACGCGACGCCCCATGCAGCGGCAAACTTCTCCCGCGCTGCTTTATCGGTTACGGGCTGATAACCCGGGAAAAGGTTCGGTAGCGCGCCCATATCGCAGGCGCCCTGCACGTTGTTCTGGCCTCTTACCGGACCGACGCCGACGCCCGGACGGCCAAAATTACCGGTGGCCAGCGCCAGGCTGGCAAGCCCTTTCACCACATCAACACCTTGCCCCCACTGAGTTACCCCCATTCCCCATAAAATGGTGGCGTTGCGGGCACCGGCGTACATACGTGCGGCCTGACGGATCAGCGTTGGCGCCAGCCCGGTAATCTCCTGCACGGCTTCCGGCGAATAACGCTTAACCACTTTACTCCAGGCCTCCAGTCCCTCAACATGCTGGTCGATATAGTTTTTATTCCATAAACGCTCTTCAATCAAAACATGGGCAAAAGCGTTCACCAGCGCCATATTGCTGCCGTTTTTCAACGGCAGGAACAGGTCAGCCAGCCTGGCGCTTTCTATATAGCGGGGATCGCAGACGATGATTTTCGCGCCTTTCTCTTTGGCATTAATAATGCGCCGGGCAACAATCGGATGAGAATCCGCAGCGTTATAGCCAAAAATCAGCAGGCAGTCGCTTTCTTCAATATCCTTCATTGAGTTACTCATCGCGCCATTGCCCAACGTGGCCTGTAAACCTGCAACAGATGGCCCGTGGCAGACCCGTGCGCAGCAATCGATATTGTTGCTTCCCAATACGGCACGTACAAACTTCTGCATTACATAGTTCGTTTCATTCCCCGGCCCTCGTGAAGAACCCGTCACCATAATGCTTTCCGGGCCAGAACGGGCCTTGATTTTTTTCAGGCGGGAACTGACAAAAGCGATGGCTTCCTGCCAGCTGACTTTCTCAAAAGGCCCGCCTCGCTTGCGACGAATGGCGGGATGCTGCAAGCGCGGCGTCAGGAGCCGGGTATTGTTCAAAAACTCCCAGCCGAAGTAGCCTTTCAGGCAAAGCCGGGCTTCATTAGTTACGCCCTGCGCGCCCTCTGCGCCCACGATTTTTCCCTCCTCAACGTGCAGGAAAATCTTGCAGCCACAGCCGCAATAAGGACAAACAACAAGTTTTTTATCCATGCGTTGTTACCTCCGGTACAAATGCGCCGCTCAGTTGGCCTTCCCTTGCGGCACGCTGCTGTTTTTGTCGATACTGCTGCTCCAGCACGTTGTCAGTCATCAGTGAAAGCGCGTTGGTAGGACAAACGTTTACGCAGGCTGGCCCGTTAGCCTGCTCACGACAAAGGTCACATTTAATAATTTGGGGGATGGCCTGCGCCTGGTTAACGATTTCAATCGCGCCAAAAGGACAGGCTATAACGCAGCTTTTACAGTCAATACAGCGTTCACTGACAGCCTCTACCCTATGGTCGCCTTTATGCAGGGCAGCCACGGGGCAGACTGCTATACAAGGCGCGTTGTCACACTGGCGGCACATAACGGGCACGCTAATCTTTGCTGATTTAACAACGTTTAGCCGGGGGAAATAGTGCTGGACCGACAGTAGAGACGCGCCCGCATGTCCTGCGGCGCAGGCAACTTCGCAGGTATGGCAACCGATACATTTGTCCGCCAGCGCCACGATAAAATTGTTCATGCACTCAGCTCCTTATGTGCCTGTCCAAACATGGCCAGCATTTCACGTGCGCTGCGCCGACCTTCCGCCATCGCCGTAACCACCAAATCCGCGCCGTGTACGGCATCTCCGGCGGCAAATACTTTTGGATTGTGTGTCTGGGTTATGCGTCCCGAGCTGCCGGTTTGAATAAGGCCCTTTCTGTCAAAACGGATACCCTGACCAGCCAGCCAGGGCATTTCATGTGGCTGGAATCCAAAGGCCAGAATCAGCGCATCCGCCTTCAGCACAAATTCTGAACCGATAACCGGTTCAGGTCTGCGCCGCCCGTCAGGGCCTGGCTTACCGGGCTCCGTACGGATCATGCCAACGCTATTAAAACGTCCAGCTTTATCCAGCTCAATACACTGGGGCAGCAGGTTAAACATGAACTCCACGCCTTCTTCGCGTGCGTTAATAACCTCTTTTTTAGAGCCCGGCATGCTTTGCTTATCACGCCGGTAGGCGCAGATCACCTGTTTTGCCTGTTGCCGGATGGCAGTACGGACACAGTCCATTGCCGTATCACCGCCACCCAGCACCACAACTTTTTTGCCCTGCAGCGAGACGTAAGGGTTCTGCTTATCTTCTTTCAGCCCCATGACCTGGCGTGTATTGGCAGTCAGGTAAGGAAGCGCCTGAATAATGCCGGGGGCTTCTTCATGCGTCAGCCCCGCCTGCATCAGTCCGTAAGTGCCCACGCCCAGGAAAACGGCATCGTAATCGGCCAGCAGTCTGGAAAAAGGAATATCGCGCCCAATTTCACAGTTAAGATGAAAGTGAATGCCCATTTCGCTGAAGATAGTGCGGCGGGTTGCCATCACTTTTTTATCCAGCTTAAAGGAGGGGATACCAAAGGTAAGCAAGCCACCAATTTCAGGATGGCGATCGTAAACATCCACTTTAATGCCGTGACGAATCAGGATATCCGCACATCCCAGTCCGGCAGGCCCGGCCCCTATAACAGCAACTTTTTCCCGACGAGCTTTGCTCTTCTGCAAGGCCGGACGCCAGCCCTGTTTTAACGCCTCGTCGGTGATATAGCGTTCAATGTTACCAATCGAAACGGCGCCCGCTCGCCCGTTAAGCGTGCAGGCCCCTTCACACAGACGATCTTGCGGACAGACTCGCCCGCAAATTTCTGGCAGGCTACTGCTCTGACTGCAAAGCTCTGCCGCTTCAATAAGTCGGCCCTCGCCCGCCAGCCGAATAAAGTCGGGAATGGCGTTATGTAATGGACAGGTCCAGTTGCACCAGGCTTTTTGTGCGCAATAGAGGCAGCGATCGGTTTCATAAGCTGCCTGACGCTCGGAAAGATTGTGGTAAATCTCGTCAAAATCTTTTTTCCGTTCTTCTGCCGCACGCTTACGTGCGCCCATGCGCGAAGGTTTATCCAGCACTTTTACAGCACGCCCTGATACCAGTGCGGGCTTTTTTATTCCTTCAACGCTGGCACCCTGGCGAAAATGCCGCAGCTGCGTTAATGCTTTTTCATCCATTAACTGCAGCGCCTGTGTCGGGCATGAAGATACACAGGCCGGCACGCCTTTTTCTGTTTGCTGGCACAGATCGCATTTCATCATCACATCTGAGCAAGCCGCTGGCTCAATGGCACCAAATGGGCAGGCCAGCAGACAATTTTTACAGCCTATACACTTTTCTTCGCTGAGCTGAACGCTTTCCTGGCTAAAGGTCAGTGCCCGTGTCGGACAGCTGGCGACACAGGGTGCGTTATTACATTGCCGACAGGTGACCGGCACCAGGCCGCTGATAAGGTGAATACGTGGGCGAAACAGTTCATGCACGCTGGGCCAGCCGCCATCGCCATGCGCTACAGCACAGGCTATTTCGCAGACATGGCAGTTGATACATTCACCGGGATTAACAGTAACAAACCGGTTCATTTTCTCTCCTTTTACCGCACGGAATCCCTTTCACTGTTCGGAGCAATGCAAAAAATGGGCTGGTTTGCCCTGTGGGCTGATTAAAACGCAGATTTTGTGAGACAGGACGCAATTACCTGGCGGAAGCGCAATCGGCTGGCGATCTTCACAGAAAAGGCGATAACGAGGCGAGAAATGACGTCTCATTTTGAGAACAAAAAACGCAAATTGAAAAAGAACAGTGGGGCATTTTTCTGCGTAAGCGTTTTTCCCAGCTTTTTTTTCACCATTCGCCACGACTTTATCAATAAAGGCTCTTTTCTACCCATCCTGGCATATCGCTTGCTTAGCGCTGGCACAGTGAAATGCTTCAGGGAGGGCAAATTCCGGTGAAAACATATTTAGTTGGCAGTGAAGTGCCGCGCGTTGATGGTCTGGCTAAGGTCAGGGGCGTTGCCCAATACGGCGATGATATCGTGTTAAAAAATATGCTTTATGGCGTTTGCCGTTACGCCGATATCGCTGCAGGACAAATCGCCTCGCTGGATTTAACAGAGGCGGAGCAGCTACCTGGGGTAGTGAAGATTGCAACCTGGAAGGATATTCCCGGCCAGCCCTATATTGGCGTAGTCATTCCGGACTATCCCCCAATTGCCGACCGTGAAATTGCCTTTCGCGGTGACGTTATCGCCGTTATTGCGGCAGAAAGTTACGAGATTGCCTGCCAGGCGGCCGATAAAATTCGCGTTACCTATATTCCCTGGACGCCGGTAACGTCGGTCAGGGAAGCAATCAGTCCTGGCGCAAGATTAATTCACAGTAGTCAGAAGAATAATATTATTAATCATCACCATACGATAAAGGGCGATATTGAAGCCGGTTTTGCTGCATCCAGCCATATTTTTGAGCGGGATTTTGAAGTGGGCTTTCAGGAACACGCTTATATAGAGCCGGAATCGATTACCGTCGGCTATGACGATAACGAACAGATTGTGACTATTTATGGCTCAATACAAAACGCGCACCGCGTACGGGGAATGGTGGCGCGGTATCTGGATTTGCCACAGGCAAAAGTTAACGTAAAACGTTCCGTGCTTGGCGGCTCTTTCGGGGGCAAGGACGATATTATCGATCATTTAGCCTGCCGCGCGGCGCTGCTGGCTGTCCTGACATCGCGTCCGGTAAAAATGACCTACAACCGCGAACAATCCATGCGGGAAAGCTATAAGCGCCACCCCTATCAAATGCATTATAAAATTGGCCTGGATGATGAGGCACGCATCCAGGCAATTAAGATCGATATTCTGGCCGATGGTGGCAGCTATGCCGGACAAACGCCCTTCGTTACCTGGCGCAGTTCGGTACAGGCAGCCGGACCATACAATATTCCCAACGTCCGCGTCGATATTACCGGCGTCTATACCAATAACAACTACACCTCTGCCTATCGCGGATTTGGTGCGCCGCAGGTCATTTTCGCCAACGAATCATTAATGGACGAAGTGGCAGAAAAAATGGGGCTGTCGCCTGTTGAGCTACGGCTAAGAAACGTTTTAAAGCAAAACGATACCAGCATAGCTGGGCAGGTTTTCAGCGAGCATAACGTCTCCGCGCAGGAGGTCTTGCAGAAAGCCATTGATAAAACCGGGTTTATTGCTAAACGGGAACAGTATCGCCAGCTTAACAGCCAGGGCGGCCCAATCAAATATGGCATCGGCCTGGCGCTCAGCCATCGCGGCTGCTCGCTGGGAGCGGAGGGTCTGGATGCGTCTTCAGCATTGATTCAGGTTAATGCCGACGGCAGCCTTAATATTTCCACCTCCGTATCTGAGAACGGTCAGGGCCTGCAAACAACCATGTCGCTGATTGCGGCAGAAGCCTTTGGTCTCGGGCTGGATCGCATTCACTTTACCGATCCGGCTACGTCAATGATTGCCGATGGCGGCTCAACGGTAGCGTCGCGCGGCACGTTGATGGGTGGCCAGGCCATTCTGGATGCAGCCAATAAGATTAAACACGACATGGCCAAAGCGGTTGCTGTAGAGCTGAAGGCGACAAGCGTTGATGATTTAGTCTGGGAAAATGGGCGGGTTTTTAACCGCACCTGCCCCTGGAAACGGCTGGATTTTCAGCAGGTGGTGGAGATGACCAAAGCGACCGGCGCAAATCTTTCCGCTTACGGCTGGCATGTTGCGCCGGATATTTACTGGGATGAAGAGAAAGGGTGCGGTAACCCCTATTTCACCTGGGTTTACGGCTGTCAGATTGCCGATATCGCTATAGATACACGCACTGGCAAAATCACCTTTAACAATGCTACGGCGGTGCATGACGTTGGCAAAGTAATCAATAAGGTAGGGTTTGAAGGCCAGGTGTACGGCGGTCTGGTTCAGGGAATGATCGGCTACGCCATGCTGGAAGAATTCAATATTGAACAGGGCGAGGTCAAATCAGAAAATTTCGATACTTATCTGCTGCCCACTATTAAAGACATCCCCAATATTGACATTGTGGCGGTAGAAAATCATGACGTCGCAGGCCCCTATGGCGCAAAAGTTATTGGCGAACCGGTACTGGAGCTGGGCGGCGCGGCCCTGAACAATGCCGTAAGTTTTGCACTGGCGCGCCGTAACTATGTGCTACCTCTGACGCTGGAGCAGGTACGTCTTGGCTACGCGTTGAAAAAACCGGTGCGGCAAAGCGAAATTTTGGCTGAATCGGATGAGAAGAAACAGGTTTTACGTCTGAATACCCTGCGCCTTCGTCGCGCCACTACGCTGGCCACGGCGCTACAGGCGCTGGCGGATGGCAAATCCAGACCGGTGGCAGGCGGGACAGATGTACTGGTTCAGGCAAGGTTAAGCGCCGCGCCTTTACCACTGGTAGATATTTCTGGCCTGGCGGAATTACAGAAGATTACGCCTTGTGCTGAAGGGCTGGCCATTGGCGCAGGCGTATGCTTCAGCGATCTCACAGCAAACACGCTGGTTCAGGAGAGCTATCCGTTGCTGGTTACCGCCTGCAATACGATTGGTTCTTTGCAGTTGCGTAACCGGGCTACCCTGGGTGGAAACATTGTTAATGCCGCGCCCTGCGCGGACTCTGTACCCCCGTTAATTATTTATGACGCCATAGTGGTCTTGCAAAGTCAGCAGGGCCTCAGGCAGATGCCGCTGGCAGACTTTATTACCGGCGGTTACCGCACGCAGCTACAGCCGGACGAGCTTTTAACCACCATCATTCTTCCTTCACCTTATCGGGACAGCGGAATGCAGCAGCGCTATCTACAGCTAGGCCGTCGCAATGCGCTAAATATCACCCGACAAAGTTTTACCGGACAGTTCACTTTTAATTCAGCTGGAATACTGACCCGCTGCCGGCTGGTGGATGGTGCGTTACTCAGTAAACCCCAGCGGCTGATAGCCGTAGAGAAAGTGCTAACCGGACAGAAGCTGACTGCGGCACAAATTGAGGCGGGAACCAGCACGCTGGAAGCTCAGCTCATAGCGGCTATTGGCAATCGCTGGTCTGCCGCTTACAAAGTACCGGTCGCGCTGGATATGCTGCGTCAGATGTTGCAGGAAGCCTGCGAAGCAAGGACACAAAAGGAGCAAAAATGAATCAGGTCAAGCTAATAGTAAACGGCGTTCACGTAGAAAAAACGGTTGATGATAACCGTCGCCTGCTTGATTTTTTAAGGGAGGATTTGCAGCTTACCGGTACGAAAGAAGGCTGCTCGGTTGGCGAATGCGGTGCCTGTACGGTCATTATGAACGGCAAAGCCGTCTGCTCCTGTTTGCTTTTGGCCGCGCAGTGTGAAGGTGCCGAAGTGACGACGATAGAAGCTCTGCAGGCAGATGAGACAGGCAGAAAGCTACAGCAGGAATTTGTTCGGCATGGCGGTGTGCAGTGTGGTTTCTGTACGCCGGGCGTGTTGATGAGCACTAAAGCCCTGCTGGACAAACAGCCTCAGCCCGATGACCAGCAAATTGCAGAAGCGCTGGAGGGTAACCTCTGCCGCTGCACCGGCTATCGTCCGATTATAAAATCCATTAAAGCCGTGCTGAAAGCAGGTTAACGGAGGGCAGGTGAAGCAGTGCATCATGCTGGCGGCCGGGCTTTCATCGCGTATGGGACACTGGAAAATGCTGCTGCCATGGAAGGATTTAACGGTACTGGACAGCGCGTTGCAAAATGCGCTGGCCTTTTGCGATACCGTTATTCTGGTCACTGGCCATCGGGCTGCCGAGCTTCGCCAGCGCTACGCCGATCGGCCGTCCGTTCGTCTTTGTCATAATGCAGACTATATGGCGGGCATGTTCTCATCGGTTCGCTGCGGCGCGGCGGCGCTTCTTCCCGGTGAGCGTTTTTTTATTGTTCCGGGAGATATGCCCGCTATTGACCCAAACGTCTATCGCCTGCTCTGGCATTATCGTACATGCTACTGTCTGTTGCCGAGTTATGCAGGCGGCAACGGGCATCCTGCTCTGCTGCCCGCCATAATGCGGGAACACATTCTTGCCGCTCCCGAAACAGAGACCTTACGGACGTTAATGCAGATCTGTGGACGTGAAAGCCTGCCCGTAACAAGCAGCACTATTCACTGGGATGTTGATACGCCTGCACAATATCAACGGCTGCTGAAATTATTCCACTGAGCTACGCTCTCAGGCCATATTTTTTGATTTTGCGGTAAAGTGTTGCAACGCCAATACCCAATTCCTCTGCAATTTGCTTTTTATTCCGGGTGCGCTGCAAGGCTTCCTCAATAAGGCTTTTTTCGACAGATTTTAGCTTTGTGTCTTCTTCTTCGTGCCTTTCTTCCGTCCTGGTTTCTTTTTTATTTTCAGTAATAACCGAGCGGGAATGGGTATGAAACAGCGGTGGTAACAGCGCGCTGTCAATGATTTCACCTTCGGGAATGATGTTAACCAGATATTCAACGAGATTACTCAGTTCACGCACGTTGCCGGGCCAGGAGTAATTCTGTAAAAGCCGAATAACTTCACGGCTGACTCCCGGATAAGTACAGCCGATACGCTGCGAATGTTGGTTAAGAAAGTAGTGCAGAAGGAGCTCTATATCACCGCCCCGCTCGCGCAGTGCCGGGACCTCAAGAGGGATGACGTTAAGCCGGTAATAGAGGTCTTCACGAAATTTTCCTTCGGCGATAAATTGCTGCAGCTTCTGATGCGTGGCGGAAAGAATGCGAATATCGACAGGAACAGGCCGGCTGGCACCCACAGGCAATACTTCGCGGCTTTCTATAGCACGCAACAGGCGAGCTTGCAGGCTAAGCGGCATATCGCCAATTTCATCCAGAAATAGCGTACCTCCATTGGCAGACAGGATCAGGCCTGCTCTTCCGCCCGGTGCGGCGCCGGTAAAAGCGCCTTTCACATAGCCAAACAGTTCGCTCTCCAGCAAATTTTCCGGAATTGCCGCACAGTTTATCGCCACAAAAGGTTTATCGTGTCGCTTACTGAGCCGATGGATCGCACGCGCTACTACCTCTTTTCCGGTTCCGCTTTCTCCCAGAATCATTACGCTGGAGGGACTGGATGCAATGCGCATAACCAGCCGCTTTAACTGTTTCATAGCGCCTGATTTACCTACCAGCCGTTCAATGCCCGGCGTTTCTTCCTCGTTCAATAAAGGCGCAGGCGAAGCATCCTGATGAAAAGCCAGTAAAAAAAGCGTCTGTCGCTCGGTCTGGTGCCGTTGTCCGGTGAGAAGCATCTGCCGGTCTCCCAGCGTAATGCGGTGTTGAGTGTGTCCCCTGACACGTTCTCGTTGACGACTAAGCGGTTCAATCGTCATTAACCGCCCCAGCATATCTTCGCCCGGCAACAGAAGCTGCTGTAATGCCCGATCGTTCACGGCCTTAACTTTGCCGTCACGATCGAGCAAGATCACGCCTTGATCCATATTCTCCAGCAAAATGTTCCAGGCAACATTGTTCTGCGGGTTTTTTAACTGAACGCTGGCCAGATTAGCCACCAGCAGCCTGGATACGTGCCACATGTATTGCACAAACATTTCTGCGTTATCGCTCAGCTTGCGCTGCTGTTCATTGTTAACGGCGATCAGGCTAATGACGCCCAGACAACGCTGAGCGGTCACAACAGGCACGCCGATAAACGCCTGTTCTTTGCAGCTATGACGATGCTGGCAATCTTTGCACAACAGATTATGCCGCGAGTCGACAACGACCATTTCTTTTTGCGTTTCTATCACCTTGCGCAGCAGATGCGTATTGCCTTCCGGGCTATGGCCAAAGCTATGGCCATAAGGGCCGGTCCCGGCGATACGAATAAGATGGCGATCGACCACTTCAACTTCCATTCCCAGCACGTTTGCCAGGAGGCTGCTGAAATTCATTATCACAGGCTGTATTGCCATGAGAGAGGAAGGTAATGATGAAGTTTCATCCATGGAAAATATCCTTTTGTCCATAGTGCACATTTTCGTCCAGGAGAAAGAGGCCGTATCTCATTTTGAGAGAATCGCCCGGCTTTATCATTTTGAGCGCTGAGAAATCAGCGTCTGGCGGTCACCATACTCCGCCATACGGCTGACTGTCATGCCAGTCGCGGTAGAAAAAGCCTGTTCGCTGCCGATTTCGTTTTTATTTTGTAGCCAACCTCGCAAATTCCCCTCTCAGGCACACTTTTTTAGCGGTGGCTTACTTTCTCATCAGCATTGGCACAAAAGTTGATTACAGCGGACAGGCTCCCTGGCTTACAGACAGCTACAGGGATAATGCTATCGCTAGAAGGAACCGATTACATGCAAGAGACAGGCAAACTGCTGCAGGCTATCGGCCAGAGACAAACCAGCCTGGCCAGTAAAGACTTTCTACTTACCTGGGAGCAAACCCGCGACGAGCTGGAGCAGATACTGGATATCGCGCAAGCGATGAAAACAATGCGCGAGCAAAATATTGATACGCGCGTTTTCAATAACGGATTAGGCATTTCCATTTTTCGTGATAACTCCACCCGCACAAGATTTTCCTACGCTTCCGCGCTCAATATTCTTGGGTTAACCCAGCAGGATCTGGATGAAGGCAAATCGCAAATCGCCCACGGCGAAACCGTTCGGGAAACCGCGAACATGATCTCTTTCTGTGCGGATGCGATTGGTATCCGTGACGACATGTATCTGGGTGCGGGAAATGCCTATATGCGTGAAGTCGGTGAGGCGCTGGACGAAGGCTTTCAGCAAGGCGTGCTGCCTCAACGTCCTGCGCTGGTCAATTTACAGTGCGATATTGACCACCCGACACAATCGATGGCGGACCTGGCCTGGCTAAAAGAACATTTTGGCGGTCTGGACCAGCTGAAAGGCAAGAAAATCGCCATGACCTGGGCCTATTCGCCAAGCTACGGCAAGCCGCTTTCCGTGCCGCAAGGCATTATCGGCCTGATGACCCGCTTTGGCATGGAGGTCACGCTGGCGCACCCCGAAGGTTACGATTTAATCCCTGAGGTGCTGCAAACGGCGCAACGGAATGCCAAAGCGTCGGGCGGGCATTTTCGCCAGGTTGGCTCCATGGAGGAAGCTTTCCGTGATGCCGATATCGTCTACCCAAAATCCTGGGCACCGTGGCAGGTTATGCAGCAAAGAACCGAGCTGCTACGTAGCCAGGATAGCGAAGGCCTGAAAGCGCTGGAGCAGAAATGCCTGCAGCAAAATGCCCAGCACCAGCACTGGCACTGTACGGAAGAGATGATGAAGCTAACCCGCCAGGGACAGGCACTCTATATGCACTGCCTGCCCGCCGATATCACCGGCGTCTCCTGTGCCGCCGGGGAAGTCGAAGCCAGCGTTTTCGAACGTTACCGCATCGCTACCTACAAAGAAGCCAGCTGGAAGCCCTGGATTATCGCCAGCATGATTCTGGCCAGAAAATTTGCCGACCCAGCCGCTGTACTGACCCAACGCCTGCAGGAGGCTTTGCCGCGAATAAAACTCTGATCGATGCGTCCCTCGCTTATTTTTTAAGGAAAGGTCAGTCATGTCACACTTCACATTAAAGATGCAAATTGCGGACAACGCCGCTTTTTCGCCTGGCCAGTCGGCCCTTTTTAATCGGCAATCTGCTCGGGAGGCGCGTGCGTTTCACAGCTCGCTGCCGGGCTATCAGCCTACGCCACTTTTATCGCTTCCCGCGTTTGCAAAGGCACTGGGCGTTGAGCAAATCTTAGTAAAAGACGAGTCACATCGTTTTGGCCTGAACGCTTTTAAAATGCTTGGTGGCGCCTGGGCTATTGCCCGGCTGCTTTGCAAGGAGTCAGGCTGCGATATCGGCAAATTCTCTTTTGCCGCCTTCCGTCAGCAGCAGCACCGCCCCATCACTTTTACCACCACTACCGATGGCAATCACGGGCGCGGCGTAGCCTGGGCAGCGCGCCAGCTGGGCCAGCATGCCGTCATTTATATGCCTAAAGGCTCTTCGCCCGCCCGCGTCAGGCATATTACCGAGCTGGGTGCTGAATGTATTGTTACGCAGATGAACTATGACGATACCGTGCGTATGACCATCAGCAACGCAGAAAAAAACGGCTGGAAGGTGGTTCAGGATACGGCATGGGAAGGCTACAACGAAGTCCCCACCTGGATTATGCAGGGTTACGCTACGCTGGCAGACGAAGCGGTAGAACAGATGCAGGGCACCAGACCAACCCACGTCTTTCTTCAGGCTGGCGTTGGGGCAATGGCCGCGGGCGTATTGGGCTATCTCAACGATGTGTATGGCGCAGAAGCGCTGCATGCCGTGGTGGTTGAACCGGACAAAGCCGACTGCCTGTTTCGTTCGGCAAGGCGCGGGGAAATAGTCAACGTTGGCGGCGAGATGAACACCATTATGGCCGGTTTAGCCTGCGGTGAACCGAACCCGCTTGGCTGGCCGCTGCTACGCGACTGCGCCAGGCAATTTATCTCCTGCGAGGATCGCGTAGCCGCTCTTGGCATGCGCGTTTTAGGCAACCCTCTGGGCGAAGATCCCCGCATTGTGTCGGGCGAATCGGGGGCCGTCAGCGCAGGCGTGCTCGCCACCATTCTGCATCATCCCCAGGCTCAGGCACTCAAAGAAAAATTAAAGCTTACCCCAGCCTCACGCGTGCTGTTACTCAGTACCGAAGGCGATACCGATCCTCAGCACTATCGGGAAGTGGTATGGGAAGGAAAAGATGGAATTACCGTATAATTGACAGGAGTTAATCATGAAATCCGTTCCGTTCGACGACATTCTTGCTCTGGCGCAAAAATATCAGCCCGAAATGACGCGTTTTCTGCGCGACATGATTGCCATTCCCAGCGAAAGCTGTGATGAAAAACGCGTGGTTGCGCGTATACGTCAGGAAATGGAGAAAGTAGGTTTTGATAAAATTGAGATCGATCCTATGGGCAATATCCTGGGTTATATCGGTCATGGGCCACGCCTGCTTGCGATGGATGCCCATATTGATACGGTTGGCATCGGCAACCGCAAAAACTGGAACTTCGATCCTTATGAAGGCATGGAAGATAGCGAACTGATCGGCGGTCGTGGTTCATCCGATCAGGAGGGCGGTATGGCGGCCATGGTCTACGCCGCGAAGATCATCAAAGATCTACAACTGGAAGATGACTATACGCTGCTGATTACGGGAACGGTTCAGGAAGAAGATTGCGACGGCCTGTGCTGGCAATATCTTATTGAACAGATGAACATCAGACCTGAATTTGTTATCAGCACGGAACCTACCGACTGTAAAATCTACCGTGGTCATCGCGGGCGCATGGAGATTCGGGTTGAGGTTCAGGGGGTCAGCTGTCATGGCTCCGCGCCGGAACGCGGCGACAACGCTATTTTTAAAATGGCACCCATTCTTACCGAACTGGAAGCCATGTCCGGCAAACTGGCCAACGATGATTTCCTCGGCAAAGGCACATTGACCGTCTCCGAAATTTTCTTTACGTCGCCCAGCCGCTGCGCCGTTGCCGATAGCTGCGCGATTTCTATCGACCGCCGCCTGACGTGGGGAGAAACCTGGGAAAACGCGCTGGAGGAAATTCGTGCCCTGCCCGCCGTACAGGCCGCTAAAGCAGAGGTTTCGCTCTATACCTATGAACGCCCTTCCTGGACCGGTCTTGTCTATCCTACCGACTGCTATTTCCCGACCTGGAAAGTAGAGCAGGATCATATTACGGTCAGAACCCTGAGCGCAGCCTATCGCGGACTGTTTAAAAGTGAACCTGTAGTTGATAAATGGACGTTTTCCACTAACGGCGTGTCTATCATGGGCCGTCACGGTATTCCCGTCATCGGCTTTGGGCCAGGTAAAGAACCAGAGGCGCACGCCCCCAATGAGAAAACCTGGAAAGCGCATTTGGTTACCTGCGCAGCTCTGTATGCTGCAACGCCTTTAACCTGGCTGCAACAGCACTAGGCGGCGCTTGCTGTCGGCGGGAGAAGGACGATGAAGCTATTAATAAAAGGGGGCACCCTGGTGGATGACGCCGGGGAATATCGTCAGGATTTACTGATAATGCAGGGAAAAATCGTCCGCCGAGCGCCGCAGATTGTGGCAGATGAAAGCATGGGCGTCATTGACGCCCGTGAACTGCTGGTAATGCCTGGCGGCATTGATGTACATACCCATTTCAATATTGATGTCGGTATTGCGCAAAGCTGCGACGATTTTTTTGCCGGTACTCGTGCCGCAGCCTGTGGCGGAACCACCACCATTATCGATCACATGGGGTTTGGGCCTGCGGGCTGCTCGCTGCACCATCAGCTGGAAAAGTATCATCGGGATGCGGCCCGAGCGGTAATTGATTACAGCTTTCACGGCGTTATCCAGCATGTGAATCCGCAGATTCTGGAAGAAATTGCACCGATGGTGCAAAAAGAGGGCATCAGCAGCTTTAAATTTTATCTGACCTATAGCTATATGCTGCAGGACAGCGACGTGCTACAGGTCCTGCAGCAGCTTAACGAAGCGGGAGCGCTGGCCACGGTCCATCCGGAAAACGATGCGGCAATACGCTGGCGAACGGCCCAGCTTAAGCAGCAGAATAAAACGGCACCCGTGTGGCATGCGCACAGTCGTCCCCTGGCCTGCGAAGCCGAAGCGATTTCCCGCACTATCAATCTCGCCAGGCTGGCTGACAACGCCCCTTTATACATTGTTCATCTTTCTAACGGCCTGGGGCTGGACTACGTTCGAATGGCAAAGGCCGCCGGGCAACCGGTCTGGGCAGAAACCTGCCCACAATATTTGCTACTGGATATGGGCCGCTATCTCCTGCCGGACGGCCTGAAATATATTCTTAGTCCACCACTGCGTCCGCACAGCGAGCTGGATAAATTGTGGGTGGGTATCGCCGATGGCAGCATTGCCACACTGGCTACCGATCACTGTAACTTCCCCTGGCGCCAGCGCCAGCAGATGGCAGCAGGTGACTTTACCCGCTGCCCTAACGGTATGCCGGGAGTGGAAAATCGCCTTGCCCTTCTTTTTTCTGAAGGCGTAATGAAAGGACGCATTAGCCGCTCGCGGTTCGTGTCTCTGACCAGCACTATGCCCGCAAAATTATTTGGCTTATGGCCGGAAAAAGGCAGTCTGTTGCCTGGCTCCGACGCCGATCTGGTGCTGTTTGACCCGCGTAGCCAGCATATTGTTCACCACACGGATTTACACGATAACGGCGACTATACGCCTTATGAGGGCTTTTGCTGCCAGGGTAAGCCTGTCATGACGCTTTCTCGCGGCGAGGTAGTCTGCCGTGAAGGCCGCTTTACCGGCAAAGCCGGTCACGGACGTTTTATTTCTCGTAAGCCATTTGTAACAGGAAGTCACCTATGAACAAGAGAATCGTACTGGCGCTGGGCGGAAACGCGCTTGGCAACGGCCTGACGGAACAGATGCAGGCCGTAAAAAATACGGCGGACACCATCGCTACGCTGGTAGCTGAAGGCCACGATTTAGTTATCACCCACGGCAATGGCCCGCAGGTTGGCATGATTCATCAGGCCTTTGAGGCCGCGGCACATACTTCCGCGCATTCACCCGTGCTGCCTATGTCGGTCTGCGTTGCGCTCAGCCAGGGTTATATTGGCTACGATCTACAAAATGCTTTAAGAGAGGCTTTGCTTAATCGCGGCATCGTAAAAAACGTCGTTTCACTGATTACTCAGGTACGCGTTGATCCTCGCGATCCGGCCTTTTTGCATCCCGATAAGCCGATTGGTTCCTTTCTGGCGGAAGAAGAGGCGCGCAAACTTAAATCAATGGGCGTTCTGCTGATGGAGGATGCAGGACGTGGCTGGCGAAGAGTGGTTGCCTCGCCTGAACCACTGGAAATTATTGAGGCCTGTGCGGTCAAAACTCTGCTGGAAGCGGGTCAGATTGTCATTACCGCAGGCGGTGGCGGTATTCCGGTTGTTGCCCACGATCGTCACTTACAGGGTGCCAATGCGGTGATCGATAAAGATCTTGCCAGTGCGGTGCTGGCCCAGGATATCAACGCCGATATGCTGATTATTCTCACGGCGGTAGAAAAAGTGGCTATCGATTTCCGTAAGCCTTCAGAACGCTGGCTGGATACCCTGACGCCGCAGGATGCCTTACGCCATATCGCCGAAAATCAGTTCGCACCCGGTTCGATGCTGCCAAAAGTGAAAGCCGCCGTGGCCTTTGCTGAATCAAAGCCCGGCCGTCAGGCTTTGATTACCCTGCTGTCAAAGGCCGGGGAAGGCATTGCGGGCCGGACCGGAACGCTTATTCAACAGTAGCCGTTCCGGCTGCTTCTACGACCATCCTGTCGGCTGTTGTCTCACCGTCAGATTTGTTCTGGCGGTGATGTTGAACCAGCGCGGCCAGAATGCTGACGGCAATTTCTTCCGGCGTTTCTGCAGCAATATCCAGCCCGATTGGCGCATGCAATCTTGCCAACCGATCTGTTGTAGCCAGCCGCTCCTTTTGTAATCTGTCCCGAAAATAGTGCGCTTTTCGTCGGCTGGCGAGCAGTCCCAGATAGCGCAGCGGCAGGCGCATTACCTGTTCCAGTACTTCCCAGTCCTGATGATTGGTCGCAATGAGGACGGAACTATTGGCCGTCAACGGCAAACGGGCCAGGATCTCGCTGTAATTTTTGCCACCAACGCGCTTACACGCCTGAGGTAAAGCTGGATGATACAGATTTCCTTCCCAGGGATCGGCAATGGTCACCTCATAGCCCAGCGGCATCGCTATCTGTGCCAGGGCGCGATTAACGTGTCCTGCTCCCAGCAAAAACAGGGCAGGACGCCGCGGATAAACGGCAATATAAATCGTCATGGCACCGCCGCAATCCGATCCCACTGCATCCGGCCCCTGACGCGCCAGCTTGCCGTGAAAAAGACGCGAACGTTCTTCTGCCAGCGCAGCTTTGGCCTGATCGATAGCCAGCCGTTCAATCATCCCACCGCCAATCGTCCCTGTAGGCATTCCCTCTTCCGGCACCAGCATCGTCGCAGAATGGCGCGGGGAAGAACCCCGGCATTCGATAATATGTAAAAGAGCAAAAGCACGATTTTCCTTTTCCAGCTGGCTGGCTACGGCAAACAGGCTCATTTTTTCTTCCTCCCTGTCAATTATATTGCGCCGCCGGATGCAACCCCTGTGCCGATTTTAATATTATGATTTTATTATTTATTTTCATAAAAACAGCGCGTCATTCTCATAATGAGAGCATCGATTCTTATATTGCGAAGATTTACGTTTTTGTGAACGCCCCGCCCCGTTCTAAATGAAAGCCATTCTCAGCTCTTACGCCGCCGCGTTTACCACGCGCCTGAAAGTGCGAAAGGCGTCACGAAATTTATCGGAAAACCTGAGTCGAGGCAGCCCTGGCTCGCTTGTTGCTATCCCCTGCAAAACCGCTTGCTTTCAGGCCGGGGCGGATTAATCAGCAGCATTAAGGAGCTATATATGGGTGACATTATGCGTCCCATTCCCTTTGATGAACTCCTGACGCGAACAGCCGCGGAGTATGAGGAAAACCGGACAATTTTTGGCATTCCGGAAACGGAATTTTATCAGCGAAATCAACATCGAAAAATTTCACTGTGTGGGGAAAGCTGCGATACGCCCGTTGGGCCGGCAGCCGGGCCTCATACGCAGCTGGCGCAAAATATTATCGCCGCATGGCTGGCTGGCGGCAGCTTTATTGAGCTGAAAACCGTACAAATTCTGGATCGACTGGAACTGGAAAAGCCCTGTATTGACGCCAGTGACGAAGCTTTTAATACAGAATGGTCAACGGAGTACACGCTACCTAAAGCCTGGGATGAATATCTGAAAGCGTGGTTCGTTCTGCATCTGCTGGAAGCAATTTTTACACCGCGTGGGGAAAGTGGACAGCGCTCTTTTATTTTCAATATGAGCGTCGGCTACGATTTACAGGGTATTAAGCAGCCCGCCATGCAAACCTTTATCAGCGAAATGATGGACGCCAGTCAGAATACAAAATTCGCTCGTTATCAGTATATGCTGCAAAATTTTATCTCGGACGGACGCTGGCAGCTGCTGAAAAAAGCCAACCCGCCCGATTTGCAGGCCTTATTACCGCGTATATCCAGCCGTATGGTCAACAGCGTAACCCTTTCGACCATGCACGGGTGCCCCCCTGACGAAATCGAGTCAATCTGCCGCTATATGCTGACGGAGAAGCAGCTGCATACCTTTGTCAAACTTAATCCCACGCTGCTGGGCTATGCGCGCGTCAGGGAAATTCTGGATAACAACGGCTTTGACTATGTTTCACTGAGCGAAGAGTCCTTTAGTCACGACCTGCCGTTAGCGCAGGCGCTGGGCATGCTGGAGCGGCTTCTGGCGCTAGGGCGCGAGAAACAACGCGTCTTCGGCGTGAAGCTGACCAATACGCTGGGCGCTCGCAACCATAAACATCGCTTACCGGGTGAAGAGATGTATATGTCAGGCCGTGCACTTTATCCGCTATCTATTAACGTTGCGGCATTGCTGTCTGAACATTTTGCCGGGAAGTTGCCCATCTCTTACTCCGGTGGGGCCAGCCAGTACAATATTGCTGAAATCTTCGCGACCGGTATTCAACCAGTGACAATGGCCACCGATTTGCTAAAACCCGGCGGCTATCTGCGAATGAAAACCTGCGCGCAGCTGCTCGAAACAAATCCGGGCTGGCAGCAACGGCATATTGATGTTCCGCGATTGAAAAAGCTGGCTGAGGAGGCGCTAACCGCTGAGTGGGCACAAAAGTCCTGGAAATCTCGTGAACAGATTGATACCGGCGAACCGCTGCCGTTGACCGACTGCTACGTCGCGCCCTGCGTCACCGCCTGCGCCATTAGCCAGGATATTCCGGAATACCTTCGTCTGGCAGGAGAAGGCCGCTACGTTGAGGCGCTGGAGCTGATCTATCAGCGTAACGCGCTACCGGCCATTACCGGCCATATTTGCGATCATCAGTGTCAGAACAACTGTACCCGCCTTGATTACGATAACGCTTTGAACATTCGCGCAATCAAAAAAATCGTGCTGGAAAAGGGCTGGCAAGCCTACCGTCAGCGCTGGCATAAACCGGCGGGTTCGGGCAACCGACATCCCGTTGCGGTAATGGGTGCCGGGCCGGCAGGTCTGGCCGCCGCTTATTTTCTGGCGCGTGCAGGTCATCCGGTAACGCTGTTTGAGCGAGAAGCTGGCCCCGGCGGCGTGGTGCAACATATTGTTCCTCGCTTCCGCATTCCCGCCAGCCTGATTGAACAGGATATTAAGTTCATTGCCGATCACGGCGTAAGGTTCGTTTTTGACTGCGATCCGCATCTGACTATTGGGCAGCTACGCCAGCAGGGCTTCACCTATATTTGCATTGGCATCGGTGCCGGTAAAAATAACGCGCTGTCGCTGACCGGTGATAATCCGCACATATTTAAACCCTTTGAGTTTCTTCAGGCATTCAATCAGCAAAATACACCTGCTGCCATTCAGGGCGAGATCGCCGTTGTTGGCGCAGGCAATACGGCGATGGATTGCGCCAGGGCCGCGCTAAGAGTTCCTGGCGTCAGGTCAGTTACCCTGTTATATCGCCGTGAAGAGCAGGATATGCCCGCCTGGCCGGAAGAGATTGCGGAAGCAAAACGCGACGGCGTGCAGTTTATGACGCTGGTGAATCCAGAAAGCTTTAAGGCCGACGGCGAACTACTACTCCGTGTTATGCAGCCCGGAGAACCTGATGAACAGGGCCGCCGTCGTCCGGTTGCGACCGGGCAAACGTTAAGCCGACGTTTTGACGCGCTCATCGCCGCTACCGGCGAACAGGCAGATAACGAAATTTTACAGCGCATCGGCTTACCCCTTGCCGCTTCCGGCAGCGTAGAAGTTGATCCCCATACGCTGGAAACGCGTCTGCCAGACGTTTTTCTGATTGGCGACGTGCAAAGTGGGCCAGCCTCTGTTGTTGCCGCCATTGGTGGCGCACGTAAGGCGACTCGCACCATCCTTAAGCGGGAAAACATTCATCACGACGATGAAAACAAGCGCTGGCTGAATAGCGACCCAACGGCAATATATCGTCGGCGTGGCGTGGTAGCAGTGCGGCAGATCGACGTGGGTCAGCCAGATGCGTTCGCCCGTCAGGAAGCCGCTCGCTGTCTGGAATGTAACTACGTGTGCGCCAGATGTGTGGACGTCTGCCCTAATCGTGCCAACGTTGCGCTTGCCGTACCGGGTTTTAACAGCCGCCAGCAAATTCTGCATCTGGACGCGTTCTGCAATGAATGCGGCAACTGCGCCCAGTTCTGTCCGTGGCGAGGTAAACCTTATAAAGACAAAATTACTCTTTTTAGCCGCCAGGACGACTTCGAGAACAGTACTAATCCGGGCTTTGTACTCCATCAACAAAACGTTCAGGTTCGCCTTAACAATCGCGTCTGGCAGCTTAAGGTCGACAGGCAGGGAGAAATCGCTGAGGTACCTGACGAACTGCATGATATGGCGCGGATTATCAGCTATACGCGCCAGCATCACGCTTATTTGCTCGGCAGCGTGGAGGAATAATCATGCTGTTATTAAAAAATTGTACCCTTGTAAATTTCCACCCCTGCCGAGTTGAGCACAATAGCGATATTGTCATCGAGGGCGACAGAATTATTGCCATCGGCAGCAGTCTGTCAGCGCTCTATCCGCAGGCGGAAATTATCTGTCTGCACGGCAAGCTGGTAATGCCCGGGCTGGTTTGCGCGCACAACCACTTCTACTCTGGCCTTTCGCGCGGCATTCTGGCACCGATAGCCCCCTGCCCGGATTTTATCTCAACGCTGAAAAACCTCTGGTGGCGGCTGGATCGAGCGCTGGATGAAGAGTCCCTTTATTACAGCGGCCTGATCTGTTCACTGGAAGCCATTCGTCACGGCTGTACTGCCGTTATCGATCATCATGCCTCCCCAAATTTTATCAAAGGATCGCTGGCGATCCTGCGGCGCGGTTTTATAGAGGCCGGACTGCGCGGAATGACCTGCTTTGAAACAACAGATCGTAATTTTGGTTTACGCGAGCTGGAAGCGGGCGTGGAAGAAAACGTAGCTTTTGCGCACCTGATCGATGCACAGCGTGATAAAGGCGTTCAGGAACGCCTGGTTGAATGTCACCTGGGTGCCCACGCTCCCTTTACCGTACCGGACAGCGGTTTGTCGATGCTGGCCGAAGCGAGGCGGGAAACAGGCCGCGGCCTGCACATACATGTGGCAGAGGATAGCTATGATGTTTCGCACAGCCACGATAAGTACGGTATGGACCCGATTGTGCGCCTGGATAAATTTGGTCTGCTGGATGAAAAAACGCTGATTGCCCACGCGCTCTGGCTTTCGCCCGCAGAGGTTGCCCTGTTGAATCAGCGCCAGGCCTGTCTGGTACATAATGCGCGTTCCAATATGAATAACCATGTTGGCTATAACCATCGTTTGCCTGATTACCAGCTGGCGGCGTTAGGCACTGACGGTATTGGTGCCGATATGTTTGAAGAGCTGAAATTTGCTTATTTTAAACATCGCGATGCGGGCGGCCCGCTATGGCCCGATAGTTTTCTGCGTATGTTGCATAACGGCAACATTTTGCTGGAGCGTAATTTTGCTCAGCCATTTGGCCAACTGGCGGTGGGCTATACCGCCGATCTTACCATCTGCGATTATGTTTCCCCCACGCCGCTACAGGCGGAAAACCTGGCGGGTCATCTGGCCTTTGGCATAAACAGCGCGGCGGTAAACAGCGTAATGGTTGCCGGCCGAATGGTATACCAGGACCGCCATTTCCCCTTTGAATCAGAACCGCTTTATGCCAAAGCACGCCAGGCTGCCGAACGACTATGGCAAAACATGGCAAAACTGTGAACGCCTTCGAATCGTAGCCAGGGATGGCCTGGCCGTAAGGGAGAGAGTAATGGATACATCCGTGATTCATCAGCCGCTTCAGACTTCCGTTCTACCCGTCGATCGGATACTGCCCGTCGGGCAGATGATCCTCTATGGCCTGCAGCACGTGCTGGTTATGTATGCCGGGGCCGTTGCCGTTCCGCTGGTCGTAGGCGCGGCATTAGGCATGACCGATGCGCAAATTGTTGTGTTAATCAGCTGTGATTTAGTGGTCTGCGGCCTTGCCACACTACTGCAAACGTTGGGTGCCGGGCGCTGGCTAGGCTGCCGCCTGCCGGTTGTTCAGGGCTGTACTTTCGCTGCGCTAATACCGCTGGTGTTAATAGGCAAAGAGTATGGCATGGGCGGTATATCTGGTGCGGTGATGATTGCCGGTGCCTTTACGCTACTCAGCGCGCCCTGGATTTGTCGACTGGTTCGTTTTTTCCCTAAGGTGGTAATGGGGTCTATTGTCACGCTGATCGGCCTTTCTATTATGCCGGTAGCGGGCGGCTGGATCGGCGGCGGCAACAGCGAGATGGCCAGCTTCGGCAGCGTGACCTCGCTGGCTATGGCTGCGTTGACGCTGGTTATCATCCTGAATATCTATACGTTTGGTTCCGGACTGCTCAAAAATATTGCCGTGCTGATTGGGCTGGTCGTTGGCTCAACGCTGTGGTACTTCGTCGATACGCTCGATTTCAGCCGCATAACCCTTAGCCCGTGGTTTAATATTCCTGTTCCAGTGCAGTTTGCTCTGCCTGAGTTTCACCTGGTACCTGTTTTGCTGCTGTCGATGGTTATGGTTGTCGTTATGGTAGAAACCATGTCATCAATGATGGCAACAGGTGAAATGGTGGGGCGCAAAGCAGACAGGGAAACCCTGAAAAAGGGATTGTTAGCCTGCGGCCTGGCAACCTTCTGCGGTAGTTTTTTTAATCTTTTCCCTTATGCGGCCTTTGCACAAAACGTCGGTCTGATCGGGTTAACCGGGATCCGAAGCCGCTTTGTCGTAGCGGTTTCCGGCTGCATCCTGATCCTGATGGGGCTTTTTGCCAAAATGGCAGCCTTGGTTGTTATCGTACCGAAACCCGTACTGGGCGGTGCTGGCGTGGTGATGTTCGGGATGGTAGCGGTTTCCGGGATTCGGACGCTGGGCGAAGTGAACTACCGTAATAACAATAACGGTATGGTTGTCGCGCTGACGCTGGGTTTAGGGTTGATGCCCGTGCTGGTACCGCAGCTTTTCGCGCAGCTTCCTGAAATGGCGAAAATGTTCCTGCACAGCGGTATTACGCTTGGCACTTGCGTGGCGATTGTGGCGAATCTGATTTTAAATGGCAAAGGCGCCCATCTTCAGCAACGCACCTGCGCAGACTGCGCCCCGGAAGAGCCGACTACGCAATCTACTGCCGCACGTACCGTAGCGGTCAGAACAGTCAGAATGTGGCTACTGCTGCGTCGTGCCCGCGAGCAGAGGCAGAAAGAAGTCGAATAGCCAGCGCTAACAAAAAGGGGTGACTGGCGTCACCCCTTTATTAAAGGACGGGCAAACTCTGTATCGTTAATGCATTCACAAAGAAAACATTGCTCTGAAAAACGCCCTGCTTACGGGAGCATGCATTACTGAGATACCCTGCATATGTGAGCATGCATTACTGAGACGCCCGGCATATATGAGCACGCTTTACTGAGAAGCCCTGTTTACATGGGTATGGTTCGCTAAAATGCTCGGCCTACCGTAAACACGTTTCGCTAAAATGCTCTATTTACGTGGATACGCTTCGCTGTTTACCCAGGAATGATCTTTTTCCCAGCTAAACTTCCACAGACGAACCGGACCAGCCATGACGTTCAGGTAGTAGTTGTCATAGCCCGCAATAGTCGCTACCGGATGATAGCCTCGCGGTACCGTAACCACATCATGGTTATAGACAGCCATACACTCATCCAGGGAGCGGTCATCCGTATAGACGCGCTGCAGAGCAAATCCCTGTTCCGGATCGAAACGGTGATAGTAAGTCTCTTCCAGATAGGTTTCCGTCTCTGAGTTTTCCTGATCGTGCTTGTGGCTCGGGTAAGAGCTGGTATCGCCTTCGTCCGTATAAACTTCTACCACCAGCAGGCTATCGGCAGGCCTGTCGTCAGGCAGAATATTATGCACCAGACGTTTGTTACGCCCTTTGCCCCGTTTTTCGACGCCCACATCTGCCGGCGTAATCAGCCGTGCGGGCAGATTACCGCTGCCCGGCGCGCTGCAGACTGCCAGTTCCAGATCGGAGTCGGCACGAACTTCTACTTTGTCATGATGCGGCACATACACAGAGTACGGCGGCGTGCGTTCAAAGGGCGACATCCGCTTACCAATATCAGGGAACTCGGCATGACGGGTTTTTACCGATGCCAGTCCGGCAATCAACACCAGACACAGCTCTTTGTCACCGCTTTCAAGCTGAATAGTTTGCCCCTGCTTCAGCTGATAAGCTTCGAAGCCAACATAGCGCCAGCTGGCGCTTTCTGGCGTAACCTGCTGAATACGTCCCTGCGCATCAGGCCGTTGTACTTTAGACAGCAATGACATATTGCGTCTCCTTATCGTTAGCCCAGCGTTGGCATGCTGAATTCAGAAACGGTTTTCTGTCCGCTCGGCCAGCGCACGGTGGCAGTTTTCATGCGGGTATAAAAACGCACGCCATCTGGTCCGTGTACGTTTAACGCGCCAAACACGGAGCGTTTCCAGCCGCCAAAGCTATGGAACGCCATTGGCACCGGAACGGGTACGTTAACGCCCACCATGCCTGCCTGAACCTCACGGACAAAGTCGCGTCCGATGTGGCCGTTACTGGTAAAAATAGCGCTACCGTTGCCAAACTCATGACTGTTAACTAATTCCAGCGCCGTGGCATAATCTGGCGCACGCATAATGCTCAATACCGGTCCAAAGATCTCTTCGCGCCAGATAACCATATCGGACGTAACGTTATCGAACAGGGTGCCGCCAACGTAGTAGCCTTCAGCATGGCCCGGTACCTGGAAGTTGCGGCCGTCCACCACCAGCTTCGCCCCTTCTTCCACACCTTTATCAATATAGCCCAGCACTTTTTTCTGATGCGCAGCGGAAACTACCGGCCCCATCTCGTTTTCTTCACTGCCTTTTTGTATGCCCGGCCCCACGCGCAATGCTTTTACCAGTGGCGTCAGGGCAGCAATCAGTTTGTCAGCAGTGTCATCACCTACTGCCACCACTACCGGCAGCGCCATACACCGTTCGCCCGCGGAACCAAATGCACCGCCCATAATGGCGTTTACCGTTGCATCAAGATCGGCATCCGGCATAACAATCGCGTGGTTTTTCGCCGCGCCAAAGGCCTGGACGCGTTTGCCGTGTGCGCTGGCGGTTTTATAAATATGTTCCGCTACGCCAGAAGAACCGACAAAACTGACCGCCTGAACAAGCGGATTGGTATAAAGCTGTTCGGCATCTTCGTTAGAACAGTGAACAACGTTAAACACGCCGTCCGGCAGACCAGCTTCGGTCAGCAGCTCGGCCATACGAACAGAAGCTGACGGGTCCAGCGCTGGCGGCTTCAGGACAAAGGTGTTGCCGCAGGCCAGCGCAATCGGGAACATCCACAGCGGTACCATTGCCGGGAAGTTGAATGGCGTAATGCCCGCGACCACGCCCAGCGGCTGCATCAGCGAGTAGCTATCCACACCGGTGGCAACATCCGCAGAGTTCTCGCCTTTAATCAGATGAGGAATACCGCAGGCAAACTCGACGACTTCCATACCACGCGTCAACTCACCCAGCGCATCTGACCAGACTTTGCCGTGCTCGCTCACGATCAGTGCGGCCAGCTCGTCACGGTGCTGTTCCATCAGGGCTTTAAAGTTGAACAGTACGCGTGCGCGGCGCAGTGGCGAAGTACGTGACCAGCCATCAAACGCATTATGTGCAACTTCAATAGCCTGTCTGACTTCTTCCGCCGAGCTTTGCGTCAATTCACGCACTGGTTTACCGGTTGCCGGATCGTAAATCGGAATAGTTTCATTGCTGGCGCTCAGAGACGTTTTTCCGCCGATAAAGTTTCCTGTAGTAGTCATGTTCTGGCCTCTTTAATGTATGTATTCCTGCGGATAGCCGCTTGTTCAACTGGCAATCCGACCGGACAACTCCCAAATGCGTGCAATGACAGTATTATATTGGAATAAATTTTTCAAATACTCCACTTTAGAAAATCCATTTTTAGCGGCGTGGATCGCATTTTTTACCGGCAGCACATTGACGAACGCGGGCTTATCCCTTTGTGGCGAGCAAAAGAAAAAACCAGAAATAGCGCTGGGATCACCGTAATACTCCACTTTCCTGGCCGATAGCATTTTGTTTTTTCAGCTGTAAGAACGGCTAATACAATGTAAGTCCCGATGCGGAAAAACGAAATTTTGCGAGAAAGATCCAAAAATTTAAATTTCATCATTCCACTAATATGAAATAAATGTTTTCTTAATGAAATTGAACGTGACGGGTGGCGGAACTGGCAAGATAAGGCCGGACGACATGTCGGGGTCTGCGCCCTCACTCATTATTCAGCTTTATTTCTTATTCTGCAGGAGCAGCAAGATGGCCATCGATCCAACCCGTTTCTGTGTTAACCGTAAAATTGCGCCCGCTCTCAGCATTGAGCAATTTTTCCAGCTGGTCCACGGACTGGGGCTGCATAAAGTCGAACTGCGTAACGATATGCGCAGCGGTAAGGTGACGGATAACCTTAGCCATAGCGCAGTGCGCGAGCTGGCGCAGCGCTATGGCCTGGAAATTGTCACCATTAATGCTGTTTATCCGTTTAACCAGATTGACGATGCGCTTCTGGCAAAAACAGAGGCGCTGCTGAAAGATGCTGAAGGTATCGGTGCTAAAGCACTGGTTCTCTGTCCGTTAAACGACGGCACGCCGGTTGATGCAGAAGAAACCATCAGCGCGCTGAAAACCCTGGCCCCGCTATTTGAAAAGTATGGTGTGGAAGGCCTGGTCGAGCCGCTCGGCTTTCCGATTAGCTCGCTACGTTCGGCGGTACATAGCCAGGCGCTGATTCGTGATGCGGGCGTGCCTTTCCGCCTGGTGCTGGATACGTTCCATCATCATCTTTATGAAAAAGCGGAAGAAGAGTTTGAAAAGGGCATCGACATTAACGGGATTGGCCTGGTACATCTTTCTGGCGTGGAAGATGCGCGTCCAACGGCAGAACTGACTGACGAAGAACGAATTATGCTAAGCAAAGGCGACTTGCTTAACAGCGTGGCCCAGGTTCAAAGGCTGGAACGTATGGGCTATCGCGGCATTTATGCTTTTGAGCCTTTTTCCTCGGCAATGGAAAACTGGAGCGCGGCGGATATTGAACGGGAACTGCGTCAGAGCATTGAGCTGCTGCAGGCATAACAGCGTTACGGTACGAGCTATGCTCAGCTGGAAGCGCCAGGAGTCAAATATCTGCAACAGCCTTAAAGCATAGCGGAAACGGTTTACAGTTACAGTTACAGTTACAGGCACAGGCACAGGCACAGGCACAGGCACAGGCACAGGCAGCAGTCGTTATGCCAAAGCCTGTGCCTCTCAAAATTTTATTTTTCAAAAGAGAGTGCTTTCTGGCCTGGACCAGCATAGCTCACTAGCCACGTAAGGACTTATACCCTTTTCCTCGGTTTTATCTGTGTCCTACCTTGCGGCCTTACGGCCGCCTTTTTTTAGTAGCGCGAGCAATAAGCTTCATCCCCCTTACAGAACAACGACAGCACCTTGATTTGCTTTTCCCGAACAACGAACGGCACCTTGATTTCCTCTTCCCAAACAACGAGCAGCACCTTAATTCCCTATTCCCGAACAACGAACGGCACCTTAATTCCCTCTTCCCAAACAACGAGCAGCACCTTGATTTGCTTTTCCCTGACAGTGAGCAACAACGTTAACCTGCCCACAATAAAATAAAGCACCCGCTATGGCTTAAACGCTGGCGTAAAAATCCTCAGAGCTTTCCGGAAATCAGGCTGTTAGTGGCCGGAAGCCGCTACACTTAGCAGATAGAAGCCAGAGGGAGAAGGAATGAACACACTGCAGCAGGAGAAGATGGGGCAGAATATACTGCTAAAGATGGCGACACTGGTCGTGATACTGGCAGGGATCAAGGCAGCCTCGACGATCATCGTGCCCTTTTTGCTCGCTCTGTTTCTGGCGATTGTTTTAAATCCTTTAGTCACCCTGTTGATGCGCCGGGGCGTACGACGCGGACTGGCCATTACGCTGGTAATTGCCGCCGTGCTGACGGCGCTGGGACTGCTGGTAGCAATGATTGCCGGTTCAGCCGATGAGTTTTCTACTGTTTATCCTCAGTTGCAGCATCAGATGACGCAGAAGCTTACGATAGTGCAGCATCTGGTGGCGCCCTTTCATATCAACCTTTCTACTAACAGCCTGGCCGCACGGCTGGATCCTAACGCGATCATGAACATGGCGACCGTTATCCTGAGTCAGTTTTCCGGCGCATTAGCTAATCTGGTACTGCTGGTAATGACCGTCGTGTTTATGCTTTTTGAAGTGCACCACCTGCCTTATAAGCTGCGTTTTGCGCTGATTAACCCCAAAATTCGCATAGCCGGCTTACATCGGGCGTTAAAAGGCGTCACGCACTATCTGGCGCTGAAAACGCTTATTAGCCTGATTACCGGGCTCTCGGTCTGGCTGGTGCTGGTACTGCTGGGCGTGAAGTTTGCGCTTTTATGGGGGGCGCTGGCGTTTGTACTGAACTATATCCCCAATATCGGCCCCATTATCGCAGGCATTCCGCCCACGTTGCAGGCGCTGCTGCTAAATAGCGTTTATGATGCTGCACTGGTTGCCGCTCTGTTCAGCGCTATCCATATGGTTTTTGGCAATATGCTGGAGCCACGCGTAATGGGTAAAGGCCTGGGGCTGTCGAGCCTGGTGGTCTTTTTGTCGCTGATTTTCTGGGGCTGGCTGCTGGGCCCGGTTGGCATGCTGCTTTCGGTCCCGTTGACCAGCGTGTGTAAAATCCTGATGGAAACGACGCCCGGCGGCAGCAAGCTGGCGATCCTGCTGGGCAACGGCAGGCCGCCGAGAGTCGCCAAACCCAAAGTACAGAAATAGCCTTCAGCGAGCCTCAAATACGCTGCTGTCGGTAATCGCCTGAACGTTAACTTTGTTGGGCAAGATAGCCAGCGAAGAGAAAAGATCGGCGACCTGCTGTACGCGAGCCACATCCTCCGTTGAAACCGGCCGTATACCGTGCGAAATCCGCGCGGTTATGGCTTTGGACTCTTCCGGCGAGAGTCGGGTCAGCGTCGAATAAACCTGATTATATTCCGCAGGATGAGCAATCCCCCACGCACGCGCTTTTGCCAGACGACGGGCGAAATCGGCAATCGCCAGACGCTTTTGCGGATCTTTCAGCGAGCTGCCGGTGGCGGTGACAAACGAAAGCGCGGTCGTTAATCCTTTACTGTCGCGCAACAGGCGCGCGCCATGCTGCTCTGCTATGCCCAGATAGGGATCGAAAGTAGCCCATGCGGTGATTTGTCCGGAATTAAAGGCCGCGCTGGCGTCGGTTGGCAATACAAAGCGGACGGAAACGTCCTTTTGCGGCACGCTGGCTTCTTTTAGCGCGCCATACAACAGATGCTGAGAGATACTGCCGCGCGCCGATGAAACAACCACCGTTTTCCCCGCCAGCTCTTTTACGCTATGTACAGGTGAATCGGCGGGAACAATCAGACCGTTCGCGCTGTTGTCGCCTACGTTAGTGGCGATAATTTTCAGATCGACGCCGCCGGAAGCCGCCATCAACACCGGCAGATCGCCAGCGTAAGAAGTATCGACTGCGCCAGCACGCTGCGCTTCAAATAACGGCGCAGCACCCTGAAAATTGGCCCAGCGATAGTGATAAGGCGCATCTTTCATTACGCCAGAGGCTTCGACCAGAGAGCGTAAGTTGCGCGCCTGATCGCCAAGCACCAGCGTTACCTCTTCCTCTTTTGCCATACTGGCGGCAGCCACGGCGCTAAGCAGCAGCGCCAGAACGATTTTTCCCGCTTTCATTTTTCTTCCTTAAAGCGCATTGCGCTGCAGCTGACGTATGTAGGCATCCCAGTGCAGCAGATATCTTTTATTTTTGATAGCGTCATCAAATACCTGCGCGGCTTTTTCCGATACGTCATCAGGGACAATAGTGAGTTCAGCGCCACCGCTCTGGGCAGCCAGCTGCGCCACGCAGGCACGTTCAAGGTAATAAAGGTTATAAAAGGCCTCTTCCAGATCCCGCCCACAGGTTAGCAGGCCATGATTACGCAGGATCAGCGCGTTCAGATCGCCAAGATCGGCGACGATTCGCTGCTGTTCGTCCAGATCCAGCGCAATCCCTTCATAGTCGTGGTAAGCCAGTCGGCGGTAAAAGCGCATACTGTGTTGCGAAATCATCAGCAGGCCATTTTTTTGCGCCGCTACGCCAATACCTGCGGCCGTATGGGTATGCAGTACGGCATGCGTTTCCGGTCGGGCGCGATGAATAGCGCTGTGAATGACATAACCTGCAGGATTTATCCCCAGTCCGGTAGGATCGTCAATAATTTCGCCATCCAGATCGACCTTTACCAGCGTTTCCGGTGCGATTTCATCAAACGTTTGCCCATACGCATTAATTAAAAAATGAGGCTTATCGCCCGGCACACGTAATGAAAAATGGGTGTAAATATGATCTGTCCAGCGCAGGCGCGCCGCCAGATGGTAACACTGTGCCAGTTTGGTTCGAGCCTGCCACTCCGCGTCGGTAATACGCGCGCGAAGTGATTCAGCAGGATGCAGTGCGCCAGTCATAAATTCTCCTGATTTACCAGCGTGATGGACGGCCGAAGCCCTGTCCTGGCATCCTGACACGAAAGGATCGGCAGACGGAAATGACGAATATAAGAATAAATTGCATAAAATTGACTAAGTCAGGATGGGCAGCGTGACGTTTAAACTTTTTCTTTCGTGACGTGCTACCTTAAGATTTTCTTCAGGCACCGAGGCGCCGTTAACAGAGGTCCATCATGGATTCGCCGAAAAAAAAACGCGCGCGAAAGATAACTATTCTGGCTACCGCAGGCCTGCTACCGCTAATTCTTTGCGTCATTTTTACCTGGGTCGACGCCAGACATAGCGTTCAACGCCAGCAGGAGGCAACGGCAGACATGCTGCTGGCTCACGCCGAGACGATCAGCGATCAGGCATGGAATATGATCGATCAGCTGCGCCGTTTTTCCGGTAAACAATGCGACGATGTTAATGAAGATTTACGGCAATATGCGGCGCTTTATCCCTATTTTCGCGCCGTTGGCGTAATGCAGGACGGCCTGGTGACCTGCTCTTCTGCTTTTGGCAGCAGCCATAGCGATATCAAGACCATGCTTTTACGGCCGCCGCCGGAAAACCGTAAAGCCTGGTGGATGCTTTCGGTTGCCGGTACCCGGGCGGTAAAAGATCGCCCGGCGGTGATTTTTGTGCGCGATACGCCCAGCCAGTTCAGCACTTTTGCGCTGATTGACGGGCAATATCTGCTGGATTTTATGAATGCTATCGACAGGAATCAGGATAGTAGTATTACGCTACAGTTTGGCGGAGGCGCCATCCTTTATAGCGACATAAAGGATGGCGCTGTACCCGCTGCGCTGGTGCTGAATAAAACGTCCAGCCGCTATCCCGTTACTGTGCATGTTACCTCGCCCGCCAGCGACGTCATGCGAAACTGGCGTCATGGTCTGCTTACCTTTGTACCGGTGGCGCTGATCCTGTCGCTGCTGCTGGTAGCCGTGATCAATAACTGGCTGGAGCGTAAGCTTTCAATACGTGACCGGTTACGTCGGGCCATAGTGCGTCGTGAATTTTCCGTGCAGTATCAGCCCGTTTACCATATAGCAACCGGTCAGGCCAGTGGCGTAGAGGCGCTCATGCGCTGGCACCTGCCTGACGGCAACCAGATACGGCCCGATCTGTTTATTGCCGCAGCCGAAGCGGAAGGTATGATCGTCCCGCTTACCCGTCATTTAATGCAGCTGATTGCCGAAGAAGCGAAAAGCTGGAGTGTTCCGCCTGACTTTCACCTGGCGATCAACGTGGCGGCCGAACATGTCCAGCACGAAGATTTTGTCAGTGATATCCGACAATTTGCTGCTGCGATGGCCACGCATCAATCCAGAATTACGCTGGAGCTTACCGAGCGTAGCCTGCTGTCCGACGGCGAGGATGTTGTGCAAAAACTGCAGCTGCTGCGCAGCGAGGGGATCCGTATTGCGATTGATGATTTTGGTACTGGCCACTGCTCGCTTTCCTACCTGCAAACTTTCCCGCTCGACTACCTGAAAATTGACCGTGGTTTTATTAACGCTATTGAGTCGGTGGAAGGCGAAACGCCAGTGCTGGACGCCATCATCATGCTAAGCCACAAGCTGAAGCTGAAGGTGGTAGCGGAAGGGATAGAAACGCCGCTACAGCTACAATACGTTAAAGATCGCGGTGTGGTATTTATTCAGGGCTATCTGTATGCGCGTCCAATGGAAAGCAGCGTACTGATGGAGTGGCTACAGCAACAAGGTCAGCATCCGCTGGGCTAAAAGTGCGGAGCTGAATAATAATCTGTTACCAGAGATAATTAAATCAAATAGAGGAATGACGTAATGATATTCAATTACATTCACGATGCTTTAATATGATTCGCAATGCGGACTCCAGCGTTTCATCCGCTGACACTTTTTCCCGATGGAGCGGAGTTATGTCTGATTTTTCACGACGTCTGTTTTCCCGGCAATTAATTCTTGCCAGTAGATCCGTGATATTTTCAAATTGCTGTTGATATAAGTCAGTATGAAATCTATCGCTGTCCCCCGGGAAATTGCTTTTTACAACCCTTTGAAATAAAAGACGTATTCTTTTTATCCGTCGTTGGATCCTTGCTGCGACCTGCTGCAAAAACAGTCGATGCCGTTTCGCTTCCTGCTGCAAATGTTTATCAACACGTCTGCCACATTGTAACCATTCATTCTGCCTGGAATAAACCCCATATTTACCAGGGAAAAAGAGTTGCGGCGAACGAAAAAATTTCAAATTGATTTCTATACTGTCCAGCCAGTAATTTTCAAAATCTGGTTTTATTTTATTATACATTGCGAGCTCCGCATAAATGCGGCTGGCAGTATTACTGATTGCGCCAGAGCGTGCAATACTAAATTCAATCAGGTGTCATATTAATATAAAGTTTTTAAAGCTATTTCTATTCCGAAAAATCCTGGACTAACCTGGCCCGGCGTTATTCATTCAGAGCCGCGCACTGTACACATTCAAGGCCGGCATACCCTGAGTGGGTCGATTGCAAAATGTTACTTCTGGTTACATTATCTGATTTCGGGTAGAAATTATGTTACGCGCCAGAGAGAGGATATAATGAAGGCAGACAGATATTTGGCAGTTGAACAACAAACCCGCTACTTATCTCTGTCTGTAGGGTAAAAGTCCGTACGCAATTTGTACCGTTCTGCCCGCATGGTGTCGTAAGTGCGGCGCAAAATGGAAAAATTATCTGGGAAACAGTCAATTACAGGGTGTTTTTATATGAAGCTACGTAGGAAGCGTGTTAAGCCGATTGGCTTAAAAGACGTAACGATCATTGACGATGCCAGGTTACGCAAAGCCATTACCGCCGCGTCGCTTGGTAACGCCATGGAGTGGTTTGACTTTGGGGTATACGGTTTTGTAGCCTACGCGCTGGGTCAGGTTTTCTTTCCTGGCGCCGATCCCGGCTTACAAATGATAGCCGCGCTGGCAACCTTTTCCGTTCCATTCTTGATCCGTCCGCTGGGCGGCCTGTTTTTTGGCGCGCTGGGCGATAAGTACGGCCGCCAAAAAATTCTCTCTGTTACCATTGTCATTATGTCGGTCAGTACCTTCTGTATTGGCCTGATACCTTCGCATGCCTCTATCGGCATCTGGGCACCGATTTTACTGCTGATATGTAAAATGGCTCAGGGCTTCTCCGTAGGCGGTGAATATACCGGCGCTTCTATCTTTGTCGCCGAATACTCCCCTGACCGCAAACGCGGCTTTATGGGCAGCTGGCTGGACTTCGGTTCTATCGTCGGTTTCGTTATGGGCGCAGGCCTGGTGGTACTAATTTCTACCGTGGTCGGCGAAGCGAGCTTCCTGGAATGGGGCTGGCGTCTGCCGTTCTTCGTCGCGCTGCCGCTGGGACTGATCGGCATTTATCTGCGTAACGCGCTGGAAGAAACCCCGGCTTTCCAGCAGCACGTAGACAAGCTGGAACAGGGCGACCGTGAAGGCCTGGCTGACGGCCCGAAGGTATCCTTCAAAGAGATCGCGACCAAACACTGGAAAAGCCTGCTGGCCTGTATTGGTCTGGTGCTGTCCACCAACGTGACCTATTACATGCTGCTCACCTATATGCCGAGCTATCTGTCGCATAACCTTCATTACTCCGAAGATCACGGCGTACTGATTATTATCGCGATTATGATCGGTATGCTGTTTATTCAGCCGGTAATGGGGTTAATGAGCGATAAGTTTGGGCGTCGTCCGTTTGTGATCATCGGTAGTATTGCGCTGCTGCTGCTGGCCATCCCTTGCTTTATGTTGATCAACAGTAACGTGATGGGGCTGATTTTTGCTGGTCTGCTGCTGCTGGCGGTGATTCTGAACTGCTTTACCGGCGTGATGGCGTCATCGCTTCCGGCGATGTTCCCTACCCATATCCGCTACAGTGCCCTGGCGAGCGCGTTTAATATCTCTATTCTGATCGCGGGCCTGACGCCAACGCTGGCGGCATGGTTAGTAGAATATACCGCTAATCTTTATATGCCAGCCTACTATCTGATGGTGGTTGCGGTGGTAGGGCTGATCACCGGTATCATGATGAAAGAAACCGCGAATATGCCGCTGCGTGGCGCTACGCCTGCCGCGTCTGATATCGCCGAGGCGAAAGAACTGCTGCAGGAGCACCACGATAATATCGAGAGCAAGATTGAAGATATTAACGAGCAGATCGCCGAGCTGGAAGAGAAGCGTAAGCATCTGATTAACCAGCATCCGCGTATTAACGAGTAAAGTACCGGAAGCCCGCAGCCGCGGGCTTTTTTCTGCCTTTTACCAGAGCCGCTTTTGCCCTTTCCCGCTTTTATCGCTTGTCGCCAGTTGTCCAGTAGGTTCCCGTTTCCGGAAGCGGTAAGAATTCACGATTCATTTCCCGTAGCGTTTCGGCCGGATCCAAATCGTGAAACAGCCGGGGATGCAGCGTTTTGGCAATCATTTCAACCGTCAGCAGGTGCCACGGGCTAAGGTAGAAATTATGCCAGATAGCCAGCGTTCTCCCGTTGCGAACCGCCGCCAGCTGGGAAATGACGCTTTCGCCCGCCAGCGCCCGATCAAAACTCTTTTGCGCCGCTTCCGGCTTTACCTGTGGGCCAAGCTGTAGCCGATCTGGCTGCTGAGGACCGCTCATGCCCGTCGCCAGAAAAACATCGGGATTAGCCGCCAGCACGGCTTCCGGACTTAGCTGACCAAAGACCCCGGAAAACTTGCCGGCCGCAATATTTCTGCCGCCCGCCCAGTCCAGCAAATCGGCCAGGTTACCGCGACCAACAGTTGTGCAGCAAACGTCACGGCGGCCAATATGCAGCTGCAGCATCACGCTGGGTCTGGGCGGATTAGCCTGACGCAGACGATCGTGAACCAGGTTCATATGCTGCTGGTAAAAAGCGATAAAGCGTTGGGCTTTCTGACTATCATTTAGCGCTTCGCCAAGAATTTGCAGGCTTGGCACGGTGTTCTTCAACTGCTCGACGCGAGTATCAACATAGATTACCGGGATGCGCGCCGCGCTTAACTGGGCCAGTACGTTATCCTGCGTCGTCGGTTTTCTGGCATAAACCGGCAAAATCACCAAATCCGGGTGCAGTGCGATAATTTTTTCCACGCTGAACTGGCCAGGATTTGCGCCGCCGATAAGCGGAATTTTTTTAATTGCCGGAAAAGCCGCGGTATAGCGTTCCCAGGTCTGGCGATCGTAACGTTGCAGATCGTCAGGCCAGCCCGCTACGCGTGCCAGAGGGTTGCCCTTTTCCACCAGCGCAAGGGTGTAGAGTAACCGTCCTTCACCCAGTACGATGCGCTGCGGATTATCCGGCACCGTTACCTGTCGCTGCAAAATGTCGGTAACGGTTTTTGCCTGCACCAGTCCGCTGGCTAATAGCAGCAGCATAATCAGCGTTTTTTTCATCGGTTTTCCCGGCCGTTATTAAAAATCTACCGAAGCGGAGACGACGACTTCGCGCGGTGCACCTTCGCTAACACGCAGGCTGCCACCGCTGGATTCGTAGTACTCTTTATCGAACAGGTTATTCACGTTCACCTTCAGCTGCGTATGCTTGCCGACCAGCTTGCTGTCCCAGGCAACAAAAGCATCCGCAACCGTATAGTCCGGCATGGTAAAGCTGTTTTCCGGATCGCCCGCGCGGGAGCCAACGTAGCGCGCGCCGCCGCCAACGCGTACATCGCCAGGTAGCCAGGAGAAGCGCAGCGCATGCGTCAGATAAAGGCTGCCGCTGTTAGTCGGGGCGTTAACCAGGCGATTACCCACGTTCGCCGAATTAACGTCGTCCTCTACAATTTCCGTTTTGTCGTGGCTGTAAGTGGCGATTAAATTCCAGTCAGGGGCCAGCTCGCCGTTAATTTCGACTTCTGCTCCGGTTGAACGCGCCTTTGGGATATTGCGCGTGACGCCGTTAATCAGCACCGACATATCTTTTTCATCAATGCGATAAAGCGCCAGCGTGGTAGAAACCGCTGGTACCATCTGCCATTTTGCGCCCACTTCATACGTGGTGCCCTTTTCCGTTGAGGCGACGTTACCGTCGTCATCTGTCTGGGTCGAAGGCGTAAACGATTTACTGTAGCTGCCATAGAGCGATAAATCTGGTCGAATTTTATAAACCAGTCCCATCTGCGGCAGGAAAGCATCACCGCGATCGTTTAGCGTGGTTTGCGGATCGGTCCAGCCGCTGCTGGCCGTTTGGGTATAGCGCTGATAGCGCGCGCCCGCGACGGCGATCCATTTGTCGGTCAGGTGGATGCTGTCTTTAGCAAATACGGAACGGCTATAAAGGTTGGTGCGCAAATTACTCTGCGCATCGGAAACCGTGCTGGCGCTGACCGGCGGCTCTTCGCCATAGACCGGATCGTACATGTTGAAGGTTTTTGAAACCTTGCCGCGATAAGAGTATGCCTTGTAGGTTTCATCCTGCTCGTAGTCCACGCCCAGCATGACGTCATGCTGCATGCCCCAGATTTCCGGGCTGCCGCCGATATCCCACGAAAGATAAGTGGTCTGGTGATTGAAGCCGCGGTTGGCATCGGCGCGACGAGAAACGATGCCGGTAGTGGCGTTGATCGCCGTGGCGCGAACTTCGTTACTGTCATAGCGGCGCTGCATCCAGGCATAGTTGAAATGCGTTTCCCAGGTCTCGTCCAGGTTGTAACCGTAATTGACGTTCAACCGCTTGTTTTTGCCCCAGGCATGGTTGGCGTTATCGTCAATGCGCTCGTTGTACGGGATCTTCAGCGGCTTTTTATTGATAAACGCGGTGCCGCGATCGACAGGGATATCAAATTTATATTCGCTATAGCTGATGTTGAAGGAAGCCTTATCACCGTACCAGCTCAGTGAAGGCGCCAGCAGCGTGTGTTCATTCACGCCAAAGTTGCGCCAGTAATCTTCACGCTGACGTTCGGCAACCAGACGAAAAGCAAAGCCGTTCCCTAACGGTCCGGTGATATCTACGCTGCCCGCACCGCCGCCTACGCTGGTAGATTCACCGCTGATATGCGTATTCCATTCGTACTGTGGCTTTTTACTGACCAGGTTGATAATGCCGCCCGGATTAAGGATGCCGTACAGGAGTGAAGCGGACCCCTTCAGCACTTCCACATGATCGATGGTGGAATCCATCGACAATCCCTGGTTACTGCGCACGCCGTCAATAAAGATAGAGCCATCGGAATTACTGCCAAAGCCGCGTTTAACAAAACCGTCTTCTATGTTGCCCAGCGTATTGCCCTGGGCTACGCCGCTGACAAACTTCATGGCGTCGTTAACGGTTTTAACCTGGTAATCTTTTATCACCTGCGGCGTGACCACGCTGACGGACTGTGGTGTTTCACTACGCGGCGTGGCCGTTTTGGTCGCGGCCGTGGCGGTATCCTGACTGTAGCTGCCCGTAGGGGCTGCTTTGTCAGCGGTCACGGTCAGCGTTTGGTCTTTACTGGTTGCGGCTATAGCAGAGGCGCTTAGCAGAGAAAGAGCGATATAAAGCGGCGTTTTTCTTTGCAGGCAAAAAACGCTGGCAGAACGTGCGGATGGTGTTTTCATCAATAAGGACGCAGGATGGAGTTATAATTGGCGCGAATGATAATAATTTTCATTGCCATTATCAATTTCAAAAATGAGTGCTGCCACTAAGCCACGGCAACAAAAAAGGGCCCGCAGGCCCGAAGCGTGGCGTCGATAACGACGCCAGCTTATTGAATTAAAACTTGTATTTCACGCCTATGTTGCCCGTATAGCCTTCCGAGCCTGGCCCAAAACTGTGCGAATATTTCATCTGTGCGTAAGCGCTTAAGTGCGCGTTGAGCTGGCTGCTGAGTCCGGCTCCGGCCTGCCAGTAGCCGCGACGAACATCCGGCGTCAGCGTTTCATTGTTCATATCAACGCCTGGCGTACGGCCCAGCAACTGCACGACATCCGCCTGCAGATAAGGCTTAAGTAACGGGCTATCGTAGTAAAGCCGTAGTCCCTCACGCAGCTGGGCGACCATCAGGTTTTGATCTTTCAGCTTAACGCCGCTGGCATAGGTCTGGCTGATATTCATATATTGCCCCATCGCCTGCAGCTGCGGCTCCAGCTTAAACTGCCCGCCCAGCGAAAGGGGAAGACCGGTTTCCACAGAGGCAACGACGCCGTAGCTGTCCATTTTCGCGCTGGTCAGGCTGGTAAACTCGTTGCTGTAGCGCGTCACCTGCACCACATTATCCAGGTAAGCACCTTCGTCATTCCACGCCGTCAGATAACCGCCAAGGCTATAGGTATTGGTGGTGATTTTACCTACATCGACAGAGAGTTCAGAACGTAAGCTACGCGCGGTGTCTTTGTTATTGCTGCGTTGATGGCCCAGCGTTATCACCGGCCCGGCGCTCAGATGCCAGCCGTCAGCCAGGCTTTTAGTCAGAAGATCGCCGCCAAACTGCACAAAGGTCGTGTTGACGTTAAAAGAGAAGCGCCCTGCACGGTATCCGTCATGCCGACCAGAGACTCTTGCCCACATGGTGTCATCCTGATAAGCGCCCAGTCGTTCATGCCAGGTGCCGATAGCGGCAAAGCCGTAAGCGGCATTAAGATAAGGCGCGATAAGATAACCGGCGGTTTCTGGCCTGTAAGCTTTGATGCCTGGCGTCACGCTATCGTCAATTTCTGGGGTATTGCCACCATCGGTTTCCGGAATATTGCCATCATCAATTCCGGGGACGTTGCCATCATCAATTCCCGGGACATCGCCGTTGTCGATTTCTTCAGCATCGCCGTCAGCCTCATCCGGTGGCGTTACCGGCGTCAACGAGGTCTGTAAATACCAGGCACCGTCACCAATCTTATGGAGCATGTACTGATAGTTACCCGCGACCACGGTGCCATTTTGTTTAAAATCGGCGTTACTGGCATCGCCAGCTACCCGCACAACCAGAATACCGGCGTCCGTGATCCCGCCCGTGCCGCCTCTGTTGTTAATGGTCAAACCGTACTGCCCGGATGCGGTGCCGCTGACCAGAATTCTGTCCGTTGGCGAGCTGTCATCACCCAGCTGCGTACCCAGGGTAAAATTCCCTGAGTCGGTCAAATCCCCATTTACCGTTAAGGTACTGAAACCGGATTGGTTATTAAAAATCACCGAGCCGTTATTCAGCTGCAGCGTTTTAACGTCAGAGTCGCCCGTTACCAACCAGCTGCTCGCGGCATCAAGGATGAGCCTGTTAACGTTTTGCGTCGCACCCTGCAAAACCGAGGCGCTGTTTAACGACAGATTGATCTCGTTATCGTCACTTTCGGCGATAATATCCCCCAGCAGCCGGGCACGATCTTTTGCAGTGATGTTCACTTTTGCATAGGTCACCGTGCCCTCTTTTTCGACGATGTTTGGGACAGCACGTAATGCCGTGCCGTTGCCACCAGAGATAACGCTGTTGTTTGTCAGCGTCAGGTTGAGCGGCGTCCCCTTCGCCAGTACGCCATTGCCCGCCAGGCTATTTAACGAGACGTTGTCCAGCTCTACTGTGTTGGTCGCACTGCCTGAACTGTCGGCCGCGTACAAAGCGGCAGGAGATTTATCGCCTGTCCCCGCCGTAGTAATTGTGCTGTTGGCCAGCTTTAACGTGGCAAGAGAGGCAGACAAGCCTGGCGCATTTTCACCGGTTGTATTGATAGTAAGATTATCGCCGGTCAGGCTGGCAGATAGCAAAGCAGCGATGCCTACGCCGCCCTTTCCCGTAGTGGAAATGGTGCTGTTACGAATTTCGCCTGTACTGCTGTTTTTGGCCACTATGCCGTAAGCATCTGTGCCTGAAGTGGTTAAAGAGACGTCCGTCAGGTTAATAATACTGTTGTCGGCATTTACGCCATGCGCCTGTGAGCCAGAAGTCCCTATTGCCGAATTGCTTATCGTTGCACTTGCGGTAGCGGCAAGAGTAATCCCTGATGCGTCATCTCCAAAAGTTGTTACCGGCGTGTTGACCAGCGTCAGCACGCCTGCATTACTTATCCCTACACCTGATGCGCTTGCCCCTTTGGTAGTAATGACGGAATTCTCTAACGTTATTTTTCCTCCATGTGCTCTGGCACCATAACTCGATTCTCCGGATGTATTGACAGTGACATTGTCGCCCGTAATGCTCCCCTGCTTATCAGGATCGCTCGCTTCGGTATACATGCCAAAGCTTTCGATTCCTGACGTCGTTAACTTCGTGTTATTCAACTCGGTTGTGCCGAACTGTAGAAAAGCAGCATGGGAGCCGCTACCACGGGTAGTAAAACTGGTGTCAGAAGCCTTTAAAGTGGAGAGCTTATTTGCTACCCATACTCCATGTGCCCTTTCCCCTGAAGTTTGATAGCTGCCGCCGCGAACGATAGCGTTTGATTCGACATTAACATCAATAGCCAGGCCTGATGTACCGCGGGTCGTCACATTCACATTATCTAACGTCATATTTCCCCCCATACCACGCAGCGCGGTAAAGACGGAGTTAATAGTGCTGTTGCTTAGCGCTAACGTACTGTTGGGACCAGCGGCATTTCCTGTCAAAATAGCAGCCCATTTGGCTGACTCAGTATCTATCGTCACGTTATCGGCAGTCATATAACCGCCATAGATATTAATTGCATGAGAGACGTTACTGCCGTTCAGCGTAATTTTTACATCGTTTAGCGTGGCATTGGCATAATGATTCATTACGATACCGGTAGAGGCATAATCTGGTTGATTGCTGATAACGGTATTTTTCACCGTTAGCGTGCCGCCATCGTTCACGCTTATTCCAGTTGCCCCAGCGCCTTCAAGTAACAAAGAACTGTCTTTAACAGAGACATTGCTATTTTTTGCGTTAATAGCAAAGTTGCGCTTCCCGGATATGGAAAGCGTGCTTCCAATAATATCTATCGTGGCGTTGTTAACCGAAATGACCTGTCCGTCAATTCCCGTGAAGGATAAAGTTGCCTTATTCGACTTCAGACTGCCCTGGTCGATAATTTTAGCAACGCTTGTCGCAACACCTGACATGCTGAACGCCAGTCCGCTGTCGGTAACTAACCGGCTGTTTTGTCCGGAAGCCTGTAACGGTACGTCACTGATGTCCGTAGAGTCATAGCCTGAGGTTACCTGTAAAGTGGAACCATCCGTCACTACCCATGCGGCAAAAACAGAGAGTGGGGAGAGCGTCAGCGTGAGCAAACCGAGCGCAAAAGGCCGTGATTTCATAACCATAGTGCATCCTTTCATTAATATGGTTTTAAAACGATTAAGGGGTTGGCTGCTGTTTTAATGCGAGGAGGCGTTCCGGGGAAACGTTGTGCGATACGCTATCCGAAGCGTTTATTTTGAATTGACAGCGTAATGAGAATAAAACGGGTAACACCGCTTCCCATCCTTTAATTCTGGCCTTCCTGGCGCGACAATATTAATTGAATGGGCGCATAAGAAGAAGCGTTTTTTAAGCGCCGCGATAAAATAGCCTCAGCAAAAAGAGTGTGTTAATCGTCGATATAAGTCAATTGCGTTATTAAAACAGCTAACCGCCAACGGGAAAACCGGGGGTTCATTCCATAAATAGCCATAAGAAGAGAAGCGAAAACATGTCCATTAATCTTCTTTTTTATATTTATAAAAACAATAATTTAAAAAACAACATTAATGAAAAAGCCAATTAAAGCTGCGTAGCGAAAAGACAATGCGCCGCTAATTAAGGAATTTTACAACTCCTTATCACCTACAATGCAGGCCCGTTATTTCCAGTAAGGAATCCGTCTGCGTTAGCCTTTCTATTATAACGGGTGCCATAAAACAAGATCTTCGTCAGTGAAGATCCCGTTTGCCCTACAGCGCCTGCGCGCAGGCCCAGGCAGAGCTCCAGGCCCACTGGAAGTTATAGCCGCCCAGCCAGCCGGTCACGTCCACCACTTCGCCAATAAAATAGAGGCCCGGCACATCGCGCGCTTCCATGGTTTTAGAGGAGAGTGCGCTGGTATCAACCCCGCCAAGCGTAACTTCCGCCGTGCGGTAACCTTCCGTACCGTTGGGCTGCACGCGCCAGCTGTGCAACGTCTGGGTCAGTTCGCTTTGCTGGCGGCTGTTTAACTGCTTAAGCGTGCATTCCGGCACGCTGCCCAACAGCTGCAAACATTCCACCAGACGGCGCGGCAACACTTTTGCCAGCGTGTTTTTCAGGCTTTGATTAGGATGGGCTTCGCGTTCTTCACTGATAAAAGCATCAAGGTCGCGTTCGGGTGAAAGATTGACCGTCACGAACTCGCCCGGCTGCCAATAGCTGGAAAGCTGTAATACTGCGGGACCGGAGAGGCCGCGATGGGTAAATAACAAGGCTTCTTTAAATACCGTCCCGTCTTCCGCAGTCATTACGGAAGGCACCGCCACGCCGGAAAGCGTTTGCAGCTGCTCAAGCAGCGGCTTATGCAGCGTAAAAGGCACCAGGCCCGCGCGCGTTGGAAAAACCTTCAGGCCAAACTGCTCGGCAAGTTTGTAACCAAAGGGTGACGCGCCCAAACCGGGCATAGAAAGACCGCCGGAAGCGATGACCAGCTTTTCCGTCTGTACCACGCTGCCGTTCAGCTCCAGCGTGTAATGTTCTTCGCGCGTTACTTTTACTACTTCGCTACGCAGTCTTAACGTCACCTGGCCTGCTTCGCACTCTTTAAGCAGTAGATCCACAATTTGCTGAGCTGAATCGTCGCAAAATAGCTGGCCCAGCGTCTTTTCGTGCCAGGCGATACCGTGCCGATTCACCAGATCGATAAAATCCCACTGCGTATAGCGTGCCAGCGCAGACTTACAGAAATGGGGATTTTGCGACAGATAAGCCGCAGGCTCGGTATAAAGGTTAGTAAAATTGCAGCGGCCGCCGCCCGACATCAATATTTTGCGTCCCGCTTTTTTGCCGTTATCCAGCACCAGCACGCGCTTGCCGCGCTGCCCTGCCTGTGCGGCACAGAACAGGCCAGCCGCACCTGCGCCAATAACGATAACGTCAAACTTTTCCACAATCCGCTCCGACCTGCTGCGCAAAAAACGGTGATTGTAATGAGATGGGTCGCTTATCGCCAGCGTCATAAAAGCGTCATCTTAGCCCATAGCGGTAAACGTATGATTTTCATACAACTCAGGACCATTATTTGCTTCTGTTAACGTATTAATGTCAAAAAAAGTCTATATTTCACTTTCCCCAGGCGCGGTTTCTCGCTGATAATGCGCCGCGTTCATGTCCTCCAAAATGGCGTAACGCTTATGCTACATCTGTTTGCTGGTCTTGATTACCATACCGGCCTGTTACTCGTCCTTGCCCTGCTTTTTGTTTTGTTTTACGAAGCTATCAACGGCTTCCACGACACGGCAAATGCGGTGGCTACTGTAATTTATACGCGAGCTATGCGATCGCAACTGGCGGTAGTGATGGCCGGCGTATTTAACTTCTTTGGCGTACTGCTGGGCGGGCTAAGCGTTGCTTACGCTATCGTTCATCTGCTACCCACCGATTTACTGCTTAATGTAGGGTCGGCTCACGGACTGGCCATGGTCTTTTCCATGCTGCTGGCTGCTATCATCTGGAATCTGGGCACCTGGTATTTTGGCCTGCCTGCCTCCAGCTCTCATACCCTCATCGGGGCCATCATCGGCATTGGCCTGACCAACGCGCTGCTTACCGGCACTTCGGTAGTGGACGCGCTGAATATCCCGAAAATGATCGGCATCTTTATGTCGCTGGTTATCTCGCCGATTGTCGGCCTGGTACTGGCCGGTAGCCTGGTGTTTATTCTGCGTCGCTACTGGAGCGGCAGTAAGAAACGCCGCCGTATTCATATGACGCCAGCGGAACGCGAGAAGATCGACGGCAAGAAAAAGCCGCCGTTCTGGACGCGCACCGCGCTGATCGTCTCGGCTATCGGCGTGAGCTATTCTCACGGTGCTAACGACGGACAGAAAGGCATTGGCCTAATCATGCTGGTGCTGATTGGCGTGGCGCCAGCGGGCTTTGTGGTCAATATGAACTCGTCGGGCTATGACATTACGCGTACCCGCGATGCGGTAAACCATCTGGAACAGTATTATCAGCAGCATGCTGATTCGCTGACCCAGATTGTGCAGATGGCTCCGCCTGTTGTACCCGCACCGCAGGAAAATCCGGGCGCTCCGCATGAGTTTCACTGCGATGCCGCTCGCGCGATGCCGGCTATTCAACGTGCTCAAGGCCTGCTGAGTAATCTGCAAAGCTACGACGCGTTAAACGTTGAGCAACGCAGCCAGCTGCGTCGTCTGCTGATGTGCGTCTCTGATACCGCCGATAAAACGGCTAAGTTACAGAGCACCACTGCCGAAGACCGCCGTTTTCTTGGCAAGCTGAAAGACGATATGCTGAATACCGTTGAGTACGCCCCTGTCTGGATTATCGTTGCCGTAGCGCTTGCGCTGTCGCTGGGTACGATGGTTGGCTGGCGCCGTGTCGCCACCACTATCGGTGAAAAAATCGGTAAGAAAGGCATGACCTATGCGCAGGGAATGGCTGCACAGATGACCGCTGCCGTTTCTATCGGCGTGGCCAGCTATACCGGCATGCCCGTTTCAACGACCCACGTTCTCTCCTCTTCCGTGGCCGGCACCATGCTGGTCGACGGCGGCGGTGTTCAGGGTAAGACGATTAAAAATATCCTGTTAGCCTGGGTATTTACGTTACCTGTATCGATCGTGCTGTCGGGCTGCCTTTACTGGTTAGCGCTAAAGCTGGTTCCCTGATTCGTCAGCAGGAACAACAAGGCGGGGAATTTTCCCCGCCTTTTTTTATGCCTTAACGCCAGTAGCCCAGACCGTTTTATGCCTGATAAATAGCCCGGACAGGCTCTTCAATGCCAGATAAATAGCCCAATAAGGCTGATAAAGACCAGACCGCACAGCGCGCTGGTCAGGATAAACTGCCCGCGAACCCGCTCGCAGCGGCGGATAAACTCTTCGTCGTGATGATCGCGATAGCGTTGTAGCCAGATATAGCGCACCAGCCGCACCTGTTTACCCGGCTGGCCATGAGAAGTAAAAAACCCGGCCCCATCAACGTACTGATAAAGCAAAGGATCGCAGCCTCGCAGCACCACCAGCAGCGCACGCAAAGAAGAGAAGTAACGCGCCATATTAACCAGACAAACCACACAAAGAGCCCAAAAAAGTGCGATGGTGCTAATCATGATCTCCTCCACGGCGATGCTTTATCCGCAGCCACGACAATCAACGCTGCTCGTTTTCGCTTCGCCCACCCTAAGTTTGAATTGTTGTAACAGCAGCGTAGCTGTTCTGTATTTTTATTGTCTTCTTCAGTTTAGGAGATGAGATGAAATTTTTGCCAGCGCTGTTTGCGGCCAGAATAAAAAAGAGAGGAAATTCCTTTTGATCCCGCTCGCAAACAGAAAGGGCAAACCGGGATTTGTTAACAATTAACGCTATACTTAAGAGATAAAAAATGCGCGGTTTCAGGCGCTCAGAACCCTGCCACATCGCACTAATTCAATGTGTTATGATGCCAGACCGCCTGCATATATGCGGCCGTACCGAACAAGGAGAGCGTTATGTCTTACAAACACATTCTGATTGCTGTCGATCTTTCGCCAGAAAGTAAACTGCTGGTCGCGAAAGCGGTTTCGATGGCTCGTCCTTACGATGCCAAAGTTTCGCTGATCCATGTGGATGTTAATTATTCGGATCTCTACACCGGTTTGATCGATGTAAACCTGGGCGATATGCAGAAGCGTATTTCCGAAGAAACCCACACCGCGCTGGCGGATATCTCCAACAGCGCAGGCTACCCTATTTCAGAAACGCTCAGCGGCAGCGGCGATCTGGGACAGGTGCTGGTCGATGCCATCAAGCGCTATGATGTTGATTTGGTGGTATGCGGCCATCATCAGGATTTCTGGAGCAAGCTGATGTCTTCCGCGCGCCAGCTGATCAACACCGTGCATATCGATATGCTGATTGTGCCGCTGCGTGATGAAGAAGAAAGCTGATTTGAGCGGCGTGTGGCAATAAAAAAAGCCGCTTTAGTCTGAACAAAGCGGCTTTTGTTGGTTTGTACCCCGTGGCTAAAGCGCTGCGTCAGCCAGCGGGGGATAAATATCGAAACGATGGCTTTTGGTTACCACCGCAGACTGTGTGGCTACCCCAGCTAACGGTGGCGCGTAGTCGGGGCGTTTTACCACTACCCGCTTTTTCGCCAGTCGTCTTGCAGGTTCCAGTAGCCCGTCGGCATCATTATCCGCACCCACCAGCGTCTGAAAGACACGCATCTCTTTTTTAACCAGCGCGCTTTTTTGCTTATGTGGGTACATGGGATCCAGATAGACCACGTCAGGCTTTTCACTGCTTGCCGCCAGCGCTTCCAGACTGGAAGCATGCACCAGCGTTAAACGTTCCTGCAGCCAGCCGCCGATTTCGGCATTGCGATAGCCGCGTTGCAGACCGTCGTCCAGCAGCGCCGCAACGACAGGATGCCGCTCCAGCATCTGTACGCGACAGCCGAGCGAGGCCAGCACAAAGGCGTCTCGCCCCAGCCCTGCCGTCGCGTCGGTCACTACCGGCAGATAGCTTCCCTTAATGCCTACCGCTTTTGCTACCGCTTCGCCACGTCCACCACCAAAGCGGCGGCGGTGCGCCATGGCACCCTCAACAAAATCGACAAAGATGCCGCCCAGCTTTGGCTCATCACGCTTGCGCAGCTCCAGATGGGTTGCGGTCAGCGCCAGCGCCATCGTGGCCTGCTCGTCGTGCTCCAGCTGCCAGCGATCGGCTAGAACGGATAAGGCGCCGTCTCCGGCGCCCGTTTCGTCAATCAGGCAAATCTTCACTCGGCGATGCCATAATGGGCCAGCATCGCGTCCAGCTGCGGCTCGCGGCCACGGAAGCGTTTAAACAGCTCCATCGGCTCCTCAGAACCGCCACGCGTCAGGATATTGTCCAGGAAAGACTGGCCCGTTTCGCGATTGAAAATACCCTCTTCTTCAAAACGCGAATAGGCATCGGCCGCCAGCACGTCCGCCCACAGATAGCTGTAGTAACCTGCTGCATAGCCGCCTGCGAAGATGTGGCTGAAAGCATGCGGGAAGCGGCCCCAGGCCGGGCTTGGTACCACGGCCACCAGCTTCTTGATCTCTTTCAGCATCTCCAGAATCTGCGCGCCTTTGGCCGGATCGAACTCGGCGTGCAGGCGGAAGTCAAACAGGCCAAACTCCAGCTGACGCAGAATAAACAGCGCCGCCTGGTAGTTTTTCGCCGCCAGCATTTTGTCCAGCAGCGCCTGAGGCAGCGGCTCGCCGGTTTCGTAATGGCCGGAAATAAAGGCCAGCGCTTCCGGCTCCCAGCACCAGTTTTCCATAAACTGGCTTGGCAGCTCGACGGCATCCCACGGCACGCCGCTGATGCCGGACACGCCCGGCGTTTCAATGCGGGTCAGCATGTGATGCAGGCCGTGCCCGAATTCATGGAACAGCGTGGTAACTTCATCGTGCGTAAACAGCGCAGGCTTGCCGTTGAGCGGACGGTTGAAGTTACAGGTCAGGTAGGCGACCGGTTTTTGCAACGAGCCGTCCGCAAGACGCATCTGGCCGACGCAGTCATCCATCCAGGCACCGCCGCGTTTGTTTTCACGCGCGTACAGATCCAGATAGAAGCTACCGCGCAGCTCGCCGCTCTCGTCAAACAGGTCGAAGAAGCGCACGTCCGGATGGTAAACATCAACGTCTTTGCGCTCTTTTGCGGTAATGCCGTAAATACGCTTAACAACCTCGAACAGGCCGTTAACCGCACGCTCTTCCGGGAAGTAAGGGCGCAGCTGCTCATCGCTGATGGCATAAAGATGCTGCTTCTGTTTTTCGCCGTAGTAAGTGAGATCCCACGGATTCAGCTCGTCAATGCCGTGCTCTTTTTTAGCAAAGGCACGCAGCTGCTCCAGCTCTTTTTCAGCCTGAGGACGCGCACGCTTCGCCAGATCGGTCAGGAAATCGGTCACCTGCGCCGGATTTTCGGCCATTTTGGTCGCCAGCGACTTTTCAGCATAGGAGGAGAAGCCCAGCAGCTGCGCCAGCTCGTGACGCAGCGCCAGCTCTTCGGCCATCACTTCGCTGTTGTCCCATTTCCCGGCGTTTGGGCCCTGATCGGAAGCGCGGGTAGAGTAAGCGCGGTACATCTCTTCGCGCAGCGCCTGGTTATCGCAGTAGGTCATTACCGGCAGATAGCTGGGGATATCCAGCGTCAGCAGCCAGCCTTCTTGCTCTTTCGCTTCCGCCTGCGCTTTGGCGGCGGCCAGCGCGCTTTCCGGCATGCCGGAAAGTTCGCTTTCATCGGTAATCAGCTTGCTCCAGCCCATCGTGGCGTCCAGCACGTTGTTGCTATAGGTGGAACCCAGCTCGGAAAGGCGCGCGGCGATTTCGCCATAGCGTTTCTGCTTCTCTTTCGACAGACCGATACCGGACAGCTCAAAGTCGCGCAGCGCGTTATCTACCGCTTTTTTCTGCGGCGCGCTCAGCTCTGCATAGCTATGCTCTTTCAGATTACGATAAGCCTGATACAAACCTTCGTGCTGGCCGATCCAGGTGCTGTATTCAGAAAGCAGCGGCAAGGTTTGTTCGTAGGCCTGACGCAGTTCAGGACTGTTTTTTACCGAGTTAAGATGGCTGACCGGCGAAAACAGACGGCCCAGGCGATCGTCCACTTCTGAAAGCGGCTGTACCAGATTATCCCAGGTGTAAGGCGTCCCCTGGGCAACAACTTTTTCTACTGCCGCGCGGCAATCGTCCAGCGCCTGAGTCACGGCAGGCACCACGTGTTCGGGCTTAATGGCGGAAAACGGGGGAAGCGTAAAAGAAGAGAGTAGCGGATTGGTCATAGCGCAGTCCTTGTTATCGATGTATAGGGCGCGTTGCGGCGCGCGATTTAGCTAACATGAGGCTAAGTGTAGCGAAAATCAATGGGGCATCGACGGCAGGGAAAAAGGGAATTGCCTGTAAAGTGAAGCGGGAGCATACTTTTCCCGCCGTTGCGTTTATCTCATTACAGGGAGCGTCTTTATGTGGTATTGCCTTGTCGCATCGTTGTTCTTTCTACCTTTTTATCGCCGGGCGGCGCTGGGATTGCTGGCCGTCACGCTGGTTATCGGCACGATTAATTCTACCTTGCAGCCACCCGCACTGGCCGCGCTCGGCGCGCTCGGCGGCGTCGCCTTCTTTTGCTACCGACAAAAAGCGCGGAATAAATTAGCCCTCGCAGGGGAAGCTTTTCTGGTTGCCGGATCCGTCGCGCTGATGCTGCATCTGCTGCCCGGCTTCCATAACCTGAAGATCGTTTCCGGTGCGCTAGCCGGGCCGCAGAGCGCGCCTTTTACCTTCTATTATAACTTTGACAAGGCGCTGATCCCCTTTGTGCTGCTGGGCTGCCTGCCCACGCTGCTGAAACGCCCGGCTACGCCGCCCGGCAATCGTCTGTGGTGGCTGGTGCTGCTGCTCTCTATGCCGCTTTTGCTGCTGTTTGCCACGCTGGCCGGCGGTTTACGCGTGGAGCCGCACTATCCTGAATGGCTCGGTGCTTTTATGCTGGCGAATCTGTTTTTCGTGTCGTTCGCCGAAGAGGCGCTGTTTCGCGGCTATATTCAGCAGCGGCTGAGCCAGCGGTTTGGCAACCTTTGGGCACTGCTGGCCACCGCCGTGCTGTTTGGGCTGGTGCACTACCCCGGCGGGCCGCTGCTGGTCTTTTTTGCGGCCTTAACCGGCGTGATTTATGGTCTGGCCTGGCAGTGGAGCGGACGCGTCTGGGTTGCCGCGCTGGTGCATTTTGCTTTTAACCTGCTGCACCTGCTGTTTTTTACCTACCCGTTCTGGTACCACCAGCCTGGATAGCGCATTTTTTCTGCCAGACAGTTATACTGTGCCTGACTCGTGCCGCTCAGGCGGCACACTTGCTATTCTCCCACCGGACAGATCCCACGACATGCTGAGTTATCGCCACAGTTTTCACGCCGGCAATCACGCCGACGTTCTCAAACATACCGTTCAGAGCCTGATCATCAACGCGCTTAACGATAAAGATAAGCCTTACCTTTATCTTGATACCCACGCGGGTGCCGGGCGCTACCAGCTGAGCGGCGAACATGCCGAACGTACCGGAGAATATCTGGAAGGGATCGCCCGTATCTGGCAACAGGACGATCTGCCGGAAGAGCTGGAAAGCTATATTTCCTGCATCAATGCCCTGAACCCTAACGGCAAGCTGCGCTTTTATCCTGGCTCGCCGCTGATTGCGCGCCATTTGCTGCGTGAAGATGACAAGCTAAACCTGACCGAGCTGCATCCGAGCGATTTTCCGCTGCTGCGCAATGAGTTTCTGAAAGATGACCGCGCGCGCACCGAACGAGCTGACGGTTATCAGCAGCTAAAATCTAAGCTGCCGCCGCCGTCGCGTCGCGGCCTGATTCTTATCGATCCGCCTTACGAAATTAAAACGGATTACCAGGCGGTGGTAAAAGGCATTCAGGAAGGCTACAAGCGTTTCGGCACCGGCGTTTTCGCGCTCTGGTATCCCGTGGTACTGCGTCAGCAGATTAAGCGCATGTTTGCCGAGCTGGAAGCGACCGGCATCCGTCGGATCCTGCAAATCGAACTGGCCGTGCGGCCGGACAGCGATCAGCGCGGCATGACCGCTTCCGGTATGATCGTGATTAACCCGCCATGGAAGCTGGAGCAGCAGATGAACAACGTGCTGCCGTGGCTGCATAAGCATCTGGTGCCGGCCGGTACTGGCCACACCAAAGTCAGCTGGATCGTGCCGGAATAAAACCGGCCGTAGCCGGGTTATCACGTCCGGCTACCGATTCCATTTCAGCTCGTCAGCGTTTAAAAGGCGCCATCCTGCAAACCTGACGAGCGCGCCCCGCTTCCTTCTTAAAGTTCAAACACCGCAAAATCGTGCGCCATCTCGGTAGCCGGAAAAATTTCCCGACATTCAGCCAGCAGCCGTTCGGTATCTTCACGCAGATAGCGCGAACTCAGGTGCGTCACGATCAGCTTTTTCGCCTGCGCTTCCTTTGCCATCGTGGCTGCCTGAACGGTGGATGAATGCCCACGGCTGTTGGCTTTTTCCGCCATTGCCGCTTCCAGCGTCGCTTCATGCACTACCACGTCCGCGTTGGCCGCCAGCGCTGTTGCCGCAGCGGTGGGCGCGGTGTCGCCAAATATCGCCAGCGTCCGCCCTTTTATCGGCGGGCCAAGGTAGCGGCGGCCATCGACCACCTGACCATCTTCCATGGTTACCGTTAGTCCCTGCTTCAGCTGCTGAAACAGTTTGCCGGGCCTGATACCGTCCGCCAGCAGCCGCTCCGCGTCCAGCGTGCCGGGCCTGTCGTGCTCTTCAATACGAAAGCCGTAGCACTCAACCGGATGGGTAAGCGGATAAGCCGTAACGCGAAAATGATCGTCACTAAAGAGCTCGCCGGCGCTGATTTCCACAATGTCCAGCGGAAAAGTTAGCCAGGAGCCGCTCAGGCTTAGCGTCGTTTCGACAAAAGTTTTGATGCCTGGCGGGCCATAAAGCGTGATGCCTTCGCTAATGCCGTTCATCGAGCGACTGGTCAGCAGCCCCGGCAGGCCAAAGATATGGTCGCCGTGCAGATGGGTAATAAAGATTTTTTCCAGCTTGCCGGGTTTGACCGGGCTGCGCAGGATCTGATGCTGCGTACCTTCTCCGCAGTCAAACAGCCAGCTGCCGCTGCGTACGGTCTGTAAATTTAATGCGATACTGGTGACATTGCGCTGGCGGCTGGGCGTACCCGCGCCGGTGCCTAAAAAAAGGAGTTCCATTCGGCCTCTCTGTGCAGGTTTTCAAGCCAAAAATAGCAGACTGCGTCACAATATACGTTGAATAGTGACGATTTTAACGCGCCGGCCCTATCACAATCATAGACGCAAACTTTGCGGCATTTGGCCGACTGGCGTTACACTAAGCCCAGTTTATTTGACTCTTATGGAACTCTTTCGATGACCAGACATTATGACTACCTTGCTATTGGCGGCGGCAGCGGCGGCATCGCTTCCATTAACCGTGCGGCTATGTACGGACAAAAATGCGCGCTGATTGAGGCGAAAGACCTTGGCGGCACCTGCGTGAACGTCGGCTGCGTGCCGAAAAAAGTAATGTGGCATGCGGCACAGATTGCCGAGGCTATTCATCAGTACGGCCCGGATTACGGCTTTAATACCACCGTTAACAGCTTTGACTGGGCGACGCTGGTAAAAAACCGCAGCGCCTACATTGACCGCATTCATACCTCGTACGACAACGTGCTGGGTAAAAATAAAGTAGATGTGATCAAAGGCTTCGCACGCTTTGTCGATGCGCACACCGTTGAAGTGAACGGCGAAAAAATTACTGCCGATCATATTCTGATCGCCACCGGTGGCCGCCCAAGCCATCCGTCGATTCCAGGTGCCGAATACGGTATCGATTCTGACGGCTTTTTTGAGCTGGATGCGCTGCCAAAACGCACTGCGGTTGTAGGCGCAGGCTATATCGCGGTTGAGATCGCTGGCGTGGTAAACGCGCTCGGCTCCGAAACACACCTGTTTGTGCGTAAGCACGCGCCGCTGCGCACCTTCGATCCGATGATCGTTGAGACGCTGGTTGAGGTGATGAACACCGAAGGCCCAACGCTGCATAACGAATCTATTCCGAAAGCGATTGTGAAAAACGCCGACGGCAGCCTGACGCTACAGCTGGAAAACGGCAAAGAGCAGACCGTGGATTGCCTGGTCTGGGCAATTGGCCGTGAACCGGCGACCGATAATCTGAACCTGGACGTGACCGGCGTTGCGCTGAACGAAAAAGGCTATATCAACGTTGATAAGTATCAGAATACCAACGTGAAAGGTATTTATGCCGTTGGCGATAATACCGGTGCCGTCGAGCTGACGCCGGTGGCCGTTGCCGCTGGCCGTCGCCTGTCCGAACGCCTGTTTAACAACAAGCCGGACGAGCATCTGGATTACAGCAATGTGCCGACCGTAGTGTTCAGCCATCCGCCAATCGGCACCGTTGGCCTGAGCGAGCCGGAAGCACGCGAGAAATATGGCGATGAAGAAGTGAAGGTCTATAAATCCTCCTTTACCGCCATGTATACCGCTGTAACCCAGCATCGCCAGCCGTGCCGTATGAAGCTGGTTTGCGTGGGTAAAGATGAGAAAATCGTCGGCATCCACGGTATCGGTTACGGTATGGACGAGATGCTGCAAGGCTTCGCGGTTGCGCTGAAAATGGGCGCAACCAAAAAAGACTTCGACAATACCGTCGCTATCCATCCGACCGGTGCAGAAGAATTTGTGACTATGCGTTAATCACGGTCACCGCTAAAAAGGCCAGGCGCGCAAGCGTCTGGCCTTTTTTATTGTCTGCTGAAAAAAGTGGGTACGGAACGTCTTTTTGCCGTTAGCTGGCCTGCTGTCTGGACGAGGGTAAAGGGTTCAGCGCGCAGCCATTCAGGAAGCCTGGCAGAGTATCAGACGGCAAATAGCGTAACCGTCCGTTCTCCTCTTTTAACAACACCTGAAAAGACATGGCCGGGAAACCGTTAAAAACCATCGTCAGCGCCAGCACCGCACCCTCTTTTTCTAAACGGCGTTCTGAAACGATCACCTGACTCATGCGCCAGCGCTGCGCCAGATCTGACTTGATCGAGTCGATCTGCCAGGCGGGGTTCCTTGCCTCCAGCGCCGCGCTGTAGTAGCCAAACAGCGTGCGATAGGCGCGCTGTTTGGCCGTGTGGGCTTCCGGCGACTGGAGCTGCTTGTTCAGGGCGATTTCGCAGCGCAGCTGGTAGTTACTGGCAAAAGAGAGCGGCCTGTCGCCGTTGCTCACGAGGCTGGCAATAACAAAATTCACGGCCAGCGTGTCCATCGTTACGGACGGTTTGGGCTGGTTTTCATCATTCCGCCAGCTGTCCGGCGCAACGCGAGTCAGCACCAGCAGCGGTGCATCCTGCGTGCTCAGGCGGGCGATAACCGGCGCTAAACCGATGTAGCCGTTAGGAATGGGCAACGGTAAGCTCAGCACCTGCGGAGCTGGATCGGGCGCCATGCCGTTTTGCGGCAGCCGCCAGATCTTAAGCAGCGGCGGTTTCTCTGCCGGTTTATCGCTCTCAACGCGACTCAGGTCGTCATCTGACCAGGCCAGCCCCACCAGCGCCATCCCTTTGCCGCTCCCCAGCCTGACCAGCGATAGCGGTTCGTCCGTTTCTTTTGCCTGCAGAGAGAAGCGTTGAATATTTTCAGCATGGCCAGCGCCTAACTGCTGCCGCGCAACGGCAACGCGAACCGAATAATCTTTGCCGCTGTCGTCCCGGACAAACTGTTTGCCGTCTGCGGAAACCTGAACGCCGCGCGCGAAGGCCCATGCGTGGGTAACTCTGCCGGACAAATCCCTTTCCAGCAGCATGTCATGCGCCAGAAAGCGATACTGATTGTGGATCGGCGCCGTTGGGCCATTAAGAAAATATTCGCTTTTTGCCCCATCATTTTGCATGAACGCTCTCTGCCCAATCTCAACCGTGGTTTTATTGCTGCTCAACACGCCGCGATGCGTCAGCGAAATCAGCGTCGGCTTATTATCAATAAGAGCGAATTTATTGATCGAGGCATCCGCATCCAGCGTGCAGGCATCGCTGCCTTTATCCGAACAGGGCGGTATCGACAGGAGGTGGCTTGCTTTGCCGGCAACATTCTGTCGGGTAATCACGAAGGGAATAAGGTGCACGCTGGTTTCTGAGAACGAATTGCGAGCCAGCGAAACCAGCGGCGGCGCATAAATGTTGTTATCGCCTTCAACCATGCCGGTTAGCAGCGGTGGTGTCGCCACCAGCGCCCCCGGAAAAGGCAAAGCGTTGACGTCGTTGCTTTCCGGCGTTGCCGCCAGCACCCGCATTTTTACGGTATTGCGTCTGAAATAGAAGGTGCGTACGCCGTAATCTTTACCGGGATCGCTGACGACTCCTCCCGGCACGGCACGGCCAACGATATAGCTGTCTGCTGTGGCGGGTTGTGGATCGTATTCAAACCAGGTCGAGCTTCCTTTGCCGTGGTAAGAGCCTGCCCCGCCCAGCGTTACGCCCATCAATACTTCTTTGGCTTCGTGTTCGCAGATGGAATAGTCAGAAAGCGGAACGTTGATTTTAGCGCGGCCCAGGCTGCCAATCTGACGGCACAGCCGATAGGCAGCCTGCTGCAAGCGCGTATCGCAATCGTTCTGCGTATAGCCGTAGGTGGCAAAGCCGTGCCGGTAACAAAGGTCGTGCATCACGCAGGCCTGGCGAAAGCGCAACGAAATATCCGATCCTTCTTTTACCGTTTTAAAAGCGATTTTTTTCATTACGTAGGGGATGGAACAGTTCAGTCCGGTTCCCCGTCCGCCAATAATGGCTTCTGTATTTTGCGAAGAAGGATAGGTCGTAAATGTTGAAGGCGCTTCCGTTTCTCCCGGCTGTGCCAGGTCTGAATAAACCTCTTCAACGGCTACGCTGATATAAATGCGGCAGAGCGTAAAAATAACCGCCAGCACAATTAAACAGCATCCCACAATACGGATCCAGAGGTGAGTAAGAATAATCTTTTCGATCGTTGCCATAACAGGTATCCCGGTTAACTGAGTCGCTTCCCTGGTTTTTTATAACAATCGTCATAGAGAACGATTCGGCCTTTTCCTCCCGGCTTTGAAGGGAGTATAGGCACACTTATCTCCTCCCAGAGGTCGGGAAAGAAGCAAAAAGATAAATTCAAGATATAAAACGGAGAAGGCGGGTGCGTACGCCATTAATAACTATCGCCGCAGGAAAGAATGGTGCTGTTTTATTTTTCAGCCGAAGGTCAGCGGGCGGCCACTCCTGTTCTTGCGTGTTTCCCCGGGACAGAAAAAAGCCAGCCGAAGCTAACTGCAGGCGACCGACAAATTTAAGCCAGCCGAAGCTGGCTATGGTGATAGTTAAAACGACAGCGTCATACCGGCATAGTAAGCGCGGCCAGGTTCGTTATAGGTCGAAGCCCCTTCGTTTTCACGGTAGAGGCGTTTATCAAACAGGTTACTGATACCCGCTTTAAGCTGGACGTTTTTAATAACGTCATAATTTACGCCAAGCCCGATAACGGAATAAGCCCCTACTTCTTTATCTGAAAGCGAGCCAACTTCAGTTCTCATTTCCGCATACTTGCGCGGCTTTTGTCTTCCGTAAAAAGTCCAGTTAAGGTTAGCGGCAAGTTTTTCCGTTATTTTATAATCCAGCATAGTATTAATAGTATATTCAGGAATAATCGACAGCGGATTGCCGGTGTCTTTATTTTCTGAAGTAATCATATAAGTTGCGTTGGTGCGCCATTCCAACTTTTCTTTAATGACCGGTACCGTCAGATTACCTTCCAGCCCTTCCACCAGCGCTTTGCCGCCGTTTTCCCAGCGCAAGACGTGATAGCCATTAGAGGCATAGCCAAATACGTTGGTACCGGAAACGATTTTACTTTTATAGTCGTTGCGGAAATAGGTGATGCCAGCGGCATAACCCTCGTAGTTAAACTCCAGGCCAAGCTCTTTGTTAATGCTGATTTCAGGGCTGAGATCCGGGTTGCCCAATAAATAGCATTTTTCTTTAATACCAATGGGGCAACCATTTCCCCTGGTCACCAGCAGATAACCGTTGGTTGACTGGTAGAGATTAGGCGCTTTAAACACGCGGGCGATACCGGCTTTCAGCTTGAAATAGTCTCCCAGCGCCTGGGAGGCATTAAGACTTGGGCTAAAATTAGCACCAAACTTACTGTGGTAGTCAAAGCGCAGACCCGGGATCAGGTTGGTGCCGACGACCGGCTCAATGTTGTCTTCAAGATAGAGCGCGCTCAGCTCCGCGCTATTTTTAGCGCTGCGATTGCTTGCAATACCGCTACCCGTTACGCCGCTGGCGTTGGTTGTCTGCATAGAAGCCGGATCGTCAAGCGCCTCGCGGTTCCACTCCGCGCCAAGCGTCAGCGTTTGTTCCAGCCATTTTTCCAGCGGAACCGTTACCTCGCCGCTGGTACGGTAGTTTTGCAGACGGCTGGTATTATAAACATCGTTGGTAATCATCCCTTCTACGCGGCCCGTCGTACCTTCATGCAGGCGGGTATTATTGGTTTTTTCATAATAGAGACCAACTTTCGACTGCCCCCAGTCCCAGACGCCGTTATGCGTGACCCCATAGCTTTGACGATACATACGGTTCGTTTCATGTCCGTAAAGCGTTGGCACCAGATCGCTGGTATTGCCGTTGCTGTGCTGCGTATCGCCCGCATAAATATTGCCCTGGCGGCTATAGCCAAGATCGAGATCAACGATTTGCGTCGGCGTCATTTTCCATGAAAATTGCGCGTTCACATCCTTATTACGCACGCCTTCGTGCCCGGCCGCGTAGCTGCCGTTTTCGGCCGTATTGATATCGTAAGCATCGGCATCGGTTTTGTTGAGATTGCCGTAAAGGCGCATGGTCAGCGCCTCGCCAGCCAGCGGGCCGCTCAGGTTGAAGTTGGCGCGCCTGGTCGCGCCTTCCTTGTCGTTTTCCGGCTGGTTGGTGAACAGCGACAGCGAGCCGTGCCAGTCGTTAGTCGGGCGTTTGGTGATGATATTAATCACGCCGCCCGCTGCGCCGGAACCGTAGCGCGCCGCAGCCGGGCCGCGCAGCACGTCTATGCGCTTGACCATCTCCGCCGGTACCCAGTTGCTGTCGCCGCGTGAATCACGTTCGCCGCGCCAGCTGTAACGTACAGAATTACGGGACAGCGTAGGCACCCCGTCGATCAGGATCAGCGTGTTTTCCGGCCCCATGCCGCGAATATCAATCTGGCGATTGTTGCCACGGCTGCCGGTAGCGCTGTTGCCGGTAAGATTAACGCCGGGCATTTTGCGAATAATATCGGAAAGGTCGTTAACCGGTGGATCTTTGGCAATATCTTCGGCGGTAATGACCGAAACGCCAGGCTGCTGTTTTAACTGCTCTTCCGCTGAGCGGGTGACGACCATTTGCGGTTCGTCTTCTTTGACTTCTTCGGCGGCAAAAACCGGCGCGCTTAACAATCCCATCAGCATCGTTGCCAGCGGGTTAAGTTTAAAGACATTAGCGTTAACCATATTTCGTCCCTGATTATGTGTCCGTATGTTAATGAATGCGCATGATAACGATAATTGTTTCTATTTGCATTATATTGACATAACTTCACAAAACCGCTGCGGGGGTCACGCTTTTGGTTTTAGCGCGTACATTTTCTTCAGGCGATTGGGACTGGCCGCTGGCGTCCGTAAGACAGCAGCGAATGGCGGAATAAAGCGGTAAGGCCGCACGCTATGGTGTGGCCTTGTTTCGAAGGGGATCAGAAAGCGAAGCAGGAACAGCCCAGCGCGCCCCAGAAAGCATTGTCGTCCGAAACGGGCACCGTTGAATGCCGCGCCACGTTATGCGAATGCTGATGTACGCCGCAGGGGCCGCTGCACTGATGTATCTGCTGCGTCAGACCCGCGCGCGTAGCAGGCGGCGCGCTGCGATAGTGGCCAGGTACGTTCACCACCGGTGACCATTCTGGCAACACCGGAATCGAAGGCGGCGAAAGCGGACTGAAGCCACCTGCGGCATAAACAATTTTGCCATCCACCATCGTCAGCACCGACTCAATGCCCTTGATCTCTTCCTCCGGCACGCTGAAATAGTCTTTGGACAAAATTACCAGATCCGCCAGCTGACCAGCCTTGATCTGCCCTTTTTTACCCTGCTCGCTGGAGAACCAGGCGCTGCCCTGCGTCCACAGCATCAGGGCCGTTTCGCGATCCAGCCGGGCGCTATCGTCATACATCGCCATACCGCCTACGGTACGTCCTGAAACCAGCCAGTAAAGCGCGGTCCACGGATTGTAACTTGCCACGCGGGTAGCATCCGTTCCCAGACCAACCGGCAGCTCTGCGTTTAACATTTTCGCCACCGGCGGCGTTTGTTTTACCGCTTCTTTTCCATAACGTTCCGCAAAATATTCGCCCTGGAACGCCATACGGTGCTGCACGGCAATACCGCCGCCAAGCCGTTTTACGCGCTCAATATTGGCTTCGGTAATGGTTTCAGCATGATCGAAAAACCAGTGCAGGCCGTTAAAAGGAATATCGCGGTCAACCTTCTCAAACACGTCCAGCATGCGGCTGATGGATTCGTTATAGGTAGCGTGCAGACGGAACGGCCAGCGATGCTCGACAAGGTGCCGCACCACGCGCTCCAGCTCATCCTCCATGCCCGGCGCCAGATCGGGACGCGGTTCCAGAAAATCCTCAAAATCGGCAGCGGAAAATACCATCATTTCGCCCGCGCCGTTATGCCGATAGAAATCGGTGCCCTGGCCAGGCTTAAGCATATCCGTCCACTTTTCGAAATCTTCGACTTCGTGTCCCGGACGCTGGGTGAAAAGGTTATAGGCGATGCGTACCGTCAGCTGCTTCTTCTCATGCAGTTCGGCAATCACCTCATAATCGTCGGGATAGTTCTGGAAACCGCCGCCCGCGTCGATGGCGCTGGTCAGACCCAGCCGGTTCAGCTCGCGCATAAACTGCCGTGTAGAGTTAACCTGCTGTTCCAGCGGCAGTTTTGGCCCTTTCGCCAGCGTCGCGTACAGCAGCATCGCGTTAGGCCGCGCAATCAGCATCCCGGTTGGATTGCCGTTGCCGTCACGCTGGATTTCACCGCCCGGCGGGTTTGGCGTATCGCGAGTGTAACCCACCACTTTTAACGCGGCGCGATTAAGCAAGGCGCGATCGTAAAGGTGCAGAATAAAAACTGGCGTATCGGGTGCGGCTTCGTTGATCTCGTCCAGCGTAGGCATGCGCCGCTCGGCAAACTGAAATTCGTTCCAGCCACCAACAACCCTCACCCACTGCGGATTTGGCGTGCGCAGCGCCTGCTCTTTCAGCATTCTTAACGCATCGGCCAGTGAAGGTACGCCTTCCCAGCGCAGTTCAAGGTTATAATTCAGTCCGCCACGGATCAGGTGCAGATGCGAATCGTTTAAGCCGGGAATACCGGTAGAGCCATGTAAATCAACAATCTGCGTCGCGTCGTCGGCATACTGCATCGCTTCCGCTTCGCTGCCGACGGCCAGAAATTTCCCGTCTTTAATAGCCACCGCCGTTGCCAGTGGGTTATCACGATCTACCGTATGAAACTTGCCGTTGGTCAGAATCAATGTCGCGTTATTCATGATTTTTCTCCGGGCTTCGCCGTTGGGCTGAGCCAGTTTTTAAGCAGGCGCGTTATCGCTGGCATCCATAACCAGACCACCAGAGCGACGACGCTGGCATCGTTAAGCAAATGGCCCTGTAGCGTGCCTTTTAAGCCAGGCAACAGCGTGCTCCAGAACCACGGCACCAGATTGGTAGAAGGAAAAATCACCGCCAGCGTGACCAGAAACTGTTTCCAGCGCGGGGGCGAACGGTGAGTTGACGTTTCCGGCGTGAACCAGAATGCCGCACCGGGACGCATTTCGATATGTTCCTGGCCGCTGAGCATCGATGGCAGTTCTGCTATCCGCGCTTTGCGGTCGTCGGACTGTAGCCAGCGCCAGAGATTATCCATATTGTCGAAACGGATCAGGATGGTCCAGGTCAGCTCACCGTGGACCGGGCGCAGAACGTTAACGCCAAGATGGCCCGGGTAGCGCGCCGCCTCCGGCATAATCACGTTCAGCCAGCGTTCATAATCCGGCTGTCGACCAGCCAGCACCTGGTGGGTGATCACCAGCGTGATATGTTCAGGTTGGTTAGGCCAGTCCACGTTTTTCTCCTTCCGGTTTTCCCGGCCGTAGCCGGGAAGCATAATCAGGCTTTACGGGCTGGCGCTTTATGAACCAGCGTATAGGCATAGTCCACGCCCATACCGTAAGCGCCGCTGTGCTCACGAACCAGATCCATCACCGCGTCGTAGGTTTCTTTGCGTGACCAGTCGCGCTGGTATTCCAGCAGCACCTGCTGCCAGGTTACCGGCACCGCGCCGGCCTGC